>MKWU01002509.1_pt1 | contig 27263 bp, 23 predicted proteins | sample 809101 | NCBI WGS metagenome assembly MKWU01 (sample SAMN05860141, study PRJNA318959) | sponge metagenome | host: Aplysina aerophoba | place: Slovenia: Piran, Adriatic Sea, Gulf of Piran | collected 2013-05-07 | reverse complement strand
CTGCGCGAGTCGTGCACAGTGTGTGCCGTTGAGCAGCAAGGCCATCGTTCGAGGAGCCGGGTGCCCGAGTTGGGCATGCCCGGATCTGTGGGAGCCGCGGGCGGGTAACTGCCCGCGGCCACCCGGCCCAAGCTCATCCGAGCTACGGACACGAAACGCAATCGACCTTGATGGCTCGCCGGAAGCCGCGAATCGACGTTCGGGCCGCCGGAAACGTCGTTGCGTAGCCGCCTGATCCCTGGTTTCCTGCGGCCGGCAGTCGCAATAAGAGCTTGGTAAGTGATCAGGGCCCATGTTGCTCGGGAGGACGCAGCCGGGGGCCGCGATCGCGAAATTCGCTGGTTTTTCAGACTTGCCGCGAACAGGCACCAGAACCCGCGGTTTGGGGTCGATTCGGCCCCGACAACTCCGTAAATTTCAATTTCCGACAAGACTGGAGGGAGAAGGGGTCTTCGGTGCCGTTCAACCATGAACCTCCTCGGGTACACTCGCGTCTCCACCACGGAAGGCATCCAGATTCTCGACCACCGTCTCGGCGACCGCCGCAGGCGCGGCGAGCTGCTGCCGTGGACCTTCGATCCCGGCTCGAATTGATGCGCACGCTCACGCCGTACTTCGACAAATCCCCGTAGTCAACCCGAATTCCGATATGGGGCAAGGATGTCGCTTACGCTGCAACCCGGCTGAAGCCCGGCGGCGCAGCGTCACGCCAGGATGCCCTCAGAAAACTCTCAGGCGGCGTATCGTAAAGCCGTCCCGCTCGAGGAGGCGCAGCAGCCCGTCCTCGCCGGGCAGATGCAACGCGCCCACCGCGAGGACTACGTCCTGCGCCTCTCGGCTTTTTTCGAGAATCGTCGTCATCCAGTTCCGGTTTCTCGCCTCGACGAGTATCTCCCAGACACGATTCATCCAGACCTCCGCGGATGCCGCGTCAGCGTGCAACGCGACGGCATGGGCGCGGGTCAGCTCCCAGACCAGAGCGATCTCCTCGTCGTTCCATGCACTGACGAGGGTCACGTGGTATCCGTCTGCCAGAGCGAAGAGCGCGAGCGACAATCGCAACAGGTCGAGCTGTTCCTCTTCCGACAGGTCAGAGAAGAAGGAGAGGAGCTCTTCGGGATCCTCGTCCAGGCCACTGACCGCAACCCCCGCGGCGCGCGCCAGCTCCTCGACGCGCTCGTCGAGAGTCTTTGCGCCAGCCAAGGTGGCGGCCATTTCGCACGGCGATTGGGCAAGCATGAGGGAGACGACCCACGGCCACATCCTGTCTCCCACGTCAGGTTCGACATCCAGAACGGAGAGCGCTCCGCGCAGGTTTTCCCACTCATCGGCCGTGAGCCGGCTCTTCAGGCCCGGACCTGCGACGTCGAACAGCAGTGCCGGGTTTGCCGCGAGGGTCCGTTCGAATTCCGCCATCACCTCGGACGGCACTTCCACCAGCAGCAGGTCGGCCACCTCGACGCGGGCGGCGATCTCCTCCGGCACGAAGAGTCCCCGGTCGGTGAGGTGGAGCGTGCCGAACAGTGTCAGCCGCTCCTCGCCGCGCAGCGCTTCGAATGCGATTCCTCCGTGGAACGCCATGTCCGCCGCGCGGGCGCGAAGCTCTCGCATCGTTTCCGGCGACAGCGTTTCGCGCAAATCCTGTCCCTTGCAGGCAGTGAACGCCACAGACGGGAAGAGCAGAAGAGCGCCGACGACGGCAATGGCGGCAAGGTGGTGGATGGTCTGCTCCTGTCACGACCGCAGTCACGGTATCAAGATTCGACACGACTGTCCTGACCCACCGCGCCGGTTGCCGGGCGACCTGATTGTACTGCGACTCTGGCGATGGGCTCTTGCGTTGCTTCGCGGGGACGGTGCAATGCGCCCCGCAGCCACGCCCGGACGCAACTGCCCTTCGACGCGACGAGATCAGCCGGATTCTCCGGGCTACGCGCGTTCCGGCAAGCCGCCGTCCGGCGGGTCGAAGGGGTTCGGGTCGAGGAATCGGCGGAGCACGTTCTCGGTGATGCGCGAGACGTTGTTCTCGAAGCCGTTGATGGCGAGCGAGGTCGCCCAGGCGATTGAGCCGGTGGACCAGACCGCGCCGCCCTCCGGCGTCTCGAAGAACACCATGTCGGCCCGCACCCGCCCGTTTTGCACCCCGTCGAGGGCGCGGGTGGTGGTGACGAACTCCTCGACCGAGAGCAGTCCGCCGATCCCGATGTCCTCCGACGAAGCGAGCACCACCGAGTTCGGCGGCGCGCCGAGGGCTGGATCCCAGCGGTCGATCTCCATCCCCACCGCCCCGCCGCCGCGAAGCCCGAAGTCGCCGATCGGCTCGTCGTCCCCGACCCCCTCGAACACGAACGCGTACCGGGGAAGACGGCTCGCTGCGGTCCGCCGGTAGTGGGTCGAGCGGTTGAAGATGGTGGAGCTGAAGCCCACCCCCACGAGCCGCTGCGGCGGGCGGCCGTTCGAGCGCCAGAGCCCGCCCGGCTCCCCGGTGAACGAGAGGTGGTGCTCTCCCGGCTCTCCCTCCCACGTGCGCACCCCGGTGATTCCGCGCCGGTTCTCGATGACTCCGGGATGCTCGTCGCTGAACGCGATGCGCCAGTAGAAGCCGTTTCCGCCGAGATACATGTGACGGCCGCCGGAGCGTTGATATGCGTCGAAGGCGTCCCACATGCGGGTGGAGGTGTACTCGGGATGCGAGCCCGTGATGACGACCCGGTAGCGGGACAGCAGGTCCTCTCCCTCGGCGTGGAGGTCCTCGTCGGTGACCACGTCGAAGTCGAAACCGCGCGCCGCAAGCCAGGCGACGACGTGGGTGTCGTTCAGGTAGTTGAAGGTATAGAGCCCGGGACGGAAGTTGAGCATCGGACGCAGGCGCGAGGCGTAGAAGACCCCGCTCCCGTCGGCGTGGGTGTCGTAGTGCGAGAGCCCGAGCTCGCGGTGCTCGTTGAGGTAGAGCTCGTCCTCGCTGATCGGCGTCAGGCTCTCGTAGAGGTTCTCGGTGTTCAGGCTGTCGAACTTGATGTGGGTGTTCGCGTAGGAAAGATAGGTCGCGGTCGAGGCGACGAGGGCGATGGGGGCGTTCGCCTCGCCGCGCGGGGGGCGGACGAAGAACGCGACGTAGCCCGCCGCGCCGGGCGCCCGCATGCGCGCGGCGTAGAAGCCGCTTCGCCAGTCGGCCGGTACCTCCAGGGCGATGTCGGTGGTCCACCGACAGTCGTGGAGGTCGTCTTCGTGAAAGTGGATGGCGCCGTACTGGTCCGGGGCGAGGCGCCAGTCGGCGACGCTCCCGTCCCACGTCCGGCCGGTGACCCCGCGGGCGGGCAGGTTGACGGTGTGGCCATGGCGGGCGCCGGGACCGCGGTCGGCGACCACCGTCCCCTCGATTCCGGAGGAGAAATCCCAGGCGGCAAGCAGGCGCTCCTCCTGCGAGGCCGCGGCTGGCCGCTCGGTGATGGCCCGGAGCCTCGAAGGATCGGGCGCCGACCCGGCGAGCACCGGCGACTCGACCTTGCCGTTGTAGTTCGCGCCGCTCATCCAGCGCCCGTGGGACGGCCGGGCCGAGTGCGCACCGACGAGGATCGGCGTGCCGGGCGGCGGTGCGCGCCACGCGGCTCCTTCGCGCGCCGCCCACGAATCGACCGGGAAGCCCGCGCAAGGGTCGAGGAGAGTCCAGCCGACGCGGATCGTTCCCGTCTCCCCGGCGAAGCTCGCGGCCACGAAATGCCAGCGCCGCTCGAGGAGGACGGAGGCGGGGGTCGCGTCGAACACCCGCCCGCCCGCGCCGAGCCGGAACCGCAGCCGGCCCTCTTTGTCGATCTCGAGCGCGAACCCGGATGCGTCCGGCTCCGACCACCACCCGAGCACCGTCTCGCGCCGTCCGACCGGGGCGGTCGGCCAGATGAACGCGCCGGCCGCGACGCTCCCGCCGTCCGGCAGCCCGGCCGTGTCGTCGAACCGCACGTACGAGCCCGCGTCGATGGGCTGGAAGCGGCCGCGATGCTCGCCGTCCAACGGGCTCGGGGCGGGAACGAGATCGAGGCCCGGCCCCCGCGGGTCGGGGTCGCCGCAGACGATCCGCACGAAGTCGAGGCGGTAGCGCTCGACGTCCGCACAGCTCAGCTTGAGCTCGAGCCGGTCGCCTGGCGCGACGCTCAGCCGATCGACGTAGCCGAGGATGCGGGTGGTGCTGTCCGCCATCGGCTCAGCACTCGGGGCGCGGTCCGCCGGAAGGCAGGGGTGCCGCACCCGCGCGGCCCGTAGCCGGGGCTGCCGAGCGTGCACGGGGCAGCGCGCGAAGCCTCATTCGAGGTCGAGCTCCTCGCCGGTGAGCTGCTTCCAGCGTCGGCGAAAGACCTCCCACTCGACCTCGTCGAGGTCCGTGAAGACCCGGTCCTCGAACACTTCCGGCGGCTCGCCGCGGACTCCGCTCAAGCGCCCGATCACCCACGACTCGAAGGGCTCGCGGACGATGGCGCACCAGCGCGCGCGAAGCGGGGTCGTCCGCATGCGATGGAGCACCCTCCGCAGCTCTTCGCCGTGGGGGCCGCGCACGTTCGCGCGGAACTCGCGCGCCAGATCCGTGCGGGCGGGGTCGATCCGGTAAACCGAGTCCGCGGGGTCGTAGACGTGCATCGCGATGCCTCCGCCGCCCGGCGACGCGGTCCTCCGTCAGCCGCCGCCGAACAGCACCCGCGGCAGCCAGAGCGCGATCTCCGGGAACACGGTGACGACGATCGCGGCGACCCCCATGAGCACGAAGAACGGGAAGGCCGCTCTCGCGATGAGGGACATCTTCTGGCCGGTGAGGCCCTGCAGCACGAACAGGTTGAACCCGATTGGCGGGGTCACGAGCCCGAGCTCGACCATGATGACGAGAAACACCCCGAACCAGACCGCGTCGTAGCCGGCCGCCCCGATGAGCGGCAGCGTGATCGGGAGGGTCATCACCATGATCGAAAGCCCGTCCAGGAAGAGGCCGAGGATGACGTAGAACACGCCGAGCAGGATGATGAGCCCCACCGGGCCGAGGTCGAGGTACGCGATGCCCTTCGCGATCTCCTGGGGCACGTGGAGGTAGCCCATGGCCGACGACATGAACGACGCCGCGACGAGGATGGTGATGACCATGCAGGTGATGCGGGTCGCCCCGAGCAGGGAGTCGATGAAGATCTTCCAGGTGAGCTGCTTGAGGAGCGCGGTCACCGCGAGGCTGGCCACGAAGCCGAGCACGGCCGCCTCCGAGGGGGTGACGAGCCCCGTGTAGATGCCCCCGAGGACGATCCCGATGAGGAGGAGGATCGGGAAGAGGTCGAGGAGCCCGCGCAGCCGGTCCCCCCAGCCGTACTTCACCCCGTCGTCGGGCGACTTCGACGGATCCATCATGCATCGCACGATGATGTAGGCGGAGTAGAGGCCGGTGATCAGCAGGCCCGGGAACACCCCGGCCGCGAACAGGTGGGCGATGGACTCCTCGGCCAGTACGCCGTAGATGATCATGGAGATGGACGGCGGGATCATGAGCCCGAGGCTGCCCGCGCCGGCGAGCGAGCCGATCGAGAGGCGGACGTCATAGCCGCGCTGGGCGAGCGCGGAGCCGGTGATCTTGCCGATGGTGGCGGTGGTCGCGGTGCTCGATCCGCTCACCGCCGCGAACAGGGTGCAGCCGCCGACGTTGCAGTGCAGGAGGCGCCCCGGGATCGGGTCCACCCAGGGAGAGAGCCCGCGGAAGAGCCGCTCGGAGATGTCGCTCCGGAACACGATCTCGCCCATGACGATGAAGATGGGGACCGCGGCCAGCTCCCAGGTGCTCGCGGTCCGCCACATCGTCCCCATCATGATCGCGCCGACCCGGTTGATCGGCATGTCGAGGAGGAGCACGAGGGCGGAGACGCTGACCATCATCAACGCGACAAAGATCCAGGTGCCGAGGCCGAGGTAGAGGACGAGCAGCGCAAAGGTGGCGCCGGCGATGCCGAGTGCTTCCATTCGACGTGATCCCGGGCGAGGCGCCGGCCGGCGCTACTCGAACCCGAACTCGACGGCCCGGTCGGAGCGAAGGCTCCGCCGGCCGGTCGCCACCGTGGCGAGATAGACCGCCATCTGCAGCCAGAACACCACCATCCCGAGGAGGATGAGCCCCTTGGGGATCCAGAGCGGGACGTTGGCGAGGGTCCCGCTCGTGTAGCCGCGCGCGAAGTCCCGCGACGCGTTGCTGCCGAAGTACCAGATCGCCATGCCGGTCGCGACGAGGGCGAGCACGCAGCACACGATCTCGACCACCCGCCGCGCGCGCCCGTCGTCGCGAAGTCGCGAGAGCAGGAGGTTCATGCGGATGAGCGCGTCGTGCTCGAGCGAGTAGCCGAGGGCGAGGAAGCTCATCGCTCCGATCCCGTACCCGACGATCTCGTCCATCATGTGGGTCGAGCTGTCGAAGAAGGTCCGAAGGACGATCTCACCGAGAATGAGCCCGACCATCCCGAGCAGGATGATCGTGGCGGCCGCGACGGCGAGGACCGACACGGACCACACCGCCCGTTCCGGCCAGCTCTTCGGACGTTCCACGAGACGGGGTCGGACTTGCCCGGGCGGAGGCGCCGCGCGCGCCTCCGCCCGGTGGGCGCCGGGACCGGGCCGGCCGCTATTGGGCCCGGATCTCGTCGTAGCGCGCGAAGATCTTGGCCGCCTCCTCTTCGCCGAACACGGCGCGCCAATCGGCCGTGACGGGGTCTCCGGACGTGCGGAGGTGCTCGATGAAGGCCTGGGGCACGTCGGTCACCGAGGTGACCCCGTTGTCCTCCATGCGCTTGACGTTGTGCGCGATGTGCTCGTTGATGTTCGCCCACGACTCGGCCTCGACCTCCGTGGCCGCGTCGAGCACCGCCTGCTGGAGCTCGGGCGAGAGGTCGTCGAACGCGGCCTGGCTCATGTGGATCATGTTGGTCCCCATGGTGAAGCCGACATGGTGGAAGTGGTCCATGTACTCGTGGAACTTTGCCGAGAGGCCGCCTTCGTCCGAGGTCAGCACCGCCTCGATGGTGCCCGTCGAGAGCGCCGGCACCACGTCGGCCCAGCTCAACTGGATTGCCGCCGCCCCCGCGTTCTTGAGAGTCAGGGTGCCGGTCTTGTCGTAGGAACGGATCTTGAGGTTCCTGAGCCCCTCGGCGTCGGTGATCTTCTTCTTCGCCCAGATTCCGACCGGGGTCCACGGCGCGCCGAGCAGGTACTTCTGCCCGCCCGTTGCGAACGCCGTCTCGAGCCACGGCCGCATCGCGTCGAGGAGCGCCTTCGACTCCTTGGGATTGGTGGCGACGAAAGGCAGGCTCTGGAGCTCGAAGATGGGGTCGATCCCGGAGAAGACGCCGGTGTAGGTGCTCGCGATTGGTACCGCGCCGTCCTCGACCGCGCTCCAGTGGTCACGCGACTTGTAGCCGAGCGCCCCGCCGAAGTGGTTGGTGATGACGATCTTGCCGCCGCTCTTCTCCGCTACCCGCTCGGCGAACAGGCGGTCCGCCTTGGCCGGGAGCGAGGTCGCGCCGTACTCGTTCGGCATGTCCCACTGGATCGTGTCCGCGTGCGCGCCGGTTGCAAGCGCCAGGCAGGCGCCGGCGCTCACGCTCAAAAGGGTCCTGCGGGTAATTACCATCGTTCGTCCTCCTCTTTGGGGATAGTGGGGGTGGAAGTGCGCTCGCGCGGCGCGAGCTAGCCTTGATCGAGATCCATCTGCTCGAAGAGCGCGCGGGTCAGCGGGCTCTCGAGCCGCTGGTACTCCGCGGAGACGTTGACGTGGTCGAGGTCGAGCACCTCCAGGTACTCGCCTTGCAGGCCGCGGCCGAGCCAGGCTTCGGCGAAGCTCCGGGACTGGCGCCGGAACTCGTCGGTCTCCCCACCCCCGACGGCCACGATCAGCTCCGGAGCGGAGTCCGGGATGTGGTGGATCGGACTGTTGCGGCGGGTCGTCTCCTCGTCCATTCGAAGGTCCGCATTCAGGTAGGAACGGCGCAGGGGCTCGAGATCGAACAGCCCGCTCACCGCGCACGCGTTCCGGATGGGCGCCCCCGGAAGCCCGTAGCGCGCCCAGTCCGTCGCGAGGAGCATCGCGGTGAGGTGCCCGCCCGCGGAGTGGCCGGTCACGTGGATCCGGTCCGGGTCTCCCCCGATCTCCGCCGCATGGCTCCAGATCCACGCGAGCGCCCGGCGGTTCTGCTCGGTGATCGTGTCCATGGTGACGTTCGGACAGAGGTCGTAGTTGTTGAGCACGACGCATGCGCCCGCCTCGACGAAGCGCTCCGCCATGAAACGGAACATCGACTTGTCGAACGCGCGCCAGTAGCCGCCGTGGATGAAGAGCAGGATGGGCGAAGAGCCGCCGCCCGGCCAGATGTCGAGGCGCTCGAGGGCACTCTCGCCGAAGGGCACGTCGAGGCGGCAGTCGAAGCGCTCGACCACCCGCGTGCAGTCCGCTTCCAGCCGTGCAAATGTCTCGGCGAAGTGCGGACACCGGATCCGCATGTCGTATTCGAGGTCGAGGCTCTCCTGATCGTAGCTCCCGTAGATCAGCTCTCCCATGAACGCTCCCGTGCCGCCCGCGACCTCGTCATCGCGAAAGATCCTGTCATCGTTACCCCCGCGTTGCAACCGGACGGAGGCCGCCCGTATATTCCGGAGCCCCGGAGTCGGAGCGTGATCGCATGCTGGTTCGAATGGCGAAATGGGAGTGCAGACCGGAGGCCCTCCGATGCTGATCGACCTTCCCACCGCGGCGCGGTACAACGCCTGGGCCAATCGGCGTCTCTACGCCGCGTGCGCGCCCCTCTCGCACGAGGAACGCGTCCGGGACCGCCGCGGGTTCTTTCGCTCCATCCACGGGACCCTGAACCACATCCTCCTCTCCGACCTCATCTACCGCGAGCGCCTGGAGAAGAAGCCGACGACGTTCACCCGCCTCGACGAGATCCTCCACGAGGAATTCGATCCGCTGCGCGATGCCCACTTCGCCCAGGACGAGTGGTACGTCGGGTTCTGCGACGCCCTCGACCCGGCCGAGCTCGACGGGACCCTCTCCTTCGACACGGTCGAGACCGGGGAGTACTTCAGCCTGCCGCTCCGGCGCTGCCTCACCAACCTCTTCCAGCACCAGATCCACCACCGGGGCCAGACCCACCACATGCTGTCCCACGCCGGAGTCGATCCGCCGCCGCTCGACTTCATCAAGTTCAGCTCCGGCGAGTAGGACGACGGTGGCGATCGGGGGGAGCGGGGCGCCGCGCGTCCACGATGTCCTCGTCATCGGGGCCGGGCAAGGGGGCCTCGCGGTCAGCTTCTTTCTCACCGGGTCCGGCATCGAGCACGTGGTGCTCGAGCGCTCGCGCATCGGGTCGAGCTGGCGCGAGCACCGGTGGGACTCCTTCTGCACCGTCACTCCGAACTGGTCGATGCGGCTTCCGGGGGCGGAGTACGCGGGCGACGACCCGGACGGATTCCTCGCGCGCGACGACCTCGTCGGTCACTTCGAGGCGTGGGCGCGCTCCTTCGACGCGCCGGTCCGGTGCGGCGTCGAGGCGAGGGCGGTCCGGCCCGCGGGCGGCGGGTTCGAGGTCGCCACGAGCGAGGGACCGTTCCGGGCCCGCAACGTGGTCGTCGCCACCAGCACCTACCAGCACCCGCACGTTCCGGCCGTCGCCGCCCGGCTTCCCTCCCGCCTCGAGCAGCTTACCCCCCACGACTACAAGCACCCCGGGATGCTGCCGCCGGGCGCGGTGATGGTCGTCGGCTCCGGGCAGACCGGGTGCCAGATCGCGGAGGAGCTACATGCGGCGGGCCGGGAGGTCTTTCTCTGCGTCGGCCGGGCGGGACGGCTCCCGCGGCGCTGGCGCGGGCGCGACTGCATCGAGTGGCAGCGCGACATGGGGTACCTCGATCGGACCCCGGACATGCTCGAGAGCCCCGCGGCGAGGTTCCGGGGCGATCCCCACCTCACCGGCCGGAACGGCGGCTACACCCTGAGCCTGCACGACTTTCACCGCCGCGGGATACGCCTCCTCGGGCGGCTGGTCCACTGCGATGACGAGCGGGCGCGCTTCGACGGCGGACTGCACGCCGAGATGCGCTACGCGGACGAGTTCTGCGACCGGATCGTCGAGCAGTTCGAGCGCCACATCGCGGACCAAGCGATCGACGCGCCGGCGCCGACCCCGGCGGAGCTCGCGGGCGGCCCGCCGGAGGACGGGCGGCTCCCGGACATCGTGCGCGAAGTCGACCTCGCCGCGGAGCGCGTGGGCACCGTGGTCTGGGCCACCGGCTACCGCTACGACTTCTCGTGGGTGGAGGCCCCGGTCCTCGACCCGTCCGGCTACCCCGAGGCGCCGGGCGGGGTGAGCGCATGCCCGGGGCTCTGCTTCGTCGGGCTCAACTGGATGACGTGGCGCAAGTCGGGGATCCTCTACGGCGTCGGCGACGATGCGCGGAGCGTCGCCGAGCACCTCGTCGGGCGGCTCTCCCACCGGTCGAGGCGCCGGGCCGCCGCCCCGGAAGCGGCGATGGCGGCAGGCTCGAAATGAGCCCCCGGTCCGCGCGCCGCGCGCCGCCCCGCGTGCCGCTCAACTGCGAAGGGGACCGGCTTCCATGACGGATTCGCGGGAGCGCCTGCACATCGGAGTGGACGTAGGGGGCACCTTCACGGACCTCGTGGTGACGATCGGCGGCGAGAACCGGACGATTCTCCACAAGCTGCCGTCGACCCCGGAACGCCCGGACCGCGCGATCATCGAAGGAATCCGGGACGTGCTGGCCGCGGAAGGGCTCGCCGCCGCGGACGTCGAGCAGCTTGCCCACGGAACGACGGTCGGGACGAACGCGCTCATCCAGCGCCGCGGGGGGCGGGTCGCCCTCGTCACCAGCGAGGGGTTCCGCGACCTCCTGGAGATCGGCCGACAGACCCGGCCCAGGGTGTACGACATCCACCTCGACTACCCGAAGCCGATCGTCGAGCGCGCGCTCCGCCTCGAGGTCCCGGAGCGCCGTCTCGCCGACGGCACGGTGCACCGCGCCCTCGACGAAGCGCGGCTTCGCGAGCTCGCGCAAGTCATCCTCCGCGCGGAGGTGGACTGCGTGGTGGTCTGCTTCCTTCACTCCTACGCCTGGCCGGAGCACGAGCGCCGGGCGGTCCGGGTCCTCTCGGCCTCTCTTCCCGACTCGGTCCGGGTCATCGCGTCCTCGTCGGTGTATCCCGAGTTCCGGGAGTTCGAACGGTTCTCGACCGCGGTGCTGAACGGCGCCCTGCTGACCACGATGGGCGCCTATCTCGACCGTCTGACCGAAGAGGTCTCCGGGCTCGGCGTGCGCACCGAGCCCAAGGTCAGCCAGAGCGCGGGCGGTCTCATGTCGGTCGAGATGGCGCGCCGCTTTCCCGTCCGCGCCTCCCTCTCGGGGCCGGCCGCGGGGGTGCTGGGGGCCGCGCGCTGCGCCGGGACGGCCGGCTTTCGCGACATCGTCACCCTCGACGTCGGCGGCACCAGCGCGGACGTCAGCCTGCTTCGCGACGCGCGCCCGACGGAGGTGCACGAGCGCACCCTCGCCGGGTTCCCCCTGCGCCTCCCGGCCCTCGATGTGAACGCGGTGGGGGCCGGGGGCGGTTCCATCGCCTGGATCGACCAGGACGGACTGCTCAAGGTGGGGCCGCGGAGCGCCGGCGCGGTGCCGGGCCCCGCCTGCTACGCGGCCGGCGGGACCGAGGCCACGGTCACCGACGCGAACGTGGTCCTCGGGCGGCTGAACGACGCGGCGCTGTTGGACGGGCAGATGCCGATCGACCGGTCGCTGGCCCGCCGGGCGGTCGAGCGGCTCGCGGGGGCGCTCGGTCTCGAGACCGACGAGACCGCGCTCGGCATCGTCCGCGTCGCGTGCGCCACGATGGTAAAGGCGATCCGGTCGATCTCGGTCGAACGCGGCCACAACCCGGCCGAGTTCGCGCTGTTCGTCTACGGCGGAGCGGGGCCGCTTCACGCCGTCGACGTGGCCCGCGAGCTCGAGATCGGCACCGTCATCGTGCCGCCCAACCCGGGCATCCTCTGCGCCGACGGCGCTCTCGCGTCGGGGCTTCGCAACGACTTCGTGCGGACCCTGCTCCTTGCCCTGGGCCCGGACGCCGCCGCGACGGCGGACGGGGCGCGTGAGGAGATTGCCGTCGAGGCGGGGGCCTGGTTCGAGAACGAGGGTATCCCCGGCCCCCGGCGCTCGCTCGAATGGACCGCCGACCTCCGCTATCTCGGCCAGAACTACGAGATCCAGGTGCCGTGGAGCGGGCTTGTGTTCGACCGGGACGCGATCGCGGAGCTCGCGGAAGCGTTCCATGCCGCCCACGAGCTGCAGTACGGTTTCGCCTCCGCGGTCGAGACGATTCAGCTCGTGAGCGTCAAGGCAAAGGCGGTGGGGGCCCTGTCCGCTCCCCCGCTCCCGCGTCTGGAACCGGGGCCCGACGCGGTCCCGACCGGTGAACGCGAGACGGTCTTCGAGCCGGGCCCGGCCCGCATGAGCCCGCTTTACCGCCGGAGTGACCTCGCGCCGGGCCAGACCGTCCCGGGTCCCGCGATCGTGGAGCAGCTCGACACGACCGTCATCGTGTTCCCGGGGGACCGGATGCGCGTGGACGCATGGGGAAACCTGGTGATTGCGCTCGGCGGGGAGGCGTGAGCGATGGGAATGACGCCGATCGAGGTCGAGGTGCTGCGAAACGCAATGGGCAGCATCGCCGACGAGGCCTACATCTCGCTCATGAAGAGCGCGTATTCGACCAACATCAAGGAGCGCCGGGACCATTCCACCGCGATCTTCGACCCCGGGGGGCGGGTCATCGTGCAGGGCGAGAGCATGCCGCTTCACCTTGCGTCGATGCTGGGCCTCGTGGAAGTGATTCTCGAGAAGTACGGCCTCACCGACATCCGGCCGGGCGACATGTTCATCTCCAACGACCCGTTCGTCGGACGCGGGTCGCACCTCCCGGACGTCGCCATGGTCATGCCGGTGTTCTCGGACGGGGACCTCGTCCTCTTCGTGTCCAACATCGCGCACCACGCGGACATCGGCGGCATGGCGCCCGGTTCGATGGCCGGCGGGATGACCGAGATCTACCAGGAGGGCCTGCGCATTCCGCCCATTCGGCTGTTCCGGGGCGGGGAGCTCGACCCCGACGTCATGGACCTCATCCTCCTCAACGTCCGGGTGCCCGAGGAGCGGCGCGGCGACTACAACGCGCAGATCGCCGCCAACCGCCTCGCGGCGCGACGCTGCGAGCAGCTTGTCGCGAAGTGGTCCGCGCCGGTCATCCGCGAGGGTTGCCGGCGCATCGTCGAAGCGGTGGAGAAGCGGATCCGGGCCTCGATTGCGGCCCTTCCCGACGGGGTGTACCGGTTCGAGGACCTGCTCGACGACGACGGCATGGGGACCGAGGAGATCGCGATCCGGGTCGAGGTGGAGATCGCGGAGGACCGGATCCGGTTCGATTTCGACGGGACCGCGCCCCAGGTTCGGGGCAACCTCAACGTCACCATGGCCGGGCTGCAGGCGTGCTGCCTCTACGCGGTGAAGGTGCTCGTCGATCCCGAGTGCCCGCAGAACCACGGGATGCTGGCGCCGATCGAGATCCGCGCGCCGGAGGGGACGATCGTCAACGCCGCGTTCCCGGCCGCGTCGGCCGCCCGGGCGCAGACCGGGCAGCGGATCGCGGATGCCATCTTCGGGGCGCTCGCGGGCGCGCTGCCGGACCGGGTGATCGCCGCCGGCAACGGCGCCAACACCGCGGCGTCCTTTTTCGGGCGCGGCCCGGGCGGGCGCTACTACGTCTACCTCGAGACCCTGGGAGGCGGCGCGGGCGCCCGGTCGTACGCCGACGGGACCGACGGGGTGCAGGTCCACATGACGAACACGTCGAACCTTCCGATCGAGGCCCTCGAGAACGAGTATCCGCTGATGATCGAGCGCTACGAGCTGGTGGAGGACTCCGGGGGAGCGGGTGCCTGGCGCGGGGGCCTCGGCCTGCAACGGATCTATCGCCCGATCGGGCACGTGGTGAACTTCAGCGGCCAGGGCGAGCGCTGCGTGAACGCGCCGTGGGGCGTGTTCGGCGGCGGACCGGGGGCGACCGGCCGGTTCGAGCTTCGCTCCGACGACGGCGGAGCGAAGCGGATCGCGAACAAGCCCTCCTCGCTCGCGGTCGGGCCGGACACGTCGATCGTGGTGACGACGGCCGGCGCCGGGGGGTACGGGCCGGGGCGGGGGGGCACCGCGGGGGCGCGCGGGCGCGGGAGCGCACCGCGGAGGCGCTTGCCGAGGATCGCCGGAGCGGGAAGTTCAGCCCCGAGTACCTCGAGCGCGAGTACGGCGGGGGAGGTTAGTCCCGTTTCGATTGGCTCTTCGCACCGGCATCGCCTCGCGGGGTCCCGGAAGGGCGGCGGAGTCATGTATAAGAACCCCAATCCCGAGTGGAGCTTTGGAAATGACTCTCATCGGATCGGAAATCCTGGCCAAGGCGCTCAAGCGCCAGGATGTCGAGTGCTTCTTCTACCTCATGGGCGGCCCGATGATGGCGGCGGAAACCGCCACCATGGCCGAAGGCATCCGCGGGATCGACGTGCGGCACGAACAGGCCGCGGCGATGATGGCCCATGCGTGGGCCCGCATCCGGAACCGCCCGGGGGTGTGCATGGCGGCGTCCGGACCCGGCACCACCAACCTCATCACCGGAGTTGCGCATGCCTGGGCCGATTGCGTCCCCGTGGTCGCGCTCGGTGGCTCCGCCCCGCTTGGAGCGTGCGGGCGTGGGGCATTTCAGGAAATCGATCAGCTCGCGATGATGAAGCCCGCCACCAAGTGGGCCGAGCGGGTGCACGATCCACGCCGGATTCCGGAGCTCGTCGATCGCGCGTTCGAATGCGCCATGTCGGGCAAGCCCGGACCGGTGTACCTCGACCTTCCGGGAGATGTGCTCTACACCCCGGTCGAGGAGGACGATGTCCCCTGGAAGGCGCTGCCGAACGGCAGGAACCGCCACCGCCCGAGCCTTTCGGCGGAAGCGGTCGCAGACATCCTTCGCCGGCTCGAGGCGGCGGAGCGACCCATTGTCGTTTCGGGTGGAGGCATTCTCTGGTCGCAGGCGGAAGCGGCACTCGAGGCGTTCGTCGAGCGTTTCGGAATTCCCTTCTTCACGACTCCCCAGAGCCGAGGGGTGATCCGCGAGGATCACCCGTTGAGCTTTCTCACCGCGCGTTCCGCCGCCTTCCGCGAAGCGGACCTGGTCCTCGTGCTCGGGACCCGCATGAACTACGTCATCGCCCACGGCGATCCCCCGCGTTTTCATCCTGACGCACGGTTCGTGCGAATCGACATCGACCCCGGAGAGATCGACACGAGCCCTCGCCTCGACCTCGGAGTGGTCTGCGATGCCCGCGCCGCGCTCGAGGTGCTGTGCGCGAACGGCAAGGGGGATCCCGATCGCTACGCGACGTGGCGCGAGCGGCTCGCGGGGCGGAACGCGGGGCGGGCGGGCGACCACGAACGGTTGCTTTCGAACGACGATGTCCCGGTCCACCCGTTGCGTCTTTGCGCCGAGATCCGCGAGTTCATGGACCGCGACGCGGTACTGGTCGTCGACGGTCAGGAGATTCTCAACTACGGACGCCAGGCGATCCCGACGCATACCGCGCGCCATCGCATCAACTCCGGGGTATTCGGCACCATGGGGGTCGGACTGCCGTGCGCCATCGGCGCGAAGCTGGCCAAGCCCGAAGCCCAGGTCATCGCCCTGCACGGGGACGGGTCGCTCGGCATGAACGTCATGGAGCTCGACACCGCGGTGCGGCACGACGTTCCACTCCTCATCGTGGTGAGCCTCAACGGCGGGTGGACGGGGGACCCTGACCGCGACAAGCCGGGCCGGGACCTCGGCTACACCCGATACGACATGATCGCGCAGGCCCTCGGTTGCCATGGCGAGCATGTGGAGGACCCGGCCGAGATTCGACCTGCACTCGAGCGGGCGCAGACCGAGGTGGACCGGGGACGCGTTGCGCTCGTCAATGTGAAGACGGATTGGCGCGCCCGGGCGAGCACCATTGCCTTTACCCGCTACGCGACCTGAAGTGAGTGGCGAGCTCGCGCGCCGGGGCCTGTCCCGGCGCGGCGCGCACGGCCCGGCCCGCGCCGCGCGGTCGGGCACGAACGCTCGGGCTACACCGCGAGGGCCATGCCGTCGCGGCCGGGGTCGGCGCCGCCCTCCCAGCCGCGGGTGGTGCGGCGAAGGGCGTGGACCCCGGCGAACTGGAAGCTCTGCGCCGAGCGGCGCACCGGGTAGTCCATCTCGCGCAAGCCCCGCTCCGTCCGGCGGAGGATCCGGTTGGTGACGTCGATCGTGTCGGAGGTGGTGCAAAAGCGCGGCGCGGAGACCGATTCCTGCGCGCTCATCCCGAAGTCGACCGTGTTGAGGATGGCCTGGAGCACCCCCATCGTGATGTAGGTTCCGCCCGGCGCGCCGACGACGTACCAGGGCTCGTCGCCGTCGAAGAGGATGGTCGGACACATCGCGGTGAACCGCGCCTTGCCGGGGGCGAGGGAGCCGGCCCGACCGGGGCGCGGATCGAACACCCCCATGCAGCCGTTGTACATGAAGCCGAGCCCCTCGGTGACGATTCCGGAGGGACGGCCGAGCGAGTGGGTGAGGGAGACGCAGTTTCCGTCCCCGTCCACGACGCATACGTGGGTGGTGTTCTTCGACTCGCGCCCTCCGGCGTTGAGCCGCGGCACGTGGGTCTTCTCGCCCGCGCGGATGCGTTCGGCCATCCGCGCTCCGTACTCCTTCGAGGTGAGCTCGTCGAGCGGCGTCTCGACGAAACGCGGGTCGCCGATCCGGGTGTCCTTGTCGACGGTCGCGATCTTCATCGCCTCCGAGACCGCCGCGATGTACTCGGGGGAGTTGTGCCCCATCGCGGCAAGGTCGAAGTTCTCGAGGATGTTCAGCATCTCGAGGACCATCACCCCGCCGCCCGGCGGCCGGTTGGTGGCGATCCGGTGGCCGCGGTAGGTGCCCCGGAGGGGCTCGGATTCGACCGGAGCGGCCGCGGCCAGGTCCTCGCCCGTCAGCAGGCCGCCGCCCCGCTCCAGGTCCGCGACGATCCGGGCCGCGATCTCCCCGGCGTAGAAGTCGTCCGCTCCACGCTCGGCAATGCGACGGTAGGTCCGTCCCATGTCGGGATTGCGAAGCGTCTCGCCCACCTTGGGGATCCCGCCGTGGGGCTCGACGTAGATCTTCCGCGCCGCCTCGAACCGGGTGAGGTACTCGGTGTGCGCGACCCGGCCGGAATCCGGGCCCATGCTCCAGAAGGCGCTCACGTGGGGCCGGACCTGGAACCCGTCCTCGCACCACTCGATCGCGGGCCCGATGAGGTCCGGGAGCGAGCGGGTGCCGAAGCGCGCGAGGGCGTCGTCGAACGCGCGCAGGGTCATCGGCGTGGTGATCGACTGGTAGCCGATCTCGTTCACCGCGCCCTCGAGGAGGAATCCGAACCCGTCCTCCGCCTCGCCCCGCACGAGGTCAGCCCACATGTCGGGGCGAACGGCGAGCGGGGCGCGGCCGTGAAAATCGAGCAGCCGGTGCACCCCCCGTCCGGGCAGGTGGACGTGCATCGTGCCGAATCCGGCCACCCCGCACATGAGCGGGTCCACCGCGGTCTGCACGAGGGCGCAGGCAATGGCCGCGTCGACCGCGTTGCCCCCCTCGCGCAGCACGTCGGCGCCCGCTTCGACCGCCTCCGGCTGCGGGGCGCTGACGACGCCCTTCATCGCGCCCCCTCCACTTCGTCGCCGATGTCCCAGTAGACGCCGGCCATCACCCCGAGGGCCTCGCGGCACAGCGGGAGGAGGATGTGCTCGTCGGGGGCATGCTGCAGGCAGGAGGTGTAGGAGTGCGGGATCCAGATCGAAGGAAGACCGAGGATGTCGGTGAAGACGTCGTTGCAGATGGAGCCGCCCATCTGGGGGATGATCGCGGGCTTCCTGCCGGTCGTTCGCTCGATCGACCGGAGCACCCGGGCCGCCCACGGGTCGTCGAGGTCCGTCCGGCTCGCCGCGAATCCGGCCGCGTTCTCGGGCGGCGGGGGCAGCACCTCGACGTCCTCGAACCCGTGCTCGTCGAGGTGGCGGCGAAGCGCGGGGACCACGTTCTCGACGTCCGTCCCCGCGATGTAGCGAAGCTGGCAGTGGGCCCGCGCCAGGGGCTGGATCGCGTTGGCCGGGGCGGCCGGATCGCCCATCACCATCGTGAGCACCGCGAAGGAGTTCCAGGCGTAGACGTTCTCGGCCGGGGTGAGCCCTGGCTCGCCCCATTCGGGGTCCACCGCCGGGCCGTCCGTACCGCCGTCGAGCTCCACGTCCGCGAGCGCCATGCGGACCGAGTTCGGAATCGGACCCGGCAGCCATTCCTTGACCTTGATGCGGCCCTTCGGGCCGACGATGGCCCCGATCGCATGGGTGAGCACCGTCCCGGGGTCCGGCAGCGCGCCGCCCCAGTTCCCGGAGTGGTGGCCGCCCTCGTGGAGGTGGCACAGGAGGTCGAAGTTGATCGCCCCCCGCGCCCCGAGGGACACCGTGGGCCGATCCCTTCGGACCCGCGGGCCGTCCGAGGCGATGAACGCGTCGGCCGCGAAGGCGTCACGGTTGGCCCGGACCACGTCGTGCACCCCGGCCGAGCCGTTCTCCTCGCCGGTCTCGATCATGAACTTGGCGTTGAATCCGAGCCGCCCGCGCGTCTCGAGCACGGCGCCGAGGGCCGCCATGTTGATGGTGTGCTGGCCCTTGTTGTCGGCCGTGCCGCGCCCGTAGAGCCGGTCGCCCTCGCGCGCCGTCTTCCAGGGTCCGTCGCCCCGGGTCCAGCGCGCCTCCATCCCGCGGACGGTGTCGCCATGGCCGTAGCCGAGCACGGTCGGGAGCGATTCGTCCTCGATGCGGGTCGCAAGGAGGATGGGGCCGGCCCGCTCGATCGGGTTGGGATAGACGCGGCACTCGAATTCCATCGCCTCGAAGGCGGGCGCCATCTCCTCGTCGAGGTAGCGGGCGCAGTGGGGCAGCCCTTCGACGATCTGGCTCTCGGACGGGATCGCCACCCGGCGGGCGAGGTCCGCCTCGAAGGCGCCGCTGTCGAAGTATTCGGTGGCGCGGGCCATGGCTTCGTCGCGGCTCGGCATGGGTCCTCTCCTGTTCCTGGTTCCGATCTTCGGGCGGGTCGCGGGCGGCCCGCCGACGGTGCCCCGCGACGGGGCGGGGGCTGCGTGTCGCGGGGCCGTCCGGCCGCTCGTCGCGGCGCGATTATGGCCGATCGCGGACCGGCCGCGGGCCGCTACACTGGCGCGTCCGACTCTGGCCGCGGCTTCTCGCGGGGACGGAGGCGGAACCGTGCCCGGAGCCGGAGAAAGAGATGAAGATTGCCCGCGTCGAGACGATCCCCCTCGCCATTCCCCACGACAGCGGCGGCCCGCCGCCCGCCTGGGGCGGGCGGGCGTGGAACGCGCTCAACATCCTGCTCGTGCGGGTCGAGGACGAGGAGGGCGCGGTCGGCTGGGGCGAGGCGTTCAGCTACAACTGCATGCCGGCGGTCCGGGCGATGCTCGACCAGAGCGTCGCCCCGGTGGTGGTCGGCCGGGACGCGACCGACATCGCCGCCCTCATGCGCGAGCTCCAGCAGGCCATGCACCTCTTCGGCCGCTACGGCATCACCATCTTCGCCCTCTCGGGGATCGACATCGCGCTCTGGGACCTCAACGCGAAGCGGGCCGGGATGCCGCTCGGGCAGCTCCTCGGCGGGCCCGCCTCCCCGCCCCTCGTTCCGGGGTACGCGAGTCTCCTCAAGTACCGCGACCCCGGCCTCGTCGCGGAGAACGTGGCCAAGGCCCTCGCGGAGGGCTATCCGGCCATCAAGCTCCACGAGACGGAGGAGCCCGAGGTCGCCGCGGCGCGCGAGGCGATGGGCGAGGGAGTCCCCCTTTGCGTGGACACGAACTGTCCGTGGACGCCGGCCGAGGCGCGCGAGATGGCGCTCCGCCTCCGGGACTACGACCTCCACTGGCTCGAGGAGCCGATCTTCCCGCCCGAGGACTTCGAGGCCCTCGCACGGCTTCAGCGCGAGTCGGGGGTCGACCTCGCGTGCGGCGAGAACGCGTGCACCGCCTTCGAGTTCCGGAGCATGCTGGACGCGGGCGCGGTCCGCTACCCGCAGCCGAGCGTGACCAAGGTGGGCGGGGTCACCGAGTTCCGCAAGGTGATCGCGCTCGCGGAGGCGCGGGGGGTGACCGTGATGCCCCACTCTCCCTACTTCGGGCCGGGCTGGCTCGCGACCCTGCAGCTCCTCGCCGCCATGCCCCTCACCGGGCGCCCGGGAGGAAGCTGGACGGAGCGCTTCTACACCCGGCTCGAGGCGACGCTCTATCCGGGCTTCGTCTCCCCGGTCGAAGGCGGCCGGTTCCGGGTGCCGACCGGCCCCGGTCTCGGGGCCGAGCCGGACCCCGAGGTCATCCGCGACTATCGCGTGTCCGACTGACGCGCGGTTGCGGCGCCCACGCCGGCGCCGGCACCGGCACCGGCACCGGCGCGGGCATCGATTCGGAGCACCGGGCGCGTCCGTTCGGGGCGACGCGAGGCCCCGGCGCGTCCGATCCCGCGTTTCGCCACTTCAGTCGCATCGGCCTCGCCGGGTCGCCGGGTCGCAGTATTGTCGCTCATGCGACCTCCCATGGCGCCCGCGGGACGGGTCCCTCGCAGGGGCGGGGGAGCGCGTATAGGTTCCGTGGTCGAACCCATCGGAAACCGACCCACGGCTCGGGAGCGCATCATGAACACGATGACGACGAGTGCCGGCGCACCGGTCGCCGACAACCGGAACAGCCTGACCGCGGGACCCCGCGGCCCGGTCCTCCTCCAGGACTACCAGCTCATCGAGAAGCTCGCCCACCAGAACCGCGAGCGGATCCCCGAGCGGGTCGTGCACGCGAAGGGGTGGGGCGCGTTCGGAACCCTCCGGATCACCAACGACGTCACGAGGTACACGCGCGCCGGCCTGTTCTCCGAGGTCGGCAAGGAAACGCCCCTGCTGGTGCGCTTCTCCACCGTGGCCGGCGAATCGGGCGCCGCGGATGCGGAGCGCGACGTGCGCGGTTTCGCGGTCAAGTTCTACACCGAAGAGGGAAACTGGGACCTCGTGGGGAACAACACCCCCGTCTTCTTCATCCGCGACCCGCTCAAGTTTCCGGACTTCATCCGGTCCCAGAAGCGCCACCCGCGCACCAATATCCGTTCGCCGGCCGCGATGTGGGACTTCTGGTCGCTGTCGCCCGAGTCCCTGCACCAGGTCACGATCCTGATGTCCGACCGGGGGTTGCCGGTCGCCCCGATGTACATGAACGGCTACGGATCGCATGCGTTCAGCTTCTGGAACCGGGCCGGGGAGCGCTTCTGGGTCAAGTTCCACCTCAAGACCCGCCAGGGGCACCGGCACCATACGAACCGGGAGGCCGCCGCGGTGATTGGCGGATCGCGGGAGTCCTACCAGGAGGCGCTCTTCGGCGCGATCGAGCGGGGCGAGTTTCCCCGGTGGACGATGCACGTCCAGATCATGTCGGAGGAAGCCGCCGCGAAGTCGCCCTTCAACCCCTTCGACCTCACCAAGGTCTGGCCGCACGCCGACTACCCGTTGATCGAAGTCGGGGAGATGGAGCTCAACCGCAACCCCGACAACTACTTCTCCGAGGTGGAGCAGGCTGCGTTCAGTCCGTCGAACGTGGTGCCCGGCATCGGGTTCAGTCCCGACAAGGTGCTGCAGGCCCGGTTGTTCGCCTACCCCGATGCGCACCGCTACCGGCTCGGGACCCACTACGAGGCGCTGCCCGTCAACCAGCCCCGGTGTCCGGTGCGGCACTACCACAAGGATGGTGCGATGCGGTTCTTCGCGAACGATTGCGGCAATCCCGACGCGTACTACGAGCCGAACTCCTTCGGCGGTCCGGTCGCGAATTCGGACTGCCGGGAACCGTCCCTGGCGCTGTCGGGGGACGCCGGCCGCCACGATGACCGGCACGGCAACGACGACTACAGCCAGGTCCGCGCCCTGTTCGAGCTCTTCGACGACGCCGAGCGGCAGCGCCTGTTCTCCAACATCGCCGAAGCGATGAAGGGGGTTTCGCCGGACATCGTGTGGCGGCAGCTCGCGCACTTTCGCCGCGTGCACCCGGCCTACGCGGAAGGGGTGGCCGGCGCCCTGGAGCAGCCGCTGGAGACGGCGGCGGACTGAACGGCACCGGCGGCGCCGGAGAGCGTCGGCGGACCGGGGGGCGGAGCCGCATCCCCGGGCCGCCGGGTGGCGGTCTGCCCGGACTCCCGAATCGAGACCGGCGGCTCTTCTTCGGCCGACGGAAGCCGTCGTCCCGGCCGGGGTTGCGGGCAGGTTCCCGGCGCGTTCCGGCTGACCGATCCGGGAGCGGGCCGGTCCATCGCATTCGCTGGTAGTATCGGCGGCCAACCGGGCGTGCCGCACCCGGCCGGCCCCGGTCGCCGGCCGGTGGACGGGATGGCGGTTCGGTTCTCGTCCGCGGCGGGGACGGGCGCGGGATTCAGGCAGCGGAGCCGGTCGACTCGTGGAGACTTCATCTTTCGCCAGCCGGTTCGGGGCGGATGCCGGAGGTGCGGGCAGTCCTGTTCCGGAACGCGACGTCGAGGCGTACCAGGCGCGCGGGGTCGTCGTGCTGCGCGGCGCGTTCCGGGACTGGGTCGAGACGCTCCGGTCCGGCGTCGCGGCGGTGATGGCCGACCCGAGCCCCTTCGAGCGGACCGTCCGGCCGGACGACGGGAGCCCTCCCTTCTTCCAGGACTACTGCAACTGGGACCGCATCGAGGGGTTTCGCCGGTTCGTGTTCGAAAGCCCGGCCGGCGCGATCGCGGCCGCCCTGATGCGCTCCGCCCAGGCCCGCTTCTTCCACGAGCACGTCCTCGTCAAGGAGCCGGGCACGACGGTCGAGACGCCCTGGCACCACGATCAGCCCTACTACTGCATGGCGGGCGAGAAGACCGTGAGCCTCTGGGTCGCGCTCGATCCGGTCGCGCGCGAGACCTCCGTCGAGTACGTGGGGGGGTCGCACCGCTGGGGGCGGACCTTCCGGCCGATGCGCTTCAACGGCACCGACCTCTTTGTGGATGACCGGAGCGAACGGGTGCCGGACATCTCCGCAAGGCGGGACGAATACGATCTCGCGGGTTGGGAGATGGAGCCCGGAGACGCGGTCGCGTTCAGCTTCCGCACCCTGCACGGGGCGCCCGGGAACGTGTCGGAGTCGGTGCGGCGCCGGGCGTTCACGGCCCGCTTCGTGGGCGACGACGCGGTGTTCCGGGACCTCGGCGGGCTCGGATCGCCGCCGTTCCGCGACCTCGGCCTCCGCGACGGCGAGCCGCTCGCGGGACCCGCGTTCCCGGTCGTCCATCCCGGGGCGCCGACCGGAACCTGATTGCGATGCGCCGCGGCCGGCGCGTCGCGGTGGCGCGTCGCCGCGTTCGCTCCCCGCCGTCGCCGCCGCCGTCGTGCGGAAGCGCTCAGCTTCCGCGGCGAGGGTCCCGGTCGAGGTGCCGGGCCCGGGTGAGCGCCCCGTCCCCGAAGCGCTTGCGCAGCGCGTCGACCGTCCGGTCGAGCCGTTCGTCGTGCGCCCCGGAGGGAGCTTCGAAGAGATCGAGCTGTCGCTGCTCTTCCCCGTCCTCCTCGCAAAGGTCGAAACCTGCGACGCCGGCACGCCGAGGTCGAATTCGTGGAGCAGCGCCTCGGCCGCCTCCACGACCGGGCGCGTCCCCCGGGTCGGGCTCGCGAGGAGGGTCTGGCGGGTGTGGAGCCGGAAGTCGGCGGTGCGCAGCTTCACCCGCACGCCCCGCGCCGCGACTCCTTCGTCCCGCAGCCGGCGCGCGACGGTGTCCGCCGCCCGCAACAGCCAGGGCCGGATCGCCGCCTCGCCGACGATATCCGTATCGAGAGTGTTCTCCGAGCCGATGCTCTTGGCCTCCCGCTCGGGAACCACCTCCCTTGGGTCGCGCCCGTTGGCGAGCGCATGCAGGTGGGCGCCGAGGCTGCCGCCGAGCCATCCTTCCAGGGTATCGCGCGAGGCGGCGGCGACATCGCCGATCGTGCCGACCCCGTGCGCCTCGAGGCGTTCGCGGGTGCGCGGCCCCACCCCCCAGAGCCGGTCGATCGCCAAGGGGTGGAGAAAGCCGGTCACTTCCCCGGGAGGGACGACGGTCAGCCCGTCGGGCTTTCCGTGGTCGCTCGCGACCTTCGCCACGTACTTGGTGGTGGACACGCCGACGGAAACGGTGAGCCGCGTAGCCTCGAGGACGGCGCGGCGCACCGCCTCGCCCATTTCCCGCGGTTCGCCGAAGAGCGTCTCGCAGCCCGTCATGTCGACGAACGCCTCGTCGACGCTGAGCGGCTCGACGAGCGGCGAGAAGGACCCGAGGGTCCGCATCACCACCCGGGAGATCTCGCGGTAGCGCTCGAAGCGCGGTGGGAGCACGATCGCGTGCGGGCAGCGTCGGCGCGCCACCGCCATCGGCATCGCGCTCCCCACCCGGTACGGCCGCGCCTCGTAGCTCGCGGTCGAGACCACCCCCCTCGGCCCGGTCCCGCCGATGAGCAGCGCCCGGCCGCGCAGCTCCGGCCGGTCGAGCTGCTCCACTGCGGCGAAGAACGCGTCCATGTCCGCGTGCAGGATGATGCGCGGCCAGCCGGAAACCATGGGCGGATGGTGGTACGGACTGGAACGATGATAGCCCGGAACGATCGGCGATCTTTCCCGACTGGTTCCCCGCGCCGCGATTCGTGGCACGATGGGACGGGAACTTCAATCGGAGGAGCGACCCGTGGCCAACCCGTTCACCCTCGAAGGCTTGCGCATCGCGATCACCGGCGCGGGCGGCGGCATCGGATCGACGGCCGCGCGCCTTGCCGCCGGCCTCGGCGCCGATGTCATGGTCTCGGACCTCGCGGTGCCCGAAGCGGTCGCCGAGTCCGTCCGCGAGCGCGGCCGGTTGTCGCAGGCCGCCGCCCTCGACGTGACCGACCGCGCGGCGGTCGAAGCCTGGGCTGAATCCTGCGGGGCGGTGGACGCCCTCATCGACTGCGCGGCCATCTGTCCCTTCGACGACTGGACCGAAGCGGGCTGGGACGAGGTGGCGGAGCGGGTGTTCGACATCAACCTGCACGGGCCCCTCCATCTCGTGCGCGCGTTCATGGGCTCGATGGCCGAGCGGGGGGGCGGGCGGATCGCGCTCGTGGGGTCGATCGCGGGCCGCATCGGCGGCCTGGTCTCCGCCCCCCACTACGTCATGAGCAAGGGGGCGATCCACAGCTTCGTGCGGTGGTGCTCGCGCCGGGGCGCGCCGCACAACGTCCTCGTGAACGCGGTGGCGCCGGGGCCGGTCCGGACCCCGATGACCGCGAGCCAGACCTTCGATACCTCCTACTTCCCGCTCGCGCGAATGGCCGAGGCGGAGGAAATCGCGGGCCCGCTCGTCTTCCTCGTCTCCCCGGCCGCGAGCTACGTGAGCGGCGCGGTCCTCGACATCAACGGGGCCATGCACTTCAGCTAGCTCCGCGACCGTCGGGGTCGATGCGGCCCGGCTCGCCGACGGCTTCCGGGCCGCGCCCGAATATTCGACGAGTAGTATCATCGGCTGGAGTCAGGCAGTCGACGATGGCGAGCACGACATGAGTACGATGAACAGCGAGGTATACGCCGCGCTCATCGAGGCCGGCGCCACCGAGGACAAGGCCCGCGAAGCGGCCAAGTCCGTCGCCCAATATGACACCGACATCGCCGAGATGAAGGCCAGCCTGCTCCTGCTCAAGTGGATGGTCGGTTTCAATCTTGCGTTCTCCGCCGCCATCTTGTGGCGGATACTCGCGCTCGACTGAGTGATGGCCGGGGCAGGCGCCTCCCGGCTCGACCCTTTCCGGCACACATTTCTCGCCACCTTCGAATGCCGCCGCTTGCACGCCGGAGTGCGCGGCGACCTTTCATTCATCGAACTTGTCCGGGGAGCTGAGCGATGAGCGGCGAAACGACGACGGGCGGCGGCTGGCAGTTCTGGATCGACCGGGGCGGCACGTTCACGGACGTGGTCGCACGGCGGCCGGGCGGCACCCTCGTCACCCACAAGCTCCTCTCCGACGACCCGGAGCACTACCGGGACGCCGCCATCCACGGAATCCGCGAGGTTCTCGGCCTCGGCCCCGGGGAGCCGATCCGCGGGGTCGATGCGGTCAAGATGGGCACCACCGTCGCCACCAACGCCCTGCTCGAGCGCAAGGGCGACCGCACCGCGCTCGTCGTCAACCGCGGGTTCCGGGACGCGCTCCGGATCGGCTACCAGACCCGGCCGCGCCTTTTCGACCTTCGCATCGTCCTGCCCGAGATGCTCTACGAGCGGGTGATCGAGGTCGATGGGCGGGTCGGCGCCGACGGAACGGTCATCGCTCCTCTCGATCCCGCTTCGGCCGAGGAGGGGTTGCGGGCCGCCCACGCGGACGGGATGCGCTCCGCCGCGATCGTGCTCATGCACGGTTACCGGTACCCGGAGCACGAGCTGGCCCTCGCCCGGCTCGCGCGCGAGATCGGCTTCACGCAGGTGTCGACGAGCTACGGAACCAGCCCGCTCATGAAGCTCGTCGGTCGAGGCGACACCACTGTGGTCGACGCCTACCTCTCGCCGCTCCTTCGCCGCTACATCGACCAGGTCGGAGCGGAGCTCGGAGAAGGGGTGCGCCTCATGTTCATGCAGTCGAACGGCGGGCTCACCGATGCGCGCCGGTTCCAGGGCAAGGACGCGATCCTCTCCGGCCCGGCGGGCGGCATCGTCGGGGCGGTGGAGACCGCGGCGCGGGCCGGCCGCAAGCGCATCATCTCCTTCGACATGGGCGGCACCTCCACCGACGTCGCCCACTACGACGGCACCTACGAGCGGGCCTTCGAGACGCTGGTCGCCGGGGTGCGGATGCGCGCGCCGATGATGATGATCCATACCGTCGCGGCGGGGGGCGGGTCGATCCTCTCCTTCGACGGGGCGCGCTACCGGGTCGGGCCCGAATCGGCCGGCGCGGACCCGGGGCCGGCCTGCTACCGGCGGGGCGGGCCGCTCAGCGTCACGGACTGCAACGTGCTCCTCGGCAAGCTCCAGCCGGAGTTCTTCCCGCAGGTGTTCGG
>MKWU01002508.1_pt1 | contig 27268 bp, 16 predicted proteins | sample 809101 | NCBI WGS metagenome assembly MKWU01 (sample SAMN05860141, study PRJNA318959) | sponge metagenome | host: Aplysina aerophoba | place: Slovenia: Piran, Adriatic Sea, Gulf of Piran | collected 2013-05-07 | reverse complement strand
GAACTCTGCCTCCCTTGCCAGATTGTTTCCGGATTGTCGGCAGGGGAACTGTCTCGGCGACCAGAGTCGGCGCTTGGGGCCGCGGAACTGCTCTTTCCCTTCTCCCACCATTTCCATTTCTGGCACTGCAGCCACCCACAAAGTCGGCAGAGAATCTTCTTCAATGGATTGGCGGTGTTGGAACTCTTCGGACACGAACTGTAGGCAGGGGAACTGTCTTGGCGACCAGAGTCGGCGCTTGGGGCCGCGGAATCGCTCTTTCCTTTCTCCCAACATTTCCATTTCTGGCACTGCAGCCACCCACAAAGTCGGCAGAGAATCTTCTTCAGTGGAATGGCGGTGCTGGAACTCTTCGGACACGAATTGTCGACATGTGTACTGGCTGGAAGGGTGGCGTCTGCATTGTTTTCGACGGGTTGAGGCCCGCTTTCTGCCTTCGTCGGGTTGGAAGGCTGAGAACCCTGCCTCCCCTGCCAGATTGTTGATTGAATGCCCGCACTCTTCGCATCCTCATGGTGTTGCTCGGTCCGCGTCAACAGGTGAAGACCGTAGTCTCGTGCTAATTCTAGATTCCTTGCACTGTAGTCCACAGTTGCCTGGTTCCAGCTGCGCCGAATTTGGATTAGCTCGACCCTTTCCAGATCATACCGAAGGAACTGGTCTCCGCGTTGAGGTTTCTGCCCGTCCGGCAAGGCATTGACGGGCACTGGAGTTTCACGTGCAAGCAGCCTGCCCAATGTTTCGACATTTTCCAATTCAACTTGGCTTGGGCTATGTCTCCTTAGCGCCTCCAATTCATCGCGAATCGAAGTGGAAATGACAGGGAAACCCTTCCCGTGCACCCGCCTGATGATGTCGGGGTCCGCCAGGAGCACGCTTGCATCCAAAAAGACGCCAGAGGGGTTTTGTTCACTCATTGATGACACTTGCATTTAATGAATGTGACTCAAATGTTCTCGTTTCCCAAATCACCCATCAAGTTCCGGCCCGCAAAACTCTTCAAGCTTTGTCTGGAAGGGTCAAATTCGGGCAGCACGGGCAACGAGTTCAATTCGGTCCGCAATAACGGGGCCGACTTCATGATGCAATTCACTGCTTCAGTGATCTGTATTCCGTGGTCTGTGACTCTTTGGCGAATCTCCGTGGCATGGACATGGCCAGCGAGCGGGTTTCAACTGGTGATGCAGGGCTTGCCTGCCCCAATTCTGCAAAGGGTTGTCGCTGCTGTGTTCGGCTCCGCGGGACGTGTTTGCGAAAGGACTCCAATCCCGGCTGGCCGAACTCAAGAATCTCTCATGCTCCGTGGGACGTAGAGATTGGACCCAAAGCCAATGGAGAGCTCTGCCCAATCGGAGGAGTAGTCGGTTTGATGGTTCTCCCTGTCAAGCCAACCGAGCTTGCGGTCTTCGAGATCGCCTGAAAGCATTTCTGGCGCCGAACAATGAAAGAAACGTCGCATTCAATGATGTTTCGCTGGCGGTGCTGATTGCGGATTGAACCGCAATGTCCATTGTAGAACCGTTGCGGATGGGCGGCCAACCATGTGGTTGGCGACTCATGCTCAAGACAAGGACCACGACTGCATCAATATGGTGAGTGCCTGTCGCACTCAATGTCTTGTCCCCCCGAAACTGTTTTAGTGGCCAGATCTTAGCCGGAATTCCTGAAGCGTCCATTCTGTTGACAGTTGCTTGATGTCTTGAACGCATTCCTGTAGCTGCCGGAATTCCGGGTCCGTCAAACTGCCAGTCAAGTGCGCAGAAGGCACTGCCACGAGTGCCAGCGTCGTTGTCCCCAGCATCAAGCTTTGAGGAAAGACTTCACCAAAGCGCGGGGTGCAGTAGGCTGGCCATTTTTTGTGGCAATTCGTTCACGGTTTGTGTCGCAAGAGCGGCACTGTGGTCAGACGGCGGGAGAAGCCACTCAAGAACACAGCTCGGAACTTCGCAACTCACATTGTTGTCCAACCACCGGCTACGCGTTGTCAAGAGTGCGGAAGGCTGGCTGGCAATGGCGTCGAACGAGATGGCAGAGCGCAGTCGACTTCGTTCTGGACGTTTCGGAGGGAAGCAGCAGCGTTCGCTCCGGTCCGCTTGGAGGAAACCGCTGTGGAATGGGCCGGTCGGTATCCAGCCTCTGCCGACATCAGCGCACTGATGTGGATCTGGCCAACCGTCTTTGTTGGCTGTTTGAGGATAGGGACATGGAACAATTCTTGAAATGTGACAGGAACCGCAATGGCTTGATGGACGTTGAACGCAACGAAGCAGGCTGCAGGAGGAAAGCGTCAAGGCTGCCCAAGCCGGCGGGGATGCCCGACAGACGTTGGCTCGCCGCGACCACTCGAGGCGCGGCTGTGTGCGGAATTGCAGCCCATGATCCTGCCGGCAGCCGGACTGCCGAAACGCCATGAGTGCGGTGCCAGTCGCAACCGCGGCCAGAATGGCCGACGTCGGCCTGCGCTTGACTGCAGGCAGGCCATCATGGGGAATGTCTCACTACAGCGCTGATGGCCCGAAGTTTGAATGTGAAGCGGATCGTCGCTTGGCGACGGACAGTCTCCAGTTTCTTCAGGATTATCCGGGAACAGGGCTGGTCGTAGCCGATGGTGGGAATGTCTGCGCAATTGCCAACCTGCCACCCGGAGCTGGCTGAACATGAGCGCAAGTGATCCCTTGGCATGGCTCGTGAACCTCTCGGGAGAGGCAATCGTTGCATTCATACTCTTCCTCGCCGGCTGGCTGACCGGCGAAGGAACGCCAGGCTGGGTGGCGCTCGGTCTGGTCGGGGCGCTCGTGGCATTGGTGCTCTGGTACGAAATCATCACCTGGCGCTTCAACCGTGCCGTGAAGGCCGTCATGAAGTGTCTTGCCATTGAGTCTGACGGCAAGATCACGACCGATCGCCTGTCGGACATTGACCAAAGAATTGAAGACGTGTGTTCGCGAGGTGGCGTCAACAAGAGGCTGGGAAACGCATGGCTGGAGTTCAAGGAGACCGCTCTCAAGCCAGCGAACGACACAGATGTCCTGCGCAACACCGTGCGCCCGGCCGTCTTCTTCAATCGTGAAGAACTCGGGGTGGAATCAGGGTTATGGCGGCAGCTGCCAACCTTGTTCGTGTCAATTGGCTTGCTGCTGACCTTCCTCGGCTTGGTGGCCGCGCTTGAGCAAACCAGCCAGGTGCTCGGCAACGCAGCCGACACCAATGCCACGGTGCGCGGCTTGACCACGCTTCTCAGCATCGCAAGCGCCAAGTTCATCATGTCGCTTACGGGACTGGCCTGCTCCATCGTCTTTACCGTTGAGCTCAAGTACTCCACCAAGCGCAAGGACAGGGCGCTGCACGAATTGTGCAAGGCCATTGAGAACGGTTGCGACTACATGAGCGAGCAGGACGTGCTTCGCTCGATGCTCCAAGAGGCCAAGAAACAGACGACGCACTTTCAGACTTTCGGAACTGAATTGGTTGCACAGATTGCTCGGCCACTCAAGGAAGACCTGCCGGACGCGTTGCGGGAATCAGTGGAAAAGGCTCTGCTGCCCGTTGCCGAGACCATCTCCAACAGCACCAACAAGGGGATCGAGGCGCTGGTCAAGAAGGTGAGCGATCAGCTGGTCGGGGGCATTGAGGACTCGGTTGCCGAGATCAACAATGTCATGAACACCGTTTGCACGAAGCTTGATGAGGCTGCCAGCCGGCTCGAACAGTCTTCCGGCGTAATCATTGCAACAGTGGAGGAAGCGGTCGGTTCCCTTGAGGCGGGAATCAATCGCCTGTCGAGTTCAGTTGACAATTCCACTGCAAGCCTTGGCGAATACTCCGAGTCCATCAAGGAGAACACCGGGATCGTAACCTCGTCCAGCCAGCAACTTCTCCAGTCGTACGAAACGCTTGTTGAGGCTTCCGAGCCGCTCCGCGACACAATTTCCACGCTCCGGAACTCGATCCAGCTAATGCGCGAGACTTCGGAGCACGCGACGTCGATTCTGAGGCGGACGGACAAGGTGTTCGAGGATTCCCAAACCTTTGTGCAGGAAGGGCTGAACGCTCTTGAAGGCTCCTTTGCCGAGTTCAAGGGGGCCATTGATCGCTATGCGCAGATCGATCGCCACATTGGCGATACGATCAAGGAAACGACAGTTCACATTGACTTTGTCATGAACACCGTTTGCACCAAGCTGATCGAAGCCACGGGCCAGCTTGAGCGGTCCTCCAGGACAATTGTCGCAAGATTCGACCATGCAATCGGATCTCTTGACGCAGGAATCGGGCGGCTGTCAGGCGGAATTGACGATTCAACTGCAAGTCTCGGGGAATATGCCGACGCCATTCAACAAAACACCGGCCACGTAGCCTTGTCCAGCCAACAACTTCGCCTTTCGAGCGAGTCTCTCGTCGCCGCTTCGGGGCCAATCCACGAAAGCGTCTCCACGCTCCAGTTCTCGATCCAGGCGATGCGCGAGACTTCGGAGCACACGCTGTCGATTCTACGACGGACGGACAGGGTGTTCGAGAATTCCCAAACGTTCGTGCGGGAAGGTCTGAACGCACTTGAAGGCTCGTTTGCCGAGTTCAAGGTGGCAATTGATCGCTACGCGGAGATCGACCACCACATTGGCAACATCATCAATGACTCGACGGTCAAGATTGACAATGTCATGAACACCGTTTGCACGAAGCTGATCGACTCCGCCGGCCAGCTCGAGCATTCTTCCAGGACGGTGGCCACAACAGTCGAACATGCAGTTGAATCGCTTGACGCGGGCACCGGACGCCTGGCCGGCGGAATTGACGAGTCCACTGCAAGTTTGGGGAAATATGCCAAGTCCCTTCAGGAGAATGCCGGTCACGTTGCCTTTTCCAGCAGGGAGCTTGTCCGGTCTAGCGAGGTTCTTGCCCAGACTTCCAAGCCGATAAGCGACACAATTGTCGATCTCCAGTCCTCTACCAGGGAGATGCGGGAGACGTCTCAGAACACGGCAAAGGTCATTCGGCACACGCTCGAGGTTTTCGAGAGCTCCCACTCGGTTGTTCAGGACGGGCTGCGCGCATTGGAGATTTCCGTTACCGAGTTCGGGGAAGTCGCCAGCCGATACAGGGAGATCGACGAACAACTCGGTGATGCCTTCAAAAGGATTGAGACCGATGTCCGTGGCAGCATCAATGAGATTGGCGAGTTTGAGCGGAAGGTGAACACTGAGTTTGCCCGAGCGCTCAACCAACTCGAGGCAGTGATCGCTCAGGCCGAGCCGTTCAAGCCACGCTCCGAGGAGTAGTGCAAGTTGGCGATATCCGGACATCAGCGCCGGCAGGTCGAGGACGAGGGTGAATCCGCTTTCGTGTCGATGACGGATCTTACCGTCTCGTTCCTGTTCATCATTCTTGTGCTCCTGGCTTTTTTCGCCGCCCAATTCCGACCTGGGGATTTTGTTCCGCGCACCGAACACGAAGAGCTTGAACAGGAGCGGAATGAACTCGCCTCGCGAGTTTCCGAAGCGGACACTGCCATTGCGGAGCAACAGGCGCTGATGGACGCGCTTCAAGCCGACCTCGCGAAGGCAATGGCCACCATTGACGAGTTGTCAGGGCAAGTGGAGACACTGCGGCTCGCGCTTCTCGATGCCCAGGAGCAGCTCGAGGGAACGGTTCCGCGCAGCGATTACCAAGCTCTGGAATCGCGCTTGGCCGAGGTCGAGATCATCCGTGGCGAGCTCGTCAATCAAGTCGCTGACGCAAGCCGCACACTGGCGGAGCGGCAGGCGCTGTTGGATGCGGTTCAAGCCGACCTCACGACGGCAAGGGCCACAATTGACGAGTTGTCGGGGCAAATGGAGACACTGCAGCTCGCGCTTCTCGATGCCCATGAGCAGCTCGAGGGAACGGTTCCGCGCAGCGAATTCGAGGCCCTTGAACGTCAACTGTCCGAGGTCGAGATCATCCGCGGCGAGCTCATCAATCAAGTCGCTGACGCAAACCGCACAATTGCGGAGCAGCAGGCGCAGCTGGACGCGCTTCAAGGCGACCTCGCCTTGGCCAAGCGCACCATTGACGAGCAATCGGAACAAATCGCCTCGTTGCTTGAGGAGTTTCAGATCGAAAACTGGATTCCGCGCAGCGATTACGAAGCCCTTGAAACTCGCCTGTCCGAGGTCGAGAGCATCCGTGGCGAGCTCGCCAGTCAAGTCGCTGACGCAAACCGCGCAATTGCAGATCAGCAGGCGCTGCTCGGAGAGCTGCAGGCCGACCTCGCGAATGCAAAATCGGCCATTGACGAGTTGCTGGGACAAATTGAAACACTGCAGCTCGCTCTTCTCGACATCCAGGAGCAGATCGAAGGAACAGTTCCGCGCAGCGATTACGAAGCGCTGGAAACTCAACTGTCCGAGGTCGAGGCCATCCGCCGCCAGCTCGCCGAAGCGCTGGCAGCCGAGCGCCAGCGAAGCGAGGCGCTTGAACAGGAACGGATTGCGCTTGCCGAGCAAGTTGCCGAAGCTGGCGCCGCCATTGCGGAGCAACAGGCAGTGTTGGACACGCTTCGGGCCGACCTCGCGGTGGCCGAACGCACCATTGACGAGCAGTCGGACCAAATAGAATCGTTGCTTGTGGAGTTCCAGATCGAAAACTGGATTCCTCGCAGCAAATACGATGCCCTTGAACGTCAACTGTCAGAGGTCGAGGCCAACCGCCTCCAGCTCGCCGAAGCGCTGGCAGTCGAGCGCCAGGGGAGCGAGGCGCTTGCAGAGGAACGGAATGCGCTTGCCGAGCGAGTTGCCGAAGCGGAAAGCGCCATAGCGGAGCAACAGACGCTGCTGGGCTCGCTTCAAGCCGCACTTTCGGCTGCGAAGACCACCATAGACGAACTGTCCAGGAAGGTCAGGAACCTGCAAGAGGCGGCGGACGAAATGCAGGCGCAACTTGAAGGGACAGTTCCGCGCAGTGAATTCCAATCCGTCGAACGGCAGCTGTCCGAAGCCATGACTGTCCGTCGCCAGCTTTCCGCACAAAACGAGGCGTTGCAGCACGAACTGGAACAGATTCGCAAGGAACGGGACCAGCTCATCGAGCGGCAGTCACAGGAGGAGAGGCCGGACACTCTGGCAGTTTATCTCGCCGATGTGTCGGCGGCGCGCGCGGCGTTGTTGGAACGCCTGGGCGATCGGATTCGCCAAGCGATTCCAGAAGTCCAACTGAGTGTGGACACGGCAGATGGCCTCATTCGCTTTCGCGCTGACGAACTCTTTCCGCCTGGAAGCTGGCGCATCCAGACAGGCAGTCTGGCCGAGCGCGTTTCGCTTGCGGTTGGCGACGCATTCGCCGAAGTGCTTCCGTGCTACACGCTGTCACCGACCAACGACATTGAAGTTCAATGCGAAGGCGCCATCGCGGCCATAGAGACCATTCTGATAGAAGGCCACACGGACGACGTGGGCCTCGGACTGGAGCTTCAGAGGCGCGAGCAGATGCGTGACAACTACGACCTGTCGGCCCGGCGTGGCGCGGAGACACTGCGCGTGATGACACGAGACCGTCCCGAACTTCTCGGACATCTCAATGTTCGGCAACAGCCAGTGCTGTCCTTCGCGGGCTATGGTGAAACCCGGCCCATCAATCCCGCTGATTCCAACGAAGCAAGGGCACAGAACAGGCGCATCGACATTAGGTTCATTCTCCAAACACCGCGGGATCTGACCGAGGTCGAGGAAATCCGCTCCAAGCTGAGTCGCGGGCGTGCCAATCTGCCGGATACATTGGATGAGGATCGCCAATGACGTCCCTGTCGAAGCAACTGCGGACGGGCGCACCTGCGAGGCGCAGTCCCATGCCGGAACAACCCATTGTCTTGCGCAGGGCTGCCAGGAGCATTGCTCGAAGATGGCCTCACACCGAAAGCGAGCAGCCGCAATCAGATCCGAAAGGACTGCTCGAAGACTTGAAGCGCCGCCGTCGTTCCGGCGACTGGGAGAATTTCTGCTGGGCGGACTTGGACCGTGCTGCGCGAGCGTTGATCGATCATGGCTACTGGCGCTTCGTGCCGTTTGAGCCCCTGCTCGGGTTTCTGCTCCATCAAGTGCAGTCAGGCGTAAACCGCCCGTTTGTTCGCACGCTTTTCCGAAAGTACCTCGAGTCTTTCGATCCAACGTCCCAACTGACACGGGAACTGGCTGCTGCGCTAAGGGACCACTGGCGAGAGACAGGACTGCCGGTTGGGGAATTCGTCGATCGGTTCCGAATTTTCGACGACAATCCCGTGCCTGCCATCGTGGCATTCATGGCCAACGAGGACGACCCGCATGGCGCATTGCGCCAACTTGGCGTCGAGGCTCCTCGTGGGCCCGGCATGATGGCCGACGTTCATTCGGCCTTTGTCAATTCCTTGCAGCGAGGCATAGCGGGCGGTGACCTTGACGCTACCCGCCGGTTGCTGTCGTGGCTTGATCCAGCGGGCGAAGTGTCACCGCTGCAAGGCGACCCCGCCGAAAGGGCCATCAACACCTTGCTGGAACCGTGGGCACATCAGGCGCCGAGGCAAGAGCAGCAGGAGCTGATTGAAACCCGCCTTCTCGCTGCCTACGGCGACCCCCGGTCGCAGTCCACCGGCGTCTGGACTCTCGTTTCCTCGGAAGCATTGCAAGTGATTTGCGGCTGGCTCGCAGGCGAAACGATCCAGGTGTTCTTCGACATTGTGACTGAAGCCAACAAATCGCACATGTGGCAGGATCGAAGGGAATTTTGGACGGGACTTTTCGACAATGGCTACATTGCGCAGGCTTGGTTCGCGTTGAGCGAGGACGGCATCAATGCAGCCAATCGCATCCAGCAGGAACACGACAGGCTCAAGCTGGCATACGCCAGGAACGACTCCACACAATCACCCGATCGAAAAAAGTGCTTGTTGATCATGAATGCGAAAGGACACTGGGTTGTCGAAGGTTCCCACAGCTTCCCGATTTGGGTGTTTCCTGCTGGAAACACCGACACTCTGATTCCCTATGCGGAGTCATACACCTGCGAACAGTTTCGAGAGCTGCAATTCACCGGCCAGGCTGAGCGCATTGTTCACCTGGGCGACTGGCAAAGCAAGGTGCTGACGGCGATCATGCCATGATCAAACCTGCCCACAAGTGACATGACGAGGCTGTCGTGCTGACGGCGAAAGCGCCATCTGCAAGGCTTCCGGACGACCTGCCCAAGCTGAAAGCGGAGTTTGCCGACCTCGATGGCGGACGAAGCCGCTTTGGAATTTCTTGCCGTCACGGCGACAGGCGGCGCTGTCCTATGGGCGAGTGCAATTCCCCGAAACAGTTCGGGGCGTGCGATGATGGCGAACGAGAAAGTCCACCAACAAGGCGGAAGTGGCGGCAGGTTCGGTCTGTTTGCGGAGGCCATTGACAGCGTTCCTGAAATGGCGCCTCATGCAGGGTGCAATGCCAAACTCACGCGAGGCAGTCGGGGAGCCAATTTGCTGTGCAAAGCGTCACCTTCCTTGGGAAGTTGCCCGGGTTCCAATTCATTCCGCTTGAGCGCCAAGTAGGAGTCTTCGCAATTCGTGATGTGAGCCAATAATTCTGACTTGGTCTTCATTGGTCGCATCCGTGCTTCACTTCGTGTTGCATGAAGGTCAGAGCAGTTGCCCCACGGCATGCCGGTTCGGGATTGGAGGTTTGGGTCTTGAAGGGAGCGGTCGTCCCGGTCGCCAATGTCAACGAGCAGTCAGAGAAACGGAGAATCCAAGGGAGGCGGAATCCCTCTCGTGCAAGCGGCGCCACGGCAGCATTCAAATGTCTTGATGAACTTGCCTCCAGATTGCCATTGGTGGTGGGCGTCCACCATCTGCGCCCAACGTTTGCAATTGAGGGTCCACCAAAGGTTGCCTTGCCTGTTCCCGTTTCATGTCCTGGACTGAGAGAACTTCAATCCCATCCGACAAATTGGCGCTGAGGACCGTCGTTGCAGCGACGGGAAGGTCGTGTGTCCGAATCTCGAAGGCGGCCCTGTTTCGTCAAACCATGGCATGCAATGCTGCGCCTGTTCCACCCCAAGCCAACTGCCAACTGCATTGTTTTGGCGATGCCTGCACACCCAATTCAGTATGCCGACCGAGTGTCGCTGCAACGGATGCATCACTTCGAAGAATGCAAAACTCGCTTCAGCGATGTCAAACCGTGCGCTCGTCGGAGGCGGTCTGCAAAACCGAGAGCCAAGTCATTGCCGACCGCAACCTTGTAGCTTGAACTTGATCCCTCCAAAATGTCTGTGGTACTGCAGTCCGGCGAGTCCAGCGTCAAGCCATTCGATTCAAGAACTTTGATAGGAGTGTCTGTGCACAACCTGTAAAGGTCGCGCGCGAGTTCCGGCGCAGGTCGATACTGGAGAGGGAACCAATGGGAACAGCCAAGACTTCGAATGACGACAGTGTGGCTGCGGACGCTGCACATGTCATTGACCCCAAGTATGGTCAGCACTACAGCGACGCAGGATTCAACACGAAACTCACAGGCTTTGCCGGAGTCATTGGCAAGGGCGTCACGCTCCATGCGCTCAAGCTTTACTATTGCATGGCAGATGAGCGCACGCCGCTTAAGCACAAGTCAGCAATCGTCGCTTCCTTGGGATACCTGATCCTGCCAATCGACTTGATTCCTGACGTTTTGGTAGGTCTCGGCTTTACCGACGACGCAACAGTCCTGGCTGGGCTGATAGCGATGCTCGGCAACACTATTTCGTCGGAGCATGTGGAACGTGCAAGGAAAAGGGCCAATGAGCTCTTTGGCAAGGATGCGGAAAGTGAAGGCACCCCGGAGTCCTGAACCCGAAGCCGGACTGTTTGCATCATTGTTGGCGGTTGCCGCCAGTTGCTCCTGCAACTGATCGCCTTGCCGAGACAGTTGACAGTTTGCGCCCTTTCGTCATTGACAAACTCGGCGCCGAATTGCTCCTCCAGCCAAGCGCCCATCGCTTGCGGGCATGTTGCGAAACGTCGGGCCGATCCGAGGATGTGCCGAAGAATCCGGATTGCAAGGCTGTCAGGCAGCATTCTCGGAAGACGCACTCGAGGGCCTGCCCGCAATCGCGGGTGCCAAGCGAGAAGCGTTGGCAAACGGGGGTCAAGCGACAGCGCCTCCTGCTGCACTTCATTGTTCCAATAAGCCTTCGAACAGTGTGCCCATGGGCCCAGAGGCAAGGCAAACTGCATTGTCGTTGCTTTTCCACAGCATTCTCACGGGAGAAGTGTTATAGGAGTCTCGACTCTGTGTTCGGGGAAGGCCTCAACAGGCACATGATTGGGAGAAAAAGTGCAAATGATAACCTATGTGAGAATTGCATTGGCATTTATTGGTGGTGCATCAATTGACGGAACAGTACTTGTCATTCCAAATGGAACTTTTGCCATCATCCTTGGCGTAGTCCTCGTTGCAGTTGCTGTTCTTCCTCAACTGGACAAATTGATCCCAAGCGGTCGAAATTGAGTTGAACGAAGCAGCCACGAGCAGGTTGGCGCCATTGCAGAAGTGCATGCCTGAATTGATTATTGCTCGAATGCCGATGCGACAATTCCAGATGGCCTGAATGGCGTTCGTGGATGGTTGCTTGGACCTGAGCACTCGTGGCGACAGCCAATGCCCCTCTCGCTCACCGGAGGGATTTGATGCAATAAAGCGAGCGAGAGGGGCAGTTCCGCAAGGCGTCGAGACAAATGTGCTTGCACGGTCACCGAGAAGGTTTTGGCGAATTTCAAGAGCCTTCAGCCGATCGAGCGCCGCCTTTACATGTCCAAGCCCAAAGGAAGCGTCCGTTGATGCTAGCGCCATTCTGATCCACCGCTCCGCATGAGCCTGCCAAGTCTCAATCGTTGCACTGTTCAGTTCTTCGATCAGTCGAGTCTGCACCCAGCGCTCTTTCGTGTGAACTACTGTTCCTTTTGGCGGAGGGCAGGGGAGTTGCTTGCTTTGGCGTGTCGAGTTCTCCTTCGGCCCGGCCCATTGCTCCACCTGTTTCGCCGAGGCTCGCACCCCATTGTTCGCCGGCTTCGTCACTGCCATGGCCGAGTCTGACTTCTTCAAACCGTATGTCATCGGTGTCGGAGCTTGCTCCTTCCCCTTGCAGCCTGGTATGAAGACCTCCCAGGTCCCGGTGTCGTGCCTGCCTGCATGCGATGGTTTTTCGACGCCGCGGAGCCCGCCTGTCCTCATCAAATCGGACCAGACGCATGTTGCATTCGACCGGCATGACGGTCTCGGCGCTCTGGATGACCGATGTTTCGGCGCTCAATGGCCTCGCCTGCATGTACCGCTGCCGACGCTTCGCCACTGCCCTCACAATCAGCAACGCACGGCTCGCGGGAAAGCTGGTGGTTGACCTTTCCCTTCTCGGGACTTTCACCCGTAACACATACAGCAGCTAGCCTGGCGCACCATGCCGCCAGTCGCTTTCCCGAACGGCGTGGATGTGGTTTCCGGGCAAGTCTGGCCAATCATTGTCAGGAGTGTAAACGAAGTGGGCGCAAATGTTTCAGGAAATTCCGATCCACTCCGCTTGAACATTGCATTCCGGCCGCTTTGGTTGCTACATGTCGGATCTTGTGGCAACCATTTGTTGACCCAACTGGGGGAGTGAAGGCCGTGTTTCGGAAATTAGCCTTGCGAGGCTTCGCAATGTCGTTGTCAATCTTGCTGGCGGGCTGCGTACCCGCGACGCAAGAAACCGCGGACGGAAACCCGAACCGTACACAAAGCTCAAATCTTGCACATGCTCTTAATCAGCCCCAGAAGCCAGGGGTTCCCAAGAATTCCAACCTCACTCAAGGCAATGTCCAGCTTCATCTCGAAGTCGGGAAGACCACAAAGGCCGAGGTGCTGGAAGTGTTCGGCGCCCCGAACATCACCACTAGGGACAGCCGAGGCAATGAAGTCTGGTCATACCAGAGGAGCGCTCAGGTCTCGCAGGCGTCCGCACAGACGACGGCGGTGTGGGTCGTGGTCGTGGGGCAGTCCGCTTCCAGTTCCGGGTTCGAAACATCGTCAAGAATGACTACTTTGATCATTGAGTTCGACAGCAGGGACGTGGTCGTCGACTTCAAGAGCAGAACTTCGAATTTCTGAGGAGAGAACCATGACAAGAATTGCGCTGCTGCCGGTCGGGCTAGTGCTTGTGCTCCTCACAGGATGCGCACAAGCGCCGCAACCCACGTTGCTTCCGCTGCAAATCCAGAGCCTGCAGACAAGGGAGTACCAAGCCGGCAAGGATGCCGTGTTTCAAGCCGTCATCTCGGTCTTTCAGGACTTGGGCTATACGATCACGAATGCCGACAAGGACACCGGGTTGATTTCCGCGGAGAGCGCGGCGCAAAGCGACCGAGCTTCTCAATTGTGGGGGTATACGGACGTGTCGCAAACCAAGGCGACGGGATTTGTCGAAACTGTCGGCGGTGTCACGAGAGTCAGACTGAATTTTGTCGAGGTGCGGACAAAGTCGTCAACGTATGGGCAACAGGACAGGCAGGACACGCCAATTCTTGACGCCGTGATTTATCGAAATGCCTTCAACAAGGTTGAATCCGCGATTTTCCTGCGTTCGTGATTAATGGCTGCGGCGGAAGGAAGCGTGTGCCTCGGTCAGCATGCGGGCAGGGGCATCCGCCCTTGCGCCACCAGCCTGAATGACAACAGAAGCAGTCAGATTTGGCGCCATTGCGATTCGATCTTCCAATTGACAGTGATCGACCCCAATGGACTGCCGCAATCAGCAGTCCGATCTGCAATTGAGTCGTAGGACAATGTGGATTGCAGGCCACACCTGTTTCAAATGATGTGCCACGGCGTTCCTTTGACATTGGCGCGCTGCGAGCGTTCAATGCCACCTGTCGAACGGCATGCTTCGAATGCATGCCGGACCAAGACTTCTTCCTTGTGATCAAAGCGGCCATGGAGCGACCCAATGGGTTCGCCCGCTGCCTGAATTCGGCCAACTCGCCCAATGCTGTGGTGTGCCGCGGAAATGGCTGGTCCGCACTGTCTGGCCTCAACAGGCTGGAACGACGCTTTCCGACGACAGGATCCCTGTATCCAACCGTGACGAACGTCCGCCAACTTCATGATTCGCAACAAGGTGTGAGGGGCACACGCATCTTGCCAGAAGTCGATCGGACGATTGGCAGTGGAAAAGGCGTCATGCGGCAAATGCGTGCGAATGGGAAACGTCCTGCAACTGGTCGCACTCCATGACACCGAATGCCGAAGGCCAGTTGCCTGCGAGTGGAGCGCCCACTCGTCTTTGGATTGGCCAAGGAGACTGAACCACTTTGGCCTGCCGTTTCTCGGGTGCGGTCTTGCAATGTCCCTTCACAGGAGCATGAGGCAGAGAACGGCTCTATCTCGCGAGATGTCAAGACAGTTGCGTCGCCTGTATGCACGCTGATCTCGCATTCAAACTTCGCCTTCCAATGCGAGCAAGGTTCATGTAGACTTGAACAAGCTCTCCCGTTCAAGGAAGCGCGGGGATGCAGTGATGTGTGGGTCAGATGAACGATGATTCGAGTGTTGATGCAAACAAGACTTGCACAGCATGAAACAGTTCCCGTTGACCAGCCCGTCATGGGGGACAACGAAACCCTTTCCGAGCAAACAAACTAAGGCATTCATTGACGGGTGTCGCTGGAAGGCATTGGCCGGAACGCGGGCTGTTTGAGCAAATGTCTTGTCACAGTGGAATGGTCAGATGGCGAAGCGGTCGGCACTAAAGCGAATAACGGACGTACTCAAGCCGCAACCAGCCGTCCTAGCGCCGATTTCCCCCGTCGAGCTGCTAGACGTAACGAAACTCGCCAAGGATCTTGAACTGGAAGAGGAGGGAAGAGCCCGCGGCGAACGCAACATGCCCGCAACGGATTCCACAGTTCCCGACGACATCGAAATGAAGATTTCGTCACACATCAAGAATGCCGTGATCAAGGTGCAGCAGGAAGCCCAGGATCAGCTGCACACCTACGATCAACGGCAGGACAGCATCTCCCTTGAAGAGCAGTTCTCGAAAATAGACCAGGCACGGTATGAAGCCATTACCGAATTCCGGCAGGAGGTGCAGGAAAAGCTGAACGACCTGCACCTTCCAAGGCGAAGGCTGCTGGAGGTCGAATACGAGCGATGGTACTTCCGCAACAGAAATGGCCTGCAAAGCCGCACCCCGCAACCGGAGGCCACCACCGGCGCCTTTCAGTTCCTGAAGATACTGGTGCTGATCGTAATTGTCATTCTCGAGACATACCTCAACAGCAACTTTCTTGCCAAGGGGAGCGTGCTGGGCCTCCTTGGCGGAATCATCGAGGCGTTTACATTCGCCGTCATGAACATCGGCTTTTCGTTCCTGCTAACCATGTTCGGGATCAAGCAAATCGTTCATGCGAACTTTTTCAGGAAGCTCATTGGATTTCTGTCGATTCTGGCCTGGATTGCGGTGATTGTCACAATCAACCTCGCCTTGGCGCACTACCGAGAGATTTCCGGCTCCTTCATTGAAGATGCCGGGCTCCAAGTGATCGAACGCATCCGGAGCAATCCGCTCGGCGTCACCGAAATGAAGAGCTGGGTGCTCTTCGGCTTGGGCCTGCTGTTCGCCTTCATCGCAATGGCCGATGTGTTTGCCCTCGTCGACAGGTATCCCGGCTATCACAAGGTTTGGAAGAAGTGGCTGAAACTTCACGAAGAATATCACAGCTCCTACAACCTGGTTTTCCGGGATCTCGTAGAGGTCAAGGACGACTACAGCGCTGACATCGAAACCATCGGCCTGGATCTTTCCAAGCGCTTTAAATCATTGCGCTACGTTCTCAAGTACCGGAAACAGCTTCCGGTCAAGTACAAGTCCTATCTCGAAGGACTCCAGGGCGCTGCCGACTTGTTGTTCTCGATCTACTACACAGCCAACCGCGAAACACGAACGGACCCGCCACCGGATCGATTCAACCAACGATATCTTTTGAAAGGGCTACCCTTGGAGGATGGGAATCAAGGCGCCGTGGACTTGAAGGAATTGAAGAAAAAGGTTGAGACTGCGAAGGAGATGCTTTTGAACCTCCTTGAAGAGATTTACGGCGAATTCGAAAGCAGCCGAAAGGAATACCGGAACCTGGACAACCTCATCGACGGACTCCATGAGGCTCTCGACAGGGCCAGGGAGTCAGGAAACGACGACATCGTGATTGCCTACATCAATGGTGCGGCAATCCAACGCCTGAACAAGGGCGGAGGTCAGGGCCAAGGCGCCAGTCCGGAAACCAGCTCAAGCTGAGGCAATGCCCCGACGCAGCCGCAGACGACGCAGGAAAAAGAGCCAGTTGGGGACGTATTTCCTGATTGGAGCGCTGGTCCTGCTGATAGTCGCTCTCGTGGGTCCGGCAATCTATCTCTACACGCAAACCGAGGATGAACTTGCGCTGGACGACGAGACACTGTGTCCAACCGGCGGGCCCTCGCAAACCACGGCCATAATCGTGGACGCCACCGACTCCATTGGCGACATTACCAGGCTGGCTCTGATGAACAACTTGAGGGGAATCATCGAGCGCATTCCGAAGTACGGGCAAATCACCCTCTACGTCATCGATGCAAACGGCGCCGCCATGGAACCCGCCTTCAAGTTCTGCAACCCCGGCAAGCTGGAGGACCTCACCGAACTCGCCCGGATGGGAATCATTGCCAACCAGGAGTTCATCCGGCGGCGCTGGGAGGACTACCGGTCCCGGACGCTTGCCGAGATCGAAAGGGCATTGGACAGATCGTTCGAGGCCGACCGCTCGCCGCTTCTCCACGCCATCCAGCTGGTGACTGTGCAGCTTCCGCAGGTGCGCCAGGATCTTGACCCGGACAACCGCCTCAGAAACCGGATAGTGATGTTTTCGGACATGCTCGAACACACGCAGGACTTCTCGGTCTACCGGTCCGGGATCGACATCGAGGCATTTCGCCAAAGCAACGCCTACAGAAAGTACACAATGGACCTGAAGCCCTTTGTCATGGAAGTCCACTTCGTGATGCGCACGGAATCGGGAGCCAGGAACCTTTCCGAATACGTCGAGATCAGAAACTTCTGGCACGCGATATTTGTCAAGGAATTCAAGGCCTACGACATGTTGCCCATGCGGCTTCCGGGAGCGAATTGATGAAATACCCGGGCGATTCCTTGCACCATCAAAACAGAAGAAACGCCGTCATCTTTCTGGCATTCGCCATGCTCGGCGGCGTGGCAATGCTCTTTTTGAAGAACCGCCTGGGCGTTCTCGAGCTGGAGGAAAGAGTTTTCGGGTGGGAGACGGCAACGATTATCGGCTTCCCAGTCCTCCTGATGATCATATACGCGCTGATGGCCAGCTATGTTCGCACGTTCAGGTTGCGTCGGGACCAGACTGGAGACAATCTGTACTACCTCGGCTTCATCTATACCCTGTGCTCCCTGTCGGTCGCTCTCTGGAATGTCGCGCACGGTGCGGAAGCCATCAGCATTCTCCGCTCCTTCGGCATTGCGATCACTTCCACGCTTGTGGGCGTCACGCTGCGCGTATTCTTCCAGCAGATGAGGGTGGACCCCTACGACGTGGAGGAAGCGGCCAGAGTCGAACTGGCGGACGCCACCAGCAGAGTCAGGCGGGAACTGGACGATACAGTCATTCAGCTGGAAGACTTTCGTCGAAGCGCAGTCCAGGCAATGTCGGAGGGCTTTGGAGAAACGCAGCAATCGGTCGACAAGATCACGAAGGACATATTGAAGTCGTTCGAGGCAATCGGCCAGTCCGGAGGCAAGGCAGTCGAGGGCGCCTCCCGCGAGCTTGTCACGACGCTTGGCAATGTCGATGTCGGCGTGCGGACATTTGCCAACCAGGTGGGGGCGGTCGGCCAGATGATCGAGGGTCTTGCCGAGGCCGGAAGGGACGCGCAGGCCTCGTTTGTTGACCTGTCAGCCTTGCAGAGAGAGTCTGCCGAAACCAACAAGATCCTTTACGCCGAGCTTAACTCGCTGGTCACGGAACTCAAGCGACATCTGCATTTTCAGAGATCCACCGTCGAGGCCTCGCAAGTCAGCATTCGCAACGTTGGCGAACTGGTCGCCAAGCATCTCGAGGTCTCGCAAACGGCCGGTGAAGAAAACAGAAAGCTTGGTGCGCAGCTGAACTCCGTGGTCAGGGAACAGTTGCGGATTCAACAGGCCGCTGCGGACGCCTCTCAGGCCGAGCTTCGAAGTCTTGGGGAACTGATCAAGACGCATCTCGAGATTTCCCGGGACACTGGCGAGGTCAACAGGATTCTCTGCTCGGAGCTCCAGTCGCTGGCCAGGGACCATGTGCAGGCTCAACAGTTCGCAGCTGATGCGTTGCGAGACGAACTCCGGAATTTCAATGAAGCGAACAAGGTCCGTCAACGGCAACATGATGCGCCCTCGGCAGCTACTCGAGATCTGGCTCAATCGCCTTCCAACTTTCAAACCCGTCCAGGGCTACAGGAAGCGTCTCCGGAAGTTTCGCCAGGCATAACCCGCGAACGGCCGGACGTGGGGGTCAGACCGGAGATCAAGCCTGTCAAGGACACATTGACCGCAAGCGCATTGGACAATGATGAAGACGGCAACCAGAACGAGCGGAAGGACGGTTTCTGGAAGGTTCTTTGGAAGTTCGGCAGGTAGGCAGGCATGCCTCAAACATCTGTTGGCAGCCACAATACAGGCTACCGTAGAGGCGTAATCCTAGGTCTCACGATGGCCGAGATCCTGCTGATGTTGCTTTTCTGTCTGTTGGCTGCGTTGATCTTTGTCACGAGAGACAAGGCTGACATTGAAAATCAGTTGGCGCAGAAGACTGCAGAAGTTGAGACCTTGCAAAGCCAAGTCGCTAGCTTGGACACACGTTTGACGGCCTACATCCAGCGGGTGGTTCTGCTTGAACGGGAAGCAGCGGCGCTTGAGAACCAAACTGCAAGCCTGCCGCCCGAGGCAGCCCAGATCAAAACTTTGCGGAGCGAGGTCGCAGGCTTGCAGAGCGAAGTGCAAGCGTACGCGCAGCAGGTGGAACGGCTTGAGCGGGAAGCGGCATCGTCTGCAGCGCAAGTGGAAAGCCTGACCCGAGAGTCAGTCGAGACCGAGACTTTGCAGAGCCAGGTCGCAAGCTTGCAGAGCGAAGTGCAAGCGTACGCGCAGCAGGTGAAGCGGCTTGAGCGGGAAGCGGCGGCACTTGAGAACCAAACTGCAAGCCTGACGCCCGAGGCAGCCCAGATCAAAACTTTGCGGAGCGAGGTCACAAGCTTGCAGAGCGACGTGCAAGCGTACGCGCAGCAGGTGGAACGACTTGAGCGGGAAGCGGCATCGTCTGCAGCACAAGTGGAAAGCCTTGTCAGTGAGGCAGCCTCATACCATGAGGCGGATCCCCAACTTCTCGCTGCGCTCGCCAACATGAAGATGGTCGACCCGGTGGCCTATGAACAGATCTTCTACGTTGCGACAGAGACGCAGGATGCAAAGACCGGTTCCATCGTTGTGCCAAGAGATCAGTGGGAAAAGCTCACAACAATTGAACAAGCCTACTCGAATGTGGTGGTGGCCAATTTCATTCAGGAGTTCAACGAGAGTCAATGGAATGATCTGGAAGAAGCCATTGCAATCATTAGTGATGGAGGCTGGGAAGGCAGGGCGCAGGAGCATGACTGGCCGCCCATTGTCCACCTTCGAGAGACCGACGACTACAGGTTTCAGCGTGGCAGCGCTTTGCTTGACGAGAACTTCAAAACCAAGCTCGAAACGGTCGTGTTGGCGCTGGTCAAGGATATTGTGAACGAGTATGGCACCAACGTAATCGAAGTCGTTGGGCACACCGATGAAGAGCCAGTGGGCAGGACTCGATCAAGCAATCTGGATCAGGCCGCAATTTCCGCTCTTCAAACAGACGACAATGCACCGGTTCTGACGGCCGCGGACAACGCCGGGCTCGGCCTCGCCAGAGCGATTGCAGTCACCCGCGCTTTGCGGAGCTTGTTGGCCGATGACCCGCAATTCAAGGATGTAACCGTATTGCCCTACTCTGGCGGTCAGATCATCAACTTGGACGAAACGATCAGCGAGGGTGTGACGGGACCTGTTTTGGCAGACCCAAACAGAAGGCGCATAGAGATCAGGTTGCGACGCACGGATCAACCAGAAGGCGCCAACTTGCAGGACATTGCAGGCAGTTCAGCAAACCGGTGAGAGCCACAACTCCATCAAACTGTCGAACGGGCGGCGTCGCCGCCCAACCGGGAGTCTTTCCGTTGGGCGCCATGGCGCGAATGCGATAGCAAACCGCAACAATGCCCGCCGCGCTCGACCAGACCACAATTGTCGTCGTGTCACGGGTGCTTGCGCCCAAAGCCAACTCCAGTGCGCCTTGGTCTTCGGTTTCCGGCCATGTACCCGCTTGTTCTCACATGCTGCTGACATTGATCGGAGCGCACCCCAAAGTGGGCGGCATTTGCGACAGTCAAGACTGTCGGGAAACTGGAGGCCGGACATTCAGAACTGCGCATCCTGAGACTGCGCTCGCGGGAGTGGCCAAGCAATCCGGGCAGTCGCCTTGCACCGAAGTCCAATTGACAACGCGGCAGGGAGGCTTTTTCAGGTCGGCCGACATGGAAGTTGCGGATGCAGGTGAGAAAGGGCGCCGTGCATCGCAACGGTGGACGGAACGAATTCGCATCAAGCCCGACATTCAAGGAATGGGCCAAGAGCCTCAACTCCTGTTGACATGCGTGCCTTCAGCGCATATCGGCAAAAGCCCATTGTCGTTGCTGAGTGTTGGAGACCCCGCAATGCTGCCATTGATCGCCATTCCCGTCCTGCATTCTTCCGGCATGTGGATCGCGTCCACCGCTGCCTCCGGCTACCTCGCGGGAACGATATCCGGCACTTGGGTCGGTGCATTTGTGCTTGGCAACTCAGGCCTGCTTGGTTCATTGGGAGTTGTGTCGGCAGCCGGAATTCTTGGCGCCTCCGGCGGCCTGACAACCGCAGTTGGTTCCGGGCTTTCAGCGATCGGGCTGGGAGGCGTTGCCGTGTCCCTTGGTCTTGCGCCGGCCACGTTCCTGGGCCTGACTCCGGTCGGCTGGGCAATCGCTGGCAGCGCCGCGACAATTGCCGCGCTTGGCTACTACCTAACTCGCAAGTCAATGCAGAAAATCAACGAGGAGCGTCAAAAGGGGGGACTTGAGGACACCACAATTCGAGGCATCATTCAGGAAATTCGACAGTTCGAAACGGATTCTCTCAATGAGATCCTGTCGAAGCTGGAGAGCGAAAGAGACGATGTCATGCTCACCGAAGCCGACACGAATGTGGAAATTGACGGTCGGGCCTTTCCGATTGCGGGTCTGAATTATGTCATCAACAAGGATGGATCGGAGGAACTTGTTCATTTGCCAAAGGGCGCTCGAAAGGAAACTGCGCTGGTCGTCAAGCTGCCAAGCGAAGTCGATCCTCAGCTAAGCCTTCTGAGCCAAGCGGCAAACGGGAGGGAAGGCGTTTCACTCTCCGACGACGACAAGACAATGGTGATTCACGACAATTCCTATTCGCTCGAGCAGCTCAAATATGTCATCAACAACGACTGTTCGGAGGAAATCCTGCACGCCCCGAAGATCGGTCGGAAACGAAGAGTTCTGCTCGTCAAGCCAGCAAGGAAGGTCAATTTCTCGCTTGAACGTCTGGATCCTCGGGAAGACGAGCGGGACGAAATCACCGGTTCGTTTGCGATACTGTCGAAGCTGTTGATCGAGTTTGAGGACGTTCTGGTCAGCGACGACGGCAAGAGCATCGAAATCCATGGTTGGACATTGCCGCTGGATACTCTGAAGTATGTCATCAACAAGGATGGATCGGAGGATCTGGTGCATGTTCAAGCGGATGCTGCGCTTCGCGTCAAGCCGCCAAGAGCAATTGACTAGCTGCATGACAATATGGGTAAAATGGTTGACGTTGAATCAACCGATGCAATCTCCAGGCATGAAGATCGCGGTCTGCTGCAAGGAAGGATCCGCGGGATGCCGGAGTGACGGAGATCATCGCTTGCCACTTTCAGGCAAACAAGCGGAGAGAAAGTCTCCGCTGCATGCAGCAATTGGATGGTCAGGAAATTTTGCATTCAACCGCCTGTGAAGGGCGCTTAGCCCTTGACTGGGCAGATTTGGAGGATGTTGATGGATAGGAATTGCAGGGAACGCTTGATGGCGCTGGACATCGACTCTGTCATTGTTGATCTTCGCGCATTCAAGACCAGGCTGGCGATTGGGAGCAATGAGCAAGCGGTCAACGAGAACTTCGCCGCGTTTGAGCAGCAGGTGGATTTGGCGGACGCCGACGGTGAGGGCGGCTCTTCGTCGATGGTTGCCGTTAGGCAGTTCAAGGAATCAGCGTTCTTGAAGGCGTTGGGATTGACGACGACATTCACGCCCGTGGGCTGGGTGTTCTTTGCGGCGTCCGTTTCCGGCGTGGGCTACATGGCAGTGCGAAGGCAGATCCAGTTCCGGGCTGGCCCTATGGGGGATGTGCCGAGCTATGTCCGGACTCCGATCGATCAGTTTGCGGTGGAGATATTCGCCCTTTTGGCTCCGCTTGCGCTCAAGATCGCCGGTGCCGACGGCGAGTTTCATGTCCGGGAGATCGCCCGCGTGCAGCGGCACTTCACGCGTTCCTGGGGCTATGATCCGGCGTTTGTCGAGTTGGGCATTGAATGCTTGAAGGAAGAGCTGGAACTGTCGAAGACCGAGGATGTTGCAAGGGAGTTCGCTCAGCTTTGCAAGGCCACGCCGGAATGCAAGTATCAGGCCATCAAATTCAAGCTGGTTAGTTTCCTCATGGAACTGATCGAGGCCGATGGCATGATCTACGAGAGCGAGGTGCGCGAGCTGAGGGCAATCCAGAAGGTGTTCGACGAGGTTGAGGCAGAGCAGCAAACGGTGGCAATGGAAACTGCAGGGATTACCTGACCCATTGGCCCTGCGCTGGCTCAGTCTGGGCCGGCCAAATGCCGGTTTCTTGCAGTGCCAGCATACTGGATGCGTTCAGAAGCAGTTGCAGCGAGCAGGACAGCCAGTGCACGCAATTGTTCTCCTGGCATGGGAATTGCCGGTTGATGGGCCACAGGCATCCCCTCAAAGGACTGCATGGAGCAGGAAAGGTATGCCTGGCGAATGGTCAAACCGAAACAAAGACAACCGCCTACAAGCAATTGGGACCATCAAATGAATCGCGTCGGCACAATGTCTTGGAAGTCCTTGCTGTAAGCCGCCATGTGCGGGACTGGATCGCCGGGCCGCTCCATTGATTCCATGAATCTCAAGGGTAGTCTCAAATTCGTGGAAAGACCGCTACCTTGACCTCTGCATGCGCGGAAAATTGCCATGGCGCCACGGACGTCGTTCCTGCCTATCCTTGCAAATGTCGTCCTTCAAGTCGTCGAGCCAATGCACTTGGTGTGCCCTCAACTGGAGTTCCCTTGAGACGCCACTCCTGAAGACCGCCAACTGGATCTGCTTGCCGGTCTCTTTCAGGAAATCGATGGCATCCAACAGGTCACCGTCACCGGAAGACAGCAAGAGCGTTTCGTAGTCATTGCGGTGCTTCAATGCCAATGTTGCAATGCCAACATCAACACCTTTCTGCTGTTCCCTTTGGAGTATGTGGCCCTGTCCGTCAGCACAGGTCAAGTTGATCTGCTTTCCACATTCCACGCAGTATGCTTGGTCCGCTCTCGCTGTCTTGAGATTGTACAGCTTGATGGTCAGACCAGGACCGTCAGGCGGGTCCTTGCAAAGCCAGTTATGAAATCCTTCAGTCTTGTCCGACGGAAAATTCGCAACTGAGTTAAGGTAGTAGGCCTTCCAAATGGGTCCGGATGTTTCAAGCTTCGTTCGAAGTTTCAGGTAGTCGAACCAGTAGTCATGCCCCAATGACTTGCTGGCACGCAACAAATAGGCAGCGTCGATCAACCAAAGTCGTTTAGTCATGTTCCTCCTCAGCCAAGCCAGTGGCGCGACCCGATGCCGGAGTCCTTCGCATGCCAATGCCGCAATATCCAGCTTTCCGCCTCTCGCCTTGGAACAGCTGATTCATGGCCAATGAGCAAGTGTCACCGGATGAAAGGAAGCTGCCCAAAATGAACTCAGCGGGCGAGGGCAGCGTGCAGGCGGTCGGCGAGAATTGTTTCTTGCATGACGAATGGTGGCAGCTTGAGCAAATCCAATTGCACGGCCACGCTCCCAGTTCTTGCTTGGAGACAGTTTGTCGGAACTGACGAACAATATCAATTGGATTGTGTCGCAGAAGTCGAAACTGTTGTGCGACGTACATTTGCAAAGAACAAAGCAGAGGTTGGAGGGAAGGGAGTGTTGATGGTTCCGCCATGTTGTCCGATCAATCGCTGCCAACCTGTTGGGCAAGACCATTGCCCATGTTCGCGCAGCTCTTCACTCTGACTGCTTCCAAATCCAAGAACTTCTGAGGCGAATTCTGGTTGCGGTTCCTGAAACAGCTGTCCAGGACAGACAAGCGCCGACCCTGCTCAATTGCGATGCTGCTGCCAATGTGCCCGATCAGTCTTGCGCTTCGATGCGTTGGCTCGCACATTCGAACCGTCCACCGCAAGCCTGTCAAACTTTATCAGACCCCTCTCGACCGCCAGACGACCAACCTCCTCGAACAGCCGCTGGAAATCGGCCAGATGACGCTGCCGAAACCCGCAGATCGTCCGATGCGCCGGAAAGTTGTTTGCACCAAGCACGCGGAAGGCAACGTCCTCATGCAGCTTGCGGGCTGCATTGCGGGAGGATCGCACGCTCCTAGCCTTCAAGATTGGAGATTGCGTCTCTCAAGGTCCCTTCACAAGACAATCCCTGCCTGCCAAGGCACCGATTCACTGCCCTACCGGACTTGAATGCAACACTCTTCCAAGCATGAATCGTGAATCGGAGTTGGAACAGGCGGATGAGGTTCTGGCGCCTTTGATGTCAGTCCGGTTCAATGCCGCATGGGAGTTGATGACGAATTCGCCGCGCCGGCCATGTGGAATTCATTACTGTCCGCACGAGCCGTTGGCAGCGGCAGCCTGAACTGGAACAAGTGCTTCGGTGGATGAATCACCCGCGGTGTCCGCACCTCAAGCGATGCCTCTAGGTCAGTTTTGGATTTGGACTTTGGAAGGGTCGAAAATCCAATACGATCCATTGGCATTTCTGCTGTTATCGACTATTCGAGAGAATCGACAGCAACCAAGCTCCAACCAGATTCAATTTGCCAGCAACCAAACATCGGGACCATCGACTTGAGCCAACGAAATGCACAGCGCCAGAAGCAAGAGGGAGACAGGCAGCCTGTCCCCGGTGCCTTGGTGGACGCATCCGTGCTCTTGGCTGACCCAGATGTGATCATGAGGCTGCAGGACAAGGAATTTCCGGTCATCTCCACGACGCTGCGCCAGGAGTTCCAATTGATCAAATTGCGAGGTCGGGGCGTCAACGAGCAGATTTTGAGCAATGCCGACAAGATACACAAATTTCTCGACCGAGAAGAGCCCCGCATTGTTTCAACGCTTCCAAACGGGATGACACCTCGCAACAACGACAGGTTTCTGCGTTTCGATCTCGGGTCGGCGGAACTCTACCAGATTGCGAGAATGTTTCCACAGTGCTCAATGTCGTGGCAGGAAAGAATTTTTCCGATCGCCAGAGACTACAAACTGCGCCTGCTGACGCGGGACGAGAGCCAGCATCTGGCCGCAAGACAGGCAGGAGTGAATTCGAAAGTTTGCATGGGAAAGGTTAAACCGCCAAAAGAAGGATCGTGGACAACGCGAATTCGGCCTCTTGGCGCAGGTGACAGGGAGCCTGAGACTACTCCGGAACCCAATGCCGGCTCGGGCTACAATGCGCATGCAGTGTCTCGAGAGACTTTGAGCGCAGAGGTTCTGGATTGGTGGGAAGGAGAACAGGATAAAATCTCCCAGGAGCTGGAAGAAATGCATTTGGTTGATGTTCAGGGCAAGCTAGGCGATTTGATTGAATCGAGTTCGAGTAAGAGCCTGCTCAGCGGTGAGAAGTTTGTTCAAGAAAAGGTTAAGCCTGAGGTTGAAAAGTTCATCGAGTCGACATACCGGGATTTGTTCAAGCAAATGGAGGAGGCCTTTCTTGCTTCGGTTGCCGAAATCGAGGCCATGAATGCGACAATCGACATTGAAGGCTGGAGTTACGGCAACATGGCAGGAAGTGATGGAAGAATTGCCCACGGCGATTTTCCTCTTGCTCCGTTGCCGAAAAAGAAGGGTGCCGCTTTGGCAGGAGTTGGAATGCTGATCGACATACTGACAGTGAAGCAAAAGTGGAAGGATCACCTTGACCCAATTGTAAAGCTTGCTCTGTTAGGCGACAATGCAAGACCCGAAGTAGTATCGCTGAGAGGTGTCTTGCTGAGTGAGCTCAGGAAAGCTGCCCAAAGTCGAATGGAGGCAATTAGACAATGATTCCGTTTGCAATTCCCGCAAAGTTCTTGGCAGGCTGTCTAAGCGGAGATCTCGTGCGCTACGGAGCCATCCTGAAGGATGCATCAAACGGCCAAATTGTCGGGCACCTTCAGGAAACTGGACTTGTGCAGAAAATTCTTGAGGCTGGTCTGTCGTTCGATCCGACAGGCGCAACCGGCCTGATCGGGGTCGTGCAAAACGCTGGCATGTCCAGGCAACTGAGTTCCATGCAGGAATCCCTTGGATCCGTTCAGGGAGCTCTTGGAACCGTTCAATACTTGCAATACGCGACACTGTTTTCAAGCGTTGCCGGGATCGGCGTGACGGCTGCGACTTCCATCATGATCATGAGGCGCTTGGACAAGTTGGACGATACGCTCGAAGTGATTGAAGATCGAATAACAGATCTGCCCAGGAAACTGCGGATACCGGACTTGCGCTCCCGACTGGTTGACATTTCGACTTCGGTCGAGAGGCTTGACGAGGCGGCACTCAGAAGCAACCCATCTGATGTCGTGTTGCATGTCGAAAGAGAGCTGCACCAATCGTTCAATCATATTCACGACAGCTTGTGCACTATCGTTGTCGAAACGAAGGTCGACCCAGGCTTGGTTCGCGCTTTGCTGGCTGGTCTTGCGCTATGCGGCGCGTCACAGTTCAAGGCGCTCCTGTTTCTGGACGAGAAGGAAACGGCCATGGAACGTTCCCGAATGCAATGTCGCAAGCTTGGGGATCTGGCATTTCTTA
>MKWU01002505.1_pt1 | contig 27314 bp, 21 predicted proteins | sample 809101 | NCBI WGS metagenome assembly MKWU01 (sample SAMN05860141, study PRJNA318959) | sponge metagenome | host: Aplysina aerophoba | place: Slovenia: Piran, Adriatic Sea, Gulf of Piran | collected 2013-05-07 | reverse complement strand
ACGGTGGGAGCAGCGGTCTCGATCACGGGGAGTTCCTGGACTACTTCGACGGTGTCCAGGCGGGCACCGCTCTGAGCCTGACGAGTCCGAGGCGATTCAGCCGGCCGATTCCTCTCGTGGAGTTGCGTTCGAGGCCGAATGGGTTCCGCCCACCGCAGAGCTTCTCCTACGTCGACGCTGAGACCGGCAATCAGCTTCTGCGGCTAGCCGCGTAGTCAGCGGACAGGCCCGCGGGTCGAGGCAGATCTCCTCGACCCCACACTTGGCTCCGTCCGTTCCTTGCGGTATGCCGGTGCGTTTGCGCTGTGTGGAGGACTCCATCCTGTCGGCGGGGCGCACCGCACGCGGATACCCTCCACGACATGGCTGCCACCTTGACAGAGCTCCGGCTCCCGGCGTTCAAGAGCCTGCGAAAGGTGACCATTCCACTGAGGCCTCTGACTCTTCTCGTCGGCCGGAACGGCAGTGGGAAGTCGAGCGTGCTCGATGCTCTGGCCGCACTATCCGCGCTCGCGGCCGGCGGGACTATTCGGGACGCGCTCGACGGCGGCCGCTCGGGGCCCCTGGTGCGGGGTGGCTCCGAGGGATGCGCTCCATTGGGCGAGGACTGGTTCGCGGTCGGCTGTTCTGTCGCTGTCGACGGCAGGAGCTACAACCTCGACGTAAGAGTCTCGGTGCGGCCGAACGTGCAGGTGACCAGGGAACGGCTGTGGACACGACGACTGAGCGGCTCTCGCTACGGAGAACCGCTGGAGCTATTGAGGACAGATCCGCCGCGTCCCGAATCCGGTGACATCGTTGCGCGCTGGAATAACAGGAAGCAGGGGCCGAACCCTGCGGTGACCTTCCGTGCGTCGCAACTGCTCACGGCGCAGGTAGCTGCTCGTGTACCTGCGACCTCGCAGGCCGGTCGCGATGTTCGGCGGGTCGCCGAGGGAGTGCTTGCCGCGCTGTCGAACGTGTTCATCCTCGACCCCGTGCCGAACCAGATGCGTGAGTACGTTCCCGAGAAGGATGTTCGGCTCCGCCCGAACGCGGAGAACCTGTCAGCAGTGCTGGCGAGCCTCCTGAAGGATGATGCGACGCGAGGCATCCTGCTCGATATGACTCGCTCGCTCTCGGAGGCCCAGGTCTCGGAGATCGACACTGTGAACAGCGACCTCGGAGACGTGATGGTGGCGATCCAGGAGCGGATCGGTTCAACGGCGAAGCCGATGCCGGCGCGCCTGATGAGCGACGGCACGCTGAGGTTCCTCGCCATCGCGGCGGCGCTCCTCGACCGTTCGCAATCCGCCGGCGGCGAAGACGACTCGGTCACCAGTGGACGGCTGCTTGTCGTGGAGGAGATCGAGAACGGACTGCACCCGTCTCAGGCGGCGTTGCTACTGAACCGGCTCAAGGCGTCGGCCGGCACCGGCGTTCGCACGTTGGCCACCACCCACAGCCCCGCGATCCTCGACGCGCTCGAGGGCGAGGACCACAACCGCATCATGGTGTGCAACCGCGGTTCCGACGGTTGGAGCAAGGCCACGAGGCTCACCGACTTCCCCGACTACTTCGAGGTGGTTGGACGAGGTCCTCTCGGAACGGCGGCCGTGCGCGATCGCCTGCGCCCGAGCGAACTCGCGTCCGAGGCCCCCCGGTCGCTGGTGGATGTGCTGGGACTCCAATAGCTGATGCCGCTTCCGGTCGTGGTCTTCGTCGACACGTCGGTCATCGTCCGCCTCAGACGACTACTTCCGGAGCTACTGCTAGGCCGGCTCCCACTCGCCGCCTTCGTTACTGCTGGCGGTGGGGGCTGAGGGATGCTTCTCTGACGGGGTCGCCTGCGGCGGGGCTTTGGGGGGTGGGGATCGCTTCGCCGTGGGGGCGGGGGTGGTTGGCCCGGTGGCCACCGGCGTCGGTGCCGCGGCACCGGACGATGTCCCAGATGCCCCGGCAGTGCTTGTGCCGGTTGACCACCTGGTCGTTGTCCGATCCCGCCGCCAGTGCCCGAGGCGCTTGGATCGAGGTGGCCGCGCCACCCATCACCGTCCTGCCCCAAGCCCCGGCCTCTCCGAGGCGCGCTCGAGTCCGCGCTCGGGGCACTGCAATAGTCTGTGTTCTACTACATATGTGGTAACATACATGGCGTGGAAGTCTTCCTTCACCCTTCGTTCGACAGTTGGCTGCAGTCGCTGTCGGGGGAGGACAGCGGCGACGGACTCGACTGGTGGGAGGCTTGCGCTGATATCGCCGCCCTGCCGATGGCTCTGGAGACCTACGGCCGCAACCTCGGTGACCCCGAGTGCCACGAGGTCGTGTCCACGCGTTTCGACATGGGTGCTCTTCGGCGAACACCGCCGACGTCAACCACGCCGTACGCCGTCGGTCCTCCGGTGCGATGGTCAATCGCCCAATACGAAGAATCGACTCGACGGCACGCCGAGACAAGAAAGCGGCCTGCGACAGAGTCGAACACGAGAAGAGGCGACACAGAAAGGGCGAGCACGGAACGGCATGGATGAGACACACCAGAGACAACTGCCTGCGGACGACGCCTCGACCAACGAGGTGCCTCCTGACGCGTGGCAGCACAAGATCACACCTAGCGACTTCTACGCCGAGGTGGAGGCGGACCCGCGGGCTCCGGAGCGCGTTCGGGCCGCTGGCGCGGAGATCGGCGAACGTCAGGCGACCCTGGCGCAGGTGCGCAAGGCGCGGGCGTTCACGCAGGCGACGCTTGCGGAACTGCTTGAGATTGACCAGTCCGAGGTGTCGAGGGTGGAGCACCGCAGCAACATGCTGCTATCAACGCTCCGCTCGTTCATCCGGGCCACCGGCGGCGAACTCCAGTTGATCGCCACGTTCCCCGATGCCGAGCCCGTCCAGCTCCTCGTCGGCACCGAGGCTTCCGATATCGACGGGTGAGACGGCTCTTCGAGAATGAGCGGGCAGTGGGTCTGTGGTGACGCAGGTGGCGAAGGCGATGATTGAGAGCGCGCGACGTGAGCGGTTGATCCGGATCGCATGATCGTCCTGTCGCTCAAGCCTCTGTACGCCGAGGCGATCCTCTCGGGAGCGAAGACGGTCGAACTCCGACGCATCGGGCCGAATATCTCCGTTCGGACGCGGGCGCTCATCTATGCATTTTGCGCATGTCACCAGTACGGTGGGCGTAGACCTTGACGCATCAAGTGTCGGTCGACTTCTACTTGGGAGGAGCCGCCTTCGGGCCGTTCCTCCCATCGCCTTTTTGAGCGGAGGGTCAGCCGCCGCGGGGTTGAGGGCCGCTGGTACCGCTAGTTCGAGGATGCGAGCCGGGAGTTGCGGCTGAACCTCTCGGGGTGGGTGCGGGACAGGTGCCGATAGCCATTTGACCTGGTCAGGGCAGGATCTCGGCGCGGATCCGGTCTCTCGATCAGTCCGGACGGCATCTCGGTTGATCAAAAATAGTCGAGAGTTGGTTCTCAAGTTTGCACATCCCGCAGTAGTGCTCTCCCGACGGCTCGCGGAGGCAGGAGATGTTTGTCGGGCAGAACCATCCTCCTTCGATTCCGCCGCCACCGCAGAAGCTGTGATCCCGCCGTCGCTTGCCGTACTTGGTGTCACATCCGCCAGCGCAAACCACGTTCTTGTGGACTCGAGCCCGAAGGCGGTTCTGCCGTCTGTTCCAGTCGTGTTGGGCAACGGCTGCCGCTTCGACCACCAGCGGATCGCAGTTGACTCGCGGCGGGAGGAAGGTAGGTCCATCGTTGAGTGCGGCGCGAAGTTGCTCAAGGAGGTCGTGCTGGGCGATGCGGTGGGCTCGCGTCATCAGGTGGTGAGTCAGGCGGAATACGCGATTCCGCCTCCACCGGCGCAGCCCTCGCGGCCAGGGAAGCGCTCTCGCCTGTTCCCGGGTTAGAAGATCGTCCCAGTGCATCTCGCTGTAGACGCGCAGGAACTTGACTGTCGCCCAGCGGTTGACGGCCGGCTTGGCATGGACGTACACCAGAATCAGCAGGGCGACGACGGTCGCGACGGCGGCGACGTCTGCTAGCTGCATGGGAGTTGCCTCGCGGAGCGGACGGCACCCGTCCTCGTAGGCCGGCGAGCGCGATGAACGCTCGTCCTCCTCAACCGGGCCCTCGCTGGGGCGGTCAGACCAGATCTCATGCTTCCTCCGTCGCCTGGTGTTTCGTCGCAGCAGAGGCTCCGGTCGCGTCGAGGGGCGTACCGTTTGTCTGCACCAACGCAGTATGGAGCAATGGTGTGACAGCCTTCAGGAAGGTCCGGCGTCAGCGTCCAGCGACCTGCCTGTCGTGGCGGCGGCGCCGATCTCCCCGGCTACTGCCGGCGGTGGGGGCTGAGGGATGCTTCTCTGACGGGGTCGACTGCGACGGGGCTGTCGGGGGGGGGGGGGGGCTGGCCGCGGGGGCGGGGCGTGGGGAGGGGGCTGTGGGGGGGGGGGTTGTGTTGGCGGGGGGGGCGGGGGTGGTTGGCCCAGTGGCCACCGGCGTCGGCGCCGCGGCACCGGATGGAGTTGGCGTTCCAGCCGTTGTAGGCGCGCACGTCCGCGGAGAGGTAGCGCATGGCGAGCCCGCAGCGGCGGCGGTTGGAACCGTTGGGTTCGGAGCGGTGCAGGATCCAGTCGCTGTGCAGCGAGATCTGTCCGGCCCGCATTTCCAGGGCGACGGGCGCGTCGCCGTAGTCGGCGGCGTTGTCCACGGTCTGGGCGAGCACGTTGTTCTCCGCCGCGGTGCTGTCGCGGAAGGTGAGTTGGGCGTGGTGGTGCGAGCCACCGATGACCTGCATGGCGGCGTTGTCGACGTCGACGTCGACGATCGCCAGCCAGGCCGAGACCACCCGGCTGGGCGTGAGCGGCCAGTAGGAGGCGTCCTGGTGCCAGCTGACCCGCTTGGGGTCGCCGGGCAGTCGAAGTTGTGGTCGTGTCGTCGTTTGCCGTACCGGGTGCCACAACCGCCGGCGCACACCACCTTCCGGGTGCTGTTGTTTCACAAATAGTTAGGTTTCACTACCGCTGATACACGCTATATTCTGAAACAGAATTCGATAGGGAAAGGTCGTCCAGGATGAGCAACGAGTTGCCCACCGGGACACGCATCGCTCGCGACATTGAAGTGGCTCTTGCCCAAAGGGTGCCTCCGGAGTGGACGTTCTGCTCGGAGCCTTCGAGGTTCTCCGATCGGCCCGGAGTGGGTCTGCTGTTCAGTCTCACGTCCCCTGCGGGCGAGACTGCGCTGCTTGCAGTCGAGATCAAGGTACGAGTCGAGCCTCGCCGCGTCCCCGAGTTGGCCAGGCGAGTCAGGGAATTCGCAACCGCGGAGCTGCCCGGTGCCGTTCCGGTCCTTGGTGCCGCTTACCTCTCGCCTCGGGCACGGGAGGTCCTTCGGGAGTCCGGCGTCGGCTACATCGACACGACCGGCAATGTTCGCATCACCGCGAGCGCTCCGGGCGTGTTCATCAGCGCCGACGGTGACGACAAGGACCCCTGGCCGCGGCGCGACGTGCTGCAGTCGCTGCGGGGCCGCGGCGCCGCACGCGCTGTGCGGGCCATCGTGGACGTCGCCGCACCGTTCGGTGTTCGGGAGTTGTCCGAAGCGACGGGGACCTCGGCGCCGACGCTGTCGCGCGTCCTGGGGTTGCTGGAGCGCGAGGGCGTGGTGACCCGCCAGAGTCGAGGCAAGGTCGTGGCCGTGGACTGGGAAGGGGTGATTCGCCGATGGGTGCAGGACTACGACCAGGCCAGATCCAACACGGTCATCGCGTGCCTCGAACCGCGCGGGCTGGAGTCAATCACAACGAAGCTGCGGGCAACGACGTTCGCCTACGCCGCGACGGGCGCCTTCGCAGCTCAGCACTTCGATCCCATTGCCCCGGCCAGGGTGGCCGCGCTCTATGTCACGGACGCGGTCGAGGCCGCCGAAACCCTTGGCCTGCGCGAGACCGACGCCGGCGCCAACGTGGTGCTTCTCGAGCCGTTCGACCCGGTCGTCTTCGATCGAACCCAAGAGTGCGGCGGCTTACGGTGCGTCGCTGCGAGCCAACTCGCCGTGGACCTGCTGACGGGTCCGGGCCGAGAGCCATCCCAGGGCGAGCAGATGCTGATCCGGATGGAGCAGAACGAAGATGTCTGGCGCACCTGACCCGCTGTACGTGCTTGCCCGCAAGGCGCATCGCGCTCCTGGGACGATCCGAACCCTGTGCGACCGTCACCGCCGAGGCGCTCGATCATCTGCCTCGGCTGTTCAGCCGCGCCGACAGTGCCGGAACCGAAATGGCTGTCCGTGCAGCTGGCGTCAACGCCGATGCGGGGATGATCGCCGCATCGCTGACGGTGCTGGTGTCCGATCTCCTCGCTGCGCTCGGTGAGCTTGCAGCCGAGACTCCGGTACACGATCCCGGGTTCGCATCGGGCTAACGCAGAGGTTGGGGCCTGTGAATTGTGGTCTTGGCCTGTCAGCGCCGCCGCCTGCGCTGCTGCTGGCGGTGGGGGTTGAGGGATGCTTCTCTGACGGGGTCGGCTGCGGCGGGGCTTTGGGGGGTGGGGATGTGTTCGCCGTGGGGGCGTGGGTGGTTGGCCCAGTGGCGGGTGGGATCGGTGCCGCGGCACCAGATGGAGTTGTCGACGTCGATATCGTCGATGGCCCCAGCCAGGCGGCGACCACCCGGCTGGGCGACAGCGGCGAGTGGGAGGCTCCTAGTGCCAGCTGACCTGCTTGGGGTCGCTGGGGAGCTTGGCGAAGAGGTAGCTGTGGCGCAGGATCGCGGTGTCGCCGAGCAGGTCCGAAACGATGTCGATGATGCGGCTGTCGGTCACGATGTCCCGAACTGTTCCAGGTACACAGGTGTGACGCCGGTGAAGTTCGCGCCGTCTCCATAGTTCGAGTCTTGGACTCCCCTAGGAGCGATGCGCAAGAGGCACTGCGTCGTCGAGTCGCCACTGGGTGTCCCCGCCCGGAGTTCTCAGGTTCAAGATTTTGTCGCAGAGTGATCGGCGCTCTTCCTGGAGCAGTGTGCAGTACTGACAGTTGTCACGTCTGCACCATCCGCGCTTCACTCGTACGAGCGCGGATGCCGCTGGGGTCTGCCACGATAGGCGCGACGAGGTGCCGTCTGGCTGAATGTCAGCCTCAGTCACAATTAGGACTCGATCGCCGTCGCTCGCTCCGAATAGAACGTGATCATCGTTGCCAAAAGCATCGCCGACCCGTAACTCTTCCGCTGTCCGATCCTCCCAGAGCAAGTCATCGGCGTGCTGCCTGATTTCAGTTCGGCGATGTTGCTCGTGAACTCTTTTCATATGCGCCCATTCTTCGGAGGGATTCTCCTCGTACCATCGGAAGAGAGTTGCTCGCAGTAGCCACAGTGGTGCTCTCTGCCAGTTGGCAAGGATGTCGCGGCGGGTGCCTTGACGGGTGGGTCTCCGCGCCAACGCGATCTTGCGGTAGCGGTTCACCTTGCGAGCCACGCCTCCGCTGGCCGATTTCGTGAAGCGCAACCAAGTCGGCATCGCATGCGTCATCAGCGCGGAGACAAATGCTGTGACGAGGGCAGTTGCGATGAGGAGCACGATCCAGTGCGGAGAGTCAGCGGACATTCGGGCGTCCTCCTGTGGGTATTCGTCTGCAAGGCTTAGGACTTGGGGGAGACCTGGTTCGATCTTGGGCTGGTCGGTCCTAGGGCTTGGGGGCATTGGTGGATGGCCGCCAAGCGTCTGCGAGAGCTGAACAGAGCTTGCTGACGGCGACGATGGCCTGGCGGGAGCTGGCTTCGCTCACTCTGACGCGTTGGCCGAGGCGCAACGTGGTCGTTGGGTCTGCGGCCAGATATTTCTCATCGACGATGCCGTCGTTGTGGGTGAGCACGTGCCGGATGGCCCATGTTGACTGCAGGTTTGACCAGTCTTCGGGAAGTCGGTTGCGGAGATCCGCCACGCCGTGGTCGTTGAACAGGTTGGCCATGTCGTCGAGGCGCTGGAAGACGTTGCCTTTGCCTCGCAGAACGTTCGCTGCGGAGCCGACTCGGGAGTGGAACACGGCCTCGGCCAAGGTCTCGACGATTCCGACGAGGTTCTTGGTCGCGTCCGCGGAGGCTCGGTCAAGAACACCCTGCTCCCGAAGCTGAGCGAGGGTCGCTTCCGGCACCTCCATGAGGGCGTCGAGCGCGGCGGTTACTGCGGCGAGCGCGTCGCTGGCGATCAGCGGTGGGGGGAGTGGCCCACAAACAGGACAGAACCGGTGTTCGCCGAATACGGCGTATCTGAGACCACAAGTCTGGCACTGGCGTTCGCGCACGGGGCTCTCTTCGTGCACGGCGGGGAGAGGCCTGGGGTAGAAGGGCGTCGAACGATACGAGATCGAGATCAGCGAGTTCCTCGATTGTCGTGCCATGCGGCCGAAAGAGCGGTCAAGTGTCTCACGGACCAGTTGCTCGGCACAGTCCTCCGCAACGCGCAGCACCCGATTGAGTTGCTGATCGGTGATGAACTCGCTGTGATCATCGTGATGGCCGCAGTAGACGCACCAGAGCCGGATGTCCTCCGCTAGGTCTTCCCAGTCTTCAGCGTGAACCCGGAAGATCTGTTGACATTCGGGGCACTGGCGGCCGATGTGCCCTTGCTCGTCCGAGTCGATGCCTACCTCGAAGAGTTCGTTGCCGTCCAGGTCACGGCCTCCGTATCTCGCCCCTTCCGGGAGTCGGTACCGATTGGAGTAGTTCCCTGATGCCATCACCATTGGTGCGAGCCCTTTCGTTACCCTCGCCGAACGAGCGCCCGTTGCCTTCGCGCACGTCTGATCACGTGAGTCGACCCGCGAATGGGTTCTGTCGCCAGAGGTATCTCCGCAGAGATCAGACCGAGTGCCACATCCGTTGCCGGCGCGCGGTCGTTCAGCGCCGATCCCGAGAGAAGAACATGTGTACCATCGCTCAGACCATAGCGGTGGTCTGTGACACTCCCAGACAACTTGCGGTTAACGCTGGTTGCGGGTTCTTCCGGCCTGTGAATTGCGTCGTGAAATGAATCCGAGACGACCTCAGCGCGGATGACTCGGGATTCTGACGGCCTCCATCGCCGACGCCCGACTGTTTAGGTACACCCACGACTTTCGACCTGGCCGACTACTCCCACGGGAATCGGTAGACCGCGTCCCGACCTCGCCAGCCCGAGCGTTACCGCTGGCGTCAGCGGCTGAGGGATGCTTCCCTGACGGGGTCGGCTGCGGCGGGGCTTGGGGGGGTGGGGATGTGTTCGCCGTGGGGGCGGGGGTGGTTGGCCCAGTGGCCGGTGGGGTCGGTGCCGCGGCACCGGATGGAGTTGGCGTTCCAGCCGTCGAAGGCGCGCACGTCCGCGGAGAGGTAGCGCATCGCGAGCCCGCAGCGGCGGCGGTTGGAACCGTTGGGTTCGGGGCCGTGAAGGATCCAGTCGCTGTGCAGCGAGATCTGACCGGCCCGCATCTCCAGGGCGACGGGCGCGTCGCCGTAGTCGGTGGCGTTGTCCACGGTCTGGGCGAGCACGTTGTTCTCGGTGGCGGTGCTGTCGTGGCAGGTGAGTTGGGCGTGGTGGTGCGAGCCACCGATGACTTGCATGGCGGAGTTGTCGACGTCGACGTCGTCGATCGCCGGCCAGGCCGAGACCACCCGGCTGGGTGTGAGCGGCCAGTAGGAGGCGTCCTGGTGCCAGCTGACCCGTTTGGGGTCGCCAGCCAGCTTGGCGAACAGGTGACTGTGGTGCAGGATCACGGTGTCGCCCAGCAGGTCCGTGGCGACATCGATGATGCGGGGCTCGGTCACGATGTCCCAGATGCCCCGGCAGTGCTTGTGCCAGTTGACCACCTGGTAGTTGTCCCACCCCGCTGCCAGCGCCCGGGGCAGCAGGTCGTCGATGTAGGCCCGAATCTCGGCGATCTCGGTCGGCGAGAAGATGTCGATGGGGAACAGATGGCCCGCCTCGTTGTACCGGCGAATCTGGGTGGGCGTGAGCACCAGCGGCTCCTCGACACCCAACGGGATGAACCGCAGGTCACGATCCAGTTCTGGGAAGGCGTTGGTGCGTTGGGTCATGTTCACAGTCCGACGGGCGGGAACGACGCCGCAAACTAGCCGCCAGCTCTCTCCTGCGACGGATGAGGCGGTCATTCGATCGACCGACTCATCTCTCACATGAGCGGTCGGTAGAGGAGCACTACAGTCATCAAATGTGCGCAATCGTCAGTGAATGATGCCGCGCCACTAGATGGCAGTGTCCGATTCGGGAGTTCCGCGCTACCGGGTCCGAGTCAGGCTGCGCCGACAACGAACCGATTTCCCCCAAGTCCCGAAATATGTGAAGGGCAGTAGCATCGGGAGTCTGTCGAGCGGCCTGCAGATCGGCTGGAAGGTGCTGGCGACATGCGCGAAGCGCCAATTCTTGAGGGTGATGCTCTGAGAGCGGTTCAGCACCGTGGCACCCACATGCAGATCATCGCGTCGGCTGGTTCTGGTAAGACTGAAGTCGTCTCGCAGCGGATCGCCGATCTTCTGGCTGAGGGAGTTCGCCCCGATGCCATCGTTGCGTTCACCTTTACCGAGCGTGCCGCGGCCGAGCTGAAGGAGCGAATCGAGGCACGAGTCGCGACGCGACTGGGGCGTGACTTCCTCGACCGGCTCAATGGTCTCTTCGTGGGCACGATTCACTCCTACTGCTTCCGGCTACTCCAGCAGCATGTTCCGCAGTACGAGACCTACGACGTCCTCGACGAAAATCAGCTCGCAGCCTTCGTCAGCCGCGAGGCGCGGCGACTCGATGTCCGCCAGTTCGATCCGGACAACCGCCTGTTCGCCTCAATCGGCACGTTTCTCCAGAGTGTCGCGGTCGTTGAGAACGAACTACTCGATCTCGACGATCTGCCTGAGGATTTTCGGACAGTCGTCGAGAACTATTACGCCACCCTCGATCGATATCGCCTCCTCACTTACGGCCAGCAGATTCGTCAGGCAGTCCAAGAACTCGGGCGACCGTCCGTTGCTCGAAGAGCGCACGAGACGCTCCGGTTCCTGATCGTCGACGAGTACCAAGATGTCAATCCTGCCCAAGAAGAACTCATCCGGCGGCTCACCGGTCCTAGCACGGAACTGTGCGTCGTCGGAGACGACGACCAGGCCATCTACCAGTGGCGCGGATCCGAGGTGGGCAACATTGTCACGTTCGCGAGCCGCTACGTACCGGTATCACGATTCGAGATCACGATGAACCGGCGAAGCCGGCCCGAGATCGTCGAGGCAGCCAACGGGTTTGCTCAGTCAATCCCGAATCGTCTCGAGAAGGAGATGAGATCCACTCGTCCCATCGACGGATCTGATCCGCGTGTGGTCGTGTGGGACGGAGAAAGCGAGCGGGCAGAAGCCGGGTGGATCACGAGTCTGGTCCTCGATCTGAATGACGCTGGGGTTCCATTCAGGGACATTGGCGTTCTTGTCCGTTCAAGGGCCGCCTACCCCCGCCTCCTCGAGCAGTTCAGCACGTTCGATGTGCCGGTTCAGCCTGGAGGTCGTACCGGACTCTTCCAGCAGCCCGAAGCGACTGTGCTGGGCAGGACCTACTGTTGGTTGAGCGGTATCGACTGGCGAGAGCCCTACCAGCCCGGCGAACAAGTCGAACTTGCCCAACTGCTACAGGAGTACTCGACGGTCTTTGAACTTCGAGGCAGACCGCACGAGAACCGGGTCAAGAGGCTGCTCACTGCATGGCAGGCCCACTCCCGCAGCGAGGATCGAACCGCGGACCTCGTCGGTGACTTCTACGAACTGCTCGACGTGCTTGAGGTTCGCGACTGGGACTTTGACGATCGCGTGCGCCTCAACGCGCTCGGCACGCTGGCTCGGTTCACGTCGCTCTTGGCTGACTACGAGAGCGTCCGGCGTCGAGCGCGGCGCGACGCTGACGTCCATGGCGAGCAGGTCGGCGGCGAGTGGGGCGGCGAGTGGTACTACAAGAACCTTGCGATTCACATCGTGAACTACGCCCAAGGCGAGTACGAGGGATTCGACGCCGAACCAGACTTGACCCTAGACGCAGTCGACGTCACCACCGTGCACCGCGCCAAGGGTCTTGAGTGGCCTGCCGTCTTCGTACCGTCGATGACTGCCAGGCGTTTTCCTTCGTCGTACACAGGTCGGCAGCAGGAGTGGCTAGTGCCCCGCACGCTGTTCGACGCCGCCCGATACGAAGGATCTGATGCAGACGAACGCCGGCTCTTCTACGTTGCGGCGACTCGAGCGCGGGACTGGGTGTCGATCTCGCGTCACGAACGGGTCACAACACGGTCGGTGCAGCCGAGTCCGTACTGGGAGGAACTCGGGTATCACTACATCGACCCGAACGACATCGTGCTTCCACCGATCGAGGCGCAGTCCGACGGAAGCGAAGACACGCTGGCGATCACGTTCAGCGAGCTTGCGTCATTCCTTGACTGCGGCTTGGCGTACCGATTGCGTAACCTGCTCGGGTTCCAACCACGGCTGGCACCCGAACTCGGCTATGGCAAGGCGGTACATCACCTCCTCCGGCAGGTCGCCGAGCACACGCAAGCCGCAGGAGTTGTTCCGACTGAGGCCGAGCTCGACCAGATGCTCAACGATCACTTCTTCCTGCCGGCTGCGAACAAGGCCGCCCACCGCGTGATGAAGGACGCCGCGCGGCGCCTCGTCGGCAACTACGTCGAGAACCATGAAGCAGATCTCCACCGGGTGTGGGAGACCGAGCGACCCTTCGAACTTCGCCTTGACGGGATCGCTGTGTCAGGCCGGGCCGACGTAATCCTGGACAAGGAGGGGGGTGTGCCGACCGGCCTTGCGATCGTCGACTACAAGACGTCGACCGACGGCGATGCCGCGCCGTACCAACTGCAGCTTCAGGTGTACGCCGACGCAGGTCGTCGAGAAGGGCTCGACGTTCGGGCTGCCTACCTCCACGACCTAGACGGCACGCGTGACGGTGTTGCCGTCGATGCGAGCAACATCGCGTCAGCCGAAGCGATCGTTGTGGAGGCCGCAGTCAGAATCCGTGACCGGAAGTTCGATCCGGTTCCGGGTGCAAGATGTCGCTCATGCGAGGTTCGCACGATCTGTGACGCCAGGGCTCACTAGCCAACTCGGGACTCGCATGGTCACGAACCGGATGTCATCGAGCACTGACTGACTCGCCGCGCCGCTGGGATTGCCGACAGACATGGTGGGCTATCGAGCGAACCGCTGACTACTCGTGTGCCGTTACTCAGTTGAGGTCGCTGATGGGACATCGTAGACATTGACAACCTCGTCGCCGTAGTCGTTGATGACCTTCAAGGCGATCCTGCCGGTCGATGGTTTCGGGAATGGCCTGCTCATCGTTCGGTACAGCGTCGCCCACGCCTCCTCATCGATATCCGCGCTCAAGGCCTTCCGGAGGCGGTGGTACGGATCCTGGCCTCCGGTGAAGTAGCAGTGCCGCACGAAGAAACTCTCGCCGTCGTAATCGGTGTCGATCATCCATAGAGCGACCCTGTCGGCCTTGTCCGACCGCACCTCGCCCGTATTCGGGTCGTAGACGTCAACACCCCGGAGTTCCACTGACACCTCGTCGCCGTCAACAGCGATGTCGACATCCGGCTGGCCAAACGTCGTGAAGAGATTGCCGCCGGCCTTCGCCGCGAGTTCCGCTCCCATGAGGAGGTCGGAGTTCATCCGGACGAGGAGAACAGGTACGCGCCCCAACGAACGAGTTCCGGCGACGTCGAAGCTCTCGTCGCTGGCGACGAAGTCCTCATCGGAATGCAAGACCTGAGGCTCAAACGCGAACGCCAGAATGCAAAGTAGGTCGATGTCGACGCTCCGTGTCACTTCCCGCGCTGCGTCCTTGACAAACGATGGGCCTACGGTTCCGTACTGAGGCCCGACGCAGATGGCCGCTCTTGCCACGCCGTTTGGTTCTGGAGCCTCGCGGATTCCGATTGCCTGAACGTGTAGTCCTGGATAGGGGTCGACGACATCGAACTCGAGTCGCTCGGGGCGTCGTCCGTTCTGGATGCCTGCCTCGCGGAGGTTCTCGAGAATCATCTCAACGAACTTGCCGGCCTCCCTCGTCGCGCGCGTCAGATCGCTTTGGGTATTACCGCTATCCGCTCGACTGCGATGGGGCGAGAGGCTCTCGACCGTGAACGGGCCCGAGACCCGGACGCGAGTTGGATCCTCCACAGGCTGATCGAAGAGCGGTCGTACGTCCGCGTGCCGATCGATCGCCTCGGTGATTTCCGTCCGGCTCATCCCTTCGTGCACGTCGGGATTGTTCGCGATCGACTTGAGGGTGATGTGCCTGATCCGCTGATAGACGAAACCCATACGGATGTCGTCCGTCGTCGGCTGGTCGGGCAGAGCGGTGCCGCTCAGCTTTTCCTCGGCGCCGCGTCCCACATCGGAGTCCGCGAGTACATAGTAGGGGAATAGCGCTGCCATCAGCCGTTGCCGCGCAAGGGCGAGAGCGACCCGAGAGGAATCAATCGTGATCCACCGGCGTCCCCAACGCTCGGCGACGTACGCGGTTGTGCCCGAGCCGCACGTTGGGTCGAGCACGAGGTCGCCAGGATCGGTGGTCATCAGGATGCAACGATCAACGACCTTCGTGTTGGTCTGGACGACGTAGATCTTGTCCTTCATAAAGCTGCTGACCGTGTCAGTCCACATGTTGGTGAACCGCATAGCAGGGAAATCTTCGAGGTAGCGGACGTAGCCGAGTCGCTGTGCGGTACTATCGACGCGACGAGCTGCAAGCAATCGCTGCATTCCCTCCTGGCTGGTTTTCCACACGCCGCTGCCCGGCCGAAACGTTCGCTGCCCAAACTTGACCTCGTAGCGTGTCTTGTCGACACCGCTTTGCGATGTCAGGTTGTCGAGCGCATAGAGGTGGTCCCCCTCCTCCAATGTCCCCTTCCGCTCCGCGGCCTTGGCCGTGCCTCTTGTCCCGTCGGCCTTCTCGATGTAGCGGTAGGCAGACGGAATGAACGAGTCAATTCCCTTCGGCTTGAGCAACTCACGGTACTTGGCCCTCGACTTATCTCGCGCGTACCACAGGACGTAGTCGAACACCTGTGAGAGGAGTTCGGTTGAACCACTCGGCGAGCCCGCGCCCGTGGTCTTCTGGAACGCGATCTCGTTCACAAAGTTCTCTGGGCCGAACACTTCGTCGAGAAGCGTTCGAACGAGGTGCACGTTCTGATCGCCGATCTGGACGAATACTGATCCGCTCGGGGTCAGTAAGTCGCGGGCAACCTGAAGGCGGTCTCGCAAGTAGCTCAGATACGAATGGACCCCCAATTCCCACGTATCGCGAAAGGCGCGAACCTGTTCTGCCTCGCGCGCGGAATCTGCAGCTTTGCCGTCCTGGACAGAGCGACTCCTTGTGGAGACCTGCCAGTTCGACCCGAACTTGATGCCGTATGGAGGATCGATGTAAATCATCTGCACCTGGCCGCGGAGCCGTTCGCGCTCAGCGAGGCTCGCCATGACTTGGAGGCTGTCGCCCAGGATCATGCGGTTCGACCAATTGGCGGAGTGCTTGTAGAACTCGACGAGGTCAAGTTCGTTGAGACCGTCGAACGTCTCGAAGAGGGTGAGTTCTGGCTCAGGTTCGCCTTCCTTGGCAGTCTTCCGGAGGTTCTCGATGAGGACGCGGGGATCGACCTTCTCCTGGATGTACAGCGGTGGGGCGTCAGCCTGGAGATCGGTCTCGTCGAGAGCTTCCTTACCGTTCCACACCAGCATCGGCGAGCGAATCTCACGCGGATACGCGACCTGCACCGTTTCCTCGACGTCGGGCGAGACTAGGTCGATGGCGTCAGCGGTGGGGATGTTGGTGCGAGTGTCCGTGTGGGTGATGGCCTCAACGGGAGTCGGGCCCTTCGGCGCCTTCTTGCGTGCCACAGATCTCTCCTTTAGCTCACCGGCTCGCCGATGATCGGGGCGTCCGCGTACAGCAACGTGATTGCGTCGGCGATGCGTTGCCGGGCGTCAAGCATGGTGCTGATCTCGATGTAACCCCAGCGGCCCCAAGCGCCATCGTTGTTTACTGCGGTGCACCACTGATTGCGAGCAGTTTGAGCTTTCGCTGCCGTAGGACCGGGGCTCTTCTGGCCACCCGAGACCTCAATGATGAGCGTTCGGTCGACGTCATCGTCTTCGGGCCTCTTCAGGCGTACAAGGAAGTCAGGGAGGTACTGGTGGCGTTTGCCGGCATGGATGTACGGGATCTCGAATCCGAGGTGGTCATTCTTGACGTAGGAGTGCACATCGTCGTTGGACTCAAGTAGTGCTGCCACAGTCTCTTCCCACGTGTTGCCGCGTGCGCCATCGAGTACGACGAAATTGACCGGGGACTTCGTCGTCTCAACGACCACCTTTCGGCTGAGGAAAGCGACGTCATCGGTCGATCCTTCCCTGTCGAAACGGCGAAGGAGTGGGAACAAGACAGTACGGCGGGCGTGCGGGTACTGAACCACGGCGTCATAGACGGCCTCGGCCGCCCAAGCCTTCGGCACAGCGAGCAGAAGCACGCCAGGGTCAGTGCCCGGAGTGAACTCCAGCTTCTCGTCGTACCAGTGCTTGGTGATGCGCAGTAGCTCGGGGAACAGCCAGGGCTTGATTGCCCCATCGTGACCCTGGAGATGACGCTTCAGGATCTCGGCCGCCACATTGAACACGATCTCCTGACGCCGGGCGTCCTTCACGAAGTCGAGGTCGGCCTCGTCGGTCTCACCAACAATTCCCTGAGCCTGAGTCCACGTGGCCACCCTCGACTCATCGACCGTGATAGGTCTCGTGTTCTCGTAGTCGAATACCACAGGGGCTTCGGGGAGTTCGATGCGGTAGCCATCAAGCTTCGGGAACTCGATTCGGAGATCGTGCCGGTCCGCGACAGCGAAGACCTCGATAGCCGGCTTCGGAAGCTTCGGTCTCGGCACAGCTCTATCAGTTGGAATGAACGCGAACGGGACTCCGTAGATCTCTGCATACTCAGGTTCGAAGTTCCCTTCCTCGTTCGTCGCGTAGCTGCGACGTCTGAGACCACGGCCGACCACCTGCTCGCAGAGGAGTTGGCTCCCGAACGCGCGGATCCCGAGTATGTGGGTGACGGTGTTGGCGTCCCAGCCTTCGGTGAGCATGGCGACGGATACGACACATCGCACCGTCCCACCGAGAGCGCCCTTCTTGCCTACAGTGTTGAGAACCTCGCGCAAGATGTCCTGGTCTGTGAGGTGGTCGACGTCGGCGCCCGGACTCCGAGCACGGAACTCAGCTTTGAAGATCTCAAGTTCTCTTGCTGCCGCTGCCTTGAAGTCCGCCTTCAGTGCTACCCCTGACTCAAGCTGAGCTGAGTCGACGATGATCGTGGGTGGTCGATCAATCCAGTTGTCGCCGTCGACGTTGCTTAGCAGAGCAAGATTGCCTGGTCTGATACTCTCGTGGCCATCGGGTAGCTCGAACTCCTGCCCGGCAATCCAGTCATAGATCAGCTTCGAGACGATCGTGTTCGGGCAGACAACAATCATCACCGGTGGAGGCTCTCCAAGTGGTTCGAATTCGCGCTCCCATTCGTAGAACCGCTTCTCGTAGCTGCGATAGAGCGACCAGAGGGCACCCTCGAGTACTGGTGGTGGATTCCACTCGGAGTCTGACTCTGCTCTCCTCCCTCGCTTCTTCGGGAGCTGGTCACCGACATGCTCCCAAAGATCGAGATAGGTCGGCCTGTCCGTGTCATCGACGTCATCATCCACGGGGATGCGAGGGATCTTCACGATTCCCGATTCAATAGCGTCCATCAGTGAGAAATCGCTGACCACCCACGGGAAGATGAATCCCTCGTTGTAGCCCGAGCCGTAGAGATAGAACGGTGTGGCCGAGAGATCGTAGACAGCTTTGACGCCGACTCGCCTCGCTACCGCCTGAACACCCCGAAACCAAACTCGCGCGTTCTCGTTGCGCTCCTGGTCGCCCTTCTTGAGCTTCGAGCCTCCAGTTCCGTCATCGAGTGGCTTGTCCTGGTAGCAGTGGTGTGCCTCGTCGTTGATGATGATGAGTTCACCCTTCCCTCGACTTGAGAGATCGCGCATAATTCGATCGACCACATCTTCGTCGGACTCATGGAATCGATCGTCGTCCTCACCGCCGGTAAGGATCAAGCGAGTATTCTTCGAAACTCCGCCAAACTCCCTAGCCAGCTTTGGCAGGAATGTGTGGTAGTTCGTGATGACGATCGCGGCGCCGTCGAGAAGAGTGCGAAGGTCGTTCGGGACGATTGCCCGGAGGTCGTAGTAGTTGTTGCCATCGTGCGGGAAGAGCACCCGGAGACGGTCGCGAATCGTGATGCCGGGGGTGATGACGAGAAACCGGCTCGTGAATCGGGCGTCGCGCCGGTTATAGGCCTTGTTGCACACCTGCCACGCGATGAGCATGCACATCACCACCGTTTTGCCGGTACCGGTGGCCATCTTCAAAGCGATACGCGGTAGTCCGTTGTTGTGAAGATCATTCTCCGGATCGATCCTGGTTCGGAAATCCGGCTCACCGTGGCGCCCTGCGACCTCAGCGAGGTAGATTGCCGTCTCCGCGGCCTCACGCTGGCAGAACAGCACGCGCTCGTCCCGCGTCGGGTCAGCCCAGTGCTGCATGAGCTTGCGGCTAATCGGAGTCACGTGTGGATAGCCACGGCCTCGCCAGAGTTCAACGCGCTGCCTCATGTCGTTGATGAGGCTGTTCTGCTCGCGACGTTCCCCAGTGGCGTCGAAGAGATCGAGAGCCTGCTGCTCAGCAACCGCGGTCCTGTCTCGCTTCTTCTTGCTGGCCGGCGTTGGGATGAATGATTCGCTTAGCCGGCGGCCGGGCAGTATCTCCCCAGTCGGTCCTGCAGGTCCCAGGGCAAAGTGACGCTCCGGTGGCTCATATGGCGAATTGAGAATCGGGTTACTGAGGTTGTCCATCAGCAGCTCCCGTCACGCTGCGAAGTCGAGATCATGATGTTGATGACACGTACGGACGGAAGCCGCGTTCCACTCTCCATGCCGCGCCCCGATTACCTGGAATTAGGAAGTCAAGCTCCTTCGCCTTACTTCCCCCCCGGCCGTGCTCGGCCGAAACGCCATTTCGCGGCGCTTCAGATTCGCGTACGAAGAGGTTCCGACCGGGCCATGTAGCGGTTAACGCTTCAGAGCAGATGCGGGCTGTTTGGCGCCGCTGATCGCATCGGACAACTATCGCGGCGCCATGCCTGAGATGTCGCCGCGCCGCGCGGAATACTCCGAATATAAGCGTGCGGTAATCTTCGACACCCACATGTCGTGCTGATTGTTTCCAATCCTTCCGCATGTCATACCCAAGGAGCCACAGGCGGAGCCAGTGGTCGTTCCAGTAGTCGGTGACGCTCTGGTAGGGCGGAGAGGTGATGAGGAGGCCAGCTCGGATCGGAGATAGGTCCCGCAGCGCGTCTCGTGAGTCGGCTAGCACCGCGGTACCCGGTGCCTGTGACGGAATGCCGTGTCGATACCGGCGGGCGATCCTGTCGGCCAGGAACTCTGTGGTGTTGACTTCAGGTGGGTAGATCAGTCCTTTGCGTGTCCACCACCGGACGGCGTACGAGGGTGAATACGCCACGGTCGGCGAGAGCTGATTCGAGAGACCGGCTCCGCGCTTGTCCTGCATGTGCAACGCGACGAAAGCCATGAGTGTGCGGTCGGTGAGCGAGTTTCGCCAGTCCAACTCTCGTCGTGCTGCGCGAAGGAAGGCCCGCACGCCGGGTGCCCAGGCCATCTGTTCGAAGCATGATTCCGCGCGGCGATCTGCGAGCCGGATTGCGCGTCTGAGTTCGTCGAGGCGTTGCACGACGCTATCCGCGCTCGGTTCGGGGCAGAGCTTTGTTTGTGTCCACAACCAAGCGAGTGGATGGATGTCGATTCCAATGCTTGTGCGACCTAGGACAGTTGACGCGAATGGTGCATTGCCACGGCCACAGAATGGATCAAGCACCATTTCGCCTGGCCGGCTCAGGTGGAGGATCGTATCGCGAGCAAATGCTGGCGGAAACATTGCATACCAGCGCCCGAGACCGTACCACCGACCTGTAGCTGTTCCGCGCCGCCAAGCTTGCCCGCCCCAATCTAAATCCGGGCAACGGAGTCTCACGACGCGAGACTCCGAATGAGGTCGGTTCCTGCGCGTAGAGGTATCGCTGCATGTGCATGCGCCCTACGCAGTGGAAGGAATTGGTTTGCACCCATCCCAAGAGCGTCCGCAGTGGCGATCGCGTCATCCAAGGCCTGTGGACGCGCTGCGTTCGTGAGTGGTGGTTCGGCCTCGGGTTGTGCGATGTTGAGGACGAGTCGTTGATCATTCTTAGTCTTCAGGATGACAGGTCGGCCGAAGTATACGAGTTCCCCCCAAGGAGCTGACGTCTCTGACGACCCAGCAATGATATTAGTGCGAATATAGTCGTTGTCGGGTAGCCAGACGTGGCTGGGAGGGATCCTTTTCCCGGGTTCAGGCGCTCGATCAAGCTCCTCGGCATGTTCCACAAAGGCGCCGCTCTTTATTCCAGACATCACTAGGAGCTTGCTGTTCGGTCGTTCCAGTTCCAAGGCGCTCTGGATACTTGAGAACTCTCTCCGGGCGCCCGCCGCGAGTACGGCGATAGTGCCGAATGCAGCAAGAGGTCCATCCATCACGAATGCCAAGTTGGCGATTGAGTTCAGTCCCTGTGACGATCCGGCGAGATAGCGGAGCGCATTCAGCAATGCGAGGATCTGGAGGACGTCATGAAATCGCGCGTGGCACTCGCGAGCGGACTGTCCTTCAACAAACTGGGTGTGAATTCGCAAGGCATCCGATAGCAATATCTGGCCAGAACACGAGGGACATGTTCCTACATCTCGTGGGCCTGGGACGTCGACCTGCTCACGGCAGTGGAAAGATGGGCATTCAACAGTTCGCTCGTCTCGAAGGAGAATGTCGAGAGTCTCAGCAAGGCTCTCGCCGCCAAAGTTGGCCTTCTCGAGCTCCGCATTGATGAGTTGTCTAAACCACAAGCTCGGCTCGGTGCCGTCCACCTTGCGAGCGTTCTTGCCTGGAAGCGCCGTACCGAATGTCTCCGGACGCTCAGTGGCCTTAAGGCTCCTCGGGTTCGCCGCGCCGCTTTGCGGAAGACGATCGAGGGCTCGCAGTTTCTGAACGTCGATGATGACCATGCCGAGAGATATGACGCCAGCCTCTGTGCTGGGCAGCGACCCTGGGATGCGTTCGTAGACAAACGATCCGTCTATTGCAAGGACCCGATCGCGAGGCAGTCCTGCATCCGTATACGGTTCGAAGGGGGGCATTTCTGGCATGCGGCTACCGTCCGGCACAGCCAGGTCGTCGCGAAACGTGTCAATTATCCCTCGTGCTGTGAAGGCCTGTAGAGCCGCTAGCCCCGCGCGTTCGTCTTCATATGGCACGGCTAGTCCTGTCCGTCGTCGCTGGGAATACGCGGCGGTAGATCAAGGCCGAAAAGTCTGAATTGCATCGGAACGGTGTATGCGAGTGAGAGCGAACGCACTCGTACGAAGCCGGGCTCGCTTACCTGTCCGATCTGATCGACAAAGTCTGCGAAGTCCTCGTAGTCGCCGATGACCTTACGTTCACGTGCCGAGTTCAAGTGTGCAAGGATCCAGTTGTCGGTCTCGCTAAGGATTTCCGGCATGATCGAACTAGGCGCCTGTGTCGCCAATATCATGCCGATATTGAGCTTGCTGCCCTCCTTTGCCGAACGAGCCCAGACGGTCTGCAGATTGTCGCTAGCAGTCGCGCGAGGGAGCAAATTGTGGGCTTCCTCGAGGTAGACAAGAATGTGACATTGCTCACCACCTGTTGCACCGGTTCCGGCGATCGAGCGAAACTCTTCCTGCTGCCTGTTGAATACCTTCCACATTATTCGCTCTGCGGCCGAGCTGTTCTGAAGCGGATCGCCAGTTGACTGATCTACGATTACGAGCTTGCCGTCACGTAAATCGCCGACGATACTCTCAGCGTAGTCATTGGCCGAGTTCGGATCATGCTGCTCCCTGACTCTTTGGAAGGAGCGTGGACCATTTTGGCTGAAGAAGATGCGGAGAATATTAGCGAGTCTAGGTTCTGCCCAGGACTCCCCACCATCCGGGCGCTCCATATAGGCAATGTTGAATGCTCGGTAGGGGCCTCGCTCGTCGGATACGAAACGATTTAGTTCCGTAAAGAACTGTCGAAGGAGGTCCCAAGAGGGTTCATGCGAGCTCTGCCGCAGACGGTACGCAGCGTTTGCATAACCGTCATCGTCTGAGTCTCTCATTGCATTGAGTAGTTCCTGGCTGAAGAGTCCCGTAGTCGACGGCTGCCAGTTGGGCGGCTCGAGGCCAGCCGCTGCCAGAGCGGTCTGGTATGCGAGGACGGTTCGCCGGTACCGAGTAACTGGGCCCCGATCGGCTTGATCTATGTCTGGAATCGAAAGGTCTGCATCTCTGAAGGCTCTGATATAGCGAGAATCAGCGCCGCGCAGTTCGGCTTGGATGATCTCACGTCCGACGAGCAGCTGCTCTAGTGTGGCTTCGGCGGTTTCCCGTGACCAGGGTGTTGGCGGGGGCTCGCCGAAGAAATTTATCTTCGTGATTGTCCGTTCGGGATCTGTCGGAGGTGCGAATAGCCCATAGGTCTCAACCTCGTCGGCTCGCTCGCGACCGATGGCCTCGTGGACCCTGTGCAGGCCAGCGCCATCCTGCGGATTGTCTTGGGCGTACTCGCCGTTGGGGTCAAAGATGAGTTGGCCGATTCTCCGATCTGGTTCGGCCTCGCGCATGCGGTAGATCGCCTCGGCAGCAATCTTCATGGCATTCGACTTGCCCGAGCGCGACTTGCCGAGGTATACGGTCCGTCGACGAAGCATGTCTTCGGGGTAGAGCAGGACGTCCGCAGTGATGGCCGAGTTCCGCTGCGAGGCCGCAAACCTAGTCGTGCCAACGACCCGGGGACTTGCTGACGGGGGAATTGGATTAGAGTTGTGCCGGTGGTTGACGATCAGTCGCAAAGTGTCCGCGCCGGGCTTCCACACCATGAGCTGGTTAACAGCGAAGTAGTTGTCGATGTCCTCCGCGAAGCGGCATGTGCGTTGATCGCTGGGAGTGAAGGTCCCTAGCACTCGGCATTCGACGCCATGGATGGCGAGGCGGTCACGCGTCCAGTCATCTAACTGCTGTGACCACGCCTCCTGGTTGGCGGCCGCTTCGATGGCGTGCTGCCGGGTTTGGCTGTTGTCGGCCGCGTTCGGCAGGCGTGCTTCCTGGAGTATTCGCAAGAGAATGAAGCTCTCGTCGCCCTCTTGCTTTGCGGCGATGAGGAAGCCGCCCTTAGGGAGCCCACCGGCTTGCTCGCGATCATGGTCGTTTATGGCGACGACAGCGCGTTGGTAGTTCATCTCGTAGACTTGACCGACAAGATGGGAAGTAGCACGAAACCCCTCGACAATCATTGGTCCAGGGTCAAGGAGTCCGTTGAGGAAGGGCGACTCCTCCTGCGAGAGATCTGTGGTCGTCATTTTCTTGCCTCAGCTTGGGATGTATTGCCGCTAGCACGATAGTTGGCCCGTGCGACAGTACTTCCCGGACTCGACAGAATCGCTCTGGGAGACCAGGAGACTAGGTTGCGGCGAGCACCGGCGGCCCTGGACCGCCGGTGCTCGCAACAGTGGCATCGGTGCGAGCGAGCGAGGACCTGCGATGACACTACGTGTGCGCGGCGAGGAAGGTGCGGAGGTGCTCGGTCAGGCTCTCCGGCTGGTCGATGGGGATGAGGGTTCGGCTGTCGTCGATCCACTCCAGTTGGGTGTCCTGGAAGTGTTCGGCGAGGCGTTGGGCGTGGGTGGGGGGCATGAGTTTGTCTTCTCGTGCCCAGATGATGAAGACCGGGCCGGTGAAGGTGCGCTGCTGATCGGCCCAGGCGAGCAGCAGCTCCCGCTTGGGGACGTTGCGGAGGTACTTGGTGAGGTCGCGGCGGACCTTGGGGTTGTGGCGCAGCGGATGGATTCAGTTCCTGAATAGGCCTTCGGGAACCCGCCGCTTGGACAGGGCACCGAAGCTCACGGGGAGATGGCGGATCCAGCGCGGCGCGGCAGTTGGGCGGTCAGGAAGGTGCCGCCTGGCGGCGCTGCGTTGATGCACGGCAGCCGGCCCGGCGCCCCGGGTGGGTAGTTGTCGAAGGCCTTGCAGGAGACCAGGACCAAGTTGGCGACACGATCGGTGCCGCCGGGGCTGATGGCGAGTTGTGCGCCGCCCCAGTCGTTGCAGACGAGTGTGACGTGGTGTGGGCCGAATTCGGCGATCAGGGTCGCGATCGCCGGCAGGGAGAGGTCGGCGCCGTCGGGCATCGGTGCGGTGTGCGCGCCGGACGGCGGCTCCGGGACGATGCAGCGGTAGCGATCCCGCAGGCCCTCGGTGACTGTGTCCCACACGGAGCCACCCATCGACACTCCGTGCAGCACCACCACTGGCCCATCACCGCCGGTATCGGCGAGGCGTCAATCCGCCGTGAGCAGCTCCCGGAACGTCGCCTCGTCGATGATTTCGATTCCGCTGCCGTTGGCCGCAAGCTCGGCCCCTTGGCGGGCTTTGCCCGAGAGTCCGTCTTGGCCGACGACGGCGAGGTTCGTTTGACCGACGACCAGGTAGTCGGTGAACCGGGTGACGCCGCCGGTCACTGTGGCTCCGGCTCGTTCCGCGGCCGCCTCGGCGTCGCGTCGGACCAGCGACATGGTTCCTGTGAATACGATCTTCTTGTCTCGTAGCGGTCCGGCAGATGCAATGTCACCGAGTGGGCCGAGGTCCGCTGGGCGCGGTCGGGAGCCTCCGGCGGGCGCGGGTCGTGTTGAGTAGCGGTCGTAGCTCAGGTCGGTGTGCACGATGCCCGGGCGGTGCCCGCAGGAGGCGATCAGGGAGCCGGGATCCGGCTCTCCGCGGGCCTCGGTGGCGAGTAGGAGCACACGGGCGGCTGCCTCTGCGTCGCTGACAGGATCGTGATGGTCGAGAGAGATCCCGAAATCGTTCGCGAGGGTGGCCAGAGAGTACGACCACCTGTTCGGCCAGGTCGTCTTGGCGACCATGTAGGTGCACCCGTAGGCGACCGGGGAGGGCAACTCGTACGAATCGCCGGCAGCGCTGTGCCGCAGCACCGACATGTCGAACGCGGCGCTATGAGCCCAGAGATGCTTCCCCTCGAGTAGCCCCATCGCCTGGTCCCATACCGCGCCGAAGCCGGGGGCACCCTCAGTGTCCCGGGGGCCGATCCCGTGCAGGTTCATGTTGAAGCGGTCGTAGGCATTGCCGGGAGGGCGAATCAGCCACCCCTCCCGAGCAACGATCTCGCCGTCTTCCACGACGGCGGAGCCGAGGGCACACGCGGAATCGCGGCTGCTGGTCGCTGTCTCGAAGTCGATCGTCGCGAACGTGGTCGCTGGTGGGCTGCCTGCAGCCGAAGCGACGGAGTTCCTTCCGGGACCCCCTCTCCGTCGCCGGATCGACCGTGCCATCGGGCGGTGAACCTACTCGCCAACCGGAGGCGTCGTCGAGAGTGTCGTACTCGCGATCTCGGGTTCACGCCCTTGTCCGGAGCGTCCTGACGTCCCCGCCGCGCGCGGGCCATTCCATTGGCCAGGTCATCGAGTGCCATCGACTTCGTGAGCGGAGAGGCACGGGGCCGGGTCACGGCACGGTTGGCATTTCTAGACATCCAGCCGCGCAGGTCCGACAGGCGGTCGATCGAGGCCGTCGGCCGCGAACAGATATTCCTCGACACTGTTGGTGTACGCACAGAAGTCAACTATTGATTCGCTCACCCGCTCCAGCGCATCCAAGACCGCCGTCGTGTCCACCCCCAGTTCTGCCCGAAGCTCACGGAAGAACTGCTTCATGAATTGCAGGCCGGCGGCAAGAGCGGCAGGGCACAGAACAACCGACGGACCGACGCGAATCACCGGATCGCCATCGTTGACCCAGAACGCGTCCTCCATGGCGGATGCCGCACCATGCACGGCTGCCGAGGCGGCCCGAAAGAACTCGTACTCTCGTTCCAGTCCCGCGGCGACCGCTCGATCTCGAGCGGTTTCAGGGTGCCATTGCCGGCGAAACCCTGCGCCGTACTCAGCGATGGCCTCTTCTAGTTCCTTGCGGCTGTCTCTCCGCAGCTTCATTTGACGATGGCGTGAGGCCTTCAGCGCCTTCCCCGGCAAGTGCAGCTCGATCGGATTCCAAGCGGCCGCCAGCTGAGTCCCGACAAGCGTGTGACGCATGAACCGCGTCCGATGCGACGGCTCCCGAAGCGCGACAAGGTTTAGAAGGTGCTCAAACACGATCCTCGCAGACCGATGAGCAGATCGCCCCCGACCAGACACCGCGTCAAACAGAAGATCGTTGAAGTCATTCAGACACACCGCGCCGACCACTAGGTACGCCGGGTGGCAATCCTTGCGGTGCAATGCTGGAACGAATTCTACCAACGCATTGCTATAGCTGTTCGACGCAGCAACGAGACGCTGCGCGTGCTGCTCCGCTAGCTTCACGATCGCGAGCGGACTCGCCGCGACCCCGGTCATCAACGATTGCTCGGTCACGGCCACAGTACGGGACTGGCATTGCTGCACCGCCGGCTCATTCTGACGACGGAAAGCATCGCCCCAGCCGAACTTCATCATCTCGTCGCAACACCGCGCCGGTGTCGCGACAGGCGGTCACCCTGGAGCGCACGACTCGTTCCGGCCAGCCCGCGCCGCAAATCCAGAAGGCAGCTTGCCCTGGTGTACGCTGGGAGGGCGGCAGCGTTCAATGCCGATTATCCAATGCGATTGTGGTAGTGATTCCAGAACGTCTCACGAAGCAGGACATCGCTTGTTTGTAGACGTACCACTGACTGAGTACACTTCTCCTTAAGAACCAAATACTTGGGTCTCGGTTGAAGGAGTTCATACTCAAGAGTGTTGGTGAAGACGCGGCATAGAAGCTCAGTTACCTGATCTGCTGAGTTAGCCACCATCGCTCCGACAGTTACCCCGGATTCGAAATTGATCAAGCGGGATAGAGGATGCACGTCGCGGAAGAAACTACTCCGGAATTCATCGTTCGCGAAAATTATTACTGGCTTACCAAGACTAAGAGCGTGCGCGGATTGCTCATGGGGCGGGGTCCCAGCGGTTGCGGTGATCGATGAGTTTGGCGGTGAGGAGCAGGGCGATGGCGAGGGCGAGTTGGGCTCGTCGGTGCTGGGTGCGGCGGTCGGTG
>MKWU01002504.1_pt1 | contig 27335 bp, 21 predicted proteins | sample 809101 | NCBI WGS metagenome assembly MKWU01 (sample SAMN05860141, study PRJNA318959) | sponge metagenome | host: Aplysina aerophoba | place: Slovenia: Piran, Adriatic Sea, Gulf of Piran | collected 2013-05-07 | reverse complement strand
AAGTGCCCCTCCGAGAACCCAAACCACACGAAGAGCGATTTCTGATGTTGCAACGGCTGTGAGCATATCCCAGTCCATGCCAACATGGTAGTAGCCTTAGTTAAGTATGTCAAGGGGATAATGGCGTATACTAAAGATATTGATGATGCATTTGAACAGACACCAGACCTCGAGAAACCATTTTTTGTTGCACAAATGGGTTGGCGTCGAGCAGAAGAAGCTCAACAGAAAGAAAGATCGGCGACACAACGTGCATTAGAAGCGGAAACAAAGATCAAACAACTCGAATCTGAAAAAGATAAGGCCTGGAAGACTCGAGAAAAGAAGAAGCAAGAACAAGCAAGCGCGAGACTCCGAAATCTTCAAGACCCCAAGCATTTGCGCAAACGTCAGAGACAAGCCAAGAAGCGTAAACGCAAGAATAAATAGCATGGCCGATTGAGGATACTGCTCATAGGCTTCCGCCCATGAGCAGTCCTGTCAGGTCCTCGAAGCCCTGACGCTTCGAGGCGTGAGAACTTGTCAGAGGTAGTCGCTAGGTTGAGGAGACGCCCATGAAAATGGCGCGACCAGATTCTCAGAAAATTCACTCCCAATGGGGCTAGATTGGTCCTGGTTGCCAACATTGATGGCCTTCTTCTGCCGCAATTTCTCAAACCCCTGTACTGAGGCTATTCCCCGCACCGGGGTTGCCTCCCTTGCGGGCCTAATGCCGTGAGCCACACGTAATCCGCAATGCGTTCGTCGATCAAATGGTCGACGTCTTCCGGGTGTTCGGGGTCCAGCGCGTGGAGATACACCGTGACGTCTTTGACGGGAGTACCCAATTGCCGTCTGACCCGTTTGGGAATAGGAAGCCCATACTGGATATGCCCGGCGCCGGTGTAACTGACAAAGGTCGTCGGTTCAGGTCCATCCAGTTTGACCGTCGTCGCAATGACGGAGGCCATGCCTTCATCCCGAAAGACGGAGGCTTCATAGATTTTCTCATAGACCGCCTGTGATAGGCCTGCATGACATTGTTCAATTTGCTCGTAAATCACGCGTCGATACTCAGGGTCGTCGGCAGGGAACGGAACGGGAATGGTCCATTGTTGTCCCTCCTGATCGTTTCCTATGGCCGCGAGTCCCTGTTTGGCCACGTTCCTGACAAGCGGACGCGGCGGATTGAGGCCCAGTAACGTGAGGCTGTGGGTCTTCGCAAAATCGACAAGTGGCGAATAATCCGCATATTTCCCCCCCCAATTGTTCTTCCATTGGGATTCGGCTAGAAACTCCTCCGTCGAGGTCACCGTTCCCTTGAAAAAACGATCAAGCCCGGCTTGCCCGTCCCAACTGAACATTTCCATGCCCAGGACCGGTTTTCGGCTTCCGCCGAGCACGCTTTGGAGCACCTGCAATGCGGCAGCAACGTGAGACGGCGTGTAATGCGCCTCGCCGATATAGATGATAACAACCGATTGGAGAATCGCGCGGAATTCCAGGTCCGAAAGGGTGGTATTGTTTTTCGGCTCAATGATCTGGCCGACTCGATAATGACCGGGGGAAGGGACCGTGGCAGCAGCAATCGTTGCCGCCAGAAGCCCACAGGCAAGTACCACGAACGCCCATGTGTTGACTCGACGGCAGGTGACGGACTGCGGCATGCGCATGGTGTAGCATAGGGGCTATCCCGCCGCAACCTATCACTCCCGGCAAATCTTGACTCGTGACGAAATCGAAAGCTACGCTTTCTTGGTGTCGAGCACCCCTTCCATGCCGGCCTCTTCGGATGACCCGGCAACTCCGCAAGACCCTGCTCAACTTCGCCGACTCCTGAAGGAAAGCAAAACCGCGGACCCCGGTGCCTGGGAGTCTGCCCGGAAACTGGTTCATCGCTCCAGACTGGCGCACACCCTGGAACGGCTCGTGGAACGCATCCAACGCAGCCCATTGCCCAGCACGCTTCGGGAAGGGTTGGTTGCCGGCCTTGGGACACCCCCTGCCTCAGCGGGCGGGATCGACCCTGCCCGGCTCAAAGAATTGACAGGACTCCCTCCCACAAAGGCGATTCGAGCCTTATGCGTGTACTTTGCTCTGGTCCAGGAAGAAGATTCCTCGTCGTGCGGGCTCGCCCCTCATGACGTGGAAGCCTTCGTGCAACAAAACGAATCGCCCTATGAACTTCTTCTTCAGGCGGAAGAGCCGTCTTTGCTCGATTTGGGAGCAGGCGATTTATCGTTTGAAGAAGAATTGCTGGAGCATTATCTGCCTTCATTTCAGCAAAGCGGGAAAACCCTCACGCTTCATGCCGTGGATCGCCTCCAGCCCGGTTCACAATTGGGCGGCGCGTACCATGCCGACCCGGTGCGCCTTCGCCGATTTGCCCAGTATCCGCCGGACAATCTTCAATTCCGGTTTTGGGGCGGAGTGGACATGACGGATCTTTCATCGCGACCTCACCTGCTGGCTCGTTACACCATGGTCACCTGTCACGCGCCGGCCACACCGACTTTTGCCTATGAGCCCACGCGGTTATCGCCGGCAGCCATCCGCGCGCACCTCACCAGTACCAAAGGCGAATACCGGACGGTTCGCGTCCGCGGAGAGGAGGCCCTGGAAGTCAGACATCGGGGAAAGGCATTGACCTTTCCGCATTGGAAATTCGCGATTCAAGGTCCGCTGGCGCTGTTGACCCTTGCGGCTCGTCGCGGAGCCCTCTGTGTGCTGGCGGCCATTGATGACGAAGTGTTTTGGGAAATCCTCGCGCAATTGGTTGAAGATCCCGGCATGCGCCCCACGGACGTCGTCTTCACTCCGGACGTTCTGCCGGAGATCTTCGGACACGTTCATCACGCCCTGACATCGTTAAAAATCGGAGAACGCTGTAACCTGTCGGAGGTCACCCCTCTTCGACAGACTCTCCCCACAGATCAAACTCTTCGAGAACGGGAACCTGGCACCTGGCGTTTCCGTTTTGTGGAAATCCGCCGTGGCGCCGTCTTTCCCGGCATGCCCGCCGGAAGCACCGCTCGACACTTTCGTCACATGAGCGAAGAAGTGCCCCCCTGGCATCTCGTACTCGTCCCGGAACGGGTGGAAGTAAGGTGAAAAAGCCGGCAATCGGCCTACCCCTTTCGGAATCCCCGGTCGGAAGTTCAAATCCATCGGCTGCGTTGTGGGAAATTGGAGCGGGAAAGGGGATTTGAACCCCCGACCCTCGCCTTGGCAAGGCGATGCTCTACCACTGAGCTATTCCCGCTCTGGGAAGGATGTTCGTTTTTGATTCTAGTTCGCCTATGCTACCCTGTCAAGAAATGCCATACAGGGAAAGAGCAATCTGACACTGCTCTGTCGCCTCCGCCATTCATTTTTCCTCAAGTTGTGATACCCTGTACCGACTATGTGACGGATGGTCGTTCGTCTTCATTATTTCGAAATGTCACTTCTTTTTCATCCAAGAGGTTGCGATGCATATTAGTGTTCTCGGAACGGGATACGTGGGACTCGTCACCGGCGCGTGTTTCGCGGAATTCGGACTCAACGTGACGTGTATGGACGTGGATGCCTCGCGCATCCAACAATTGGAGCGTGGTCACGTGCCGTTTTATGAACCCGGTCTCGCCGCGCTCGTAACCAAAGGCCTCCAATCCGGCCGGCTCAGCTTCACCACCGACTTGAACCGGGCCGTGGATACGGCGTTGGTGATCTTTATCGCGGTCGGAACGCCCTCGAACCTCGATGGTTCGGCCGATCTGTCCTACGTGGATGAAGTGGCTCGGAGCATCGGGAACCGCATGACCGGATACAAGGTCGTGGCCACCAAGTCGACGGTCCCCGTGGGGACGGCGATACGAGTGAGGGATCTGATCAAGGCACAGCAACCGAAACCCATCCACTTCGACGTGGCATCCAACCCCGAGTTTTTACGGGAGGGATCCGCGATTGAAGACTTCATGCGTCCGGACCGCGTGGTCATCGGCGTCGAGACCGAACAGGCCGCGGCCATCCTGAAGGATCTCTATCGGCCGTTGTATCTGATTGAAACGCCCTTCGTGGTGACAAACGTTCCAACGGCGGAAGTGATCAAATACGCGTCGAACGTCTTCCTGGCCACCAAGATTTCCTTTATCAACGAAGTCGCCAACCTGTGCGAACTGGTGGATGCCAACGTGCAAACCGTGGCGAAAGCCATGGGGCTCGATAAACGGATCGGGGCCAAGTTCCTGCACGCCGGACCCGGGTACGGCGGCTCCTGTTTCGGAAAGGACACGGCCGCGTTGATGCACATTGGAGAAGAAGCGGGCTATGCCATGAAATTGGCGGCCACGACCAAACGGGTGAACGAACAACAGCGGTCTCGCATGGTCGATAAAATCCGTGACACGGTGAACGGTGTCCAAGGGAAGACGCTGGCCTTGTTGGGTTTGTCCTTCAAACCCAATACCGACGACCTCAGGGATTCCCCCGCGTTGATGATCGCGGAACACCTGATGAAGGAAGGCTGCACCATCCGGGCCTATGACCCGGAAGGATTGGAAGGAGCGCTCAAGGCGCTACCCGGCTTGGTCGGCTGTCAGGATGCGTATGAGGCCATGAAAGGATCGGATGCCGTCGTGTTGGCCACCGAATGGAATCAATTCCGAAACCTGGATTTGGATCACGTGAAATCGCTGCTGCGCGTCCCGGTGTTTATTGACCTCCGGAACGTCTATGACCCCGAACGGGTTGCCGAGTGCGGGTTCCATTACGTTTCGGTGGGCCGCCCGGCCGTCGGCGTCAATCCGCATACAACGTCCTGACCGCTACGCCGCCGGGTTGTGCCGGCGCCGGCTTACGCCTCTTTGGGTTTATACCCCATACGATCCAACACCTTGGTAATCCGTTTTTTCAGCGGACCGTCGGCATCGGCCAAAGCCGTGGCCAGGGGTTCCACAGCCGGCTTGCCGATTTTTCGAAGAATCTCGGTGGCGGACTGGCGCAATTCATCTTCTTCCGACACCAACAGCGGAATGATTCTGGGAACGGAGGGCGCCCCGATCTTAATCAAGGCTTCATAGGCTCGATGCCGGACGTCACCCACTTCGTCTTCCAAACATTCGACGAGGTCATCCACGGCATTGCCTGCTTTGAGTTCTCCCAGCATCTCAATGGCATATTTGCGATTGAGCCAGTGCGAATCTTTTAAGTCCATCAACGCGGCATCGACTTTGACGACGTTGGGATCTTTCGCCCGAATGCGAAACTGCTTGACCAGCCGCTTGCCTTCTTCCTCGACGATACGGAAGGTCGCCCCGTCGCCCGGCTTGATCTTTTGCAGATCATCCAGCGCTTCCTCGGCCACTTCCAATAACACGGTTTTTCCATCATAGGCCAACAGCTCGACTTCGAGTTGCCGGGCCTCCAGGTTGACGGCGATGACGTTTTCGGTCACCAGATTAAAGCCGTCCTTCTTGGCACTTTTGGGACTGATCTGAACAAGAGGGGTTGGAACTGGATCTGCCATATCTACTTCTCCTTCTTCATCAAGACTCGGGTTTCCATCCTAGACTCGCCAATACGCCTTCGGCGGTATCGCGGACCATTTCGTTTTCATCTTCCAATAAGGCGACCACCGGCTGGATGGCGCGGGAATCGCCCAACCGGGCCAATGCTTCAGCCGCATTCCGGCGAACCAGCCAGTCCTCATCCGTCAAGGCCTCCACCAACGGAGAAAATCCTTTGGGATCCCCGATTTTTCCAAGGGCTTCGGCGGCATGGCGGCGGACAATCCAATTGGATCCTTTCAGCCCGTCGATCAAGGCATCCGTGGCTCGGGTGTCCCCGATCTTTTTCAACACGCGCGCGACGTCTTCCCGCAACATCGCATCCATTAATAAGTCCACGAGGGCCGGTACGGCTTCGGGGTCTCCGATCCGTTCCAAAGCCCAGACCGCGGCGGTTCGGACGCCCCCGTCTTTGTCTTTTAGCGCCTTCACCAAGGAGGGCACCCCCCGGGAGCTTTTCAGTTTCCCGAGCGCGGACGCCGCCTGTTCCCGCACGGTCCATTCATCCTCTTCCAACGCTTCAATCAAGGGATCTATCACCGATTCCCCTATTTGCACAATGGCCGAGACCGCCGCCTCACGAATCACGAGATCGTCATCCTCAAACATCTCGATCAAGCGAGGGATGGCCGAGTCGCCCATTTGCCCGAGTCCGGCTGCCGCATAATTTTGCAGCCCTTCGTTTTCATCCCGAAGGGCGGACAATAATTCTTCAATGCGCTGACTCTCAGCCATTCACCTGCTCCTTCTCCGCCCACTGCGTTTCATCCATCTGCAAGGCGGCGGCTTCCAATTTATCGATGATCACCCCGGAGTTATACGACACCAACCCATCACGGTCATTTTTCATTTTCTTGAACACTTCCGCGTGGGGACGCAAGGCTTCCACGTCTTTGATCTTTTCCAAAGCTTCCACTGCCAATACTCGTAACGGTTTGATGGGAATCATGTCAATCAGGAGATCCACGGGTCTGGCGTCTCCAATGAGTCCCAACCCCTTCGTCGCCAGCTCTTTCACGCCCGTATCTTTATCCCGCTTGAGGCGATCGATCAACGGCTCCACCGCCCGGACGTCTCCGATTTTCCCCAACACGTCGGCCGCAGCTTCACGCACCACCCAATCATCGTCTTCAAGGTATTCAATGAGAATTTCGACAGTCGGCCGGCCGATCGGATGCAGTTTATGCACCGCTTCCTGCCGCGCCCCTTCGCGGAGTTCGGACTCTTCCACGTCCCGCAATTCATCCATAATCTCGTCGATGCGATCCCGAATAGCGCCGAGCTTTTTCAGGGTCTGAATCGCGATGTCGCACAAAGCGGGATCTCCCATCGCATCGACCAACGCATCGGCGGAGCGTGGATCCAGGAGATGATCGAGAATGTGGGCGGCGTTCACCCGCGCATCTTCATCCGGGTCCTTGAGCATGGCGGTCAGGGGGCCGATCGACGTCGGAATGACTCCCAACAATTTCGTGACGGAGGGCTGAAGCGTGTCATTCTTCAACAGTTCGACCAGGGCCGCCGCCGTCTCTTCATTCACGATGCCGGCCATTTGTTCCAGCGACTCCACGACGGCCTCTCTGACGCTTTCCTCCTCGCCCTGCATCAGCGTCACCAGCGGCACGCCCGCCTGAGGGTCGCGGATCCTCGCCAACATTCTCGCCGCTTCAATCTGATAGGCCGGTGTCCCGGTTTTCATGGCTTCGATGACCAGAGCCACGACGCTGGGCCCTCCTTTCAGACACGTGGCCGTGGCGCGCATACGGCGCCAATCTTCTTCATGGTCAAGCTCGGTCACGATGACTTCAATGGTTTCTTTCGGCATGGCGGTGTGGTCTCAGCTCTTCATTCGCAGTGGGTGCTATAACCGCACCCGTTTGGGGTTCCATCCCAATTGGGTCAGGGTTTCCCTGATATGGTAGCGAATGTTTTCATCCTGTTCACGTTGCAGCCGGCTCACCAAGGGAGTAATCGCCTTCTGTCCAAACTGGACCAAGGCTTCACTCGCTTCGTTCCGGATCAAGGTGCTCTGCAAGGCCGTCACCAGAAGAGGAATGGCTTCCTCGTCATGAATGCGCGCAAGCGCTCGTATGGCCTCTTCCACGCTGGCCAGATCCTTTTCATACCGGTTATCTTCACAGGCCGGGGTGCGATCTTCATAGTCGCTCGTCTTCAACTCGCCAATCAGTCGAAACAACAATGGGAGAACCCGTCGATCGCCGATTCTCCCGAGCGCTTCGATGACGCGAACCTGAAGACGGGGCTCCTCAACGACCCCCAAGAGGGCATCGACTGCGGCACCGTCGCCGATATGTCCGAGTGCCCGGGCGGCCTCTTGGCGCACGGCCGTATCGGGATCGTGCTGCAAAATCCCCACCAGCGGCTTGACGGCCGTTGAGGATTTCAAGACACACAAGGCTTCCGTGGCTCGAAGCCGGATCCGCCAATCCTGATCTTCCAGCGCGTTCACCAAAGGCTCAACCGCCGACTCACCCATGGACACCAGGGCCGCAATGGCTTCATCGCGTACCGCCGGCACCTTATCCTGGAGAAGCAGTACCAGGGTCTCGACCGACCGTGGGTTCCCGAGTCGCCCCACGGCACGGACGGCATGCATTCGCACGACCCAATCCTGGCTCAGGAGCGCGGACTCCAACGGTTCAAGCACCCGCTCATCGGCAATCTCGGACAATATGGACGCCGCGGCCTCCTGCACGGACAAGTCCGGGTCCTGTAGACAGTAACTCAAGTCCACGACTGCCGGGGCTCCAATAGCCGTCAACGCACTGGTGGCAGCCGTTTTTACGGCTCGATCGGAATCTCGTAAGGCCTCAATCAACGGATTCACTCCTCTCGGGTCCCGGGATTCGCCAAGGGCAACGGCCGCATCTTCACGGATGCCCCAATCCTCATCCTTTAAGGCGGCAATGTGCTCCGCCACACTATCGGCCATGGTCAGACCTGTCTGGGTTCCGTGATTCGTTGACTGAATGAAGGGCTACAAAAGGGGAACCAGGAAAGCAGGGGCGGCTTGTCCCTCCCCTTTGTAAGGGGAGGCTAGGTGGGGTAGAGTCACGCACCCAGCGGGCACCGGCACCGACTACCACACGCAACCTACTCACTCCGGCTCGGGCTCTACCTCCCCTCACCCCTCCTTACAAAGGAGGGGAAAGAAGAGGCAGAAATTGTCAACGAATTACTGAACAACCTCATCTTGGCAACTTATCACAGCGATTTTTTGATGGTCAATGAAATCGCGGACATAGGGAGGGGGAAGCCTACGCCCCCCCGTTGGGAAGGGCCGGAGCCTGCCCTGAGCGAAGCGAATGGGTGCCCGCCCGCGGAGGGGCTTGCGAACCCACTTCTTCCCTGAACGACCGGAAGAGAGACGCCATCAAGAGCAGCATGATGACGGCGAAGGGAAACGCGGCAAGAATCGAGCCCATTTGAAGGCCCTTCAGCCCACCGGACCACAGCAACACCGCCGCCACGACGGATTGGATAATGCCCCACGTAAACTTGATGGCATTCGGCGGGTTCAGATTGCCGTTCGACGTTAACGTGCCCAACACAAACGTGGCGGAATCCGCCGACGTGATGAAAAACGTGGCGATCAACAGGATCGCAATGAGTGACATGATCTCTCCAAAGGGAAAATGCTCCAACAGGGTAAACAGGGCGACCTCTTTCCCCTGCGCTTCAATGACCTGTTTCATGCCCACCTGCTCAAACATGTCCAAAGAAATGGCCGTCCCGCCAAAAACCGAAAACCAGAACGCGCAAAAGAGCGTCGGGACGAATAACACCCCCAGGACAAACTCCCTGACGGTCCGCCCTCGAGAAATTCTGGCGATAAAGGTCCCGACGAACGGCGCCCACGCAATCCACCAGGCCCAGTAAAACAAGGTCCAATCCTGTATCCACCGGGAGTCGTCGAACGGCGCCAGATACAGACTCATCGTCGGCAAATTCTGAAGATACTCGCCCAACGCCGAGGTAAAGACGTCCATAATGAATTTCGTCGGACCCAAGAACAGAAGAAATCCCATCAGCGAGACCGCCAGCACCATGTTCAGGTTGCTCAAATATTTGATGCCCCGGTGAAGGCCGGTCTGCGCGGACAAGATGTACAACACCGTGACCGCGGCGATCATCACCAACTGAAGGATGACGGTATTGGACAGGGCAAACAGATAGGATACCCCCCCGCTGATTTGGATGGCTCCAAAGCCCAATGACGTGGCCACCCCGAATACCGTGGCAAAAACGGCAATAATATCAATGACTTGTCCGATAGGTCCTTTCGCTCGTTCACCCAAAATTGGTTCACAACTTGCACTGAACAACCCTGGTTTGCCTTTTCGAAATTGAAAATAGGCCAAGGACATGGCCACCATGGTGTAAATTCCCCAGGGGTGGAGCCCCCAATGAAAGAAAGAATACTGGAGAGCCAAGCTGGCCGCTTCCGGTGTCTCGCCCACCCCTCTGGGCGGGTCATAGAAATGGGCGATGGGCTCCGCGACCCCCCAAAACACCAGCCCGATTCCCATCCCGGCACAAAACAACATGGCAAACCAGGTCACCAACGGAAATTCCGGCTTTTCCCCATCTTTTCCCAAGGGGATATCTCCGTACCTTGAGAAGATCAGCGTGACCGCCATGACCAGAAGCCCGACCGCGCATAAGAGATAGAACCACCCAAAAGCATCGAGCAACCAGCGCTGGATAGCGGCGGTGACCGTGGCCAACTGTGTGGGAGCCGCGGCCCCCCATACCAAAAATGCCGCGGCAAGGGAAAAGGAAATTTTAAAGACCCGAGTGGCGGTTTTCATGGAAAAGGCGTGCGAGAAACGATCCCTTGTTTGCCGTCAGAGCGGCATGATTCACAAAAAACATTTAAAATTCACAGGTTAGAACAAACCCTGTCATCACGGAATGAAATGGCGTTGTCTCGATAGTTTGCCGGGAACGTCCCAAGAACTCAAGATCAATTCCATCAGACGGATTAAGGGTTGCCCCAAGTGGTCCAAATCGTTAGAGTGGGGGTTCCGCAAGCCCTTTCCCGTTTTTCATCAAGCCAAGAGTCGAACCTGCTCGACAGGGAAAGGCTTGCGAGTCTCATCATTGAGGAGGTGGACCATGGGTAAAGAACAGCTGTACGGTGATAACCCCATCGCCCAACGAAAAACCGACCAATACAAACGTGAATACGTCCATGGCTTTGTCAGAAAATGGGATGAACTCATCGATTGGGAGGCTCGAGCCACAAGTGAAGGGGACTTTTTCATCAATATCCTGAAAGAACGCGGCGTCCAACGGATACTGGACGTGGCCACGGGAACGGGATTTCACTCCATCCGGCTCCTGAAGGCCGGGTTCGACGTGACCAGCGCGGACGGCAGCCCGGAAATGCTGGCGCAAGCCTTTGAAAATGCGACACGCGTGGGTTTTATCATGAAGACCCTCCATGCTGACTGGCGGTGGCTGAGTCGAGATATTCACACCCAATATGATGCGGTCATTTGCTTAGGTAATTCTCTGACCCATCTGTTTTCGGAACAGGATCGCCGGAAAGCCCTTGCCGAATTTTATTCGGTGCTGCACCACGATGGCGTCCTGATCCTCGATCAACGGAATTACGACGGGATACTCGATAACGGGTTCACCTCCAAACACGTCTATTATTATTGTGGGGACAACGTGAGCGCCGAGCCTGAATACGTGGATGAAGGCTTGGCCCGATTCCGGTACCGGTTCCCCGACGACTCGGAATACCATCTCAACATGTTCCCTTTACGCAAGGATTACGTGAGAAAACTCATGGGAGAGGTGGGATTTCAGCAAGTCAAAACGTTTGCGGACTTTCAAGAGACCCACCGGGTCGATGACCCTGATTTCTATGTCCACGTTGCTGAAAAACTGTATAAGAACGAAGAACGGCCCGTGAAAGTCTCAGTGGGGTATTCTCAGTCCGTCGAGACCGCCAGAAGCTACTACAACAGCCATGATGCCGACCGATTTTATGCCACCGTATGGGGGGGCGAAGACATTCACGTCGGTCTGTATGAACACGACACGGATACCATTTTCGACGCGAGTCGCAAAACGGTCGAGAAAATGGCCTCCATGGTCAAGGATCTCGGGCCGGCGACCCGGGTGTTGGACATCGGCTCCGGGTACGGCGGGTCAGCCAGGTACCTGGTCCAGCATTACGGGTGCCAGGTCGGCTGTCTGAATTTGAGCGAAACGCAAAATGCCAGAAACCGTGAACTCAACGCCCAGGGGAAATACTCCCTCGTCATCAACGTGGTTGACGGCAGTTTTGAAGATATTCCCATACCGGATCACAGCGTGGACGTGGTTTGGTCGCAGGATGCTATTCTGCACAGCGGGAACCGCGAGAAGGTCTTTGAAGAAGTCAATCGGATCCTTTCCCCGGGAGGACAGTTTATTTTTACCGACCCGATGCAGAGTGAAACGTGTCCCAAGGAAGCCCTGCAACCCATTCTCGACCGTATTCACCTCGACTCGCTGGGTTCAATTCCGCGCTACAAGGATACGCTGTTGGGACTCGGGTTCAAAGAGCTGACCATCGAGGACCTCTCTGAAAACCTGGCGACGCATTACGGGCGGGTCCTGGAAGAAGTTCGCGCCAATCAATGGAGTTTGGTGCGCGTCTGTAGCGAGGACTACATCGAACGCATGCAAAGCGGTCTCCAACACTGGATCGACGGCGGCACGGGCGGTCATCTCACCTGGGGAATTCTCCACTTCCAAAAGCCGTGACGGCGAACCCGGCTTTTTCCTGCATCACGAGAGGGTGGCGTGACTCGTTCAGCCGAACGAGAACGGAACCAGGGGATCAGCGTTCAATACGGTAGGGTTTGGCGGGTTTGGCAAAGTCTCCCGACGGCCCGAAGCGGCCTTCTTCGCCAAGCACCTTATCCGGGTCGGTATATTCAATATCCTTCACGTCCGTGTGCGGATCGTCTCTGGGCGGCTCCCAACCAAGTTTATCCAAGGTTTCCAGGACGGTTTTCTTTAATGCGCTTGATGCCGTCAGCCGGGTCGACGCAAACGCCAACACCCGTTCGCTTTCTTTTTCCACCTTGGAGGCTTCCGGATCATGGAGAAAGGCCACCAACGATTCGATGGCCGCGTCTCCGATCAGCACCAACGAAGAGGCGGCGTACTCCCGCAACACGATATCCTTTAACAACAGGATCAGATCAGGAATCACCTTGGGATCCCGAAAATGTCCCAGCGCCGTGGCCGCGGCTTCTTTGATGAGTTGATCTTCACTGATAATACACCCGGGCGTCGGCCTTCCCTGTTGCGCGATGCCCTTGCCTTTCAGGGCATCCAACACGGGTGGCAAGGCTCGGGCGTCTCCGATCATTCCCAGCGAGGCAATCGCGTGTCGTTTCACGGCTCCATCCCTCATGGCGTCGATGAGGCAGTCAACGGCCAGGGGATCCCCGATAATTCCCAAGGCAATCGTGGCATCTTCGCGAACCGCCCGGTCTTCATCCTTCAACGCCCGGATCAACGCCTCGACCACGCGCCCGTCCCTGGTCCACGCCCGGCCCATTTGGTAGTCGGTCGTCATGCCGCCCAACGCCCGCACGCCATGACAGCGGACCACGAAGTGCGGATCATCCAGCGTTTCCACGAGGGCGGGAATGGAGGCTTCGCCAATATACACGAGGGCCGTTCCGGCGGTTTCCCGGACAATTTTCGACGTATCCTTAAACAGCTTGATTAACACCGGAACGGCTCGAGGATCACCGATTTGCCCCAACGCTTCAGCCGCCGCACTTTTCACGGCACCGTCACGGTCTCGACAGGCGATCATCAACGGTTGGACGGCGTCGGGCTCTTTCAGCAATCCCAGGGTCTTCCCGGCCTGTTGCCGAACGCGCCACCGGTCATCCTTCAAACAGGGAATGAGTTTCTGGATCGTGTTCTTCCCCATGGAGGCCATGGCGGACACGGCCTCATCCTGCACTTCCATCATATTGTCGTTGAACAACGTGATGAGCGCATCACTGGCCACGTCCCCGCCGATTTTCGCAAACGCCCTCCCCACGTGTACCCGAACGGCCCAATAATCATCCTCCAGGGCCACGGAGAGCGCTTCGAGGGTCTCCGGATCACCCAACTCGGCGAGCGCCTTCGCGGCTTCTTCCCGCGTCGCGTCGTCAACGTCGTCTAACGCTTCGATCCAGTGTTCTACAGTCTGTGACATGAGTTGATGATGCGTATCAAGGGACGGAGGGATAATCGTAATCGCGTTCTTGTTTATACGGTTGCGTATGGCTACACCGAATGACGAGCCTGGCCGTTCCGAGCCCGTCCACGCATTGCGATAAGGTTCGATCAAATTCCAACTGTCCCTCCAACGTGACCCGAAACGCAAAATCGAACGTGAAGGTCCCGAAACGATACTCGCCCGGTTTCAATTTGATTTCCCGCACATCGGTCGTCTTATAGGATTCATACGTAATGGGGTCATTGGTCCAGATCAACGGGGTCACGCCCGGCACGTGCCACCACGTCGGGGGATCAAGCGCCGTGGGATCGATCGTAATCGCATACTCCCGCGTTAACGGATTCACGGCCTCCCGCGCCGCGCTGACGTCGCCGGCCAGCACGGTTCCGATGAGACTGCATGCCAAGATGCTATTGTTGACGAATCGTGGAAGATTTAAGCTCGAACGTCTCATTTCCCGTTGTCCTTCGTTCCGGTCGCTTTTGAAAAATGTCCGTCAGGGCGCGACTTTCCCATTCCGTATGGGTTTCCAATCCAAGCGCTTCAAGCACCGTGGCTCCGATGTCCATAATACTCACGTGTTCGGAAATGGTATACCCCGGCTTCACGTTCGCACCCCAGGCAAGCCAAGGCACCGGGGATTGTCGGGGAGCCCCCATCTTGGCGTTTGTGGCTTGCGGGGAATCCGGTCCCTTCAAGCCCGTCACCATGACCATGGTTTTGTCCAGGACGCCATATTCGCGATAGACCGCCATCATGTCTGCGACGGCCGTATCAACCTCTTGGAGCGCCTGTGTATACTGTTTCGAGTCCCATCCGCGTTTGCGGGCGATATCCGCCGGTTCAGGAAGATGGGCCACCAGGAGCCCGGGTATCTCGAAAATACGAAAATTATAGCCACCCGCGCTGGTCACTTTTTTCAGGTAATCTTCAATATATCCCACCAAGGTTGAGGGATTGCAATGGGGTTTGGCTTTCCCGCACGTTTGCAAGTCCACGTAAATTTCCGGTCTGGCCAATTGATAAAACCGCTCATCCATGATGAAAAGCGCCGTATCCACCCCGCCGGCCAGGTCCAGATAATCGAACAAGGTGGGAGACCGAAGAAACGACCGGGAAAAATCGTAGGTTTCCCATTCCTGATTCACCCGGTGCTTCTTGACGGGCAGCCCCGTCAGGAGACTGGCCATGGCCGGTACCGTGAACGGAGTCACCGATTGGGCCTTCCAGGTGACCGCCCCTTCCCGGGCGAGTTTCTGAAGAACCGGCATGGTCCCGTCTTGAATCACGTCGTTGCCCACGCCCTCCAACACAAACAGCAGGACGTGATCGGCCTGGGTTGGGGTTGAAGCAGCAAAAACCGGGGCCTTTCCCGGAAAACCGAAAGCCAAAATCGCAAGGAGAGAAATTGTAATTTTCACAAACATGTTTCCACGTTTCTGTTTTCAGGGTGATTGAAAGTTGTCGGGACGGGTTGTCGTCACGCAGGGGCGTGAGAACACACCATGCCTTTCCTATAAAAAAGCCTCAAAGACCTCTTTCTGACAGGTCAGGGAGGCAACTTACCATGCTGAATTTTCCATGGTCAACTACGCGAAGAAGAGGGCTGGTCGCGTCTTAACAGGCATCTCCGATTTGCGCATGAATCCCTTTTCACGGTAAGACAGCGGGGCAAGACAGCCTTTGAGTCATCCGGATTCCAGCTCATGCCCACGGCAAATAATTTTCTGCATTCCAAGTATTCCCGTTCAGATCCGGGAGATCGGGCCCGGTACGTGTCGTTTGAACCCGGGGCTCCGCCCTTTTCCCCAGCCTGGCATGATGCACTCGGACGCCTGGGCACACGCATATGGGACGCGGGAGTCCGCGCGGTCGTCCTGGTGTATGGCTCCTATTTGGGTGCCGACCTCTTCGGGTCAGGACGTCTTGATGAAGTCGGAGGGCTCAAGCGGGGCTACTCCCGCGGCATTCCGGGGTTGGAGTCTCTCCTGGCGAGCCTTCGCCCCGATGAATATCAACGCTCATCACACGATCCCTCCTGCCAACCCCCTTTCGTCAATGACGAGGCCGGCAAAACCAAGCTGGACACCCTGCTGAACGACAGAGCAAACTTTTCCGAACAGTACGTCAACGCGTTCAGGGACGGGCTCGCGAGTTCTCACGGGCTGACCGTCCAACGCTACCTGTGGTCGTCCCTGCACCACCACCCCGGTCGCATGGAAGGGGCATTGGCGTTCTTGCACGAACTCGATCACCTCAAGACACAACAAAACTTGCAGGCCGGCGACCGAATATTGATTGTCGCCCATGGCCACGCCGGCCAGTTGCCGGCGCTCCTTTCCAATCTGATGGCTCCGGGAGACTCGTCGGTGCGCGACACCGTGTTCGAAACCCTGGCCTATTTTTATGAGCAACGCGAGACCCCGCCGGAATCGATTCAACATTTGCAGGAACTGGACCGCTTGTTGGCAGAGAACCAATTTGCCGCCTGGCCCTCGCTGGACGTGGTGACGCTCGGCACACCCATCCGGTACGGGTGGGACACGGAGAGCCTGGGGAAACTGCTCCATCTCGTGAATCATCGGCCTATCCGGCAGGATGGAAAGCGGTGGCTGGCCAAAATGGAGTTGCCCCAAATCGTGATGGAACTGCCTATGGCGTCCGGCGGCGACTATGTGCACCAGCTTGCCGTCGCCGGAACCGATGCCGTCCCCGCTTCAACATGGGAAGTGGAACTGGACCAGGCCTTACGCGAAAACTTGGAGCCGTATGACGGATTTGAACGGTGGTTGGAATGCACACGACGCGTGACCCGTTGTCCCAACGATGGGGAGTGCCTGCTCATCGATTACAATGATGCGACGGGGACGTCCCCTGACGAACACCTCTTCGGCCATGCCTGCTACACGCGGCTCGACGCATTGCTGTTTCAAACCACCCACGTCGTCGAAACGCTCTATGGGGCCTAAAAGCCCGCTTCCCCTTTTTCCCATCCGGTCTTGTTTCCTAAAAAACACTTTGCTTCTCATGAAATATTTGTGCTATTCGTTTCTGGTTTGCCTTAGCTGACTCCTTGGTCGCTAGGGGTATGGACCGTGTGATGAGACCATGATTATCGGTGTTCCCAAAGAGACCTATCCCGGTGAACAGCGGGTCGCCCTGATCCCCGCAACGCTCCTCTCTTTGAAAAAGGAAGGGATGGACGTGCAGGTGGAAACGGGGGCGGGGGCCGCGTCCGGCTATCCTGATGACGCCTATACGGAGAAAGGCGGCACCATCGTTTCCTCACGTCAGCAACTCTTTGAAACTGCTCAAATCATTACCCAAGTCAGACTGTTGGGTGCGAATCCCGAACAAGGCAAAACCGATCTGCCTTTGATGCAATCCGATCAGATCCTTGTCGGCATGGCCGATGCCCTGGCCAATCCCCACAGCCTCAGGGAATTGACGACGCGTCGCGTCCGGGCCTTTGCCATGGAATTGATGCCGCGCATCACCCGCGCCCAAAGCATGGACGTGCTCTCGTCCATGGGAACCGTGTCCGGGTACAAGGCCGTATTGATGGCCGCCGATGCGCTTCCGAGAATGTTTCCGATGCTGATGACGGCAGCCGGCACCGTGACTCCGGCCAAGGTTTTTGTTATCGGAGCCGGAGTGGCCGGATTGCAGTCGGTTTCCATGGCGCGCAGGCTTGGGGCCGCCGTCGAGGCCTATGACGTGCGACCTGCCGTCAAGGAACAAGTCCTCAGCCTTGGGGCCAAGTTTGTGGATCTCCCGTTGGACACGCAGGAAGCCGAAGACAAGGGGGGATATGCCAAAGCTCAGGATGAATCGTTTTATCGCCGCCAACGTGAATTGCTGACCAAAGTGATCGCCTCAAACGACGTGGTGATTACCACCGCGACGGTACCGGGGAAAAAAGCGCCCGTCCTGATTACGGACGATATGGTAGCCGGCATGTCTCCGGGATCGGTCATTATCGATTTGGCGGCCGAACGAGGCGGCAATTGTGAATTGACCAAAGCCGACCAGACGGTGGTGGCCCATGGGGTCACCATTATTGGAACGGAAAACCTTCCGTCCCTGGTTCCCTATCACGCCAGCCAGATGTACAGCAAAAACATTGCCACCTTCCTGCTTCATTTGGTGAAAAAAGGCGAAATCACGATTAATCGGGAAGACGAAATCACCAGGGAAACGCTCTTGACGTGCGATGGAGACGTGGTTCATCCCCAAATCCGTGAAATCCTGGATCCTTCCGCGGGTAAGGCAGAGGAGAAGTAAATCATGGAACTGTTGATTTCCGGCATCACGATTTTCGTCCTGGCCATCTTCGTGGGCTTTGAAATCATCACCAAGATTCCGCCCACCCTGCATACCCCGCTCATGTCCGGCGCCAACGCCATCTCGGGCATCACGCTCGTGGGAGCCATCCTGTCGGCAGGCAGCCAACAAACGGTGTTGACGACCGCGCTTGGGGGACTCGCCGTGGTCTTTGCGACCATTAACGTGGTCGGCGGCTTTATGGTCACCAATCGCATGCTGGAAATGTTCAAGAAGAAATCATGACCGATTTACTCATCAATGGAGGCTACCTCGTTGCCGCAGTCCTCTTTATTTTCGGGCTGAAGGGCCTGACCCACCCGCGCACCGCCGTCCGGGGCAACCTGCTCGGATCGTGCGGCATGCTGCTGGCCATCGTCATTACGCTCACGGATCACAGCATCGTCAGCTTCGAAGTCATCCTCATCGGAATCGTCATCGGTGCGGCCATAGGGGCCGTCCTGGCCGTGAAAATCGAAATGACGTCCATGCCGGAACTCGTGGCGTTGTTCAACGGGTTCGGCGGCATTGCCTCGGTGTTGGTGGCAGGCGCCGCCCTGATAGAGGGCACCCTTGGCGGCGGCGTCCCGTTCGTGCAGGTCTCCGTGGCTATTGCAGCCTCAGGGCTGATCGGAGCCGTCACGTTTTGGGGAAGCCTGGTGGCCTTTGGAAAACTCAAAGGCCTCATCAATGAAAATGCCGTCCTGTTTTCAGGACAACAGGTCATTAACGCGGTCTTGGCAATCATCGCCCTCGCGTTAAGCGCAGGGGTGCTCATGGATCCTTCCAATATCATCCTGTACTGGGCATTGGTTGCCGTGGCTTCCCTCCTGGGAGTGCTGCTCGTGATTCCGATCGGTGGGGCCGACATGCCCGTCGTGGTCGCGCTCCTGAATTCCTACTCCGGATTGGCGGCTGCGGCCACGGGGTTTGTCCTGTCCAATAACGTGCTGATCATCACCGGATCCCTCGTGGGTGCGTCGGGTTTGATCCTGACGCAAATCATGTGCAAGGCCATGAACCGGTCTCTGACCAATGTCCTCTTCGGGGTATTGGCTCCCACGGGCGGAGGGGCGACTGCGGACGAAGTCTACGCCGGCCGGGTCAAGGCTGCTTCGCCGGAAGAGGTCGCGCTCCTCTTCGACGCGGCTCGACGCGTGGCCATCGTTCCGGGGTACGGCATGGCGGTCTCCCAAGCCCAGCACCCCGTGGCCAACCTCGCCTCACTCCTCAACGAGCGCGGCATCGAGGTGGAATACGCCGTGCATCCCGTGGCCGGTCGTATGCCGGGCCACATGAACGTCCTGTTAGCCGAAGCCGACGTGCCCTATGAGGCCCTCAAGGACATGGACGACATCAATCCCTACATCGACCAAATCGACGTGGCCCTGATCATCGGCGCGAATGACGTGGTCAACCCCTTGGCCAGGACCGATCCCACGAGCGCCATTGCCGGGATGCCGATCATCGACGTGGACAAGGCGAAAACCGTGGTGATTATCAAACGGAGTCTCAGCCCGGGCTTTGCAGGAATCCCGAATCCTCTGTTTGCGTTGGACAATTCCCTCATGCTCTTCGGCGACGGCAAAAAAATGGTGCTGGACATTATCGCCGCGCTCAAAGATACCTGATCGCACGCTATTCGCGGAACTACTTCAGGTTTACCAGTAATTTTATTTAGGAATAACTGCCCTGTTTCTGTTTAAAATCCAGAGAAATTATCAAACGCAACATAATATAACTCATTGATTGTATTTGATTTATAAGATTTTCTTGCGTTAGCCTGTCTCTTACAGGCAAAATTGTCTCTCGCAGAAGCCGTACGGTACGTTACCGTACGATGCATGAGTGAAAGACAAGGAACTTTTACCGATCACGAGGGACAATGGAAATCAAGGTTGTGAACAACAATGTCGAGAAAGCCCTTCGTGTTGCGAAGAAAAAACTCGCAGCCGATGGTTTGTTTCGTGAATTGAAACGCCGACGTTTTTACGAAAAGCCGAGTGTGAAGCGGAAAGCCAAAGAGCGGGAAGCGGCCCGGCGACGACAAAAATGGTTGGCAAAGCGTGCGTTTCGTTAGTTCACACCGTTCCGTCACCTCCCCATCTCTCTTCGCGCCTCACCTCCTCAATGCGTGATGCCCATATTCACGCAGTCGTCTCCGAAGTCAAGAAAACCATCCGCCGCTGGAAAGAACCCGTGCTTGGCGTCGTGGCCCGGGAAACCCGCGACCCCTTCCGCATTTTGATTGCCTGTCTTCTGAGTCTCCGGACCAAGGATCACACCACGGCCGAGGCCAGCCAACGGTTATTCCAATTGGCCGACACGCCCGAGCGCATGAGGGTGCTCCCCATCAAAACGATCGAGAAGGCCATCTATCCGGTGGGATTTTACAAAAACAAAGCCACACAGATCCGGGCGATTTGCCAAAGCCTTCTCCAGGACTTTGGGGGACGGGTTCCGGATACCATCGAAGAACTCCTGACGTTGAAGGGCGTCGGACGCAAGACGGCCAATTTGGTGGTGACCGTCGGATATCGAAAACCCGGGATTTGCGTGGACATCCACGTGCACCGGATCAGCAACCGGTGGGGTTACGTTCAAACCAGGACCCCGGAGGAAACCGAACGCGCACTCCGACTAAAACTTCCCGCAAAATACTGGATCACCTTCAATGACTGGTTGGTTCCCTTTGGGCAACACCTCTGTCGGCCCGTTTCGCCGTTTTGCAGCCAATGTCCGGTCAGCCGATACTGCAGGAGAGTCGGTGTCCGAACCTCCCGGTAGGCGTGGCAAGTCATTGCTTCTGCCGGCAGGTTCTTGACAAAGTCCATGGTTCTGGCATCATGGTTTCCTGAACGATCATTCTTTTTTGCGTCGGGAGGTTGAGACGCATGGATCTTGAGGCCCTGTTTCAATAACGGATATAGTATATTGCCATATTGCTGTTAAGTCAGGTTCGTGACTCGACGGTGGGCTGCTCGAGTCCAGACTATAAATTTGGGAACTGTAACCGATGTTCGACAACCCATTTCTCAACGGCACCGCCACCAGCAGGAACAAGCGCCAGCAACTCGACCATCTTCTGAGGATAACGGCGCCGCACGAACGCTTCATCCTAGCCGGGATCGGCGTGGTCCTGCTGGCACTGGTGGCTTGGGCGCTGTTCGGCAGCATCGTCCGCGGCGTGACCATCGATGGAGTCCTGATTGAGCCGGGAGTTCGCCATGAGATCGTCTCGACCGAGCCCGGATATCTCGTGGAATTTCTGGTCGTTCCCGGAGACCGCGTCGAGGCCGGGGATCCGATCGCCCGGCAGAGCGTGCCGGAACTGGAACGCGAAACCTCGGCTCTGCGCGACCGCGTGGAGATGCTGAAAACGGAACTCAGCCAGGTTGCCGGCGGCTTGCGTTCGCTGCTGGCCTCGGCCGAGGTGGCATTGCTCCAGATGGAGGCCCAACGCTCCGCGCGAGAGTTGATTGTCAGCCCGATCGGGGGTGAGATCATGGCTCTGCGGTCCGCTCCCGGCGAATACCTGCAGGCCGGCGCCGCCGTGGCTGAGCTTCGCGATGCGGAAGACCAGCCCCTTCAAGCAGTGCTGCGGGTTTCCCCGCGCATGGCGCAACGCATCCAAACCGGTATGCAGGCGTCGATTGAGGTTGTCATGCCTGACGGCGCGACTCGCCGGGTGGACGGGGAGGTCGCTTCCGTGACACCCGGGCCGCTGCCCAACTGGCTCGCGACGCTACCGCCCGCAGCCCCGGCCGCCACGCATCGAATCGACGTTCTCCTCCGCCAGACATCAGACCTCTCCGTGCCGGACGGCACTCCGTGTCGCGCACGCATCGTACTTGGTCGGCATCCGCTGGCCGAGTTCGTCGATCTCGGACGATTCTGAATGTTCTGGTACGACGCAAAACAATCAGCGAAGTCACACGAGAAGCGGCGCATCACCACTCCACTGCTGCTGCAGACGCATGCAACCGAGTGCGGCGCCGCATGCCTTGGCAGCGTACTCGCCTACTTCGGCCGCTGGGTACCCTTTACCGAGTTGCGGAACAAGTGCGAGGTCAGCCGGGACGGCTCCACCGCCGCCGGCATCTCACGGGCCGCCAAGTACTATGGCCTCGAGTGCCAAGGCCGGGGCGCGCAAGTCCATCAGCTCAAAAAACTGCCGCTACCGCTTATTCTGTTCTGGGAGTTCAACCACTTCCTCATCCTCGAAGGCTTTGATCGTCATCGATTCTATCTCAACGATCCGTCCACGGGTCGCCGCAAGCTCTCCGCGGAAGAGTTCGGCTCGAGCTTTTCGGGGATTGCCTTGCAATTCAAACCCGGGCCGGAGTTCCAGCGGGGAGGCGTGCGGGCCGACATCCTGGAACGTCTCCCGCTCTGGCTGCACGGCGCCTGGGGTGCGCTGGCGTATGCGATCGCATGTGGGCTGATGCTGGCCGTGCTGGCCCTGGGGACGCCGGCAACACTGGGCTTATTCGTGGATCGGGTGCTGGGAGAAAATGAACCGTGGGGATGGCACCTGGCCGGGGCGCTGGCTACAGCCGCCATCCTGGTCTACGGACTCACCTGGGTGAAGCAGTGGTGTCTGCGGCGCCTGTCCATCCGGATTGCAGTGATTGCAGGAAATCGTTGTTTGTCCCAATTGCTGAGGCTGCCGGTCGAGTATTTCAACCACCGGCTTGTCGGTGAGCTGACCGCTCGCGTCCTGTCCATTGACAGGATCGCCAAGGGCTTGTCTGAACATTTTCTCGGCGTGCTGATCGAAATCGCGATGAGCGTGGTGTTTTTTGCCGTCATGTTCGCGTATGATCCGACGCTGGCGTTGATCGTCCTGGGCCTGGCGGTGCTGAACGGGGTGCTTGTGCGCGTCATCACGCGCATCCGGACCGACGAGAGCCATGCCTTAAGACGCGAACAGGGATTGCTGCTTGGCGTCGGCACGTTGATGCTGAACCAGACGGACCGCCTGCGAATCACGGCCTCGGACGACCACTTCTTCTCGCGCTGGGGTGGCCATCAGGCTCGGGAATTGGCCGCACGCCAGCGATTCTCCGAACTCAGCCACGTCAACGCGGCTTTGCCGGGCCTGTTCATGGTTCTGGGGAACGCCGTAGTGCTGGCTTTCGGGGCAACTCGGGTCATGGCCGGAGAGTTGACGTTGGGCGCACTGACGGCGTTCTATATCATGGCGGTGATGTTCCTGGAGCCCGTCGGGCGCTTTGTCGGGTTTGCCGACGAGCGTCAAGCGCTTGAGACCGATATGCAGCGCCTTGACGACATTACGGAAACCCTCGAAGATCCAAACTTGACGCGTCAACACCAGGCATCGGAGGCCATTGCCACATTCAATGGGCGATTGCGACTGGCCGGGCGCGTGGAACTGCGCGGCGTCACCTTCGGTTACAATCGGGGCCGTCCACCGTTGATCAAGGACTTCAGCTTGACCATCAAGCCCGGGCAGCGGGTCGCCGTAGTCGGTCCAAGCGGCTCCGGGAAATCGACATTGTCGCGCCTCGTCTCCGGCCTCTACGATCCTTGGTCCGGTGAAATTTTATTCGACGGCCGCCCCCGACACGAGATTTCCGGCGAAGTGCTGTCACGCTCCCTGTCGATGGTGGACCAGCACGTCATCCTCTTCTCCGCCACCGTGCGCGAAAACATCACCCTGTGGAACCCGACGATGACGTGGTGGACGCGGCCCGGGACGCCTGCATCCACGACGAAATCCTCACCCGGCCCCTCGGCTATACGACGCAGGTTGAGGAAGACGGTGGTAATTTCAGCGGCGGCCAGCGGCAGCGGCTGGAAATTGCTCGAGCATTGGTCGGCAACCCGACGGTGTTGATTCTGGATGAAGCGACGAGCGCGCTCGACGCCTTCACCGAAGAATTCGTCGACGACGCGCTACGTCGCAGGGGTTGTAGTTGCCTGATCGTCGCGCACCGGCTCAGTGCGATCCGGGATTGCGACGAAATCATCGTTCTCGATAAAGGAGTGGAAGTGCAGCGCGGCACCCATGACGAACTGATGACGGACGAAAGCGGGTTGTACTACCGGCTCGTCCGGGAGGGCTAGCCTGGTGACGACGCCGGAACGCCGCTCGCTCGCCGACCTCGCCGCTCAATCGGGAGTGCCTGTGCCCTGCGCAGGCAATTTGCCATTGGAGATGAGCGATCCGCAATTCGTCTGGATCATTGACAAAGGCGCGGTAGACCTGTTTCTGGTCGAACACCGGGACGGAGTGGAGCAATCGGCGCAGCAGCACCTGCTGCGGGCCGATTCCGGTCGCCTCCTGCCCGGCGTAGCGCCTCAGGCTAAAAAAACGACCCTCAGCCTGATCGCAAAGGGGTTGCCGGGCACCGTGCTGCGGCGCCTCCCAATCACCAGCCTGGAAGCGGTCCGGAATGCCGAATTGGCAAAGCATATTGACGCCTGGGTCATGGACGTTTCCACCATGCTGTCACGAGACGGCCTGCCCCGGCCACGCCCGGATGTACTCGTGGAGTCCGGAGAGACCCTGGCCGCAAGAGTGGGCAAGCTTTCAACGCAGCGAGAAGTGGTATGGGTGTCGGAGTTGACACCGGGCGCGGGACGGTTCATGAGCCTGATCGACGCGGCACAGAGGAAAAGCGGAGCCGCTACGGCCGCTATTCCGCTCACACCCCTCAGTTGGCTCACTCTCACGGAAGAAATACAGCTTTCCGCCCGGTCCTCGGAAACGCTCGCTGAAGAAAGCCTCCTGCTGCCCTCCCTGGCGCACTTCCACACCGTGGCGTTCTCCCTGGAGCGACTCAACCGCCGCCTGGCGGTCGTGGACCAGGCAAACCTGGAACGGGCGCGGGCAACCAACCGCCGCACCGATGAAGAAGGCGCCCGGCGGCGTCTGTTCAACCTGTACGGCCTGTTGGAACCGGAGTCCGCCGGCACAAGTGATTCAGCGTTGCTCGAAGCCCTGCGGACTATTGGTCAACATGAGGGAATCGATTTCAAATGGCCAGCGAGGACGAATACGTCCCCTGCCAATGCTGTGCTCCGGGACGTTCTGGATGCGTCTGGAGTCCGTGGCCGGCGAGTGCGGCTCGAACGGCAAGACAGTTGGTGGACCGGCGACAGCGGCGCGATGTTGGCGTTTCGGGCGGACGACAGCCAGCCGGTGGCCTTGTTGCCGGGCGGGCTGCTGGGACACTATTGGGAAGTGGACCCCGCCGGGCGCAAGACCAGGGTCACGGCCGAACGCGCCGAGTCGCTCCGTGCCGACGCATGGCTGTTCTATCGACCGCTACCGACCGCCACCGCCGGGCCGCGGGATCTGCTCCGTCTAGCCGGAAAGGGGCTGCCCGCCGACTTCGGGCGCTTCGCATTGACCGGGCTGCTGAGCGGTCTGGGGATGTTGCTGCCTGCTCTGTTCCTGGGTTTCATCGTGGATGAGGTGATACCCACCGGCGAACACGGCCTCTTGTACGCCGTGACCACGGCGCTGGCGGCCTTCGCCTTGATCGGGGCGCTGCTGCACATCCTCCAGGGAACGGCGCTGATGCGTCTGGAAGGACGCGCGACGTCCCGGATCGAAGCGGCGTTCTGGGACCGTTTGCTCCGGCTGCCACCCAGTTTCCTGCATCGCTACCCGGCCGGTGACCTCGCCATGCGGGGGATGACGTTCCAGAGTATTCGCGACGCCGTGCAGAGCGTGGTCGCCAACGCCGTGTTGTCGATCGTTTTCCTGTCGCCCGCGTTCCTTCTCATCTTTTTCTACGATGCGACGCTGGGTGGCGTGGCCGCCACCTTCGGTCTTCTGTCCCTGATCATGACCGTGGTCCTTGGCCTGTGGCAGATATCGCCCCATGGCCGGGTGATCCGGACCATTCAAGGTCTGGCCGGCCAGCTCTTCCAGCTCATCAACGGGATATCCAAGCTACGTGTCGACGGCGCGGAAGGGTCGGCCTTTGCGGTCTGGGCGCGGGCTTACCGCGAACAGAAGCACGCGGAGTTGGAACTTGGCGTCTTCGAAACGCATTTGCAGGCATTCGGCGTAGCGCTGCCGTTCCTTGCCGGCGCAGTGCTTCTCCTGGCGACAACGCTGCAGAAGAACATCACGGTCGGAGACTTTCTCGTCGTCTACACCGTATTCATGGTGTTTCAGACGTCGGTGGTCCGCCTGGGGACATCGTTCAGCTCGGTTGCCGCCATTATGCCGGCCTTGGATCAAGTGCAGCCGTTCCTTGCCGAACCCCCGGAAACGAGCGTCGAGGGAGAATTTGTCGAGACTCTGGGCGGCGAAATCGTGTTCGACCACGTCTCCTTCCAGTACGACCCCGATGGTCCGTTGATCCTCGACGATGTCTCGATTTATGCTCGCCCCGGCGAGTTCATAGCCATTGCCGGTGAGTCGGGGTCAGGCAAAAGTACGCTCTTCCGGCTTGCGCTTGGTCTGGAGGAGCCGTCTGCCGGATCGGTGTACTATGACGGGCGCGATCTCAGGCACCTCAATATCAAGCAGGTACGCCGGCAGATCGGTGCGGTTCCGCAGGAAGTGCAACTCCATCCGCAAGACCTGTGCGACAACATCATCGGGGGCCATGAAGAAGCAACCGCCGAGGATGTGTGGCAGGCTGCCAAACTCGCGGCCGTCGACCGTGAGATCGCGGCTATGCCGATGCAGATGTTGACGCCCGTGGGCGCGAGTGCCAGCGTCACGTCGGGAGGGGAGAGTCAGCGCATCATGATCGCCCACGCGCTGCTCAGGAATCCCCGGATCCTGTTGCTCGACGAAGCCACAAACTGGCTCGATAACAACAGCCAGTCCAAAATCATGGTCAACCTCTCGGGGCTGACTTCGACGAGAGTCGTCATTGCCCATCGCCTTTCCACGCTACGCCAGGCGGATCGCATCTACGTGATGCGTGCCGGAAAGGTGGTCCAGGAAGGTTCGTTTGCGGAACTGGTGGCAACCGAAGGCATCTTTCAGAATCTGGTTCGACGGCAAATGGTATGACGGGTTGACCCATTAGCAACATTATGCAAAAAAAGCATTGACCTGTTCTTTGCAATATTATTATAATAGTGCAATAAATTGCACTATTATAATAAACGGTGAGGGAAAATCATGAAAACTGCAGAAGAAATACGCAGCCATCTCACGGAAAAGGCGGCTGCGGATTCGGACTTCCGCCAACAGCTCGTAGCTGACCCCAAGGGCGCCA
>MKWU01002503.1_pt1 | contig 27337 bp, 18 predicted proteins | sample 809101 | NCBI WGS metagenome assembly MKWU01 (sample SAMN05860141, study PRJNA318959) | sponge metagenome | host: Aplysina aerophoba | place: Slovenia: Piran, Adriatic Sea, Gulf of Piran | collected 2013-05-07 | reverse complement strand
TAGGAGACTTGAGAGGAGCTGCCCCTAGTACGAGAGGACCGGGGTGGACGTACCACTGGTGGATCTGTTGTGGCGCCAGCCGCAGTGCAGGGTAGCTATGTACGGAAAGGATAACCGCTGAAAGCATCTAAGCGGGAAGCCAACCTCGAAACAAGGTCTCCACTAAGGACAGTGGAAGACTACCACTTTGATAGGCCGGGGGTGTAAGTGCAGCAATGCATTCAGCTGACCGGTACTAATCGTCCGTTAGCTTGATTTGATCCAGTAGAAGCAGGACTTGATTGAGTGTCTCGTGGTTTGCGCCTTCATCTAGTTTGGTGGTCATAGCACGAGTGAAACACCGGATCCCATTCCGAACTCAAAGGTTAAGCACCGTTGCGCCGATGGTACTGCGTCCCAAGGCGTGGGAGAGTAGGACACTGCCAAACTAGATGAAGGCGCAGTTGCGATTTCTTTGCGATGTTGGCAGCGCTGGTCGAAGCCGGTCATGTGCTGCAAACGGCGCGGGGTGGAGCAGTCAGGTAGCTCATCAGGCTCATAACCTGAAGGTCGCAGGTTCAAATCCTGCCCCCGCAACCACCGAGACCGACATCTCCCGCAAGGGGATGTCGGTTTTCGCGCAATCTCTCCCCTACTGTATGCGCACATCCATTTTCACCCGTCATGATGGCAATTGCCTGCCACTTGCATCAACTTCCGATTCACCTTGTTCCGATCAGGCACGGCAACGGAGGTTGGAATGACGTGCAGCGCTGTGTCACACTTCGGGGACAAACGTCCGGACACTGCCGGGCGCTTCATCCATGACCGTTTGGTCAAGATCGGCCCTCGGCGCGCAGCCTCGGCGGCAATCGTGCCGGCGAGGTGCGGACCAGCCGTTTCCTGCGCAACGAATAGGTGACGGTCGAGAAGGTCGTCAGCCAGGCGGCGGCCGGAACGGCCTCTCGTGTTGCCGGTCGGCACATTCTGGCCAAACAGGACACGACCAGCTTTCGAGATGCCACAATGCCTGCAACGTGAGGTCCGCTTCCGAGGAAGCGACCGTACCGAGTTCCTCGACAACCGGCAGTTCAACGGCAACGCTCTCTGCCATTCTCGAGCGCGGAGTGCGTGCTGCGCGAGACACCCTGCCGATCGCCGGCCGGTTCGAACCGGGCCGCATTCAGCGCATCGACGAACCGCTGTATCCACCTTTGTCTACGCGAGAGGATCTGGCGAATGCATTGAGCCACCGCGACAACGCAATTGGAGGCGGCTCTGTGGGCTTGGCAGCTTACGACGACCGCCTGGAGGTGACGTCGACGGGGAGCCTGCATCTCGTGCTGAGTCCGGAAGATCCATTCGGGCGGCACGAGTCCAGACCCTGAAACCCGCTGATCGTCCGCACCTTCCATCGGCGGGGACCTGTCGAGGAATGGGGTCGCGGCACACTCAAGATGGCGGAACTGGCGATTGCGTGACTGTGCGCTTCCACCGGGCCCGGGCCCGCCGTGCGGTGGCAGCGTTCATGAGGAAGACAAGAATGATCCGACCCAGAGGGTTCGATTGGGGTTGGACCAGGGTTCAATAGGGGTCAATTGGAGGCACAGACAGTTAGCTGCTCATCAATTGCCGGGCTTGCGAAATGTCCGAGGCACCCCGCCTCCGTTGTTGCTTCAGCCGTTTTGTGGCCGTCACGCTCGTAAAGGCTGCAACCAAGTCGCAAGGTCTTTGGCAAGCAACAGGAGCTGAATTTAAGACAATCCAAGTAAAATGAGACTCCTGCCACAGAGTCAGATCGGGACCAACATTCCCGCATGGGGATGTGGGTCCTCGTGCATTCAAGCCCGAGTCCGGCCCAATTCAGGATGATCCCGAGATCCCCGTGCCGCACGGTGACGGTTCTTCGGAAAACATCCAAGCGTTCTCTTGATTGTTTCGAGTGTAGGCAACACAGCGCCCCACCGATCTTCGGTGAACCGTCGAGAGTTGCGTTCTCCACCTCCACAAGGTCGGAGGTCATCCTCCTCCCGCTGCATGGCGATGCGAACACAGTCTGCAAAGGCATCGAATGCCTTCTCCGGCAGGCCGGTGTCGACCAGCTCCTTGAAACTGGCGACAAGTTCAAGGTGAACAATTGGAAGTGGCGTAGGAACATGCATCGGAAGCCCTGCTTCTCGAACGGATGCTTTCCGGAATCATCAGGAACCGGCGGAGTTGAGCTGCTTCCTTTGCCACCCCAAAGGCGGTGTGGTTTGACCGTGTATTGCGGATCGGTTTCGAACTGGCGCCTGCTGCTCCGACAACGCCGGAAATCATGGATTGGGGACTGAAACCGGCAGAAATAGCCTGCAGCCAAGGCCGGTCAACATGGCGGCCGTGGGCGGCGGAGTTTGCGGAAACTGGACCAATTAGTTGACGAAGTTGCATGCAACATCTTAGGGTTCCTTCCCCACTTTCGAGTGGAGGCTGGGTTTCGAGTCTCCCACCGAATGCAATCTCGACGGCGGGTGGTCTCCCGTCGGACCGTGCCAACCGGCAAGGGCCTCATGTCGCCAATTCGACGGTGCAATGCCCCTGACGCTTGGTCGTGGCTTGGCACGCACAAGGAGCAGAGAGATGAAATCAATTTTGGCGCCTCTATTGTGCGGCAGCCTGCTGGCAGCGGGCACAGCCTACGCGTGTGACGATCACCATGGCGAATGCTCCATAGAGGATTGGCGGTGGATCGAAATTGCCGGCATGAATTCCGTGCTTGTCGACGGCTCGGCAACCTGCGACGAAGGAGAGATGGCCCTTCGGATCTACGAAGGCGAGGGCGGTCAGTTTCTCGGTTCGACAAAGGCCCATGTTGAGCAGCACATATTTCAGGCGTTGTTTCTGGGCGTGCAAAGCCCGGGCGACATAGCCATCAAGTACAGCATCAAGCCGACCAAAGGCTCGATGTAGCTGTTTGCAGAGCAGCCTGAACCATTGCACGCATTGGCGGTCAACCTGCGGTCGTCACCGTTGAGCAAACGAATTTCAATTGCTTGATCGGCGCAGCGTAGCAAGTGGAAGGGCTGACAATGCTTGTTGGCTGGAAGCGGCGGTGTGTCGTGTTCCAAGTCCTGGAAATCGCCCTGGGCGGCATGGCCAATGTCGCATGGAGCCGTGTTCAGGGAGCGCGCATCGAAGCTTGTGCCATCACCGGATCCTTTCGTGACTGGCCGCTTGCCGCCGCGTTCAAGGCGCGCGACGGATTTCAGCTTGTTCCGGCATCCGTTTCAACCTCCGAAAGGGGAATGGAACATGTACGAGCGTCTGCCCATGCACGTGTGTCGCCGATGCAGGATTGTGGGTGAGAATGTCGGAACGGAACGGGATTGAGCTTGCTGCTGGGGTTGTGGGAGAGAGTGAGATTTCTTCAAGGCAATTGGGCAAGGCCAAGTGCACAAGGATCAAGTCGCTCTCCAGCGCAAGTTTCCCATCCAACCGAAGCGATGCATTGCATCGAAAGGCTTCAGATCAGTTTCCGACAATCGTGCCAATTCCACAGATTCAAGAACCCGGATTTCAGATTGTGAACGCCTCGGATTGGACGACATGGCGATCTGACCCGTGCAATGCAGCGGTCGTCCACCGCTAGATGCTGTCTTCCGGTCCGACATGCCCAGCTGGGGCACGCGGAGCCAAGTGCGGGACAGCCAGAACATCGCAGGCTTCTCGCCGGTGGAGAGGAAGCGTGCGACCCTTTCGGCTCAGGACGAGTCAGGGGTCGAGGATCCGCCTCCGAAATCTCCCGCCAATGGCATAACTATTGCTTGATGTTCTGCGGGAAAGGTGCAATATGGTCATTGAACACAAAACCCGTGGGAAGCACAGTGTTTCGGGCGGATGCCGCGAAACAAGGTTGAGCAGCGCTAGCATGGCACTGCCCCAATTTGCGCCGTGCTACGCTAGACTGGCTCTGCGAACCCTGTTGCCCATGCAAATGCGGAGATTGAACGATGCGCTTTCTTTATAAAATGTTGTCACTGTTTGCGTTGTTTGGCGCTGCCAAAAAAGGCCCCGGCGGCTTGGCGAAATATGGCGCGAGACGCGCCGCCCACCGTGCAACGAGCAAAACTCTTCGGAAGTTCAAGCTGTAGGGGCTGACCGGCCGAAGCCAGTTCCCGAAAGTCCGGGAGACCTTTCATTCCATAATGGCGGGGCGGCCATTCGCGCTGTCAAGCGCATTGGCCGCTCTTGAAGCCTTTCCGTCCATTGCGCTTGCCAACAGCCCCACTTGGCGCGAAATGTCAGTTTCATGGCCCAAACGCAATGCATCGTCACGAGACGCGGACGTCTTCACGGATGGATTCGCATCGACCGCGCTGCCGCTGGGCAGCCTGAACTGACGCTTCCTGGCAACCGGAATGCCAGGATTTCACGCTGCGAGTTCTTTGGCAAGGTCAAGGTCGACGGAAACCAGTTGGCTAACTCCCGGTTCCTGCATCGTTACGCCATAAAGGCGATCCATGCGATTCATCGTAATTGGGTTGTGCGTGACAATCAGGAACTTGGTTGAGTGATCACGCGTGATCCTTTCCAGCAAAGTGCACATCCGAGAAGCATTGGCGTCGTCAAGCGGAGCGTCAACCTCATCGAGAATGCAGAGGGGCGCTGGCCGCGAAAGGAAGAACGAGAATATCAAAGCCAACCCGGTAAGCGCCTGTTCGCCCCCCGACATCAGGGACAGGACTGTTTGACGCTTGCCGGGCAGTCGGCAGTATATCTCAAAGCCCGCCGCCAGAGGATCATCGCTCTCGGCAAGTTCGATCCAAGCCTTGCCGCCCCCAAACAGCTCCTTGTGGACTGCCGCGAAATGCCTGTTTATGACCTTGAAGGCCCGATGCAGTTGTTTCCTGCCATCTTGATTGAGCTTGCCAATGCTCCGGCGAAGCTTGTCGACTGCGGCAAGCAGGTCGGAGCGCTCTTGCTGCAGCCCGTTAAGCTTGGCCTCCAATTCCCGCAAGTCGTCGTCCGCCAGCAGGTTGACTGGCCCGAATGACGATTTCCTTTGTCTCAACTTGGCGACCTGCCTCCGGAATTCACCAACTCGCGATTCGGGCTTGGCGACGCCTTCACCAACTTCTTGCAGCAACTCGTTCGGCGAAACCTCAAACTCACTTTCAATGTGCGCAAGCGCTGCCCTTACGGTGTCGCGTGCCGACTCGTAACTCGCATGGCGCCTCGCCTCTTCAATTGTCGCTTCGCTGTGTTTGGACAAGGCTTGCCTTTCCGCACTCCACGCTTCGTCAAGTGCATGTGACGCAGCTGCCAGTTCCTGTTCAACATCTCGCAGTTTGAACTTGCTGGAGGCCTGCGTCGCAACAAGGGTCTGCCGTTCCCTCTCAAGTTCGTCGGGCAGGGAGTCGAGATCATCCTGCTGTTTGCTTAGGCTTTGCTGCCTGGCGGCGAGTTCGCTCACCCGAATGACTGCGCTTTCCCTGCGAGCTTGCCATGCTTCCAGGCTGCGCATTCCCACTGCAATTTGCCGCTCGCGCTCGGCAACTGCCTGTGCAAGATTCTGGTTTGCCGATTTGGCAGAGTTGAAGCTCTCAAGGGCGGCGGACACATCTGCCTTGGCAGCGGAAACGCCCTTTCTGGATGCTTCGACCTCCTCGCGTCCAAGCACTTTCCGTTGTGCTTCGACAAGTTCCGCTTCGGTGACCTGCCTGTCCGAACGAATGCGCTCCAGCCGGCGCGACTGGGCTTCCAGTTGTGCCTGATTGTGCTCCAAATTCACGGCATCCAATGACAGCCTCTTTCTTGCAGCATTCAACGCCGCCTGAGATCGGCTTCTTTCCGAACGCGCTTGCGCAACCCTTGCCTCGCTGGATCGCAGAAGGCTGGAAGCCTCAGCCAGCCGCCTGCGACAGCGTTTGCTGCGGATCTCGGCTGCCTCCCGATCTTCACACAATTCCTTGCGTCGATTGTATTGCTTCAGCCTGAGCACCGCCGAGTTGGGGACATCTTTCGAAAGCACCGTCAAGCCATCCCAACGATAACTGTCGCCGCTAGGCGTAACGACGCGTTGCCCGGGCAGCAGCAACGGCTGGACGAGCCGTGCAGTTGCGCGGTCGGCCAAGCCAACCTGACTGAGTCTGCGATCGAGAATGTCGGGGGCATTCACAAAGTCTGTCAAGGGATCAAGTATTGAAGGCAGGGCCTGTGTCATCGGATAGTCAGGCATGGAATTCCATCCTGAAGTCTCTGCGCCGCCGCATGCATTCATGAAGATGTCGTCGCCAAGTGCAGCGCCGACGGCAGCCTCATACCCTTGGCAGACCTCAAGCGCTTCCAACAGACCAGCATCGTCATTGCCAGCCCCCTCGAGGATGCGATTGAGTTCTTCGATTTCCTGAACTACCGAACTCAGGCGCCTGTCGGCTGCCCTGCCTTTGGTTGCGGCGTTCGAAACGGCATCCCTGAGTCGTCTGTATTCCTCTTCTTCGGTCTGGGTGTGCGAGTCCGCGTTCTTGCAAGCATCCTCTGCAGACTTCAGAGCCAGTTCTGCGGCAGCCTTGCCTTTCTGCGTCGTGTTGACCTTGTTCTGCCAACGCTCCATTGAATTCAGAACCTCGGCTTCGAGGCGATCGAAATAGGCTATTTCCCTGTGTGCTCTCGTCAGCGTCTGTTCCGCAAACTCGTGCTGGGACAGAAGGCTGGCGTGCCTGGATGTCGTTTGTTCCAGCGCCTTCTCAACCCATTCCAAGCGTTCGAACGTTTCAAGTTCCCGACTCTTTGCCAGCTGAATTTCAGTTTCGCGTTCGGCGGCGCCACAGCTCAGTTCAGCCAAACGATCTTCAATCTTGGACACATTGCTGACGGCATCGCGGCTCAGATCTCTTTCGCGTTCCATGTCGCGGTCCAACTGCACGATTTGCGAAGTCAGGCTGAACAGCTGATTTCTCGTGCTTTCGATCGCTTCGTCGACTCGTCTCAATTCAAGTGTGGTCTGAAGGCGGGATGCGGTCAATTCGGACAGGCGAACTTTCAGCGGTTCACGAAGGCTGGCGCATTCCTCTCTCCGGCGGGTGGCAAGCGCCGCCGCGCCGGCGGCTTCCGAAACAGCTCGCTTGCCATTCTGATAAAGTTGCCTCGCTCTGTCGCATGAAGCGCTGGCAATCTGCCACTGCGCTGCGGCCAGTCGCCTTTCAGCCACTTGCAATCGCTTGGCCAGCTCGCGAAATTCCTGTGCCCGGCCAGCCTGCCGCTTGAGTGCGGCGCATTGCCTTTTCAGCTGTTGGACGGATATTTCCACCTGTTCGAGGTTTCTTTCAGTGGCGTCAAGCTTCAGTGCGGCGTCGTGGCGACGCAATTGCAGGCCACGAATGCCGGCCGCCTCCTCCATCAGCCTCGAACGGTCTCTGGGATTGGCCTTCACAACGTCGGCGACCTGCCCCTGCCTCACAAAGGCTGCAAATCGGGACTCATGGGTAGCGTCCGCAAAGAACAGTTGAACATCCTTGCGGCGCACAATCCGGCCGTCCATGCGGAAAACCGAGCCGTGATTGCGTCTGATGCGGCGCGTGACAAGCACGGTCCGGTCGCGTTTGCGGCCAATTCCTCTTGGCAGCGCGGTCAACTCGAGATGAAGCGAAACTTCGGCGTGACTGTGTGCTGGGCGGGTTCTTGAACCGGAGAATACGACATCCTCCATGGAAGTGCCCCGGATTGCCCCGGGGCGACCTTCCCCCATCGTCCAACCTATCGCCTCTACTAGGTTGGACTTGCCACAGCCATTCGGCCCGACGATTCCGTTCAAGCCGCATTCGATGTCCAGATCCGTTGGGTCCGCAAAACCCTTGAAGCTGCGTATTATTATTTTTTTGAACAGCAAAGCTACACTGCTCGACAAGTTGTCACTTTATGGCCTGTCGCGAAGCCCTCTCATCTGAACAACCAAGCGGCATGATCATGAAATTGAGCTGATCTGTAAAGCAAAATCTTTGCAAATGCCCATTCGGGTACAATGGGTTGTGGTATCAGGCGCAGGAATGCGTATATATAGACTCGAAGGCTTGATTTTCGCTGAAATTCGAGGGCGACAGGCGGATATTTTCGCCCTCCGAAGCAAGTTCAAACAAGAATGCAAACATATGATTTCCGCGAACAGCATCCGAATTTTCTCCAGATGTTCGCGGGACTTTGCCGAAACTTTGCATTGTTCGTTTGGCTTTTGAGCCAATTGCGGGGGACATGGCAACAGATCGGCATTCTGCGGCCGATGCAGGACCGGCTTCAAGTGCAAGCGCATGCAAGTTCACGCGGGTTTGCATGGTTCCCAATTGGCGCCGCGGGTGAGTCTTCGTGGTTGGAATGCATGCATGGCGACGCATGTCTGTCTCGTTCTCGGAGTGTTGCCGGTGCGGCACATGGATGCACTGCGAGGACATCTCCGACCGAGTTCGCGCTTTTGCCCGAGAATTTTTGAACTACCACGCCGGCAGCGCCTGTGACACAACCGCATTTTCATAGATCGTGACTGCAAGACTTTCCGCCGAGTGGCTGGATTCGAAGGAAATCAACGCTCTCTTTGGCCTCTTTGCCGAGGCAGGGCACCAGTTGCTTCTGGTTGGAGGGTGCGTTCGGGACGCGTTGCTCGGTCGACCGGCCCGAGACATCGATCTGGCGACGGATGCCAGTCCCAAAGACACGATCGACTTGGCGTGTTCAAAGGACTGGCAGATTGCGACGGCCGGATTTTGTTTCGGAACTGTCGAGGTTTTGGTTCGAACTCGCAACTTTTCGATTACAACCTTCAGGAAGGACATTTTGACGGACGGGCGCAGGCCAGTGGTCGAGTTTGGCACCAGGCTTGAAGAGGACGCCCGTCGCCGAGATTTCGCGATCAACGCGATCTACGCCGATCTTGACGGCAATCTGCACGACCCGGTCGATGGCTTGGGCGATATTGCGCGCCGAGTTGTGAAGTTCATCGGATGTCCCGATCAGCGGATCAGGGAGGACTACCTGAGAGCAATTCGCATGTTCCGCATCGGAGCAATGCTAAGTCCATTGGGCTTTGAAATCGATCCAGGGGGACAGCGAGCAGTTCGCAGATGCGACGCGGAGGGATTGCGGCGCCTTTCCGGATTCAGGGTCAGAAACGAGTTGGAGCTAATCCTGTCCGAAAGGCTTCCGGCCAAGACCCTGGAAGCAATGTTGAGCGCGGGAGTGCTGGACGTTCTGATGGAAGGTGCGCGGGTCGACAGAATGACCGAACTCGAGCGGCTTGAGGTCGAGACAGGCATCCAACCCGAGTTTCTCCGCCGACTCGCATTGCTTGGCGGCCCCGAGGTCAGTGGCAATCTTGAATTGACGAGGAGTGAAGCCCTGCGCCTGAAGTTGCTGGATGCGCAATGGCGAACGCCTGCATCAATTGACTCGATCGCATATCGGCATGGCGCGGGAGTTGCGGTTTCGGTTGCCCTGCTGCGGTCGGCCATTGCCGGCGTGGCTGTTCCCTCAAGCCTGTTCGACCGCTGTGAACATGCGGCCCGGCAGCGGTTTCCCGTCCGTGCCAGCGACTTGCAGCCCGAGCGCAGCGGCAGGCAGCTGGGGAACGCTCTGGATGCGCTTGAGTCGAAATGGATTGAATCGGCGTTTTCCGCCAGTCGCAAGGAATTGCTCGAGCGCTTGGAAGGAGGGTGACCGCATTCGAAACCCAGTGCGGTTCCGAATGGATGATCAACTGCATTTCGTGAGCACCAGCACATAGTCGTTGGCGCTGGACAAAGTGATGACATCCGTCCGTCCATCGCCGTCCGCGTCTTCGTTCACTGACGCCTCCATGCCAATTCTCCATTCATCCGGCCCATCCGCGGCATATGCCCTGACACCAACGATTGAAGCGCCGGCCGGACTCAAGAAGGCAGCGGGCACTGCAAAGACCTGCGGTTGGCTGCCAGCATCCCTGCAGGCAGGTTTCGGCACCACTGGCGTGGGCGTCATGGCAACCAGGTCTGCGTGAAAGACTCCCTTGGTCAGGTCCTGCCCGTCAAGCACGGCCGCTCGAAACCGTTCGGCCGCAACCGGACCGGTTGCCTTCACTGAATTGTTGATGACTGTCGGGCCTTCGAGCGTGGCCGACCCGGAAACCTCCAATTTTCCTCCAACCGAGAGGTCGTCACTGATCGCCACCTTCGAACAGTCGATCAACAGCGTCCCAACAACTCGACTGCCTCCGCTGCCTCCGCCACATGCGAACTCCGCGACTCCTGAAATGACCGAAAGCACGTCAAGGCTGCCGTCCCCATCGCTGTCGATCGCTGCCATTTCGAGTTCGTGCAGGTTGCGCAGCGAACCAAAGTAGTCCAAGTCACCGTCGCCGTCGGTGTCGTGGTTCGTGAATTCAACGTCGGTGTAGAGCCGGTTGTCCTGTTGGCAGTCTTCCAGCGTCGAACCGCTGGCGTTTGGACATCTGCGCAGGAATTCCCCCGTCGGGCTGTTGCCGGTCTCGTCGTTGGCCCTGCCTGTGCCGCCGAGAACGCCATGCCCGGACAGCGCAATCAACGAAACAAAGCGCTTGTCCTGCGGCGCCTGTGCCAGGCCGGAGTAGGCGCTCGTGTCAAGCTCCCAGGCGCCGTATGCGCCGCGGGCCGTGGCGTTGCTGTGTTGATAGCCGACCGAAAACAGTTCGGCGGAAATCACGGCCAAGTTGCCGTGCTGCGGTTCGACGGGCTCTCCTCCCACGGTCACCAGAATTGCCTCCAGGTCGAGTTCCCCGTTGGCGGCGTTTCCGTCGGTCAGGTGACCGTCGATCAATCCGTCGGCATTCGCATCGACTGCGGCAACGGTCAGCGTGGGTTGCGGCCTGCCGGCAGCTTGCCGGGAGACACCCCTCACGAGCAAATGATATGAGTGGCCAGTTCCGCCAACAGCATGATTCAAGGGCATGGCGGAGGACGGCAGATACCCGGCCCTTGCAACATCGTTCATCGAGATGCTGCCAATCAACCTGCCAGAGGCGGAATTCAAGAGACCACGCCGAACTTCGTCGTAATTGGCATCGACATATCGTCGAACCGACTCCGTCATGAAGCGAAGGTCCTGACCGATTGCCTTTGCCTGCCGCCGGTCCATCTCCTCCTGCACCATCAGATTGAGAATGCCCAGTGTCGACCCGAGCAGCGTCAGGGCCAAAGCTGCCTCCAGCAGAGTCACACCGCGTTCTGTGCTTCCGGTCTGGAGGGGAGACTTGGAAGAGTCGCTTCCCATGACGTCAGCCAACTTGCAGCGACTGCCTTGTCAGCATTGATGCCACAACCAGCGGGAAGGCGAGGGCGCAGAGCGCAACGCTCCTGCAGTTGCCAGGGCCCATGGGCGCAAGCGAAACATTTCGGGCACGCCGGCTTCCTGCCAGCGCTGCCAGCAACCTGAATTGCCCAATTGCAAGCAGCATGCAGGCCAGCGCGGCGTAGCAGAGCAGGGAACTCAAGCGCAGGCCGAACAGCAGCGCGGGCATGCATAGCGCAATGAAGTCTGCCGGTGGCAGTATCGGCAATCTCACTGCACACTGGATTTTCCAGAACAATGTTGAAGCAAGCAGAAGCAGCAGGCCGGCAGTGATGCCAATGGTCAGGGTCACAGTTGACAGGCAGGCGTCGTCAAAGGCAACAACTCCGGCAAGCAGGCAAATCGGAATCATCAGTTCGCGTGGCGCCCATGCGGTCTGCCAATCGACTGAGGCGACTGTTAGCATCAGGGTGCAGAGAAAGACGGTCGGCGCGATCCGGATCAATGCCCATCCGTCTTCGCTCGCAGGAGGCCAAGCCGCTGCCAAGCCAAGTGCGGCGCCTGTTGCGGCGACAGTCGAGAGCAGGCGCAAGTTTACGAAAACAGTGTCCTCAAGCCTCTTCAGACCCCTTCTTGCAGCTGCAAGACCCGACACAGTGGCTGCCAGCGGTATGGCGGCAATCAGGAATCCGAAGCCGAGCGTCATTGCAGTTCCGAAACAATCGTGGCGGAGCCGTCGGCGATTGAGGTCGCCGCTGACGGAAGAGGCCTGTTGCCAACACGCGACGTGCCGCCTGCGACAGCAAAGTAGCGACCTGCAAAAGCGTTGCCCGAATTGCCAATGCCACGGCGCGACAACTGTATCCGCAGTTCTGAAGCCAACGCCTGCTGCCGTCCGCTGTTCCGTGTTGACCGGCTGTTGGATGTGAGCAGAAATCTCCTGCCCGCGCCAGCAACGATCTCGCTCGCAAATCCAGCAGCGGCAAAAGGTTGGGCAGGCTGGGAAACGGCCAAAGGACCGTGCATGGACGGGTCGGCCGTGGCCATTGACGCAATGCGTTCGTGAACTTGAGCCATGGCCTGCGAGACAATCTGCAAGTCCTTCTCGAGAGCCGCCGAGGCTGCCTGCCTGTCAATCATTTCCACGACCAGGTGCAAACCGACTATGCCTGGAAGCAGCAACCACATTTCAGCCTCTGTTCCTGCTTGTCGAATCTTCAAACCGGCCGCTGTTCTCCGCCAACATCCCTTCTCGCAGTGACGCGGCAACCGGCTTTCGCAGACTTGCGAGAGTTCGACGACGTTCCGTATGTGACGGGATCTGATCCAGATATTCCTCAAGGAGCGCGCGCGAGGCTTGGAACACTCTCGGACAGCCAAGTGCGCATCCGAATTGCCGTTCGGCCCGGTAGTGGGCGTGGACACCCGCAGCCTCTGCCATTATGGCTTCGTTTCCCGCGTTGTTCAGTGCAAACCAGAGTGTGCGATCCATGAGTTTGAGCCACGAAAACGATGCCGAAGGTAGAACGCCTCGATTCTTGCGGGCGTGACTCAACATCGAAATGAACGCTGTCGATTGCCAAGCATGTTGGTTCGCGATGTCTCTCAGCTGGTCCCCTGGGTCCGAGTGAAGTTCCGACATGATCATGCGGTTCAGTACAACGGACTTGGCAACCCGGGCAGGAAAGCGCTCCATTCTGTTTCTGCATCGTTCGGCGACAAAAGCGAGATTGTCCAGAATGACTTCCCCGGTTCCAGGCCGAAAGTCGAAATGGCACACGAATGCCGCTGCAATTGCCCTTTCGTATGAATTCAGCATTTCGAACCCCTGCCAGGGCGGACCAAGCTGATCCTCCAACACCTCGCTGACGGCCTCAACATCCAGATGGCTGCAAACTGCGTCCAATTCGCTGTTGGCAATTTGTGCAGTTGGTCTGCTGTTGGTCGGCGCACAGGGATTCCTGGCAACAAGTCGCGTGTGAAAGAGCCATTCTTCAGGACGCAGGGAGCGCTCGGACGCAGACCGACAGCGATTGCCGGGAGAAGGTGCAATGAGCAATCCCAGATTGCCGGCGCCGGAGTGACTGTCATTGCGCAGGCTGCAATTGTCAGGCTCACATGCTCGGGGGCTGTCGCCTGGCGACACTCGCGCCGTGCGAGCCGCTTTCCAGCGCATGGTTTGCGCATGAATCAGCGAGTCGAGGTCGTGCGTCGTGCGATACCGAAGGTCTGGCCTCACACGTCGGGCACGCAGCGCCAGAAACAGCAACGGCGGCATGTACAGAATGGCCGCAACCCGGCCGGCCGTCTGCTGGACAAACAGCAGTTGACTTCGGTCGATGACCGCAGCCGATGACGGACTTGCAAGGCTTTCGGCGTACAACGCGGGGACGAGCAGCTTGTTGCCCAACAGAGCCACCGACTGCAGGGCTGGAATTCCCTCGGCAAGCATGGCTGCGGGCACCAGATGCAACCACGCGACCAATGTCAGCCAGGGTCTGACTTCGGATTCGATTGCGGACAGGACGGTTGCCGCAACGAGGCATCCCGCCAGCGCCACGAACAGCAGTCTTGTCAGTTCGTCGTCACTCTGTTGCGACTGAGGCATGGTTGGTTCTCCCGGATGCAACACTGACAGCATGCCGATGCGCCTTGCTCCTTGGGTGAACCGGGTACCCTGGATCGTTGAAACCGGGAACCGCAGATCGGAGAGGCAGCTTGTTGGCAAGTGAATTCTGTTGTTAGGAAGTCGCCGAACGCAGTTCTGGCTGCAGCGGCAATGGAACCGAGGCAGGACAAGGGAACGTGCGCAAAGTTCTTGATGGCGCAATCGGCTTGCAACAAAAACCTGATGCAATCACCATCCCAGAGCTTGGTTGCTGCACATGAGGGCCAGTTTGCAGTAAGTAACTTCGGTGGACACTTGGATTGCTTGCGAAATGATCGAATGGAAAATGCGTGAGATGGATTTGTCGGATCTGAAGCGGGCTCCATCAACCATCTGGGAGTTGGAGACTCCAGTCCCGCTTGTTGATGTCGACGTGGCTTGCCGCAACCTGGAACGGTGGCAAAGGCGGTGCGAGCAGCTAGGAATCGCCAATCGTCCTCACATAAAGACACACAAGATGGTGCTTTGGGCCAACGAACAACTGCGACTGGGCGCCTTGGGAATCACGGTACAAAAGCTTGGCGAAGCTGAAGTGATGGCCCGGGCGGGAATCACCGACATCTTCGTCACCTACAACATTGTCGGGGCCGGCAAGGTGAAAAGACTCGCAAGACTGGCACGGTCCAACGAGATCAAGGTCACGGCCGACAACAGGGAATGCTGCCGGCAGACTGCCCACGCCGCCGCAAGGGCCGGTCGCGCCATAGGCGTGTTTGTGGAATGCGATACCGGCGGAAAGCGCAACGGCGTCCAATCTCCGGAGGAAGCCCTGGAACTAGCCCGGTTCATTGATGGACAGCGGTTTCTGGAGCTAGAGGGGTTGATGACCTTCCCTGCAAATGGCTCCAGAATTGCATCGGCGGAGTTCCTGAGCAAGTCCCAGGACCTGCTCTTGGCGGCAGGACTGCCTTGCAATGCCGTGTCATCCGGCGGGTCCACCGACATGTGGTCCGCCGAGGGTCTTGAACGGGTGACCGAGTACCGTGCGGGAACCTACATTTTCAACGACAGATCGCTGGTTGACAGCAACTCATGCTCGCTTGACGATTGCGCTGTGACGGTTCTTGCCACAGTTGTAAGCAAGCCGTCCTCGGGAGACAGGATTACCCTGGATGCAGGGTCGAAGGCATTGACAAGCGACCTGCGGAACTTCAACGACTACGGCATCGAGCTAGCCTCCGGAAATCCAGTTTACTCCCTGAGCGAAGAACATGGTCTTCTCGATGTTCGGGGCTGGGAAGGCGCTCCCGCAGTCGGCGACATGGTTCGAATTCTGCCTAACCACGTGTGCCCGGTCATCAATCTGTTCGACGAAGTGGCGCTGGTGCGCGGAGAAGAGGTTGTTGGGATGGCAACCGTTGATGCGAGGGGCAAGGTACAGTAGCGGTCCAGGAATTGGGCGCTGTTTCCGGTTGCAGACATTGACCGGCCGACGCGGGAGCCGCCTGCTCGACGCCTATGCTGCGGCAGGTGGCCTGCACTGAAGGATTCTGAAACTTGGAACATCGGAGGGCTTGAATTCCATGCCGAACGAAGGAATCGATGCAAAGCCGGATGCGGACAACATCCTGGCAGCTGCCAGAAAGGCGTCGAAAAGGCGGGGATTGCCGCCAGTCCATTTGTGGAATCCACCATTTTGCGGGGATCTTGACATGCGGATTGCCCGTGACGGAACCTGGTTCTACCTCGGAACGCCGATCGGACGCCATTCGCTGGTCAAGCTGTTTTCGTCAATCCTCAGGCGTGACGGCGACGACTATTTCCTGGTTACGCCCGTCGAAAAGGTCGGCATCAGAGTTGACGATGTGCCCTTTGTGGCCGTCGACTTCGAGACTGCCGGCGACGGAATCAGGAGAGAGGTGACCTTCGTCACAAATGTAGGCGATCAGGCGACAGCCGGCAGCGAGCATCCGGTCAGGGTGTTTCGGGATGCCAAGACGGGTGAAGTTTCGCCGTATGTTCGCGTACGATCGAATCTTGACGCGCTGATTGATCGCAAGAGTTTCTACCGGCTGGTGGACATTTGTGAACACGCGGAACATGAAAAGCAGAACTGGTTCGGGCTGTGGTCCTGCGGAGTTTTCTTTCCCTTCATTCCAAGCGCGGAGCTTGAATAGATCCGTGTGCTGCCTGCCGTTCGGACGCAGGTTTTGCGACCTCAAACCAGAGTTCGAAAGAGCCAAGCAGTCTGGCGAAGATTCACGAAGCGGGGACGCTGCATGCGGACCTGCCGTGGAAGGCGTAGTTCGATGACCATCCAGTTCTCATCGGCCAATCGGTTGAACCGAATTGCGTGCGGTCATCGGGTTGCCTATAGTGTCGCCGAGCGATCTCGGTCCAAGGCATGGGTCCCTCCAATGTTGTTCGATCAAACCTTCAATCGAATTCCAAGTCACGCCGGCCGTTCACGAACAACAGTTGGCACGATTCAAACTCGGTTCATTTGATGACTGTGGCTACAAATCCCGCTGCTCCGGAAACTTGCAACAATTCCGGCATGTCGACATTCGCCGACTTGTTTTGCGGCATCGGCGGGTTTCACTATGCCGCTCAGGAATTTGATCTCAATTGCACCTTTGCATGCGATTCAGACGAACCTTGCAGGAGGCAATACAAGCACAATTTCGCCATGCTTCCAGAGTCAGACATCCGGTGCATCAAACCGAGCGAAGTCCCAGATCACGACATTCTCTTTGCCGGATTCCCATGCCAACCGTTTTCAATCATCGGTCAAATGCGTGGAATGAATGATCGTCGCGGAACACTTTTCAATGAAATCCTGCGCGTGATCGATGCAAAGCGACCGCAAGCCGTAATGTTGGAGAATGTGCGGCAGTTTGCATCGGCTTCCAAGGGACAGGCAATAAAGGCAGTTGTCGGTGGGCTGCGCAAATTGGGTTACGCTTCAACCTGGAAGATACTGAACGCTCTGGATTTCGGTTTGCCTCAAAAGCGGGAAAGGATCATCATTGTTGGTTTCGCTGACAACTCGATCGCACATTTTGAGTGGCCGAACTCGAGAGAGCCTCGAATGCCGCTGGCGGATATATTGGAGCCAAGTCCCGACCGAAGGCACTTTGCCAGCGAGCACATTCGGCGAAAGCGATTGAGCAAGCACGTCTCGGCGATCAGTCCATCCATTTGGCACGAAAACAAGGCAGGCAACGTTAGCAGCCATCCGTATTCGTGCGCATTGAGAGCAAACGCCAGCTACAACTATTTGTTGGTCGATGGAGTACGAAGGTTGACCCCGAGGGAACAACTGCGTTTGCAGGGATTCCCCGACACTTTCGAAATTGTTGGTTCGGACAGTCAATTGCGGAAACAGGCAGGCAACGCCGTTCCCGTTCCGATGGTGCGCGCTGTCTTGAAGGAGATATTGAGCGCGGAAAGCAAGTGTGCTCGAAGAAATTGAAGGATGCAGGCCATGCTTCCAACGGAGCGCAGTTCTGCCGGCAGTCGGTCAATGAGATATGTTGGAAGACCAGTTGGGCCAGTTCTTGGCAGAGTCAGTTTCCGGCCAGACTCTCGGTAGCCCAGCAGGAATGGCATCCTCACGGCAAACGATCACAGAGCTTGATTGGTGGACAATGCATTCCCGGCCATAGAGCAGGAATGAGCAATCTGCGGGCCGACACCGAACGTACCGGACATCCAAAGAGAACGTGCGACAATGTGGCCGAGCGGATTCTCTGACCGTCACTCCCTGCTGGCGGCACGCCACCAACTGCTGGATCAATGTGCCTGCGCCCAACTCCTTCCCTTGCCGACATCCACCACAAGCCCAGGGTCCAGAGCAAGCATGGGCATGTCGGCGGTTTCCATGATTTGCTTGACTGTGCCGATCAACTCGTCGGCGAAGTCCTCGCGCACCTCGAACAACAATTCGTCATGTACCTGCAAGAGCATTCTGGCCGGCATTTCGGAGATTTCATCGGGGATGCGTATCATGGCACGCCTTATCACGTCGGCTGCTGTGCCCTGTATGGGCGCATTTATGGCCGAGCGGGCTGCGAACTGCCCGGATGGCCCGGAACTGCCGATGTTTGGCGTGTGTATTCGCCGACCGAACAGCGTCTCCACATAGCGGTTCTTGCGGGCGAACGCGACGGTGCTGTTCTTGTAGGCAAGAATGCCAGGAAATCGTTCGAAATAGGTGTCGATGAACTCCTTGGCAGCGGATCGCGGAATGCGCAGCGACCGTGCCAGCCCAAATGCAGTTTGACCGTAGATTATCCCGAAATTGATGGCCTTGGCCCGCCTGCGCACATGCGGGTCCATGTCCTCGATTGGCACCTCGAAGACCTGGCTGGCGGTCATCGCGTGAATGTCCTTCCCCTCTGCAAATGCCTGCCTGAGGGTGTCCACCTGGGCAATGCCCGCCAGAATTCGCAATTCAATCTGGCTGTAGTCCAGCGACACCAGCACATTGCCTTCTTCGGCAATGAACGATTCCCGGATGGGACGGCCCTCTTCGCTGCGAACCGGAATGTTCTGCAGGTTGGGATCCGAGGAAGCCAGCCGCCCGGTCTGCGCGCCAGCGATGCTGTAGGAAGTGTGCACGCGGCCGGTCTCTGGGGAAATGCACTGCTGCAGGGTGTCGGTGTAGGTTGACTTCAACTTGGCCAGGTGCCGCCAGTCTAGAACCAGCGAAGGCAATTCGTTTCCTTCGGCGGCCAAGTCCTGCAGGATGGGTGCGCTCGTCGTGTAGCCTCTCCTGGTTCTGGCCTTGCTGCTGGGCAGGCCGAGCCTGTCAAAGAGCACTTCGCCCAGCTGCTTTGGGCTGGCGACATTGAACTCCGTTCCGGCAAGTTCGTGAATCCTTCGTTCAAGCCGCGCCAGTTGCTCTGCAAATGTGTCCGACATTCTGTTCAGGATTCCGGCGTCCACACGAATGCCGTTTCGCTCCATCTGAAGCAAAACCGCAATCAGCGGACGGTCGAGAACTTCGTAAACCGTGGTGACACGGCTGCGATGCAGGAGAGGCTTGAACTTGTGCCAAAGTCGAAGCGTTACGTCAGCATCCTCAGCCGCATACTCGACTGCCTTGGCAATCGGCACGCCGGCAAAGGTTTTTGCCTCTGCCCTGGGACCCACGAGTTCCTTGATGGACAGCGGTTCGTGTCCGAGATACTTGCTCGACAACACATCCATCCCGTGGTTGTGCCTGCCGCCGTGAAGAGCAAAGGACAAAAGCAACGTATCGTCCACAGACCTGACGACCATGCCGTAACGGGCGAAGATCTTCATGTCGAACTTGATGTTGTGGCCAATCTTCAGGACACTCGAAGCCTCCAGCACGGGCCTGAGCAAGTCGAGAACGTGCTGCATTTCCAGCTGGCGTTCGACCTTTCGGGGCTTCTCGAGCAGCGAGGCGTTCTCGGGTTCGTGGGCCAGCGGCACGTAGCACGCCCGCCCCGGCTTGGTCGCAATGCTGATTCCCACGAGCTCGGCATGCATTTCGTCCAGGGAGGTGGTTTCGGTGTCAATGGCGAAGAAGCCTTGATCCACGGCCTCCCCAAGCCAGCGCTCCAGCGCCTCGGCATCGGTTACGCATTCGTAGCTGCTCCGATCAAAGGGAACCGTTCGAGCTTCCGCACCGTCCTGCTGGCGATCCTTGAGCGGCACGACCGGCGGCGCTTTCACGCCAAGGTATCCGGCCACCCTCCTCACGACCGTTCGAAACTCCTGCTTGACCAGAAAATCCAGCAATGGCTTTGCTTCAGGCGGTTTCAGCGCAAGACTTCCCAGTTCGACATCCATCGGAACCTTTCGGTCCAGCGTGGCCAGCCGACGCGAAAGCAGGATTTGGTCGGCAAAGTTCATGAGCGTCTCTCGGCGCCTCTTCTGCTTGATTTCGTCGGCGCGGGCCAGGAGCGAGTCCAGATCGCCGTATTCCTTGATCAGGCCAGGAGCTGTCTTGATGCCGATTCCCGGAGCGCCTGGAATGTTGTCCGTGCTGTCGCCGATCAGCGCCTGAACGTCGGTCACCAATTCGGGCGGCACGCCGAATTTCTTGACAACCTGATCGCGGCCAATGCGTATCCGCTTCATCGGGTCCTGCATGGTCACGCCATCGCCAACCAACTGCATGAGATCCTTGTCCGAAGCGAGAATTGTCACCTCGGCGCCGGCGGCGCTGGCGCGGCCAGCCAGGGTGGCGATGATGTCGTCGGCCTCGAAACCCTCCAGTTCAAGACATGGCAGGTTGAATGCCCGTGTGGCTTCCCTGACCGAAGCGAACTGAGGAACGAGATCCTTTGGAGGGGGAGGGCGGTTGGCCTTGTATGCCGGATAGAGTTCGTTCCGGAAAGTCTTCGCCGAAGCATCGAAAACGATCGCGGCATGCGTGGGTTCGAGGTTGGAGTTGAGAACATCCCCGAGCAGCATGTTGCAAAAGAAATGGAGCGCTCCGACCGGAGCGCCGTCGCTTCGCCGCTGGTTGGCGCGCGGCAGGTTGCGCACGGCGCTGAAATGCGCACGGAACACGTACGCCGAACCATCGACGAGCAGAAGGTGGTGGCCCTTGCCGAACTTCACGGAGGAACTCAATGGTCGCTGCCCAAACAGCGGAAGCGCCTGAGCACACCCATCAACCGGACCCGGACGGCTCTTGCTCGGTTTGTTCGTGAGGGTTGCGAAGCACAAATCGCTTGTCGCAATAGCCGCACTTCACCCAACCACGGTCGTCAGGAATGTGGTACCAAACCTTGGGATGCCCAAGTGCACCTCCCTGTCCGACGCAGGAAACCCGAGACGTCGTTACATGTTCCACTTCCGGCGATGCGTCATTCATTGACTTGAACCATATCTGTTGATCCTGACAGGATCATTTCCAAAAAACAAAGGCGAAGCAAGCGGCCTGTGCCGGGCGGCCAGACAGGGCCGACCGCGGCCGACATCACGTTCGGGCGGCAGGGCTAGCGCAACACCCTGGATAGCATGGGTCCCAGATTCCGCCCGGCCACTATGTGGATGTGCAGGTGAGGTACAACCTGAACGCCATCCGGTCCGGCATTTGACAGCAGCCGATAGCCATTTCCACCTGAATCCGGAGCGACACCCAGCTGGCGGCAAACATCTCCAACAGCCTTCACGAAATCAACGATCTCTTCGGGGGATGCATTGCTCGAGAAATCGTCAAAGCAAACATAGGGCCCCTTCGGAATCACCAGCACATGATGCGGCGCAATCGGCGCGATGTCCGAGAAGGCCAAACTGTGTTCGGTCTCGTGCACCCTGTTGCAGGGCAGCTCGCCGCGAAGGATCTTTGCAAACACGTTCTGATCGTCATAGTTTCCGGCCATTGCTCAATGTCTCCTCTGCCAGGAAATGCACTTGGGACCTGGAGGCAATGAACTCGCCGCACTTGGCGGTTCTGCTGTCGAGCCATCGCACCGCCTGTCCACTAGCGCCAGTCACAGAAACATGCCAGACCGACGCGCCCGGCGTCGTCGATCATCCGCCATCCAGACCGAGGCCACGTTCGGAAAACTCCCGGCCAAGGTCTGCCACCGGACGCGCGCCAACATGCGAAATCACCTCGGCCGCAGCAATGCTCCCCAACCTGCAGGCGTCGACAGGGTTGTGTCCCGCAACAAGCCCGAAGAACAGGCCGGTTGCAAATTGATCTCCGGCGCCGGTTGCGTCAACCACCTGAACCTTTAGGGCGGGAACTTCCGAGACCACTCCGCGGTCGATCAGGACGGTTCCCTTCGCACCCCGTGTGCACGCAACCATGCTCGACTGGTGCGAAGCTTGCCGCAGCGATTCGCCAAGTGACGGCGCAGCAAACATGGCCTTGAGCTCCGCCTCGTTGCACAGAAGCAGATCAATGCCGTCAGCCAGCAAGTCGACGAATGCCTGACGATTGCGTTCCACGCATGCCGGGTCCGACAGCGTCAGCGCGACTTGGCAGCCATGCTTGCGGCTGAGCGAAATGGCGCGCGAATACGCCTCTATGCTGTCAACTCCGTCAAGCCGGAAGCCTTCGAGAAGCAGCCACTCCGACGATGCAATTGCGGATGCGTCGATGTCCCTTGCGGAAAGATGCTCGGCAGCGCCCAGGTAGGTGTTCATGGAGCGTTCTCCATCGGGTGATATGAACACCATGCATCGCCCGGACTCGTAGGGTGCGGACTTTGCTGCGGGAACTGTGTCGAAACTGGCGCCCTGGGCCCGCATGTCCTCCGAAAACACCTGTCCCAAATGGTCGTCCACTACTTTGCCGATGTAGGCCGTCCGTCCCCCCAGGCGCGCGATTCCGGCAATCGTGTTGGCCACGGATCCGCCGCTGACTTCCTCGGCGTCCTGCATCAGCCCGTACAGCTCGCTGGCGCGGTCAAGATCGACAAGCTGCATGATGCCCTTGCGAATCCGGTGCTGCGCAAGAAAGGCTTCCTCGACGTGCGAAAGGACATCGACGACGGCATTGCCAATGCCCACCACCTGGTACTTGCGGCCAACTGAATCAGCGTTTGGTCGAGCCATGGTCACTTGTCTCCGTTTCGCTGTGTGGCGATCACCAGAAGGCATGCCGACAGGATTTTCCTGGTGTCGTCGTAGATTGGAAGCTTTTCGCCTTTCCAGCGTTCGTACAACCGGTGTGGCGCCGCATGTCCCTTGACTAGGCAGCCAAGGCATTCGGACGTCTCCTGCATGAAGCGGTGCAGTCTCTTCATCCTGTTCATCTTGTAGCTCTCCCAGTGCAGTGCCTCCATTCTCAGGTGAAACAGCGAACTTCGCGCTCTTGGCTTTATCGAAATGTCCTCGATGCCAGCGGTCAGTCCGGCCCACCTCACGTAGGCCCTACGATATGCGCGCCTCGAAGCCGTGCCAAGCCCCGCCTCCCTCAGCACATGCGCCACATTGGCAGCGCTGGTTACGCGTCGCAGGTCGGACGCCGGAAACCGCACAACGGCAAGGGCGCCCGCAAGGAGAATGCACACGGCCGGCCGCAGGCGCAGCCCTTGCCTGCAGGTCGCGTTTGCCTCTTCCTGGAGACTCTCCCAGTAGAGATCGCTTCGAGTCCATCCTGCAGCGAGCGCCGCCGCAATCTCGGATTTCATTTCAGACTCCAAGGTAGGCAGCCTTGACGCGTTCGTTGTTGCGAAGCGACTCCGCCTTGCCCTCCAGACTCAGTCGCCCTCGTTCGAGCACAAAGGCGTAGTCGGCCAGCGACAGCGCCATTTCGGCATTCTGCTCAACCAACACGACCGGCACGCCGCTTTGGCTGATGCTGCGAATGATTTTGGCGATTTCGTCCACGATGACGGGCGCAAGTCCCATGGAGGGCTCGTCCAGCAGAAGCATCGCCGGCCGAGCCATGAGGGCCCGGCCGATGGCCAGCATCTGTTGTTCGCCGCCGGAAAGCGTTCTTGCCATTTGCTGCAGACGTTCGCCAAGGCGTGGGAACAACTCAAGCGCGCGCTCGAAGTCGGCATTCACTTCCGGCCCTCGCCGGCGCAGAAACGCGCCGGTCATGAGGTTTTCGGCAACGGTCATGTCCGGAAAGACCCGTCTGCCTTCGGGAACGTGGGCGATGCCGCGGGCAACGATGGCGTCCGCCGGAAGCTTGTCGATTCGTTCGCCGTCGAGTCTGATTTCCCCCGAGGACAGCCGCGCAAGCCCTGATATCGCCCTGAGCGTCGTCGACTTGCCGGCTCCGTTGGCGCCGATTATGGTGACGACCTGCTGTGCATCGACCTTCAGCGAGAGCCGATGCAGCGCCGTGATCCGGCCGTAGGTGACGGTTGCCTCACGCAGTTCCAGCATCATGTTTCGAGGTCCCCAAATATGCTTCGATCACCTGATCATGGCGCCGCACTTCCTCCGGCCTGCCTTCGGCCAGAAACTTGCCGAAGTTCATGACCGTGATTTGATCGCAGATGCCCATGATGGCCCTCATGTCGTGCTCGACGATCAGTATGGTTACGCCTGAGTTTCGGATCTTGAACATCAAGTCCATCATGCGCCGCGTTTCTTCGGGGTTCATGCCGGTGAATGGCTCGTCCAACAGCACAATTCTGGGTTGGGAGGCCAGCGCCACCGCCATTCCCAGCGCTCGCTGGTGCCCGTGCGACAGTGACTTTGCGGGTTCGTTCGCATATTCCAGCAGACCGAAGAAGCCAAGCGCCTGCCTGGCCTGCGCGATTGCCTCGTCCCCTTGCGTACGCCGCCAGCCGGTAAGAATCGAAAGCAGCTTTGGCGGATACTGCAGGTGGGCGCCGACCACGCCGTTTTCGAGTACGGTAAGCTCGCTGAACAGCGTGGAGTGTTGAAACGTCCGCACGAGGCCGAGGCGTGCGACACGGTGCATCTGCAATCCGCCGATTTGCGTTCCACCCAGGAGCACGGACCCGGAAGTGGGCTTGAGGAATCCAGAGATCAAGTTGAACGTGGTGGTCTTGCCCGCGCCGTTCGGACCAATCAAGCCATGAATCGAACCTTCGGCGACCGAAAAGCTGAGCTGGTCCACCGCCTTGAGACCGCCAAACCGCTTGCTGAGCTGGCGAACCTCGAGCAATGCGCCGCTCATCGCCCGCCACCCACTTGCCTGCCGGACCAGAGACCGGCGGCAAGTTTCCAAGTCCTGGCAACCGCATCCTCAAGGCCCTTGGGAAGGAACAGCACGGTTCCAATCAGCAACAGGCCGTACACGAGCGGTCTGCCCTGTTCGAGGCCCAGTTCCCGAAGCACAATTTCGTTCACGACTGTAAGCGCAATGCATCCGATAATGGGGCCGTAAAACGTGGCGGTTCCGCCAACGATGGCCCAGGTCAAGACGTACACCATCTGCTCGATGTCGAACATGTTCGGGTTCACGGTGCCGATGTAGTGGGCCAGCAATGCTCCGGCGAGGCCGGCGAAGCCGGACGCAATGACAAGGGCGAGCGTACGGTAGGCGCGCACGCTAATGCCGGAAGCCTGGGCCAGACTGTCCTGCCAGTGGACGGCGTGAAACGTCAATCCGATTCGGGAGTTCTCGATGCGCCACATGACGACCAGACTCGCCGTCACCACAACCAGAACAAAGTAGTAGTATGAGACCGGGTCGAAAGCGGTGAACTGCCAGAAGCCAAAATCAATGTCTGGCATGGGATCAATCCGCTTGATGCCCTTTGGTCCGCCGAACGGATCGCGAAAGCGCTTCCAAAGCAGTCGGATGATTTCGCCGGCGGCGAATGAACCGATAAGGAAGTAAAAGCCCTTCATGCGGAACAGGGGGAAGCTCAGCGCGAGCGCCACGACAACGGCAATTCCGGCGCCGAGCAGCATGGCGACGGGAACATGCACCCCAAACCTCTTGGCCAGAATCGCCGATGCGTATGCGCCGACGCCCATCATGACCACATGGCCGAGGGACCATTCGCCGGTGAGGGTCAGCAGACGATAGGAACAGACGACCAGCACGTTGATGGTCAGAAAGACCAGCACCTCGCGTTGAGAAAAGCTCAGGAAATGCGGCAATGCCAGGAGCATGGCCGCCGCCACAACGACAGCCGTGCCGGCAGCGGCTTTGCTAGGCACGATCTCTGGCGCCAAAAATGCCGGTCGGTCTGACGATCAGCACCGCCAGCATAAGGGACAACCCGACGATGTCGGCGATCACCCCGTCAATGTAGGTCGTGACGCCTGTGTGAACGAAGGCGTAGACGATTGCAGCCAGAACGGCGCCTTCAAGAGATCCGATGCCGCCGACAATGATCACGATGAAGGCAGCCACAATGACGGAATGCCCCATCGTGGGCGTCACGGAAATCAACGGAGCCGTAAGCGACCCGGCGATGCCTGCGAGCGCGCCGCCGATGAACATGGCGATCAGGGAAGTGGTCCGCAGCGAAATCCCCTGCAGGGCTGCGGCTTCGGGATCCTGTGCGCTGGCGCGCAGCGCCCAGCCGAACTTGGTTCGCTTCAGAAACAGCCAAAGCGCCGCCAGCAGCGTGGCGGAGGACACGATCACGATCAGCCGATGGACGGGCAGGCGCACCCGGTCCGACAGAACGATGACCTCCTGGGTGAACGGCGGCACATGCTCCATGCGCACACCGAATCCCAGCGCCACCAGCGCCTGGAGCACCATGAGGAAGCCGATGGACGCAACCAGACCGCCCAGCGGATTGTCGCGCAGCGGCCTGAACATCGTGAATTCCATGAGGATGCCGATGCAGCCGACGAAGACGAGGCCGATGGCGGCGACCAGCACAAATGGCATTTGGAGGTCGCTGTACAGCGCCACCACGACGTATGCGCCGATCATGAAGAGTTCGCCATGGGCAAAGTTGATTATGCCCATGACGCCGAATATCAACACCAAGCCAACCGCGACGAGCGACAGGTAGGCGGCCGCATATAGGGCGTTGAGACCTGTCTGGGCCAGCAATTCAAACATCAGGACCGTTCAGGTCATGCAATCCCGGCAAGGCCTTTGGTCATGGCCCGGAAATTGGACAACCGGATCCTAGCGCTGATTCCACATCTGCCCATACTCGGTGAAGTGCTTCTTGAGCAGATCGCCGTGGCGAGCGTACCAGTCGGGTATTGACCTGAATTCCTTGATCTTTGCCTTGCCGCCTTCGATGACGACAACCGGCCAGTTTCCAACCAGCGCGTTGTTGATGCCGAACAGGTCCTCGCCCCACCAGTCGGCCGTGCCGAAGGTGTGTTGGCCCTGACCGGTTTCGGTCATCGCCGCCAGGACGTCAGCCGGTTCGACCGAATTGGCCCTTTCGGCAGCCCACTTCCACAAGTCCATGATGGCTGCGTATTCCCAGCTTACGGCTCCCCATTGGCCGGGGTAGCGCTCGTTGTAGACTTCGAAGAACTTGCCGGGGTCATTGAAGTTGACGAGATCCGATTCCAGGGCCGGATCATCGAAATCCGGGAACTGAAAGACCAGCCCCTCCATGAACTCGACAGAGGTCTTGGCTGTGATCTGGTCGTAGAAGTCGGCGGTGCAGGATATCACCTGCCCTTCGTATCCCTGCTGGAAGAGCTGCTCCATCAAGGGATGGACGTAGTCGGCGTAGCAGGTGTCAAGGCAAATTATGTCGGGGCCTTCCGACAGCATTCTGGTTGCTATGGGTGCAAAGTCGGTGGTTGCGAGATCGAAAAGCAGCGGGTCGCCGAGCACTTCGATGCCAGCGGCCTCGAAAGCTGCCAAGTACGTGGCCACCGAGGGCAGTCCCAAGGCGTCCTCCTGTGCACAGATGACCGCAGTCTTGAGTTCGGGCCGATTCTCGGCCAGCCACTCGACGCCGGTCACGTTGTAGATCGGGTGCACCTCGGCAGGAGCGATCAGTGTGGGTGTGTCGGGTCCAAGATCCGACGGGAGCAGTGTCGAAAACAGCATGCCTGTTTGATCGGCAACCGGCTGCGCCCCTGGCCATGTGTCGCCGCCAAGCATCATTACAAACTTCACGCCGT
>MKWU01002502.1_pt1 | contig 27344 bp, 15 predicted proteins | sample 809101 | NCBI WGS metagenome assembly MKWU01 (sample SAMN05860141, study PRJNA318959) | sponge metagenome | host: Aplysina aerophoba | place: Slovenia: Piran, Adriatic Sea, Gulf of Piran | collected 2013-05-07 | reverse complement strand
AGGGTTACGTTGCGCCGCTCATGACACGAACCCGCCCCAGCGCCGACCCAATTTGCGGGGGGGGGGGGGGGGCACAGAAATTGGGGGCTGCGCCGCGCGGGCCGCGGGCGGCCGCGGAAAGCTGGCCGGCTGGGCTGGGGGGCGCGCCTCGGAGTCGCACCCCTCGTTGCCACCTCGGTGATCTCCGGTGTCGGAGCGGTGCCGACCCTCGAGCGAGGCGACAGCGACGGCGACGGCACCGAAGAAGTCGAGGTCGGTTGGAACAGCCTGGCGGGCGAGGCCGGCGCTGCGGTTGCCCAGTCGGGGTTGAGGTGCCCGTCGGGGATGGTGCTCGACGGGGAGCTGTGCAAGACGCCCACGGTGGAGACCGTGCCGGTGACGCGGGTGTGCCCTCAGGCCGACGACGGCTATGAGCTGGTGGTCGGGCTCGGCGAGCAGGGGGTCTCTCATAGCTGCCAGAAGACCGTACCGGCGCACTGCACAGGCGGCAAGGTGCTCCACGATGGCCACTGCCAAACTGAGACCACGACCGAGAAGACCGAGCACGAGCAGGCGACGTGGACCTGCAGCGAGGGCACACTGGAGACCAGCTCGGGCGATCACGGGGTGACCCACAGCTGCAAGATCGCGCTGGACCCGCCGACGTGCCCGGCCGGTCAGGACTACCGCATCACGCCCGCCAAGGGCTGTTATGAGGCCGAGTCGTATTACAAGACAGCCTCTTATGGGTACCGGTGCCCGTCGGGCTATTCGCTGTCTCATGACGGGCTGGCCAATACGTGCACCAAGACGGTGTCGCCGTATTGCACGGGCGGCAAGAGTTATCGGACGTCGCCCGCCAAGGGCTGTTATGAGGCCGAGTCGTATTACAAGACGGCGTCGTATCGGTATCGGTGCCCGTCGGGCTATTCGCTGTCTCATGACGGGCTGGCCAATACGTGCACGAAGACGGTGTCGCCGTATTGCACCGGCGGGAAGAGTTATCGGACGTCGCCCAGCAAGGGCTGTTATGAAGCCGAGTCGTACTACAAGACCGCGTCGTATCGGTATTCGTGCCCGTCGGGCTATTCGCTGACGAATGCGGGTGAGGGTCCGTATTGCACGAAGTCGGTGTCGCCGTATTGCACCGGCGGGAAGAGTTATCGCACCAGCCCGGCCAAGGGCTGTTATGAGGCCGAGTCGTATTACCGGACGGCGTCGTATCGGTATCGGTGCCCGTCGGGGTATTCGCTGACGAATGCGGGCGAGGGTCCGTATTGCACGAAGTCGGTGTCGCCGTATTGCACGGGCGGGAAGAGTTATCGGACGTCGCCCAGCAAGGGCTGTTATGAGTCCGAGTCGTACTACCGGACGGCGTCGTATCGGTATTCGTGCCCGTCGGGGTACACGCTGCGCACCTCGGGGGGCACTCGGTCGTGCACCAAGACCGAGACCTACCGCAAGCAGGTGTGCAGCTATGACCCGATCGCGGGCCGGCAGTGCTGGTATGAGAACCGCACCCGCACGCTGACCAAGAGCGTGATCCGCTCGTGCCCGTCGGGGTACTCGGCGAACGGCTCGAAGTGCCGCGCGGACCGCGCGTCGACCCGGTGGGTGAAGACGTCGACCCGGCCGGTCACCACAGCGACCGCCAATGCGACCCGTTACTGCCCGTCGGGGTACTCCGCCAGCGGCTCGGGCTGCCGCGCGGACCGCGCATCGACGCGGTATGTCAGAACGTCGACTCGGCCGGTCACCACGGCGACCGCCAATGCGACCCGTTACTGCCGGTCCGGGTACTCGGCCGCCGGCGCGAGCTGTGAGGCCGACACGGCTTCGACGCGGTATGTGAAGACGGCGACCCAGCCGCTCACCACGCTGACCCAACCGGCGACGCCTTACTGCGATTCGGGCTATTCCGACAACGGCACCCGCTGCCAGGCCGACACGGCTTCGACGCGGTATGTGAAGACGACGACCCAGCCGCTCACCACGCTGACCCGACCGGCGACGCCTTACTGCGATTCGGGCTATTCCGACAACGGCGCCCGCTGTGAGGCCGACACGGCTTCGACGCGGTGGGAGCTGACCGCCAGCACCCCCACGCAGCATCGCTACGGCCCGGCCGACCCGTGGTGCACGACAGCAGGCTTCGCGTACTCGACCTCGACGAGCCGCTGCGAGAAGACCACCACGACCACGACCTATTCGGACCCGACCGCGCCGCTCACTGTGCTGGTCGGCAAGCCCCCGCCGCCGTCGTGCGAGACGGGATGGACCCTGGCCACAGGCACCTGCAAGCGCACCGTGCTGGGCGACCCCACCGCGCTGCCCACCGGCGCGGCCTGCATCGACAATCTCGGCACACTCACAGCAGGCACCCGCACACGCACCGCCACGCTCGCTGCGGGCTGCGCGTCGCTGCACAAAGGCGACAAGCAGTCCCCCCACTGGGCGCGCCGCTACCGGCTGCGGGTCGCCGCCGCGTCCACCGCCACCATCACCGCGTCATCGGCCGCAGCCGACACGTACCTGACAGTGCAGTCCGGGTCGGGCACGACCGCCACAGTGCTGGCCCAAGACGACGACACCGGCACCGGCACCGACGCCGAAACCGCCGACGTCGAGCTCGCCGAAGGCACCGACTACATCGTGGAGGTCACCACCTCGGTCGCCGGTGCCAGCGGAGCGTTCGCCCTCACCATCGCCACCGCTTATGACGAACCCCAAGTGGTCATCACCGGCCTCGCCGACGCGGACAGGATCGGCGACGGCACCGTGATCGCTTCGGACGCCTTCACCGTCGAGCCTGCGGCTGCGGTCTGCACTGCTGCCGCGGCGGACGCGACGGTGTCGCCGCGGGTTGTCGCGGGACGCGACGCGACGCGCACGGTGCGGCTGCGCCACCCGGCGCCGTACGCCCATCAGGTCACCGTCACCTGCGACGCCGCGGGCCGCTCGCCGACTGCCCAGCGGGTGACGCTGTCAGGCCGCCTCGCGATCAGCACCGTGAGCATCACAGCGGGCCGGGCGTGCGTCGCAATCGGCGGCGGCACCGCCCAGTACCGGTGCCGCGTGCAGTCCGACGGCTCGCTGACGGTGACCGCCACCGCGCAAGGCGCCCACAGCGGCATCTCGCTCGCGTGGGCAGCCGCAGGCGGCGCCAAGGCGGGAACGCCGACCCAAACAGCAGTGACGGCGGTGCCGGGGGTGGGGTTCGCGCGCACCTCGGCTGCGGCCGTGTCGTGCACCGCCGACGGCACCCTCACCGTCACCGCCGCCGCCGCAAAAGTCACCAAGAAGATCACCGTCGACGTCGACTGCGCCAACCCGCCCGCCGCGTGCGACGACCCGCTGGGCAGCCTCGCCCACGGCCTCATCGCGCGCAGCGGCACCATCACCGCCGACGCGTCGTGCACCACAGCGCGACGCGGCCAGCCGGGCACCTTCTACGCACGCCGGCACACCTTCACCCTCGACGCCGCGGCCACCATCACCGTCGACGTCGCCGGCAGCGGCACGCTGAACGCCTACGCGATGGTCATACACGGCCACGACACCAAAACCGGCACCGTGGCAGGCCGCGACGACAACTCAGGACCCCGCAGCGACGCCCGCATCAGCAGCCTGCGCCTGCCCGCGGGCGACTACACCATCGAGGTCACCACCTCCACGGCGGCAGCGTCGGGCAGCTACGGGCTGCGCGCACGCGTCCGCTACGACACCGCAGTCGCCATCCGCGGCCTGCGCGACGCTGTGCAGTCAGGCAGCGGCCCCCTGACCGTGTCCGAGCCGTTCGCAGTGTCCCCATCGACCGCAGGATGCACCGCTGAGCCCCCCACAGCCACCGTCGCCGCGGGCCGCCGCGCGCAGCGCACCGTGACCGCCACCCTCGACCGGCCCGCATCGCTGCAAGCCACCGTCACCTGCACCGCCCCAGGCCACGGCCCCGCCCAAGCGACAGCGATCCTCACCCACGCCGGCGCCCTCGCCTCCATCACCGCACGCACCACAACCAGCGGCGGCCACTGCACCGCGGTGTCCCCGCCGCCCGCAGGCATCGACGCCGCCTATAAATGCACGATGGGACGCGCCAACACCGTCACCGTCGCAGCCGACACCACAGCCACCGGCCCCACCCTGCACACCACCTGGGCCGCCACCGGCGGCGTCAGGCTCGCGTCGCCCGCCCAGCGCGGCGCGGTGCCGCTGTTCGCGCCCGACAACACCATCACCGGATGGCAGCGCACCGCCACCGCCCAACTGACCTGCACCGCCAACGGCACCGCCACCGCCACCGCCGTCCTGCCCGACACCGACGCCCAAAAAACAGCGCAGCTCACCGTGGTCTGCGCCGACGCCGTGCACATCGCCGGCCTCGCCGACACCACCGACAACGGCACCGGCACCCTCACCGTCACCCGCACCTTCACCGTCACACCCCCCACAGCCACCTGCACCCCCCACCCCACAACCGCCACCGTCACCGCAGGCACCGGCAGCGCCCGCACGCTCAGCGCCCGCGTCGCCGCCCCCGGCACGCTCGACGTCACCGTCACCTGCAAAGCCGCCGGCCACACCGACGGCGTCCGCAACGTCAAGCTGACCGCCGCGCGACCCTGCTCCACCCACCTCGGCACACTGACCACCGGCACCGTGACTCGCAGCGGCACCATCACCGAGGGCGACTGCGAGGCCAAAGCGCGTCGGCCGCGCACCACCAGCGTGTTCTACGCCCGAACAGAACCGCATTGGGCGCGTCGGCACACCTTCACCCTCAAAACGCCCGGCTGGGTCACCATCAGCGTCGACAACGGCGCCGCCAACACCAGGCCGCTGGACACCTACGCGGTGCTGCTCAAGGACGACGACAACAGAGGCACCCCGGTCGCCCGCAACGACAACCACAGCCGACGCAGCACCGACGCCCGCCTCACCGACCTGTTCTTGCTGCCCGGCAGCTACACCATCGAAGCCACCACCAAACAACCCCAAACCGCCGGCAACTACAACCTCGACATCGAAGCCACCGTCACCGGACTCCAAGACAGCTACAGCGCCGTCGTGGGCCGCGAGCTTCGCATCGACTTCGACCTCGGCAAGTTCCACGCCGCCGCCACTGCATCGCATGCTGATCTCGGCCTCAAGGCCCACCGCAGCGGCGCCGTCGGCACGCTGCGGCTTGCACCGTCGAGAGCGCTCACTCGCACCGTCACCGTCACGTTTTCCCAGGCACTCCCCAGCAGCGGCGGCGCGCAAGGCGCAGCGGGTGCTTCTGCAAGGTTTGCGAGCAGCACATGGTCGCGTACGATCAGCATTTCCGCGACCTGCGACCGAGAATCCGGCCAGGTTCCCGGGCCGCACCCAAACGGCACTTGCATATGGGACAGCGACGAGAATCTTGCCGCCATCGAGATTGGCGGCGACAAACGCGGCAGCCAGCTCTATGAGGTGACTCCGGCGCTGCTTGACGGTGCCAAGCGGGTTGCCGCGCAGGCCTTGGCCGATCGCTCCCGGTGCGGCATGCGCAAAGGCCAGCTCGCCGCGGTCATGATCGCGGTCGGCTATTGGGAGTATCCGATTAACAACGCTAGGGGTGCGAACCGGCGGGACCCGGCACGATCGTTGATGACCCTTTCGCGCTCGCACCTGGATCGTCATAAGGCGCTCTATCCAGAGAATCAGTTCAAGCAGGTCGTCGATGTGGGAGCGTTCTGGCATCCCGGTGTCGGCTACTGGCAACTCGACTATTGGCCCATGGAGATGGGCCACGCCGAGCGCGCCGACATCGACAAGGGCGGCCGCGCGGTCGCCAATGAGCTCGCGCGGGCGTATTGCAGCCCCGGGCCGGACGAGACAGCGGAGGACAGCCTCAGAGACTTCCTAGACGGCAGCTCAGGGACGCTGGGGGGCTGGACCTCATGTGTGGGCGACACTTTCGGTGATCACCTGTGCTATGAGACTTATCAGAAGATCTATCTGGGTGTGGAGTCGTTCAGTGGCACGGAGCGGTTGTGGGTGACTACCGCGCAGAATGCAGGTGACGATCACACCCAAGGCGGTGGTGTGTACGACATGTCGTGCCGGTTCGGTGCCATGGGCAGGGATTTTCCGTGTTGGCTCTATGACACCGAGAGCGCGTCGATCGAGGGGGAATTCAGCGCTGATAACAAGCGCGGGATCACTGGCGGGGACAGTCCGTTGGCGGCGCCGTTCATGTCGTTCACCCACGGCCCCGAGGGCAATAGGAAGAATATTGCGGTGTTCCCTGAGTCGTTCGCTTATCCGGCTGACGCATCGGGCACCAAGGTCACCTGGATCAAGGCCGTGCCCACGGACACTGTCGTGCGCAAGACAGCAGCCTCCTCTTGGCATGAGGATGACTACGACGAAGACAATGATGGCACCAACGGGGACAAAGAGCTGTATGCGAACATCTGCCCGCCCCACATCACTGGCCTGCCCGACCGATGTGAACGGTTGAGCACGACTGACCGCTCGTTCGCCGCGACGGTCCGCAGGGCCTACCCGGGCGACACCCCGGGGGATGAGCGATGAGTCGTAGGGAGTCCGAAGTGCGAGTCACTCGTGCATGGCGGCTGGTGGCGGGGGCAGCGGGTGTGGCGGCGTTGTTGGTTGGGGCGTGTTCGTCTGAGCTGGTCGTGCCTTCGGTGACGGGCCCTGTGGTGACCGCGGGGTCGTCGCAGCCCTCGGTGCCAGCCCTGGCGACATCGGCCGCGGCAGTGTCGTCGCCCGTGACGGCGGCGGCGACGGTTGCGTCGCCCGCGACGGAGGTTGCGGCGCCGACGAGTACTTGGGTGGTGTTCGAGACGGTGCCCGAGCCGGTGATGCATCGCATGTTGCGTGTGCCTCAGGGCGATGGCGATGTCAAGGGCGCGTTGTTCGAAGTTGACACGGTGGCGTCGCAGAGCTCGCAGGAACTCGAGGCAGCGGGGACGATCTTGGATTTGTGCCGCTTGGAGGATGTGCTGGTTGCGGAGCATTGGCCCTACGAGGTGCCCGAGGTGGGCGAGCTTTCTGCGCAGGAGCGGCACGATTTGGCGCGCAGTTTGCTCGGGCGCGATTGCCGTGGTGTCGACAAGGCGCTTGCTGAGCCGCTGCTGGGATTCTGGCCGAGCCGCTACCGCGTTTTCGGCACTCATGGGCTGGAAGGCACGTATTTTCGCACCCGCGAGAATGCTGCCGCGTGGTACGAGCAGCATAGGGCGGCGCTGCAAGTGCGCTATGAGAACACGCTGCCGCCCGAAGCGGATCTGTATGGCAGCTTCGGGTACCCGATCGAGTACTCAGGCCGTGACAGCCCAGTCGATGAGGTGCGGGTGCTCGAGGGCACGGTGAGTGCCGCCGGTGGGGTGCTGCGGGGGCTGGTGCGGAACTGGTCCAGGACTCTGTGGGCATACGGAGTTCGGGTCCGAGCGGGCGGCCGGGACTTCTCGTGGCCGCTGTCGGTCCAGCCCGGCGAGGCCGCGCCGTTCGAGATCGACGGCTGGGACGGCCCCTCTGACCCGTCGCAGATCGACATCTCGATAGTGGCGGAGATGTCGAACGACGCCGACATCTCCCGCTCGTGGTGGATGCTGCCCTACCCCCAAGTCATCGAGGCCGGCGGTTGGCGCCATCAGCCGCCTCAGGAAGTCTTCGACGAACTGCCTGCGGGCGCCGAGCAGCTGGTGTCCGCTGGCGCCCGCTATCACCTCTACTACGACCTTCCTGATTCCCATCCGAGCCTGCACGGCGAGCTTGCCGAGGGTCTCGGCTTCGAGCTGGCCGTGTTCGTGGCGTTCCTCGGCGACGACGGAACCGTGGCCGACGTGCGATCTCCCACTCCGTTCAGCGAGGGGCGTCGGCTTCAGCCTCCATCGGACGGAGATCTGCCCCCCGGCGCGGAATACGTGGTCGATTCCTACGGCGAGCGCGACGGCCGGGTCCACTATTCCCCGTTCGTCGTGCGACGGTACCCGGTCCCAGAACTCGGTGGTCGGGAAGTGCGTGTCTTGTTCGAGGACACATCTGCATTCGGCTGGGTGATGTGGATCGGCGCCGATCATGGCGCATCGGCGTCATGAGGCCATTCGCCGCGTCCACGACTGCTGGACGGATGCTTGCGAGCCAGTTGGGCAGCGGTGCTGTGCGCCGGCTGTTGCTTGTGGCTGTGTGCGTGTTCGGCTTGGCCATGGCGGGTTGCTCCGGTGGCGAGATCCCTGCGGCTGGCAGCTCGGCACCGCCGATGGTGACCGCTGCCAGGGAGCCGATTGACACAGCCGATGCGGGCGCCGAGCCGGCCGACGAGCGAGCGCCGACGACAGCCCCGTTGCGGCCCGGAGCGGGAGTTGAAGTCACAGCAGGCACCCAGACAGGCCAGTGGGGACGTTTCCGGGCCGAGATCTACAGGCAGCTGCTGGGTGAGCTGGGCTATGAGGTGCCGGTCCTTTGGGAAGCAGGCCCGAATGTGGCCTACTTGTGGATGGCCGCGGGCGACTTGGACTACTGGACCGACGGGCGGCTCCCGTCCCATGAGGTCTGGCTCGACGGCGAGAGCTTCGACGGGTCGCGGGTAGGAGATCACGTGTCGGTGGTCGGCGAGCAGATGCCTGTGGGCAATGTGGTGGGCTGGCTGATCTCCAAGTCCTTCGCTGACGAGCACGGCGTGTTCACGATGGACGACCTGAACCGCGACGCGGCAGCGCTGGCCGCGTTTGACGCCGCCGACGCGGTGCCCGGCAACGGCAAGGCTGATGTCTTCTCGCTGGTGGGCCTCTATGGCCGCATCGCGGAATCGCAGGCGGCGTTCTCGGGCTGGGACAACATCGCGTTCGTCAGTATCGGCGATGAGGAGATGATCGAACGCGTGGTGGCAGCGGTGAACGCCGACGCACCCGTGGCCATGTTCGTGGGGACTCCGCTGGCGTTGACAGCGGCGCTGGAGATCGGCACAGACGTGTACTGGCTGGGTGTCGAGCAGATTCTTGACGATTCCAACCCCTTGGGCCATCTCGAAGGAGAACTGTTCTCTCAGGCGACCCGCGGACACGATGGTGCTGGCGGCTACGCAGCGATCAGCACCAAGGAGTGCCCAGCGGCGGCATCCCGCCCCGACGGACTGTGCCCGCTCGGCTGGGTCGCCAACGACATAGCAGTCGTGGCCCGCAACGAATTCCTGGCCGCGAACCCTGCAGCGGCAACGCTGCTCGAAGCCGTCACGCTGCCCTCGACCGACGTCTCCCAGGCCCTCGCACAACAGGCCGACGGCAGTGACCCCGCCACGCTCGCCACCGAATGGATCGCGGCTCATCGTGCGTTGGCTGATGAGTGGCTCGCCGCAGCCCGCTCAGCGGCCTCTCACGGTTAGGTGACCGCGACCGAGCCCGCTGCCGGGCTGATCTTGGGCGAAACAAGCCGCTGACACGGCGTTGCGGGCAACCGCCGCCACCGCAGACGCGACCGAACTCAAGCAGCGGACATCTCGGGCGCTCTTCTTTGGCTGCGGTCGATTCAGACGTGGTGGATGCTGACGTCGACGGCGTAGGAGGCGAGGGCGCTGAGGTCGCCGGTGTCACCGGTGAGGACGATGCCGCCTGGCTCGGCTGTGGCCACCACGTCACCGTCACCTGCAAAGCCGCCGGCCACACCGACGGCGTCCGCAGCGTCAAGCTGACCGGCGCGCTGACCTGCTCGGAGCACCTCGGGAAGCTGGCCTCGGTGAACGCCCCCCGCTCGGGCACGCTCAGCCGCGCAGCAGAATGCAGGTCGCTGGGACGCTATGGCAGCACTGGCAGCCAGAACCACTACGCCAAGCGCTACACATTCACGATGCCCGCGGCGGGGTGGGTCACAATCAACCTCGAGAACACCGGCACCGGCCGGTCTCGCATCAACGCCTACGTGGCGCTGATCAACGGCAGCGACCCCAGCGGCGGCACCGTGATCGCACGCAACGACAACCGAAGCCGACGCAGCACCGACGCCCGCCTCAAGGACATCGTCCTCCAGCCGGGCCGCTACACGATCGAGGCCACCACGTTCGGCCGACGCGACGAGGGCACCTTCCGGCTCACCGTCGCCGCCGACTACCGCACCCAAATCACCGCGAAGTCTGCGCAGGCAGAGCTGCGCGTTGAGAACGGCGGCACCGTCACGCGCAGCTGGACCTATGAGCCCGCCAGCGCCCGGCTGGCGATCGCGCTGGCCTCACCGACAGACGGGATCGACACGAGGATCACCGCGGACGAAGGCGACGCCACCCTCACCGCCACCCCCTCCGAAGTCGGCACCTACGACATCTACGTCGCCCACTCCAACGGCGGCACCACCACCAGCCTGCACACCCGCATCATCTCCTACTGCCCCACCGGACAGGTCGAACTCCCAGCCGGCTGCGGCGTACCGCTAAAGGCTTTGCTCAGGGGTGCCGATGTGATCGTGAGAAATCCGCCGCATGGCTACGCGCCGGATTCCGGTTGTCACGAGTATCCGCTGACGGAGACGAGGACGCATCTGTGGTGCAGGCGTATCCAGGAGTCTCGGACGTACATTCTGAGGTCGGACCGGCGGATCGTGGAGACTGGAGATCAGATCGTCACCAGCAATGGTGACTTTGGCCGAATCTTGATGATCAAGCCGGACGGATTCTCCGAAGGCGACTCGTTGGAGGCGCTGGAGGGCTGTCAGCCGATCACGACTGAGCATTGGCAGTGCGACTACTACTCCGATCAGCTGTTCCAGGCCGAGTTGGAGCACGGTTCGTTCTCGGACTACGCGTTGCCCGCGCTGCGCAAGGGGGTGGCGGATCCTTTCGGGAAACTGAGCTTGTGCGCTGCGTTTTACCTGCGGGCGCGGCTCACGCCGAGTACCCAGGCCAGCGCGGCGGCCGTTGGTGCGTGCTCGGCGGCTGTGGTTCCGCCGAGTTCGTGAAGGGGGCGAGCGTGAAGCTGGAACCTGTGGCGTGTGTGAGCAGCGGGCAGAGGAGGAATCCGGTGGCTAACGGGACTGTGCGGCGATTGCTGTGGCCCGCGGTGGCGGCAGCGGTGGTGTTGGCGGCGGGCTGCGCGGGCGGCGATGTCTTTGAGGATGCGTTGTCGCTTGCCGATTCGGAGTCGGCTGTCGAGTTCGTAGGCGGCGATGTCGACGTGGGGGCTTCGGGCGCGGGTCTGCATGATCTCAACCGCCAAGAGCTTCGTGACGGCCCAGCGGTGCAGCGGCTGGGAGTCGCCCGGCTGCTGGGCGACCTCGGGGTGATGGAGATGCTCGACAGCTACATCGTCAACATCCCCACAGGTGCCTACTTCTTGCACAATTTCGAGATACATGCAGCTATGTCTGCGTCGCGGATCATGGGTGATCGTGCAGATGACGAGGCGAGAATCGTGCGTGACTTCGAACAGACGGTGCTGATAGCTCTGGACGGTGATGCGCTGAACCGACGGCCGGCGCCCACCGGTGCTGACCGGCTGCACGATGCGTTCTTCGAGGTCTTCGAGCAATGCGGACGCGACTCGCCGTGGCCCGAGGTGAAGATGGCCGATCGAGAAGGCAACGCTGCAGGGGATGTTCTCTACCTTGACCCCGCGCTGGCCATTTCGATGTACGAGTACCGGGAGCTGCAGCACGTATGCGGCAGGTACGCAGCGACCTACCCGACGCTCGACCCAGAAGTCCGTGACGAATTGCTGGCGTCCCAGCGGGCCTACTTTGCTCAAGGGATGCTGGACCGGCTCGACAACGAACTGCCCGTCGTGGAAATACCGGCCCGGTACCAGGCCGAAGTCGACGATCTGCGTGCGAACGGCTGGTAGCTGAAGATGCCTGTCCCCGCCGATCGGTCAGGTGGTTGTGAGGGGCTGGTCGATTGTGGTGTGACGGACACTGACTCGTCAAGCCGCCAGTGCGATGTTCGCCGCGAATGACGCACCGGTGCGCGGGTCGGTGTGCGGGCGCACTTCGGGCGGCGGGGTTGGTGTGTGCGGTTGCGATGGCTGTGTCGCTGTGGGGGTGTACAGGATCGCGTGAGGCCGGCGGCGGCGGTGTCGCGCAGACCCAGCAGCCTTCAGCGTCGGGCGGTGTCGCGGGCCTCGGCTCCAGCGAGGATGCCGAAGCCCTGAGAGCTCTCAAAGAGCTGGACTTCATTGAGCTGACCCAGGGGCCGGCGGTGCTCGAGCGGGGGGTGTCTAAGTTCTATAGGGAGCTCGGTGTGATCGAGTTCCTCGATGCCTACATCATCGACATGCCGCCTACCGCCGAGTTCATCTCGGGAGCGGCGCTGATCAACAGCGGAATCGCAAACCGCTATTTCCATGCCGACGCCGGCACTGAGGGCGGGACGCAGCATCTGTTCGAGAACAGATTGCTCCAAGCGGCAAACCGGGCGATCAGGTCGGTGCCCCCCAGCGAGGGCGTCGAGGTGCTGCACGACGCATTCTTCGAGGCGCTCGAGGAATGCGGCCGCGACTCGCCTTGGCCCGATGTGGAACTGTTCGTGCTGCACAGCGGACGCGGGTACGACGCCCGGTTTGATCGGGTCAAGCCCAACCCCGGATTGTCGTACTACGAGTTCTCCGAACTGCGCCATGAGTGCGCTCTGTATGCGGTGACCTACCCGACGCTGGACTCGGCTGTGCGTGACGAACTGCTGGCTCCGCAGCGCGCGTACTTCGCGAAGGAAGTGCTGGATCGGCTCGACAACGAACTGCCCGTCGTGGAGACACCGGCGAGATATCAGGCCGAAGTCGACGAGCTGCGCCGCGACGGGTGGTAGCACCAAGTGTGAAGCTCTCTTGTGTGCTGCGGCAACACCGATCGGCGCAAACAGCACCTACCACGCCAAGCTGCGCATCCTCAGGCTCGCCCATCCGGGCTGGGCGACGGTCACCCTCGAAGCCGACCTGGCCCACCCCGGCGGTTCCGACACCTATCTGGTGATCCTCCCCGGCGACGCCGCCGACGGCTCAGGACGACGGCTCGGGCACAACAACGCCCCTCACCGCCACCCCCGGTCTGGCTGATCTGTGGATCGGGGCGGGGCCGCCGCCGACGGGTTTGCAGCGCTCGTTGGGGCCGGGCGATGCCCCGGGACCGCTGCTGGACCGGTCGTCGGCCGGGAAGGGGTTTTTCCGGGTGTATGACATGTGCGGGGTCACCGAGGTCAGCTTTCGCGAGGGCGCCGATTTCTCGTCAACGGTGAGCGTGTCCGACGCGTTCGCCGTCACGCCCGCCGCTGCGCAATGCACTGCGACCGCGACGGCTGGTGCGCCGGTCGTGACGGTAGGCGTGGGCGGGGTGCGTGCTGTGAGGTTGGGTGTGGGCGTGGGGGCCTCGGCGGTGGTCACGGTCACGTGCACCCATGGGGGCTATGAGCCGGCGTCAGCGTCGGCGACGTTCGCGGCGATTGCGGCGGACGGTTGTGAGGATCCTTTGGGGACGCTGGGGGTGGTCAGCGTGGTGCGCAACGGCACGATCGCTGCGGGCTCGGCATGCGTGTCGCCTCAGCGTGTGCGAGACGGGGGCAACTCCAAGCGATACTGGGCGCGCCGTCACACGTTCACGCTCGCCGCGCCGATGAGCGTCACCATCGACGCGGGCTCGCCGACACGGCGCGGCCTGGACGCCTATGTGGTGCTGCTCGAGGGCCGCAGCGCGGACGGCACAGGCATCGTGGCGGGCCGCGACAACAACTCAGGGCCCCGCCGCGATGCCCGCTTGTCGGGACTGGTGCTCGCCGCGGGCGACTACACCGTCGAGGTCACCACAGCCAACAAGCGCCGCACCGGCAGCTATCGGCTGCAAGTCGCCGCCGCAGCCGTTTCCGCTGCGTGCACCGACGACCTGGGCACACTGGCCGCGGGCCGCTATCCGCGCACCGGAACCATCACGAGCGCATGCGTCTCGACGCGTCGCGGCACCCCGACCGGCCGACCCGGGGCGCGCTGGCACACCTTCACCCTCGCTGCCCCCGCATGGATCGACATCGACCTCACCGCCGCCGCCGGCAGCACCTTGGACCCCTACCTGCTGCTCATTGACACCAACGGCGGCGAGCCTGAGATCGTCGAGCAGGACATCAACAGCGGAACCGGAAACGCCGCACAGATCCGCGGTCGCTACCTCCAAGCCGGCAGCTACTCCATCGAGACCACCGCAGCCACCGCCGTCGGCGCTGCCAGCAGCGGCGACTACACCGTCACCGTCACCGTTCCCATCCATGGGCTTGCCAAGTCATACGACGCCACCGTCGACCAACAGACCACACTCAACTTCAACTACTGGCCCACAAACGCGAATGTCGCGGCGGCATCGACAGAAATCGCAGTGGCGTCGTCGAGGCGTGACGGCAGCTTCAGCTTGGTCGTGGCACCCGAGCGGCCGAGCGGCCACACGGTGTCGGTGCGGCTGAGCACTTCTGCGTCGATGAGTCCCGGCCCGGCAGGCGCTGCCCGAGGCGCGTCGGCGCGCGGCGCCCAGCGGGCGAGCGCGCACAGAACCGTCAATGTGACCGTCAATGGCGAGTGCCCCTCCGGCAAGACCTTGAGCCCGATCAATGAGGTCTTGTGCGTGACGCCATCCAGCGATTCGGACTCGAGGCTCGACGACGTCGATGAGCGGCCCGTCTACAACCGGGCGACCGATACCTATGCGTACTACGACGGCCCGTACGAGGTGACGGTGGGAGCGCTGCTGGGCGCACGCGATGCCGCGCGGTCCGCTGTCGATGCCCGCCGTGGCAAGCCATGCGCTGCCGGACGGTCGATGGGCGTGCACGAGTTGACAGCGCTGATGCTCGCTATCGGTGTGTGGGAGAACCCCAACTCCAAGCACATGAACATCAGCGGTCGCCGCGCAGAGGCGAACATGCGGTTCCCGGCGAGGTCGCTGATGACGCTGTCCCGCAAGGACCACGAATGGACCGACGTCGAAGCGGGCGACGACAATTCGCTGCTGTACTCATACAATTCGATAACGAGGCCGCCGCAGCGTGCGTTCTGGCACCCCGGTGTGGGCATGTGGCAGATCGACAAGTTCAACTCGCCCGACCTGAACCACGGACAGCGAGCCGACACCAGGTTCGGCGGGGTGCGGGTTGCGGAAACGCTGCTAGCTGAGTCCTGCAGGCGCACACACGACAACGAGCGGCGGGGCAGTTTCGAATACTGGCTCGAAGACACGTGGAAGGCGTGCCAGCCGAGTGAAGACCGAATGACTAACAAGAGCCAGTGCCTGAGGACCAAAGACAACATCTGGATGAGCAACGGGACCCGTGATGACCTGTTCGTGACCGTGCGCAACAACCGTCACGATCTCAGCCGCACCGGCGGCGCGGAGTTGTTCGCTTGCCGCTGGCGGACGGACGACGGCACCGAGACCATCGATGGCGGCCACGAAGATCTCGAGAGTCTCTGCTACTTGTATGACACCGACTACCCGGAGGGTTCGCTGCACGGTTATGCGCCGCTCGGTGGCGATCTGAGGCGTCGGCCGGGTCCAGCGACGAATTCGAGCAGTCCGTATGCGGTGCCGTTCGTGTCGTTCACTGACGACGGCGTCCGGTTCGCGGTGTTCCCCGCGTCGTTTCTGGGCGGGCATTCCTCGACGCCGATCAAGAGCGTGCCCGTTAGCGAATTGGTACGCACGCACACGGGCTCGTCATGGCACACCGACGACTACTTGGGCAAGGACTTGCGGCTGTGGTTGTGCCGGGTGGGCGCGCTGTTCGCGCCGCCGCAGTGCGCGTGGGTGAGCGCTAGCGCGGACGCTTCCACCCCCGGCGGCAGTTTCGCGTCGTGGATCGCGGCGGCAAGGGGATGACGATGGGCACTGCTGTGCGTTGGGGCGCTGCGCTGGGGGCATTGGCAGTGGCAGGCATCCCGCTGTGGGGCTGCAGCGGCGACATGCCCGAGGCGCAGCCGCACATGACTCGTTTGCCCGCGACGGCCAACGAACGCGCCGTGGACTCAGACGACGCCGAGGTCCCCGACGGCACGATGCCAATCGCCGCTGCTGTCACGTTGCCGGTGCTGTCGTCTTTTGCGGAGCCTGTGACCCGCGGCATCGGAGCCGTCGGCTGGGTCGAGGACACTGCATGGGCCGAGGCGAGCCCATTTGCAGGCTCGAAGTGGAGACTGCTGGATGCTCCCGCGCCGCTGGGGCCCTCGCAGCGCGACGGCGTCCGCATCGGCGCTGCCCCAGGTGACACCAGCGGGGCCTTGTGGCAAGCAGACCGCGACATCGAACTCAGCGACGCAGCCAGGCGCATCTACGACATGTGCGACCTTCATGACGCGGTCGACCGCTATACGTCCGACGGACGGTGGCCGCTGCAATCAAGTGACGTCGGCCGCATTCACGTCTTCCAGGACGAGCTCGACTGCGACGGCGACGGCGTCAAGGGCCCGCTGTTCTTCGGATACGAGCGAGGCAGATACCGCGCTCTCGGTCGGGACTTCGATACGCGACAGGAAGCGGTGGCATACATCGAGCGCTTCGAGCATCAGATGCCTCATCGGTATTCGCACACGCTGCCCGTCGGCGCTGAGCCGCTGGGGCTGAACCTGTGCAGCGGCGACCGCTGTCTTCCGGGCCTCGCTGGCTGGCTGGCGATCGAGTACTCCCGCGCTGACGCATCGGTCGATGAGGTACGGGTGCTGCCGAGATCGCTCAGCGTGATCGACGGGGTGCTGCGCGGCCTGATTCGGAACTGGTCACGGGACTCGTTCGCCTACTCCGTCTCTGTCACTGCGGGCGGGCGGACCTGGGAATGGCCGCTGTCGATGCAGCCCGGCGAAGCAGCGCCGTTCGAGTTCGAGGACTGGACCGCAGGCGAGGACCCACTCGCCGTCGAGTACACCGTGACCGCACAGATGTCACCCGACATCGACCGGACCCGCCACTGGAGGATCCTGTATCTGAACACGCTCCTTCCTGAGGAGTTCCACGAGGCTCTGCCTCAAGAGGTCATCGACCGCCTGAACCCGGGAGAAAACGAGGCGCTCGGGTACTACGAAGCTCGCCCTGCGTTACCCGAACGTGTCGACTCCCATCCGTCCCTCACTAGGGTCAGCGATGACCGGGCCGATGGCGAATGGCCGTTGGACCTGCCGCCGCCGGAGTTCAAACCGCTCGTCTACACGGCCCGATTCGCAGCGGACGGCAAGGTCACCGAAGTCACAGCACTCACGCCCACTAGTCCGGGCGATTGGGACGCCGATGGCACCTTCAGAGAAACGCCGCTCGCTGTCGAGCGAGTCGTGCCCAGCTTGGATGGATACGTCGGCTTCTACATCGCCGTCCCTGGCCGTTTCGTTTGGGTCGGCGGCGCAGACACCGCCCCAACCCTGCGATGACACGCTGACGGTCTTCGCCCGTCGCAAGGGCAGCCCTGTCCGGCCTATTGCTTACGTGGACCGTGTCGGGCGCTGCGTAGGTGTGGATGACACCGAGACCGGCAACGGCACTGTCACCGCTTCGGATGAGTTCACCGTGGAGCCCTCCACAGCTCGCTGCAGCGGCACCGCGGCCGGTCACGGGGTGGGCACCCCGTGGGCCAGCAGTCGCAGCAGCACTCGCACGGTGCTGGCGCGGGTGTCGCCCGGCGGCGCCGCGACGGTCACGGTCACCTGCACTGCAGCGGGCTACAGCCCTGCCAGCGCCCAGGCGCTGTTCTCCTACGCGCAGCGGCCCCAGATCACATCGGCGGCGACGTTCGCGCCCGCTGACGCCTGCACCGCCGTGGCGCCTGACCGACGCACCGACGCCGACGCCGACGCGGACGCGGACGCTGTGTGGCAGTGCAGTCTCGACGAGGGCGCCGCGCTGGCTGCGACGCTGACCGTCGTCGCGGGCACCTACCGGGTCTCCGACGCCTGGAACACCGCCGGCGGCATCACCGCAAAGGTGCGCACGATGCCTGCCGCGGTGCCGGTCGTCGGCCCCGACAACGCCGCCACCGACGACTGGCGCACCGTCGCAGCCGCCACGCTGAGATGCACCACAGACGGCGCTGTCGCGGCGGTCCTCACTGCCGGGCGCCGCCCCGGCCACCGCACCCACACCACCCGCATCCGCATCGACTGCCAGGCCCCCGTGGCCATCAGCGGCCTCGACGACCGCACCGGCTACGGCAAAACAGGCGCCACCGTCGCCGTCGCCGAGGACTTCACCGTCGAACCCGCCGACGCCCTCTGCACCGCCGCCCCCACCGGTGCTGTCACCGCACCCGACCCGACCCGGCCCCACCACCGACAGCTCACCGCCGACATCGACATCGGCACCACCGCCGCCGTCACGGTGTCGTGCACTGCGGACCGCCGCGCCGACAGCGCCCGAGACGTCGTGCTGTCGGGGGTGGCCGCGGACTGCGACAGTCCGCTGGGCAGCGTCGTCCACGGCGTCACAGTGCGCGACGGCGCCATCGCTGCTGATCCTGGGTGCGTGTCGGCGGGCCGCGGCGACCAAGGCGTGTTCTACGCGCGTCGGCACACGTTCACTCTCGACGCGGCGGCGAGGGTCACCGTCGACATCGCAGGCGAAGCAGGCCTCGACGCCTATGCGGTGCTGTACCGGGGCCGCTACGCCGCGGCGGCTGATGTGGCGGGCCGCGACGACAACTCCGGTCCGCGCAGCGACGCGCGGCTGCGCAGTATGCGTCTGGCCGCGGGCGACTACACGATCGAGGCCACCACCGCCGCAGCCCAGGCGACCGGCGGCTACCGGCTCACAGTGCGCGCCGTCTACAGCTCGCCGGTGCGCATCAGCGCACTCGCCGACGCCGCCAACTCCGGCACCGGCGCGGTGACAATCACCGAGCCGTTTACCGTCACACCCGCCGCAGCCAAGTGCACCGCCTCGCCGCCCGCGGCGTCCGTGACAGCGCGCAGCGGCCGACGGCGCGCCGTGTCCGCGACGCTGGGGCGGCCCGGATCGCTGAGAGTCACCGTGACGTGCACCGCGGCGGGCCGCGGACCCGCAGCGGCCGACGTCACCCTCACTCACGCCGGGGCGCTGACCTCGATCACCGCACGGGTCACCGGCGGCGGCGGCGAATGCACCGCGACCACGCCGCCGCGACGCGTCGACGCCGCCTACCGGTGCACGATCGGACGCGGCAACACCGTCACCGTCGCAGCCGACACCACCGCCACCGGCCCCGCCATCGAAACCGCCTGGACCGCCACCGGCGCAATCAGCCTCGCGTCGCCCGCCCAGCGCGGCGCGGTGCCGCTGTTCGCGCCCGACAACACCGTCGCCGGATGGCAGCGCACCGCCACCGTCGAGCTCGAATGCACCGCCAAGGGGACCGCCACCGCCACCGCAACCCTCGCGGGCACCGACGCGAAGAAAACAGCACGACTCGTCATCACATGCGGCGACGCCGTGCGCATCGACGGCCTCGCGGATGCCACCGACAACGGCACCGGCACCCTCACCGTCACCAGCGGCTTCACCGTCACACCCACCGCAGCCGTCTGCACCGCCGACCCGACGACCGCGACCGTCACCGCAGGGGTCGGCGGCGCCCGCACACTGACAGCGTCGATCGCGGTGCCGGGATCGCTGGAGGTGATCGTCACCTGCGAAGCCGCCGGCTACACCGACGGCATCCGCCAGGTCACCTTGGCCGCGGCGCGGCCGTGCTCAGAGCACCTCGGCACGCTCGCGACCGGCACCGTCACCCGCAGCGGCATCATCACCGAGGGCGGCTGTGAGGCCAAAGCGCGTCGGCCGCGCACCACCAGCGTGTTCTACGCCCGAACAGAACCGCATTGGGCGCGTCGGCACACCTTCACCCTCGACACGCCCGGCTGGGTCACCATCAGCATCGCCAACAGCCCCGCCAACACCAGGCCGCTGGACACCTACGCGGTGCTGCTCAAAGACGACGACAACAAAGGCACCCCGGTCGCCCGCAACGACAACCGCAGCCGACGCAGCACCGACGCCCGCCTCACCGACCTGTTCCTCCAGCCCGGCAGCTACACCATCGAAGCCACCACCAAACAACCCCAAACCGCCGGCAACTACGACCTCGTCGTCGACGCCACCGTCACCGGACTCAAGCGGCAATACAACGTGACCGTCGACGAGACGCTCACAATCGGGTTCGAAACGGGCGATCACGTGGCAAGCGTGCGGTCGATCACGCCGCCGACTCTGGACTGGTCGACAGGGCACACTGGGAGCCGCAACTACCTGGCGGTGACCGCGGACATGGCCGACACGCATCGGGTCGTGATGGCACTGACAAGACCGTCGTCAACAGCGGAGCCGGCCCTGGTGGAGTTCAACGTCAAGGCTGCATGCGGTACCGGCCTCTCGACCAGTATCCGAAATGGTCATCTGTGCGTGCCTACTGCAGCACAGACACCTCCCACGAACGATCCCGAAGATCGTGTCACTGACGAAGATCGTGTGACTGAGACCGACCGAGGCCGTAAGTACCCGGTCACCCTGGGCACGCTATGGGGAGTGAAGAGAGTCGCTAAAGACGCACGCAACGCCTACATGAACCCTTCGCCGAGCATCACCCGAGACTGTACTCCCACAGCCAATCGAATCGCCGCCATCATGCTGTCAATACCGCTGTGGGAAGTGCCTCGTTCGTGGTGGATAGACGACAACGGAGACGGCCAACAACAAAAAGACAAAGAGTTCTATGTGCAGCGCGATCCCGGCCGCTCCCCGATGGCGCTGTCGCGCAAGGATCGGGAAGACGCGCTCTACCCGCCGGCGGGCAACTCTCGGCGGGCGTTCTGGCACCCCGGCGTCGGGCTCTGGCAGCTGGACGATCCACGTACGGACTTCAGGAGATTGAACCACGCCGAGCGCGCCGAGATCCACATCGGCGGACGCGCCGTCGCCGACCTCCTGGCAAGAAGATTGTGTGGTGTCAGTGAGTCAGGCATGCGGGGCGCGATCAATAGAGCGTTGAGTCCGTGGATTGCGTGCAGATGGAACACCTCGCAGACCTGCTACCGGCTGTCGTATCTGAATCTGTGGGTGAAGGGCACCGATGATCTGCACGTCACCTCTTACAGCACCGAGTACCGGGAATACAACGGCACGCACGCTGGCGGAGATCCTGTTGTTCGCGACCACCGCAGCGACTACAGCACCAGCGGAGGTCTCTCGAAGCTTCAATGCCGTTGGGAAGGGTTCGGCGACCAGTTCGACTGCTGGTTCTATGACACCGACAACCCCGAGGGCTGGATGCAAGACCAAGACAAGCCGGGTATCCCGGGGGTCATCAGCCCGCTGGCTGCACCGTTCATCTCTTTCACCCATGGCGAGGGAAACGAGGAAAAGAGGTTCGCGGTGTTCCCTGAGTCGTTCTTGGGGACGACGACAACGCTGTACCGAGCGGTGTCGGTGAAGACCGAGGTGGATATGACCGGTGCGGGCTCGTGGCATGAGGACGACTACGGGCCGCACGATCGGGTGCTGCTGGTGAGGGTCTGCAGGGCGCTCGGACCCGAAGCGGGCGGAGCGTGCCGATGGCGCAGCGTCCATGCCGGCGATCTCGCCAAGAGACTTCGCGATGCGGGGCTCTAGGGCTTTGCGCCGAGCGCGCTGGGTGGGCTGGTTCGCGGCTGTGCTGGTCGCTTCGGGGTGCACTGGCCGCGCCGCGGACACGACGGCGACAACGCCCCCAGTGCCCCAGACGCATGCCCAGTCACTCGCTGATTCCGCGCCGGGTCCGGGTCACGGTTCCGTTGAGGCGGTCCTCAGCGAGGCTGTGCCGGCGCAGTCAGAGCGGTTGCTGCGCAGCGCTGCTGATGTAGCGCCCTTCGCCGCGGCGGACTATTTCATGTCCGACGCTGTGCGACGACTGCGGGTACCGCTGAACGCGCATGATCGTCCCGGGCCGCTGCACTGGTTCTATGAGTCGCCGACGCTGTCATCGTCTGTGTACGACATGTGCGATGACGCGCAGGCATACGAGGCCCACACCGGCGAGGCCTACCAGCAGGGCGATCTGTTCCCGGGCAACAGCTATCCCGAACTGGTCTCAGACCGCGACGAGATGGGCTGCGACGACCCCAGTTTCGGTGCTGAACGGCCGCGCTGGGCGCTGCGCGTGAACGACTGGGGCGGCCTGCGACGATTCCAGACACGCGAAGGGGCAGTCGAACACCAGCAATTGCTGCTCGCGGGTCATCGCGAACGGAACAAGAACACCATCGAAGGCGATACTCATGGGCTGAGCCCCCACGGCAACACGAGAAGTTTCTTGATCCGGTTCGCGGACGCAGGTTCGCCGGTAGACGAAGTGCGGTTGTTGGACGGATCCGTGCAGGTCGTCGACGGGGTGCTGCGAGGGTTGGTGCGCAACTGGTCCCGTCGCTACTGGGCCTACGAGGTGACCGTCAACGCAGGAGATCGGGAGTTCTTGTGGCCGTTGTCGGTTCAGCCAGGTGAGTTGGCCCCGTTCGAGATTGAGGGCTGGAGCGGCACTGTCGATCCTGAGCGGATCGAGATCGCTGTCAATGCCATCATGACCGACGAGGCGGACCTCTCGCGGATTTTCAGGTTCTATCAGGAATGGTGCAGATGGGAGAGTGTCGAGGACCTGACTCGGCCGTATCCCGAGCACATCCTCGACGGGTTGCGACGTCAAGGCATCGGTAACTTGTGTGCCACCTTGATCGACTTCCACTCGCCGCTGTCGCACCCGAGCTTTCCCGACAACGACCGCAGCCTGACCAACCTCGTCCGCATCGACGACCTGCGTGCCTATCTTGGCCGCTTCACAGCACCTCGGGCGGACTCCGAGGACTTTGACATCGACGGGTCGGCCAGCCCGGTCCTGATCGACCTGCTCCCTTTGCCCCTGCTGGCAGACCTCCGCGACGGCCGCTATGGCGAGGTTGACCGCTGGCCCATCTGGCGCATCGACGAGGATTGGTTATACGCGTCTGACCCATTGCTTGAGGCCGTCTACGCGACCGGAACTGGCAGGTTCACCATTTGGATCGGCACGACACATGACGCCGGCAACGGAGAGTAGATGTAGCCCTTGGCCCCAGTTCGTTGTCGTGGACATCGGGCCGGTGCAGATCAGAGCGGCGCGGGCGAGGGAATTCGCAGCCTTCAGGCGAGCCAGTGGGCGGCGTGCGGGAACAAGTCCTACGGAGAGTATCTCGAAGCGAAGAAGAAGCGGGACATGCTTCCGGACGAGGAAAGGGCAAGGACTCCGAAGCCTGACTACACCAACAGGTGCTTCAGGGACGTGCTGCCTGCGATCTATCTGCCGCGCTCTGACGATCTGTATGTGACGATTGCCCATGATGCGGGCCATTACGGCACCGCTGGCGGCGCCAAGTTGCGTCAATGCCGCTGGGCGAGTACCGGAGGCAGCGATTCGGGCCCGTTCGATTGCTGGTTCTATGACACGACGAGGCCCGAGGGGAAGCTTCAGGGCGACAAGCCGACCGGGGAGATGACGGCGCAGAGCCCGCTGGCTGCGCCGTTCTATTCGTTCACCGCGGACCACGACGGGATGAGGCAGCGGTTCGCGGTGTTTCCCGGGTCGATACTGTCGTTGTGGAAGCGGCAGGACGATGAGGGCTACGCGACGCGTGTCAAGGCAGTTCCCTTCCGCAGCAACGTCCGCGAGCAGGAATACGGGTGGGCCGACAGTCCCGATCTGGACCGGGACGGCCGGTTCGGGAAGGTGCTCGAGGCTTATGTCTGCGGCGACCGAGGATGGGTGCTGGCAGTCGGCGACGATAGGCGGTGTGAGTGGCTGAGCGTTGACGGTGCCGGGTTCGCCGGCCGTGTCGGGGTCAGCGCCGAGTAGGGATTGGGGTCAGGTGAACTGTCGAGTCGTCGCCTTTGTGGTCGCGATGCTTGTGGCGGTGGGGTGCAGTTCGTCGCCGGGCGGACAGGTCGCGGGCGCAGCACGCACCGCCGAGACTGCTGCGACCGCGGCAGTCTCGGCGAACAGCAGCGCTGCGCCGGGGGCGGTTGCGGGCGCGCAGGTCGCCAAGAGGGCGGTGTCCGCGGTGCGCTCGCAGGCACCGACGCGCAGCGCGGAGTCGGTGCCGTTCGGGGTGGCTGACGTGGTGCTGGGAACTGAGCCGCCGCCGTCGGGTCTGCAGCGAAGCTTGGGGCCGGGCGAGCCGCCGGGGCCGATGCTGGCATGGGGCGGCAACCGTGGGGCCGCGTCCCTCCAGCAGGATCCGGGCGGGCCGATGCTGGGCACGACCACCACGCTGTGGCCCTCCGGTGAGCCGCTGGGGGGGTGGTTCGCACCGTGGGATGCCCCGCTGGACGAGGTCCGCGTGGTGCCCGCCACGTTGGCGGTGAGCGGCGGTGTGCTGCGGGGCCTGATGCGCAACTGGTCACGGTACCTGTGGGCGTACGGGGTAACCGTCAACGCCGGGGGGCGCGAGTTCGCGTGGCCGCTGTCAGTGCAGCCCGGCGAGGTCGCGCCGTTCGAGATCATCGGCTGGGACGCCGCCGCCGATCCCGAGCAGATCCAAATCAGCGTCAGCGCCGACATGTTGTCGCACATCGACATCTCGCGAGGGTACGAGACTCGGGCCCCGCTCTCGATGGTGCGGCACGCCTATCCGCTGGGCCACTGGCGGTGGGGTGTGTTCAGCGAGGAGCTGCGCGAGCGCTTCCCGCAGGTGACGCCCGACACGCCCGCGGGATCGATACCGGAGTTTTCCCTCAGCTGGCATGTCGGCCGGCCCTCGGCGATCAGGTTCCGTCCGAGCCTCGACGCGGACACCCGGCCCCCGCGAGTGGAGGACCTGGTCGTCAGCGACCTGCGCGCGTACGGGGCGGTGTGGGACAGATGCGGCCGGATCATCGACGTCGGCCCCGCAGGAATCAACGGATGGACCGATGATGGACGAGACTTCGTCCGTGTGTCGAGCCTTCCTCACCCCGATGCCGAGCTCGGCAACACGACGCTGTGGGTCAGTTTCGATGTGTATGCAGTGCCGGACCCGCACTGCGAGCCCCAGCTCCCAGGCCACGAGCGGACAGGAATGGCAGCGCTCATACTCGATGGCACCCCGATAGACGACAACAGCGAATGGGGCCCCCCTCACGACGGATTCCCGGGCGCAGTCGTTCTGTGGATCGGCGCCGCGCATCCCGAGCAAAACTCGGGCTGACGCTCTTGGGCGTCCGCGCCCAGCTTGAGTGTGCGGCAATGCGTGGTGCATGCTGCGCGGTGCTGGCAGATGCATGCACCGCGGCACCCCAGATCCAGCCCGGTTCTGGCTCAGTTTCGGCACCGGCCCGCTGCCGGCCGGCTTGCAGCGGAGCCTCGGAGCCGGCGACCTGCTTGGGCCGCTGCTTGTGTATGGCAAATCGGCCAAACGCATTGGAAACATCAAATCACTTCGATTGGATGCTCAAGTCAGGGGGCGCTGTGGAAGAATGCAAGGGTCTGGCATCGATCTTTAAGCGGGCCGTCGGCGGTGTACCGTTTTCGTTAATCAGTTATGATCACTCCAAGTAATAGATCGAAGCGTCTGGGCCGAAGAGGGCTCATTTTAGTTGTGCTGCCCGTAGCGATGGCGGGGATAGCGTCTTGGTATCTGGTGTCTTGGCTTCGTGATGATGGTGGACAGCAGGTGTACGGCGAGCATGCCTACACGGATGAGGACTTAGGTATTCCAGAGATGGTCTTGTCTTTCTTGGCTGATGAGAATCATTATGCAAGATACCGCACAGATGATGAGTCTTCGGCGGAACGCCGAGAGGAGGATGACTGGTTCGACAACGTGGCGACAGGGCATCGACGGGAGCGCAGCTGGTTTGAATTGCAGATGTGGGTGGTGATGGCGGCCGCTAGGCAGAACCTTCCGGAGCATCTCGGCGAAGGTGGAGTGCTTGGACGTGCTTACAGGGATGCGCTCGACGAATGCGCAGCAAGCGCTGGCTACCCGGGCGTGAGACTCTACGACGATCCGGATATAGATCCAGAACGACTTCAGAATGATGGTCGAGCTTTGCGTGCTGAGCAGGATGCCGAGTTCGAACGATACGAACGCGAATACGGCCTCGATTACGAGTCATTCGTTGATCTACGTCATGAGTGCCACAAGCACGCCGGCGACTATCCGACTCTTCCGATTGAGCAACGCGATCGGCTGTTGAGTGAGTCTAGCGATCATTTTGTCCGAGCGATACGGCGCGTTATCAGTGAACACCCCGAGCACGCGGTTCCGGTTGAATGGCATCCGGGTGCGCCGCAGCCTTGGGCCGATCATCTAGTCGCGAACTGCCTCGCCGCAGCCGAAGGGAACCAGGCAATATTGGAAGAATGTGCAGAGGAGCTGCGTGTCGAAATTCCCGATATGTGAGGTCTGTGGCTTCATCTCGCTGGGACACCGGCGCGATCTCGTCTAGGTCTCTTGGTGGAGACAGAGGCATCAAGCATATGCGATTGATTGGATTTGGCCCGGTAGTGTTCGATTGCGATGGGTCCGCCGTTGCGGCTTCTATGTTTGCGAGACTGCTGGCGCGCGGTATCGATTCATTCATCGCCGGTTCACTGGCCGCGGTTATTGCGGTGAGTTTCGGCAGAGCACCGCTGTGGGGAGACGGCGTGGTCCTTCCCGCTGGCGTGATGCTGTTCCCGATTGTATGGGCGGTGACAGAATTCGTGTACGACCTCGCGTGCGAGACCCTGATAGGACGCACCTTGGGAAAGTTGATTGTGGGGCTGTGCGTTGTCGAAGAAAAATCAGGTGGGCAGCTGAGCAAACGTGTCGCGCTGACGCGCTCGGTTTGCCCACTTGCAGCATTCGTAGCTCCGTTTGCGGGTGTATATGCACTTGCCTTGCTCGCGTTTCCGGTGTTTGTGTTCTTGGTGCCTTTGGCCGACCCGTTCTTGGATTATCTCTTCCTGGCTCCGTATGCCGTGACGATCGTGGTGAAGCTGTCATTCCTCGGTGCTGCACGGGATACTGCCCGACGCAGTTGGCATGATCGCCGAGCGCACACAGTGGTCATCGTCGACGCATTGAAGAGCAGCGTGCATTGAGGGATGCCAGTCGGTGATGGCGGGTTACTGGCAGTGCGACTATCGCGCTGATCGCATCTGGGTGACAGAATTGGATGACGTGGCTTTCGGTGATTTGGCGAATGCTGCGATCAAGAGGTTTGCGTTGGGTCAGCTGTCGGTGACAGCCGGCGCAGCGAAATGCGCGGCGGCGATTTTGTCGCTGTATGCCAGCGCTGCTGCGGGTGGGACGTTCAGTCCGCTAGGTGTAATGCCCACAGAGGTTGTTGACGCGGCTGGCGGGTGTGTCTCCGATGGCGGTGTGGTGCCGGTGGAGATTGTAGGTGTGGACCCAGGCTTGCAGGCGGCGTCTGCGGTCGGGTTCTGAGCGGAA
>MKWU01002501.1_pt1 | contig 27345 bp, 23 predicted proteins | sample 809101 | NCBI WGS metagenome assembly MKWU01 (sample SAMN05860141, study PRJNA318959) | sponge metagenome | host: Aplysina aerophoba | place: Slovenia: Piran, Adriatic Sea, Gulf of Piran | collected 2013-05-07 | reverse complement strand
CGCTCCGATGGTGCTGCGCGTGTAGACGATCACCGACTGCAGCGCGATAGGCGGATCGACCCGCGCCGCCAGCGAGCGGCCCGTGCGCCCGCGGAGCTGTTGGAGGTCGATGGAGAAGAAGCGCCACTCCTCGGTCGCCTCGTCGGTGGGGCTCACCGAGCCGAGCCAGCCCGAGACGAGCTGCCCCCGCGTGTCCTGGAAGATGGCGAGCAGGTCCATGCGCGCCCGGACGTCTTCGAGCTTCGCCCACATCCCGAACTGGCGGGCGTCGATCGGGAGCGTCACGTACTCCACTGTCGTCGCGTTCCTCGCGAGGTCCTCCAGCATCGCGTCGAGGGAACCCTCGGCGAAGTCGGAGCGGAACCAGGCGACGTCGCCGAACGTGTCCGGCTCCACGCCCAGCACCTCGATGCGAGCGTTCTCGCCGTTCGCGGTGATCGAGCCGCCCTCGCGGATGACGGGGCTCGTGACCCGGGCGGGAACCGCACCGAGGGCTGCGACGAACGCGTCGTCACCCTGGCGGGAGAGGGCGCGCAGGTCGCTCCCGCGGACGTCGGCGCCGACGCTGTAGTGGGTGCGGTCGTCGTAGGAGCGGTCGAGCGTGGCGGAGAACGTCGCGCCGAACATGCCGACGCCCGTGGCGAGCATGAGCATGAGGATCAGCCGCGCGTAGTGCGTCGGGTTGCGCGCGAGCGCGCGCGTGCCGACGAGCAGCGCGACGCCGCGCCCCTGCGCGACGAGCCACGCGACGAGGCGGAGCACGAGCGGGAACAGCCGGAGGAAGACGATCCCGACGGTCAGCATCGCGACTGCCGGTGTGGCGAGCAGGAACGGATCGGCGTGCGGATCGCCGAACAGCGGCTCGTCGAACAGGTTGTCCTCGCGCCGCAGCCGCCAGAACACGATCCCGAGCACCACGACGAGCGCGACGTCGAGGTAGTAGCGGAGGAAGAGCGGCGCGCGCTTCGGGCGTGCGGCGTTGCGCTTGAAGCCGACCACCGTCTCCCGCGTCGCCTGCCACGCCGGGACCATGAACGACACGAACGCGAGCAGCGCGCCGCCGCCCGCCAGCACGAACGATAGCCCCGACAGGTGCACGTCGAGGGGTGCGCCGCCGGAGAGGTCGGAGAACGCGGGCGTGGGCCCGAGCGCCGCGATCGCCGTCGCCGCGATCGGCGGCCCGGCCGCGACGGCAAGGGTAGCGAGGAGCGCTCCCTCGATGCCGTACTGCACCAGCAGCTGCGCCGTGGTCGCGCCGCGGCTGCGCAGCGTCGCGATCTCCTCGGCCTGCCGCTCCAGCAGCATCGTCGAGACGACGAGGAGGTAGTAGGCCACCACGCCGCCGATCTGCAGTAGCAGCACGAACAGCGGGATGCGCACGAAGAACAGCTTGTCGTCGAAGTCGTTGAGCACCCGCGGCAGGTCAGTGTCCACACGCAGCAGGGTCTCCGTCGCGCCGAGCCGCCCCTCGAGGCGCTCGAGCGCGAACGCCACCCCCTCGGCAGCACGCGAGTTCAGGCGCTCTCGCTCCACCTGGTAGATGTCGAGGTAGCGCGCGGTCATGGAGGGCATCGCCCGGGCCGGCGCCCCGAAGAACGTCTCCCGCGACACGTAGAACAGGTATGTCGGCCACGACGCCGTCTGTGAGTCGAGCAGGCTCGTCTCGCCACCCCAGTAGCGCGCCTCCAGGTCATTCGCGTCGATCAGGCCGACGACCTCGACGGTCAGCGGCGTGATGTCGGTGCTCCACGACGCGTGGAGGTCGAAGCGGTCACCGAGCCCGATGCGGTTCGCCTCGGCGGTCGCCGCGCCGAGCAGCACCTCGAGCGCGCCGTCGGGGGCCGTGCCCCGCGCCGACGGCAGGTCGCCGGCAGCGAGGGTGACGTGATCGAGGATCCCCGAGCGGAAGCGCAGGTTCGCGCGCGGGCGAGCGTCGTTGTCGAGGTTCGGGGCGCCACCTGGGGCGCTCGGGTAGAAGGTGGCCGTCGTGCCCTGGCGGACGACGGCGCCGCGCGCCTCGCCGAGGGATGCGTCCATGGCCCGGTCGATGCGCTCGCGCGACTGTTCGTAGAGCGGTGCGCGGATCGCGATGTTGGTCTGCGCGACCCGCACATCGAGGTCTTGAGCGGACTCGGCTTCGAGCGCGTGAGAGAGGCCGAGGTCGCGGATCGCGTCGGCGTAGATCACCGTGGAGGCGAGGATCGCGCCGGCGATGAGCGTGCCGATGACGACGCTCGTGAGCAGCCGCCAGTTGCCGAGCATGCGGCGGATAACGATCACCGGGAGCGAACGAAAGTGCCGCACGTCGGTGATTCTACGGGCGGATCGGCTGGACCGCTGCACATGCGCGGTCGATGCGCCCGTGCTCATGTCGCACCTGCGCGCCTAGACTGTCGCCGTGGGCGAGCTCTTCTCCGTCTGGCGGTTCGCGTTGCGACGCTTCGCGTCGAACTGGGCGCTCATGCTGCTGCTCGCCGCCGGCGCGCTGCTGGCGACGACGCTCCTCGCCACGGCGCCCATCTACACCGACGCGATGTCCGACATCGGCCTCCGCTTCCGCCTCGACCGCGAACTCGACGAGCCATCCAAACGTGTACCCAACCTCTACGTCGACGGCCTGCGACTGGCCGACCCGGTGCAGCTCGCGCAGACGCGCGCGTTCGAGGCAGTGACCGAGGCCCGCATCGGCTGGCTCGGCAACGAGGTGCTCACGGAGCAGCGCACCGACCCACTGACGCTCCAGTTCGCCTCGGCTGACACGGAGCGCGAACAGTGGCGCGCCCGCCTCATTCACGTCGGGGCTTACGAGCAGCACGTCGCGGTGGTCGATGGCCGCCTCCCGGCGCCGGATGCCACGGCCGCCGAGGTGGTGCTGCTCGAGGCGTTCCGGGGTGTCGCCGCCCTCGGCGAGCGGGTGCAGTTGACTGCGCGGTCCTTCAACGACTGTCGGCGCGTGCCGGCCTCCGAGGACGAGAACGTCGCTGCCGAAGAGGTGCGGTGCCAGCCCACGACCTTCGTGCGCACGAGCATCGAGGCCGAGATCGTAGGCTTCGTGCGCCCGAGCGACCCGGCCGACCTGCGGTGGCAGGTGTTCGAGGATCGCGCGGTTGTCCCCGGTGGCCCGGGCCAGCCCGACGACGGCCCGCAGTACATGCCGCTGCTAACCTCCGGTGCGTACTTCAACGGCCCCCTCACGGCGCAGATGCCCGAGCTACGCTCGCGCTACAGCGTGGGCCTCGTTGCCGACCTCGATGGCATCGCGGTGCGCGACGTGTCCCGCGCCCTCGACGACCTCGGCGCCTGGCCGCGCGACGTGCGCGACGGGCTTGGGCTGGAGGCGGGCGGACGCGTCGAGTTCGCTACCGCGCTGGCGCGGTTCCGCAACGCGAGCACGTTCTCCCAGGTGCCGCTGCTGTTGCTGCTGTTGCAGGTGGCAGGCGTCGTCGGCTTCTACCTCGTCGTGGTGACCTCGCTGGCGCGCGAGCGGCAGGCCGCCGGGGGGGCGGGCTCCCCCCGCCGGGGGGCCAGGCGCGCGCGCGGGCGGCAGGCCGCGGAGGTCGCGGTCTCCCGCAGCCGGGGCGCCAGCACGTCGCAGCTCCTCGGGCTGAACCTCGCCGAGGGCCTGCTCATCGCGGTGCCAGCCGCACTCCTCGGCCCGCTGCTCGCGAGGCTCGCGGTCGGGGCGCTGGGCTATACGCCGGCCTTCTCGGATATCACGGGCGGCGCGCCGCTGCGCGCATCGGTGAGCGAGGATGCCTTCCTGCTCGCCGCGGGCGGCGCCGCGCTGGCCCTCGCGGCGATGCTGCTCCCGACCATCGGAGCGGTACGCCGCGCGGTCGTCGACGCCAGGCGCGAGCAGGCTCGGCCCGCCGGGCACGGCTGGATCCGCCGCTACTACCTCGACCTCGCGCTCGTCGCGCTGGCGGCGTTGCTGTTCTGGCAGCTCGACCGTCGCGGCGCGGTCTTCGACCCGCAGTCCGTCGGGGGCTGGCAGGCGGACCCGCTGCTGCTGCTGTCGCCCCTCGTGATGACCGCCGCCGCTGCAGCGATGGTGTTGCGGGTCTACTCCCCGCTGCTGCGCCTGGCCGCCTGGCTGCTGAGCCCGCTGCGCGGCACCGCCGTCACGCTCGGCATTGGCCGCGCGGGCCGCGACCCGGCTGCGGGGGCGCGGCTGCTGCTGCTGGTGCTCACCGCCATCGCCGTCGGCGCATTCGCCGCCTCCTACGCCCCGACCGTCGCCCGGTCGTTCGAGGACCGCGCGCACTACGAGCATGGGGTGGACATGCGGGCCGCGATCGCGAACTTCGACCTCCCATCGGGCCACGAGGGGTTGGACCGACTGCGCGCGACCGAGGGCGTCGAGCAGGCGGTCGCGGTGCATCGAGGGTCGATGGGTGTGCCGCGCGGCGGCTCGGTGCCGCTGCTGGCGATCCAGGATGGTGTGACGGCTGCCTCGATGCTCTCGTTCCGCGAGGACTTCGCCGACGAGCCCGTGGAGCAGTTGCTCGGCCATCTCGACCTCGGCGTGCCGCTCGACGGCGGCATCGCGCTGCCCGACGACACCGTGGCGCTCGCCATCCATGCGTACAGCGAGCAGCCGCCGCGCATCGCGCGGCTACGCGGCTCGGTGCGCGACGGGAACGGGGACTACCACGACGTGATCTTCAGCGGGCTGGAGACCGGCGTCTGGACGGAGCTGCGGACGGACCTCCCGCCGGGCCTCACGCCGCCGCTCGCCCTCGCCGGCCTGCGGTACCAGGACCGGCGCGTGCTGGTCCTCGACGACGGCGCCATCTTCTTCGACGACCTGACTGCGTTGCGCGCGAACGGTGCGCGCGAGGTAGTCGAGCACTTCGAGGACCGGTTCGGCTGGGCGATGTACTCGCAGGCCGGCGCCGCCGAGACGTTCGGACCGTCCGGCGACCGCGCCCGGTCCGGGACCACGTCCGCGCGCTGGACCTGGACGCGCGAGATCATCGACCGCGCGCGCGTGATCGCGCCCGAGGGACCCCACGTGCCGCTGAACGCGATCCTGAGCGAAAACGCACTGGCGCGCTTTGGCGTGCGGCCGGGTGATCGCGCGTTCGGTCTCCTCGGCGACGAGTACGCGGTGCCGCTCATCGTGCGAGCTACGGCCGAGGTCTTCCCGACGCTCGATCCCGCGCAAGGCTTCGTCCTGGTCGACTACGAGCAGTTCCGCGCGGTTGCAGGGGCCATCGGATCGCGTGACCAGCAGATCCCGACCGAGATCTGGGTCGACTTCGGCGAGGAAGTCCCCCTCGCGACGCAGCAGGCGATCGTGGACCAGGCACGCGATGGGGGTTGGCTGCCATTCGAAGTCGGGGCGCCGCTCCTGCTGGCCGAGCGCCTCGACGAGATCGCGTCGGATCCGACGGTGCAGGCGTCGGGAAGCGGCATCCTGCTGCTCGCGTTCGCCGGGGCAATGGGTGCGGCGGTGCTCGGCTTCGTCGTCTCGCTCGCGATCACGCTGCACGGCCGGACGGTGGAGCTGGCGGTGCTCCGGTCGCTGGGCGCGTCGAGCCGAGGGCTGCTCCGCGCGCTCGTGTTCGAGTGGGGCGTGGTGTTGCTCTTCGGATCCGTGATCGGGGTGCTGCTGGGCCGCTGGATCTCGCGGCTCATGCTGCAGTTCCTCGAAGTCACCGAGACGGGCGACCCGGTAGTGCCGGCGTTCGCGGTCGAGACCGAGTGGCGGCTGCTGTCGGCGGGCCTCGCCCTGCTCCCGGTGGCGGGCGCCCCCCCCCGCCCGCGCGGGGGTGGCGCCCGCCGCCACGCTCTGGACGGCGTGGCGCGCGGTGCTGCGCCGCGGCGTCCCGGACTCGCTCCGCCTGACGCAGTAGGGCGCTTCGGGAGCATCGAGGGAGGACGACGGCGCGATGTTGGTCTGGAGCTGGCGTTCCGTGGTGACGACCTTCCTGGTGCTCACCGCCGTCTTCGCGGCGGGCCTCGTCGTGGGCTTCCTGCTCGAACACGAGCCGGCGCCCGACGACCGTCATATCTCCATCAGCCGCCCGCTGCAGCCTCCACCCACCGAGACACGCACCGCGGGTGAGGTCACGCATATCAGCGATGGGCGCATCGAGTTGCGGACGCTGGGTGGCGTCGTCGGACTGGACCTCGGCCCGAGTGCGAGCGTCGAGGAACTGATCCGCGTCACCGACGTACGCTTCGCACCCGGCGACGCGGTCAACCTCGGCGGCGAGCAGGGCGAGTTTGGCATCGTCCTCACCGGAGTGGTGGCGCTGGAACCGGCGAATAGTGCCGAGGCGTCGCGATGAGCGCGCGGCCGGAGCGCTCGACGCAGCATGCGCCGTGGATGCTGGTCGCCGCGGTGACCATCGCGGCGCTCGTGGCGGCCGCCCTCGGCGGCCTCGTGCTCGGGCGCTGGGCCGGGGAGCGGGCGAGCGAGCCGGCGGTCATCGAGGTGATGATCACCGACCCCGCGCTGTCCGCCGCGGACGCCGACGAGGGCTGGACGTCGGCCGGCGGATTCAGCGGCTTCGGCGGCCTGCCAGCACTGCCGGGCCAGGTCTGGCGCGCCGCGCGAGTCGTCGAGTCGTCACCCGGCCGCCTCGTCATCACCTCTGACGGTGCGACCACGACGGTCGACTACCGCGCACCGGCCCGCCTGTTCGAGATTGCGCCTGCCGACGGCATCGAGGTCGGTGACGTGGTGGTGGTGCGGCTGGTGGATGGCGTCGTGGCCGCAGTGTTGGTGGTGCCGCCGGACCTGGAGGAGGGGAGCGGCGCAGGGTCGCGGTAGACTCGCCCCATGCCTTCCGGACGATCCATCGACGGCGGCTGCTCGGGGCATATCGAAGCGACCGATGCTGCGACACCTCGCCGTGTGCCCGCACCCGGCGAGGAGCAATCGCTCGGGGATGCGTACCAGGCGGCGTGGGACGAGTGGGCCGCGAACGGCGGCGAAATCTGGGACGCCACGGTAGGCGACGGCCTGCTGCCCGAGGACTGGTCGTCGGAGAGGGCGAACGGCCCCAACGCGGGCACGTGATGTGACCGACGTCGGACAGCGCCTCGCTCCGGGCGCATCGAGAGCACCGGAGCTACTTGAAGAGCTTGCCCAGCCCTCGCCCCGTCGCGCGCCCGGCTGCCCGCCGGGCGATCCGTCGTCCGACGCGGCCTCGTCGCACCGCGTTGATGTCGCCGAGGAGCCTCGCGAGCCAGTACAGGAAATCGCGCGTGCTGTTGATGCTCATCGGTCCCTCCCGGCGTGGCTGCCTCACGCAGGTTATAACGTTCCGGAAATCCGCATTGTATGTTGAAGTATCTCCGCTGATGTAAGAACATAGTGCCGCACCCGAGGTGAGTAGTGACTGCCTTCGACACGCACCAGGCATTCGGACGGCTGACAGCCGCCGGCATGGATGAAGCGCCCGCTGAGGCGGTCGTCGAGGTCGTCGGTGGCGCGCACAGCGACCTTGTCACGAAGGCCGACCTCGAGCTTGCCGTGGCCCGGTTGACCGCCGAGATGCACCGGGCGCTTCGGGTGCAGGGCATGTGGATCGTCGGCGTCCTGGCCGGCCTCGCCACGATCGCTTCGGTGGTGGTCGGCACGGCGCTCGTGCTCATCAGCTTGAGCTAACCGCCACTGGCCTCAGCCGCGCCCTCCGTGACGCCGTAGCGGCTCTCCAGCTCCTGCCAGTCCGGCACCCCGACGATCTCCTCGAACTCGTGGAAGCCGACCATGGCGTCGGTGCGGCTCGCCGTGGTCTTCGAGTCGAACAGTGCGCGGTACGTCTCCGCGATCGCCTGGGCTGCCGTGAACAGCGCTGCCAGCGGGAACACCACCATCGAGTAGCCAAGGTCCTGCAGCTCCGCCGAGGAGAGCAGCGGCGTCTTGCCGCCCTCGATCATGTTCGCGAAGAGCGGCGCGTCCGGGATCGCCTCGCGCACGGCCTTGAGCTCGTCGATGGACTGCGGGGCTTCGACGAACACCACGTCGGCGCCGGACTCGTGGTAGAGGCGGCCGCGGCGGATCGCTTCGTCGAGGCCGAGCGGGGCGCGGGCGTCGGTGCGGCCGATGATCACGAGGTCGTCGTCGCCGCGGACGTCGGCGGCGGCGCGGATCTTCTGGGCGTGCTCCTCGGCGGGGATGACACGCTTGCCCTCGAAGTGCCCGCACTTCTTCGGCCACTCCTGATCCTCGAGGATGATCCCCGCCACGTCCGCCTGCACGCACTCGCGGACGGTGCGCACCACGTTGAGCGGGTTGCCGTACCCGGTGTCCATGTCCGCGACGAGGGGCACGCCGATGGACGCGACGATGGGGCGCACGCGGTCGAGCACCTCGGAGGCGGTGAGCAGGCCGTAGTCGGGTGCGCCGAGGGCCGCCGCCGAGAAGCCGAAGCCGGTCGTGAACATCGCGTCGAACCCGGCGCGCTGCGCGAGCCGGGCCGAGAGCGCGTCGTACGCGCCCGGCAGGACGATGATCTCCGGCCTATCGAGCCGGTTCCGCAGGGCGGTCGAGTGGCGCATGTGAGTCCTCCATCCGGCCCCGGCTGCGTCGTGTGGGGCGTGAGCGGAGGATAGCGAACGCGCCAGCGGCAGGTGCTAGCGCACTGTGGCCTCACGTCGCGACGGCATCCGGGTGGTGGTGTAGTCTCGCCTCCGAATCGATACCCGGTGCCGATGGCCAGGCAGCAGGCGTCGGATGTCCGCACGCACGAAGGCGCGCGTGGTGGGAGCGACATGAGCCCCGACCGACCCCAGATCCAGGTCGAGCACTTGTGGAAGGTGTTCGGCGACAACGTCAGTCGTGTCTTCGAACCCGCCTACATCGACAAGAGCAGGGCCGACATCCAGGACGAGCTCGGCGCGGTGGTCGGCCTCCGCGATGTCGCCTTCGAGGTGGACGCGGGCCACGTCTTTGTGGTGATGGGGCTCTCGGGCAGCGGCAAGTCCACCCTCGCGCGGTGCCTCATCCGGCTCGTCGAGCCGACGCGCGGCGCGATTCGGTTCGACGGCAGGGACATCCGGGACTACTCCGCGAAGGAGCTCACCGAGTTCCGCCGCAACAAGATCGCGATGGTGTTCCAGCACTACGGACTGCTCCCGCACCGCCGCGTGCTCGACAACGTCGCGTACGGCCTCGAGATCCAGGGCGTGGACGAGCAGACGCGCTACCGGGCGGCCGCCGAGGCGATCGAGACCGTCGGGCTCGAGGGGTGGGAGGACTACTACCCGAGCGAGATGAGCGGCGGCATGCAGCAGCGCGTCGGCATCGCGCGCGCGCTCGCCGTCGATCCCGAAGTGCTGATCATGGACGAGCCGTTCAGCGGCCTCGACCCACTCATCCGCAGGCGGATGCAGGACGAGCTACTGACGCTCCAGCAGGAGCTGCACAAGACCATCGTGTTCATCACGCACGACCTCAACGAGGCGATCAAGCTCGGCGACCGCATCGCGATCATGCGCGACGGCATCATCGTGCAGGAGGGACCGCCCGAGGAGATCGTGACCCGCCCGGCCGACGACTACGTGGCCGACTTCGTGCAGGACGTAGCGAGCGTCGCCGATCTGCGCGCCGCCCCGGCGGAGACGAGTTGATGGCCGGGGCCGGCGAAGCCGGACAGGGCCCCGGCGGGGCGAGCGCTCCGTCGCAGGGTGGCGCGATCGGGAGTCTGCGCACCCGCTACGCCTGGCTGCCGGGCGCGATTGCCGTGCTCGTCGTACTGGTGGTCAGCCTGGTCGTGTGGGGCCCGGAAATGGAGTTCCCGACCACGATCTCGCAGTCCGAAGTCCCCACGACCGGGACCCGCAGCGTCCCCCTCGATCGCACGGTCCGCGAGGTCACCGGCGATGCCATCGACGATGGCGTCGAGTGGCTGACCGAAGAGGGCGCCTGGCTGTTCAACGGCATGAGCGACGCGGTCACGTACGCGCTCGTGACCATCGAGGATGCCCTCAGGTGGGTGCCGTGGCCGGCTGCCATCGCCGGACTGGCCGTGCTCTCGTTCGCGGTCGGCCGCTGGAGGCTGACCGCCTTCACATCGGCGGCTCTCCTGTACATCGGCTTCATGGGGCTGTGGGACAACGCCATCGACACCATCGCGCTGATGGTGGTCGCGGTGGGGATCGCGCTGGCCGCCGGGTTCCCGCTCGGTGTGATGGGCGCCCGCAGTCGCATCGCCGACAGCCTGATGCGTCCGGTCCTCGACGGGATGCAGACGATGCCGAGCTTCGTGTACCTGCTGCCGGGGATCCTGTTCTTCGGGCTCGGCAAGCCTGCGGGGATCTTCGCCACGGTGATCTACGCGGTGCCGCCTGTCATCCGCCTCACCAACCTCGGCATCCGGCAAGTCTCGCCCGAGGTGGTCGAGGCCGCGCAGGCGTTCGGCTCGTCGCCGTGGCAGGTGCTGAGGAAGGTGCAGATACCGATGGCGCTGCCGACGATCATGGCGGGGAGGAACCAGGCCACCCCTGGGGGGCGCGGGGGGGGGCAGCGCGCCGCGGCGGGCGCCGGCGGCGCAGGCGTTCGGCGCGTCGCCGTGGCAGGTGCTGAGGAAGGTGCAGATACCGATGGCGCTGCCGACGATCATGGCGGGCATCAACCAGACCACGCTGATGGCGCTGGCGATGGTCACGATCGCCAGCATGGTCGCCGCGGGCGGCCTCGGCGACGACGTGCTACGGGCGCTGCAGAAGAACCAGTCCGGGAACGGCGTGATCGCGGGGCTCGCGATCGTATTCCTCGCCATCATCATCGATCGCCTGACGCAGGCCATCGCCGCCGACACCAACGAACGCCGCAGCGCCGGATAAGATGGGCAGGAACCTTCCCATGCTGATACCCTCCGGTATCGCGAATGGCACAAGAGAGGACAGGGTCATGCGGCGTGGTTATCTCAGGATTGGCCTCACGTTCCTGGCCGTCGTGGCCCTCGGCGTTGCCGTGGCATGCGGGGACTCCGATGAGGCGGACGAGGGAGAGAAACCGACGCTCGTCTTCAGTGACCTGAACTGGGACAGCGCCCAGGTCCAGAACCGCATCGCGCAGTACCTCGTCGAAATGGGGTACGAGTACTCGACGGACGTGGTGCTGGGTGCGACCCTGCCCCTGTTCCAGGGTCTGCGCCGCGGCGACACCCAGATCACGATGGAGATATGGCTGCCCAACCAGGCCGAGGCCTGGGCCGAGGCACTGTCCGCCGGCGAGGTGATCCCGCTCGGCCCCAGCCTGGGAAGTGACTGGCAGTCCGCCTTCGTTATTCCCGCCTACCTGCAAGAGGAATACCCGGACCTCGACAGCATCGAGGACCTCAAGGACGAGAAGTTCAAGGCGCTCTTCGCGACAGCGGAGACCGGCGGCAAGGCACGGCTGGTGTCGTGCGTCATCGGTTGGTCCTGCGAGGAAGTGAACGCTGCCCAGATCGCGGGTTACGGCCTGTTGGATCACGTCGAGATCATCAACCCCGGCGACGGCGCGGCTTCGAACGCAGACCTCTACGGCGCCTACCAGAAGCGTGAGCCGTGGCTCGGCTACCAGTGGGGCACGAACGAGCCCGCGCTGGTGCTGGACCTCGTGCGGCTCGAGGAGCCCGCGTACAGCGACGAGTGCTGGTTCACCACCAAGGCCTGCGCCTACCAGGACGCCACGGTCCTCATCGCCGTGCATCCCGATGTGGTCGCCGGCGCCCCGGACGTGGTCGCGCTGCTGCGGGAGTGGACGTTCGACGCGGCGAGCTACCGGGTCGTGGCCCAGTGGCTCAACGAGACCGAGGGCGCCAACGTGAACGACGCCGCACTCTGGTGGCTGAACGGCAACGAGGCCGTCTGGACCGCCTGGGTGACCGAGGATGCAGCCGCGGCTATCCGCCAGGCGTTGGAAGACGGCGAGACGCCCGACGGCTGGCCCGAGGCGAGCTAACCCCGGCGCAACGGTCGTTGGCGTGTCGGCGATCGTCACGCTGACGACCGACTTCGGGACGCAGGACTCGTACGTCGCGCAGCTCAAGGGCGTGCTCCTGGCAGGCTGCGCGGACGTGCGCATCCATGACCTCACGCACGAGATCGCGCCGCACGACGTGGTCGAGGGCGCGCTGTTCCTCGCGGGCGCCCTCCCCGCGTTCCCGCCCGGCACGGTCCACCTCGCGGTGGTTGACCCCGGCGTCGGTGGCGACCGGCGGCCGATTGCCGTCGAGGTGGCCGGTCAGCGCGTGGTCTGCCCGGACAACGGCCTGCTCACGCTCCTCGCGCGCTCCCACCCGATCGACGCCGTGCACGAGCTGACGAACTCGCGATTCCGGCGCGAACCGCGGAGCGCGACGTTCGAGGGCCGAGACGTGTTCGCGCCCGCCGCGGCCCACCTCGCCTGTGGCGGCTCGCTCGTGGACCTTGGCCCGTCCGTGGCCGAACTCATTCAGGTCGCGTTACCGGAGCCCGTGGCAGGCGAAGATGGCGTGCGCGGCGAGGTGCTCCACGTCGACCGCTTCGGCAACGCGATCACCAACATCCCCGCCTCGATGCTGCCGGAGGCGGGCCATGCCCGCGTCCACGCCGCGGGCCGCGACCTCGCGCTGCTACGCACCTATGCCGACGCCGAGGCGGGCGAGGCGCTCGCGCTGATCGGGAGCAGCGGGTACGTCGAAGTGGCCGTGCGCGAGGGGAGCGCGGCCGAGGCTCTGGGGCTGCGACGCGGCGCGGTCGTGCGCGTCGTGGCTACTCACTGAGGCAGCGGGCGCGCCGCCCGCCCGGCGCTGGTGGTGCGGAGACCCGCGCGGGCCGAGGCAGCGCGGGATGGTACCCTGCTTCACAAACCACCCTCACCGGCGCCCCGCCGGACCGGAAACAACACCACTATCGACCCGTGACCACAGACCACCGATCGGCATCAGTCCACGTCCACCGCGTCTCTTCGGGCGCGTCAGGGCGGGGCGAATTCGACGCGGTCGCCGTCGAGGAGCCGCTGGAGATCCGGCTCGACGGGCACTCGCTTGCCGTGGTCATGCGCACACCGGGTGACGACAACGACCTCGTACGCGGCTTCCTCCTCACCGAGGGCGTCGTGCTGCGGCCGTCCGAGGTGCGGAGGGTCGAGTTCGGCGATGACGCGATCGCGGACGCGCGGCTCGCCGACGGCGTCGAGGTCGACATCGCGCAGTTCAGCCGCAACATGTTCGTGTCCAGCTCCTGCGGCGTCTGCGGGAAGGCCACGATCGAGGCGGTCGAGCTGCTCGCGCCGCGCGCGCCCGAGTTCGACGTGCGCGGCGAGGTCATCGCCGGGCTGACCGCCCGGCTGAGCGAGCTGCAACCGACGTTCGACGAGACCGGCGGCCTCCACGCCGCGGGCATCTTCGACCTCGACGGCCGCGCGCTCGTGGTGCGCGAGGACATCGGGCGTCACAACGCCGTCGACAAGGCGATCGGCGCGCTGAGCGCCGAGGTCTGGCCGCTGCCCCCCGCGCTGCTCGTGGTGTCGGGCCGCCAGAGCTTCGAGATCGTGCAGAAGGCGGCGATGGCACGCCTCGGCGGGGTGGTCGGCGTCTCCGCGCCTTCCTCGCTCGCCGTGGAGCTGGCGCAGCAGCTCGGGTTGCTGCTCGCCGGGTTCGCGCGTGGCGACCGCTTCAACGTCTACGCCGGCGCGGAACGCCTCGATGGCTAAGCGCGGCGTGCGCCGCGGCAAGCGGCTGCTGGGCCCGCGCAGCTGGGCGGGCCTCGTCCCCAACGGGATCGGCTCGACGAAACCGAATCACTACCTCGAGATGGCGAAGGTGGCGTGGGCGAACCGCCGCGAGTTGCCCTTCGCATGGCGCATCCTCAAGGACGGCTGCTGCGACGGCTGCGCCCTCGGCACGAGCGGGATGAGCGACTGGACCATGGACGGGACGCACCTCTGCGTGGTGCGGCTCAACCTGCTGCACATGAACACGATGGGCGCACTCGACCACCGGCTGTTCGAGGATCCCGCCGCGCTGGCCGAGCGGAGCTCGCGCGAGCTACGCGAGCTCGGCCGACTGTCGTACCCGATGGTGTGGCGGAAGGGTGAGCCCGGCTACAGGCGCGTCTCGTGGGACGAGGCGCTCGACCTGGCTGCGGAACGCATCGGCGAGACAGTCGCGCGCGACCCGGACCGCCTCGACATCTTCATGACGTCGCGCGGCATCACCAACGAGACGTACTACGCGGTGCAGAAGGTCGCGCGCTTCCTCGGCACCAACAACATCGACAACTCGGCGCGCATCTGCCACGCGCCGAGCACGATGGCGCTGGAGCAGACCATCGGTTACGGCGCGACGACGAACAGCTACGCCGACTGGATCGGCAGCGACCTCATCGTCCTCGCCGGCACGAACCTCGCGAACAACCAGCCGGTGGCGATGAAGTACCTCTACATGGCCAAGAAGGCCGGCACGCAAGTCGTGAGCGTGAACCCGTACCTCGAGGAAGGCCTCGAGCGCTACTGGGTGCCGTCGTCGCCGGAGAGCGCGCTGTTCGGCACGAAGATCCTCGACGACCACTTCGAGGTGCAGATCGGCGGCGACGCCGCCTTCTTCACGGCCGCGCTCAAGCACCTCATCGAGACCGACCAGGTCGACCACGACTTCATCGACGCCCACACCGAAGGCTTCGATGAGCTGCGCGCGTACATCGGGTACCTCGGCTGGGCCGAGCTCGAGGCGGGTGCGGGGCTGCCGGAGGCCGAGTTGCGGCGCTTCGCCGACCGCTACGCCGAGGCGCGCACGTCGGTCACGGCGTGGAGCATGGGGGTGACGCAGCACGCGCACGGCACGCAGAACGTGTACGCCATCTCCAACCTCGCACTGGCGATGGGCCGCGTCGGGCGGCCGGGCAGCGGCCTCAACCCGATCCGCGGCCACTCGGGCGTGCAGGGCGGCGCCGAGATGGGCGCCGTCCCGACGTCGCTTGGGCTGGGGATGAAGGTCTACGACGACACCGCCGCCGCCAACGTCTCCGCCGCCTGGGGCTTCGAGGTCCCGCGCGGCCCCGGCCTCAGCGTCTCCACCTCGCTGGACGCGATGCACGAGGGACGCATCGACGTGCTCTACGCGCTCGGCGGCGACTTCCTCGAGACGATGCCGGATCCAGACTTCGTGCGAGAGGCGCTCGAACGGGTGCCGGTGCGCATCTTCCAGGACATCGTCGCCAACCCGATGATGCTCCTCGAACCGACGGATGTGTCGATCATCCTCCCCGCCGCGACGCGCTACGAGACGCCGGGCGGCGTCACCGAGACGAGCATGGAGCGGCGCGTCATCTTCAGCCCGGAGATCCCCGGCCGCCGCGTCGGCGAGGCGCGCGCCGAGTGGGAGATCGCCACTGAGATCGCGATGCGTGCTGACCCTGCCCGTCGCGACCTCATCCACTTCGACGGCACCGAGGCCATCCGTCGCGAGATCGCCCGCACGATCCCGCCCTACGAACCCATCGCGGACCTCGGCGCGAAGGGCGACGAGTTCCAGTGGGGCGGGGAGCGCCTCTGCGTCGACGGCGTGTTCAACACGCCCGACGGCCGCGCGCGCTTCGTGCCGCCGAGCATCCCGGATGGCCAGGCCCCGGAAGGCTGCTTCCTCGTCTCGACGCGACGCGGCAAGCAGTTCAACAGCATGGTGTGGGACGACCACGACGCGCTGACCGGCGCGCGTCGCGACCAGGTCTTCATCTCCCAGGACGACGCGAGCGCGCAGGGCATCGAGGCCGGTGACCCGGTGCTGCTGCGCTCGGACACCGGCGAGCTGCGCGGCCGCGCGCGCATCGCACGCGTGCGCGCGGGCACGCTGCAAGTCCACTGGCCCGAGGGCAACGTGCTGCTCCCCCACGGCGTCCTCGACCCCGAGTCGGGCGAGCCGGACTACAACGCCGTCTGCGAGCTCATCCCGCTCCGGGACGGCGACGACAGCTAATACCAGCGTGCCCGGCTGTGACAGCTAGTCGTGTAGATCGATCGCAGCATGCGAGCCGAGGCTCTAGAGCAGTCGTTCTGCGTCCCGGCGCACTCCCGGAAACTTCCTGTACTGAGTCACTCATGACATGCTCGTCAACGAGCACTGTCTCGTAGTCTGAGCCTTTGCGGTGAGCGGTGACTCTACTTCTGGAGGCGTTGAAGTCGTCCGAGGAACGCGATGTCGCGCTCGGCGAACGGGTACCCCTGGCCGGACCCCCTTCGCGAGACCACCGCTAATGAGAGTCCAGCGTGTTTACGCGCGCGTCCTGGAGGCCCCGAATCACGAGCCGGCGAGCGAACTCGTCGGCCACGCGATGGCCGGCGACGACCCTCCGCAGTTCAGCCTGCCCACCGTCGCGCCTCGCGGATAGCACGCGCGTTCTGGTATTGCTAGACTACAGGGGCATCCGCACGGCCACACGTTCTCCCCGACCGCCACCGGACCAACATGGGCTCACAATCGCCGAGACGTGTCGCCATAAGGGACGAGACGGCGATGCGGCTGCACGGAATCGCCATGACCTTCGGCGGATTGCTAGTCGGGGTCGCTGTCAGATTCTTGCGCCTGCGGTCACTGTGGATCCTGTTCGGCGTGATCAATATCGCCGCTGTCGGTATCGACGTATTCGAGCCAGTGTGGCTCCCGGGCCACCGCGAGGCAGCGGCGATCTTCTGGCTTCTGTTCCTGATCTGCGCGGCCGGAATCTTTGCGAGCCGACGTCTCCTCGATCTGGGCCTGCTTCTGGTCACGCCGAGATCACCGTTGCTCCCGCTCGTACTCACCTCGGGAGTCGCCGTCGCGCTTGTGAGCGCGATCCCAGGTTCGAACCTGACCTGGCATTTGCACCTGGTGCTGTGGTTCGTGTCCTGCTACGCACCCGCGCTATCGGGAATCGACTCCGATCAATGGGAGTGGAGGAGAACCGCAGGGCACCTCACGCTCGGATCCTGTGTGCTGAATACGTTCCTGATTGTCCCCGCGTTCCCCCTGGCCATCGAAGTCTGGATCTTGTTCGCCGTGGCCGTACTGGGCACAGTCCGTGGCGTAGCATCGAGCTACGGCCTGATGCTGCTTGCGGGTTCCGCAGTCACGCTACTGCTGAGGCGAGCCGATGTGGATCTCTCGGCCGCGGCTGTGTGCATGGTACTTCTGGCCTTATTCACCATCGTCTTCGCTCCGAGCCTGATATGGATTAGGTCCCGCCTGGCTCAGGATCGCTGGCGGAAGCGCACGTACCTGAACCGGACACGCACAGGGATCGGCCCTCAGCATTTTGTTTAGGCTCAGCACCTGCCGAGTTACCGACGTTCTCGAGGAGCCGTCGCCACTCTGGTGTCGATTCCCACGCTGCCGGCGTCATGAGCGTGCAGACGTCGCGAGACGAGTCGCTTCCCGTGATTCTTGACCGCATTGCCGCGGACGCTGACGATCCGCGCCGTGGCGCGAGTCACGCTTATCTGCCCGCCGTCGTACCTCTGGCACCACGGCGGGCCTTCTCATCTGGGCCTGGAACGGCTGGTGGGTCTGCGTGTAGGCGCACGGCCGAGCATGGCCGCAGGACCGATCTTGCAGACGGGGCTGGGTTCGCCCTGCTACCGGACGGGCACTCCCGTGACGCCCACAACACGGCCGCGACTGACGAGGATCCGAAGATGGCCACAACATGGCCACAACTGATCACGCTGCTCGGTACATATCGCCGAGGGCTGATGCCCAAGAACCGTTGCAGACGTTGGTGCCGAAGGTGGGACTCGAACCCACACGGGGCGTGAACCCCAACGGTGTTTGAGACCGTCGCGTCTACCCATTCCGCCACTTCGGCCCGGCTCCCAGCATCGCGCGACGCGGCGCGGCCCTCAAGCAGGCGCCACGACCGGTGCTCCGAGGGTGGGTGGGGTGGAGCGGAAGACGGGGGTCGAACCCGCGACCTCCTCCTTGGCAAGGAGGCGCTCTACCACTGAGCTACTTCCGCCGGACCGCATTCAATAGTACCGGCGCGGTCGCGGCGACGGCAACGCAGGCCGCCCGCCCTCGCGTCCAATCCGCACTCGCAGTATCCGCGACGCGCATCTGCCTCGATACGCGGGCAGTCTGTACCATGGGGGTGCCGGCACTGTTCGCCGGACGAACGACTACGAGAGGGGGCCACCAATGCGTGTGTTGGCTGCGTTAGACGACAGTGAACTTGCCGATGAGGTCGTCGAGGCGCTCGCTCCGTGGCTATCGGCCGCGGGGGCAGAAGCGCGCCTCATGATGGTGTGGGACTCCAAACAGGTCCATCCGGAAGCGCCCTCGCACCCCCCGGACCTCGTGGTCTCCGACCCGGTGGTGACGTCCGATAGCTGGGCCCGGGCTCCCGTCGACTACGTCCAGAACCGCACCGAGCGGCGCGGGCAGATGATCCAGCGGATCCGCAATGAACGTATCGCCTCGCTCCGCTCGCTCGGAGAACGCCACCTCAAGGGGGGCTTCGACGTGGAAGTGGACGGAGCCGAGGACGTGCCCGAGGCGATCCTCCGCGCGGCCGACGATTACGGCGCGGACATGATCGCGATCGGCACACACGGACGCCGCGGTCTGCGTCGCGTCATCGGGGGCAGCGTCGCCGAGGAAGTGATTCGAAACGCGCGCATCCCGGTGTTCGTCGTGCACCAGGGCTCGGTGGTGCACCCGGGCGCGCACTTCCTGGTGGTTGCGCACGACACGGCGCGCAGCGTCGAGTTGCGCGAGCACCTGTCGACCCTCCAGGAGCGCGACGAGAACGCCCGGTTCACGCTGCTGATCCCGACGACGCACTCGTCGGGCCTGCTCGGCGACTCGAGCGACGAGGTCGCCAGCGCGGAGTACGCCGCCGCGGAGACACGCGCCGTGCTCCGCGACGCCGGCATCGAGCTGGCCGCGGCAAAGGTCGGCGACCCCACGCCGCTGCTGGCCATCGAGGACGAGCTCCACGCCCACCCCGAGATCTACGACGCCGTGATCCTGTGCACGTTCCCGCCGGGGATGTCGCGCTGGGTCCGGATGGACACCGCCCACCAGGTGGAACGCCGTCTCGACATCCCGGTCGACCACGTCATCGCCTACCGCGGGCCGTCTGACAACCCGGTAGCACGCGACGAGTACTGCCAGCGGCTGCGCCACGCCGCCGACACGGCTCGCAGCCAGCTCGCGCGCATCGAGGCGCTCTCCGAGGGCGACGTGGGCATCGCGCTGCCGGCGCGTGAGCACCGGCTGAACGACGAACTCGCGGCCCTCGAGCGCGCGCTGTACGAATCGGGGTGCGGCTAGGCAGTTCCTGTCGCTCCCTCCGAGGCTCAACCCCGACGCCCGTGCGCGCCTCATTGAGACGCGGCACGGGCGTCCGGCGTAGGGGGCGCTAGTGGCGGAACAGGAGCTGTTCGGCGAGCTGGCGGTGATCGGCGGTCTGGCCGTGGTGACCACGGTCGGGCTCTCACGCGTCGGCCTCCCGCCGACCATTGGCTTCCTCATGACCGGCGCGCTCGCCGGGCCGCATGGTGTCGGGCTCGTCGGGGACACCGAGCACATCGAGCAGATCGCCGAGATCGGCGTGATCCTGCTGCTGTTCGCCATCGGGCTGGAGTTCTCGCTCGCGCGCCTGCGGTTCATCTGGCGAGCCGTCGCGCTCGGCGGCTCGCTCCAGGTGGGCGTCACCACCCTCGCCGCCCTCGGCATCCTGCTGCTCGCCGGCGACACGGTGGAGCGAGGGGTCGTCTTCGGGCTCGTCGTGGCGCTGTCGAGCACGGTCGTCGTGCTGCGCGTGCTCGACGTGCGCGGCGAACTCGATGCGCCTCACGGGCGCTTCATCGTGGGCGCGCTGATTTTCCAGGACCTGCTCGTCATCCCGCTCACGCTGCTCGTGCCCGTGCTCGCCGGCGGCGATACCAGCCGCTTCGCCATCGACGCCGCGTGGGCGCTCGCGCGCGCCGCGCTGGCCGTGGGCGCCGTGCTCGTGGTGGCGCGCTACCTCGTCCCGCGCGTCTTCGACGCCGTCGACGCCACCCGCACGCGCGAGGTGTTCCTGCTGACGGTGATCACGATCGCGCTCGGCTCGGCGTGGCTCATGAACCAGCTCGGGCTCTCGTTCGCGCTCGGGGCGTTCCTCGCGGGGATCATGCTGGCCGACACCGACTACAGCCACCGCGCGACCAGCGACATCATCCCGCTGCGCGACGCGTTCACGAGCTTCTTCTTCATCTCGCTCGGGATGCTCGTGGACTGGCGGGTCTTCACGGACGACCCCATGCTCGCCGTGCTGATCGTGATCGGGCTGGTGCTCGGCAAGGCCTTCATCGCCTCGCTGGCGGCGCTCGCGATGCGCAATCCGGCGAGCGTGGCGTGGCGGTCCGGCGTCTACCTGGCGCAGTTCGGCGAGTTCGGCTACGTGGTGCTGTTGCTCGGCGCGAGCGAGGGCCTGGTGACGTCCTCGGAGCTCCGTCTCGTGGTGACCACGGGCGTCGTGAGCATCGTGCTCTCGCGGATGCTGATGCGCTGGACCGGCGGGCTGCACGCCGGGGAGGCGCTGCTGCGACCCCTCGAGCGCCTACTGCGCGCCCGCGGCATCGACGAGCCGACAGCGCAGGACGCGTTCCTGACGGATCACGTGGTGATCGCAGGCTACGGGGTGGCCGGCCAGCTCCTCGCGCGCACGCTCGCGCAGGCGCGCGTGCCGTACGTGATCCTCGAGCTCAACGCCGAGACGGTGCGCGACGCACGTCGGGAGTACACGCACGTCTACTACGGCGATGTCACCAGCACGGAGGCACTCGCGCACGCGCGCCTCGGTCACGCGCGTGTCCTCGTGTTGCTGATCAGCGACGCCCCGGCCGCACGACGCGCGATCGTCACGGCGCACGCGGAGTGGCCGAACGTGCCGATCCTCGTCCGTACCCGCTACGTCGCGGAGCGCGACGGCCTGCTGGCGCTGGGCGCCTCCCAGGTCGTCTGCGAGGAGCTTGAAGGCGGCACGGAGATGTCCGCATGGGTGCTGCGCATGATCGGCCTGGACTCCGCCGCGATTCGCTCCGAGATCACCGATGCACTTGCCTCGTCGACCGTCGGCGACCTGACCGAAGCGACCGGCGAGTGGGTCGCGGCGGCCGACGCGCCACAGGGGCTGCCGACACCGTTTGCTCCTCGATCCGACGAACCCGATCAGGGAAAGATACCGAGCGCGAGGTAGTTCGCGGCCACACGCTCGATCGCGATCAGGAACGCGGCGGTGCGCAGGTCGGGCAGGTCCTCGGAGCGCCACTTCTGGTAGATCTGCCGGTACGACTCGCTCATCGTCTCCTGGAGGGCGGAGCGGACGAAGTCGATCTCCGAGGGTCCGCGCGTGAGAATCCGCATCTCGTCGGGTGGGAACGCCGAGCCGGCGAGCCGCTCGGTCGCCTCCAGCTGGCGGCGTGTCGAGATCTCCTCGTAGCGCTTGTACATGCGGTCGAAGCTCACGTGCGAGAGGTTCTTGAGCCACTCGAAGTAGGAGACCGTGACGCCGCCCGCGTTGAGCCAGACATCGGGGATGAGCAGCACGCCCATCTCGGCGAGGATCGGCTCGGCGTCCGAGTAGACGGGGCCGTTCGCCGCCTCGGCGATGATGCGCGCCTTGATGCGCGACGCGTTCTCGGCCGTGATCGCGCCCTCGACCGCGGCGGGTACGAGGATGTCGCAGTCCATCTCGATCGTGTCCTGCCACGTCGCGACATTCGCCGCGCCGGGGAAGTCGAGGATTGAGCCCCGCTCGGCGCGGTGCGCCAGGAGCGCGTCGATGTCGATGCCGTCCGGGTTGTAGATGCCGCCGTCGATCTCCGCGACGCCGACGATGGTCGCGCCGCCCTCATCGTGGAGGCAGCGCGCGGCGTGCGACCCCACGTTGCCAAGCCCCTGCACGATGACGCGCTTGCCTTCGGTGCCTGCGGCCAGGCCGAGCTTCGCCATCTCGTCGGCGTGAGCCACCACCTCGGAGATGCCGTAGTAGACGCCCAGGCCCGTCGCCTCGATGCGTCCGGGGATCCCGTGAAGCGAGACGGGCTTGCCGGTGACGCAGCCCCAGGCATCGAGGTCCGCGCCGCGGAGCGCGCGGTAGGTGTCGGCGATCCAGGCCATCTCCTGCTCACCCGTGCCATAGTCCGGCGCGGGCACGTCGACGCCGGGTCCCACGAAGTTCTTCTCGATCAGTTCGGCGGTGTAGCGACGGATGACGCGCCGGCGCACGGCCTCGGGTGCATTCGGGTCGAAGCAGATCCCGCCCTTGGCGCCGCCGAAGGGGACCTCGACCACCGCGCACTTGAACGTCATGAGCGCGGCGAGCGCCGTCACCTCGTCCTCGGTGATGTCAGTGCTGACGCGGAGGCCGCCCTTGGTGGGCAGCCGGTGATGACTGTGCTCGGCGCGGTACGCCTCGACCACCTCGATGCTGCCGTCCTCAAGCTCGACGGGGAAGCGGAGGTGGTAGACCGAGTTGCAGGACCGCACCTGCTCGATCAGGCCGGACGGCAGGTTCGAGTAGCTCGCGGCCCGGTCGAACTGCTCCATGACGCTGGAGAGGAAGCTGGGAGGTTGGCTCATCTCGTCCTCCACTGAAACCGGCCACGGAGTCCCCGTCCGCGGCCGCGCATAGTCAAGGCTGAAGCGCCAGTCAGACTGGCGGCGGCAACGTACCACGCACCGCGACCCGTACGCCGCTCACCCCGCGCGCCCGTCCGCGCTAGACTGCCGTGCGGAGGCGCCGATGACCGCACGCACACCGCGCATCGCCGTCGTGACCGGGGCCAACCGCGCCGACGGTATCGGCCTCGCGCTGGTCCGCGAGCTGCGCGCACGCGGCTGCGCGCCCGTCGTCGGCACGTACCGGGACCCCTCGACCGCCGGGGCGCTCCTCGAAGCGTCCGGCGCGGACCCCGACATACTCGCGGCTCAGGTCGACGTGACCTCGGACGCATCGGTCGAGGCGTTCGGGCGCTGGTGCGCCGAGCACCTCGACCGCGTCGACCTGCTCGTGAACAACGCCGGTCTCGGCTCGAAGGACGCATCGATCGTGAGCGCGCCGATCGAGGAGCTCGAGTACCAGGTGCAGGTGCACGGCGTGGGGATGCTGCGCGTGACTCGCGCGCTGCTGCCCCTGATGGGCCGCGGCGCGGTGGCGGTGAGCGTCTCATCGAGCCTCGGCAGCATCACCGACATGAACGCGGGTTCGACGTACTACGGGCCTGCGAAGGCGTTCCAGAACGCGCTGACGAAGCAGCTCGCCGCGACGGTGCGGCGCGATGGCATCGTCGCGTTCTCGGCGAGCCCGGGCTGGGTCTCGACCTCGATGGGCGGCTCGGCGGCGCCGCTGACGCCCGAGGACTCGGCGCGCCGGCTCGCGGACCTCGTGCTCGGCGCGGGGCCGGACGATGCCGGGACGTTCCGCACGGTAGACGGAGGCACACTCGCCTGGTGAGCGCGCGATGTGCGCGCTCAGGGTGGCACGGAGGAGGCAGAGGCAATGACGCAAGAGACGGCCATCGACCCCGGACGCACGGCAGTCGTGATCATGGACTTCCAGGTCGGGATCGTCGGGCCATACGCGAGTAATCCCGAACAGGTCGTCGAACGCGCCGCCTCGGCGCTCGCGGCCGCGCGCGGGGCCGGCGTGCCGGTGTTCCACATCGTGCACCGCGGCGGCCCGTTCGAGGCCGACTCGCCCGACGTGGAGATCCACCCCGGCGTCGCGCCGATCGAGGGTGAGCAGGTGATCCGCAAGGTGCGCGCCGGCTCGTTCTCCACGACGGGCCTCGACGCAATCCTGCGCGAGGACGGACGTGACACCCTCGTGCTCATGGGCGTTGCGACCAGCGGCTGCGTGCTCTCGACGCTGCGCTGGGGGGCGGACATCAGCTACAACCTCGTCGTCGTGAAGGACGGCTGCGACGACGGCGACGAAGAGGTGCACCGCGTGCTCACCGAGAAGGTGTTCCCGCGGCAGGCGACGGTCCTCACCGCCGCCGAGTTCGCGGATCGCCTCGGCGGGTAGTCCGAGGCGCGCGCCCAGCACGTATAGTCGCGGCACAGGCCGGGCGCGCCCGGCCGCTCAAGGAGGGCAACCATGGACTGGAGCGATAACGCAGAGCAGGCGAGTTTCCGCGAGGACGTTTCCACCTTCATTCGCGATCGGCTCCCGGAGCGGATCGCCGAGATCCCGCGCCACTCCGTGAGCATGTACACCTGGTACGAGGACCTGCACAACGACGACGCCGATGTGCAGGCCGCCGCGCGCGAGTGGGCGGACGCCCTCGCCGAGCGCGGCTGGGTCGCGCCGCACTGGCCGTCCGAGTACGGCGGCGCCGGCCTGACGGCGATGGAGCAGTTCATCTTCAACGAGGAGATGGCGAAGGCCATGGCCCCGCCGGTCGGCGGCAGCGGCGTGATGCTCCTCGGCCCGACGTTGCTGGTGCACGGCACCGACGAGCAGAAGCAGAAGTACCTGCCCGCGATCCTCTCCGGCGAGACGCGCTGGACGCAGGGCTACTCGGAGCCGGGCGCGGGGTCCGACCTCGGCTCGCTGCAGACGCGCGCGACGCGCGACGGCGACGAGTTCGTGGTGAACGGGCAGAAGATCTGGACCTCCTCGGCCCACCAGGCCACGGCGATCTTCGCGCTCGTCCGCACGAACCCGGACGCGCCGAAGCACCGTGGCATCTCGTTCCTGCTCATCGACGACATCAAGACGCCCGGCCTGACCGTGCGTCCGCTGATCGACATGGCGTGGGGCCACCACGTCAACGAGACGTTCTTCGAGGACGTACGCGTCCCGGCTGCCAACGTGCTCGGCGAGGTCGACCGCGGGTGGTACGTCGGCATGACGCTGCTCGACTACGAGCGCTCTGGCATCTCCGGCGCCGTCACGCAGCTCCAGGACCTCACGGAGCTGCTCGAGGCTGCCCGCAACGACGACCGCTCGGTGCTCGACCGCAGCCCGTCGTTGCGCGCCCGGCTCGCGGACCGCGCGCTCGCGATCCAGGTCTGCTACCAGCTCTCGATGCGGATCGCCTCGATGCAGGCGGCCGGGATGGTGCCGAACTACGAAGCGTCAATCGGCAAGATGTTCTCGTCGGAGCACGGCCAGGAGCTGTACCGGGTCGGCATCCGCACCTTCGGGCTGTACGGCGACCTGTGGCCGGGCGACCCGAAGGCGCCACTCAACGGCAAGCACATCCACGGCTACGTCCGCTCGATCCCCTCGACGATCGGCGGCGGCTCTTCCGAGATCCAGCGCAACATCATCGCGACGCGCGGGCTGGGGCTGCCTCGCGGGTAGCTACCTCTTGCTGGAACACGCACGAGGTGGGCCGCCCGATCGGGCGGCCCACTGCTTGTCGCGGGGCGTCGAGGCGTCTCGTGCGGCGGCTACACGCGGATGACGACCTTGCCGAAGTGGCGCTGCGACTCGAGATGCCGGTACGCCTCGGCCGCCTCGCCGAACTCGAATACGCGGTCCACCACCGGATGCACCTCGCGCAGCTCGAGCGCGCGGTTCATCTGCTCGAACATCGCGCGGCTGCCGACATAGATGCGCGACGCACGCAGCCCGCGGCCGACGAGGGGCACCTGCGTCTCGTCCGACTCCTCGCGCGCGAGGCCGCCGATGAGCGCGATGTCGCCGCCGAAGCGCGTCGCGGTCATCGACTTCGCAAAGGTGCCCTCGCCACCGACCTCGAGTGTGAGGTCGACGCCGCGGCCGTCGGTCAGTTCGCGGACGGTGCGGCCCCAGTTGTCGTCGTCGACGTAGTTGATGGTGTGGTCCGCGCCATGCTCGCGTGCCCGCGCCAGCTTCTCGTCGCTACTCGACGTAATAAAGCTGCGCACCCCGGCGATCGCGGCGAGCTGCAGCCCGGCGATCGACACACCGCCCGTGCCGAGCAGCAGGACGCTCGACCCCGGCTGTAGCCCTGCGACCTCGAACATCGAGCACCACGCGGTGAGCGCCGCGCACGGCAGGGTCGAGGCCTCCTCATCGGTCATGTGCGCGGGCGTGGCGACGACGGCGCGTTCCGGCAGCGCGATCAGCTCGGCGAGCGTGCCGTTCGTGTCGCCGCCGCCGAGCGCACGGCGCGTGTTCGCGGGAGTGCCGTCGCCGTCGAGCCAGTCGAGGAAGAAGCAGCTCGTGACGCGGTCGCCGACCTCGAAGCGGGTCACCTCGTCGCCCACGGCGACGACCTCGCCGGACCCGTCCGAGAGGGGCACGATCGCCTCGCGCGTGCCGCTCGCGAGCATGAGGTCACGGTAGTTGAGCGAGGTGGCGCGGACGCGGATGACCACCTCGTCGGCGGCCGGTTCGGGATCGGGCAGCTCGACCTGCATGATGCCGTCGATGCCGCCGCCGGGAGTGAGCTGGTACGCCTGCATGTGGTCCTCCGAGGTCGATGCGCGTGGGCAGCGGGGAGTATCGCAGATTCGTCGGGCGAAGCGCGTCGGCATTGTGCGTTCCGTACGTTCTGTGCCGTACAATGCCTTCCGTACGTGCTGTGCCGTACAATGTCTGCCGTACAGGAGAGAGCCATGGTCTCGCGAGTGGAAGTCCGGCTGGACGAAGAGCATCGACAGCGTCTCGATGCCATTGCCGAGGAGCAGGGCGCCTCGATCTCCGAGGTGCTGCGCCGGCTGATCGACGACGCGTGGGAAGCAATCATGTTGGAGCGTCGGCGCCAGTTGGTGCGCGAGATCGCCTCGTTTGAGATGGAGGTCCCGGACGATCCGCAGGATCTCTTCCGTGAGCTGGAGTCCCGGTTTGAGTCCGACAGCCTTCCTTGACACGAATGTCCCGATCTACGCTGCTGGGGCTGCGAATCCCCACAAGCTGCCGTGTGCCGAGATCCTTGGCCTCGCGTCCTCGTACCCGCGGAACTTTGTCACGAGCGTCGAGGTCCTCCAGGAGCTGCTCCACCGCTTCAGTGCTCCCGATCGCTGGCCGGTAGGGCGCTACGTCCTTGCCCGATTCGTCTCGCTCATGCGCGGCCGGACCGAGCCCGTCTTCCCTGAAGATCTCGACCTCGCGACTGAACTTGTTGATCTCGATACCCGCGCAGGTGCCCGCGACCTCGTCCACGCAGCTGTGATGCGGCGCGTCGGTGTAGAACTGATCGTCTCAGCCGACCGGGGATTCGACCGGATTCCTGGCGTCACGCGCCTGGATCCCCTCGACATCGATGGGTGGCGCGACTCCCTGGTGGTCTCCGAAGGGGGCAACGGAGCCGCGCCGTAGCCCCGCCGCTGGACGGGGCTAGAAGCCCTTGAACTCCGGCGCGCGCTTCTCCAGGAACGACTGCACACCTTCATCGGCGTCGCGGCTCTGCATCGACTGCGGCCCTGCCTTGGCGGCGAGGTCCCACATCTCCTCGTGGGCCTT
>MKWU01002497.1_pt1 | contig 27365 bp, 26 predicted proteins | sample 809101 | NCBI WGS metagenome assembly MKWU01 (sample SAMN05860141, study PRJNA318959) | sponge metagenome | host: Aplysina aerophoba | place: Slovenia: Piran, Adriatic Sea, Gulf of Piran | collected 2013-05-07 | reverse complement strand
GGGATGAAATTCAAACCGGCTGGCCAACTGCGCAACGGTCTCTTCTCCCCGGAGCGCGGCCAACGCCACCTTGGCCTTGAACCCCGGACTGTGCTTCTTCCTGCTCTGCTTCATTTGCCTGCTCCTCTCTCTTCGTACATTCTAGGAGTCAGACTCTCTCTTAGCCACCTGTCCGATTTATTGGGTCCACCTCAGTCATAAATTCTGGGCGGCAATTCCGGATATGGGACACCGTGTGCTGAGGGTCGCTTGGTTAACCGAGGAGGGCACGCCCGTATCAATACTATCTTACGGTCTCCGGATTACCTCTGCCATCGCTACCTTATCCTACCAAGTTGGTACTCCCTGCACGATGGCTTGAACTCCGGCAAAGTCGGTTATCGCCACTCCAACGGATCATGGCAGTATCCCCATTCACCCAGTGAGCGAATCCAATCAACGAACTCCTTTACGGTGGCTTCACTGAAGTTATTCCTGTGGCCAATCCAACTGTGGCACACAGTTTCGCCATTGAATTCAGGTATCGGAATGGCCGGTCCACCTCCTGTGTAAATGAAGTCCTCGCTAATGAGGACATAGTCGGAACTTGTGTCTCGCAAGATGTGGTCTTGGTTTGGCGTTCCGTCGTTTCTGCTGTGGCAGGAATCCTCTTGAATCCACTCTCCAGTTTCCAGGTTCCGGTGATAAATGTTGTCTCCCCTGGACTTACGTATGCTTTGATGAAGATTTGAACGCTTTTCTTCAAACCGCTGATCTTGCCAGTAATCGTCGTGGCCCATCTTTTCGGTGACGCGCATGGCGTACACTAAGGTTCCCTGTCGTTGCTTCTGCTTTGAACCTGTTCCTAATATCCAATCCCCGACCTGGGCATAACGTCTGATCTTCGGCTTACATGTTGCCAAGGTGCAGAAACCATAAAATGGGTTTGGGGCAAACCCGTCATCGATCTTGACTATATAAGAGTGGAGCCGCATCATTTTTCTCTAGCAGGGATGTCTTTTTATGTTTCGGTAGCTGTAGGTAGTGCCATCTTGGTTGTACCAGTGGTTGGACTCGCCGTTGATTGCATTTATGATGCTCTCTCCATTCCACCCAACAACAGCGTCCGCGTATTTTTCCAGGGCCTCTGGCAACTCGCAATCTCGGGCTCCGCGCTGCCATACTCCGACGATTCTCTTACCATGCTTATGAGCGTATTCTATTTCCCAGTTGACCCACTTGCTTTCTTTTGTACCCGGTGCAATGTGGGTTATCAGCACGCTCGACTGGTCGATTTGCGGCCCGAGAATTTGACCCTTGATATAATCTTCGTTCCTAGCGTTGTTGAACTTGTCCGTGGTGATTGAATAGTTCCTCGCGGTTATTCCATGCCTTACCATCATGGCCTTGAGTCTGGGAATATCACCCTCTTCTTCGGTTATGTGACTGACAAAGGCGTTGATGATTTTATTAGCCATTCCGGCCTATCTCCCCCTGCTCCAATCGCAGGCTCTCATAATGTCAGATGCTTGGAGGGGATCCGCAATCCACCACCCTACTCTATAGTAACATACGAACATTTCACCCTGCTGCTCCGTTTTGCATTTCACCACATTGGGAACCACGGTGGGTGCGAAGATACTGGTCAAACAAATGGTTCTTCAGTACCTCGCCAAATGCAGGATCGTCGGTTATGCGCTTGTACAGGTTGAAGTTCAAGTCGATGATTTCCTGAATGACCTGTTCGACTTTATGATCGAAGGTAATCCGCACGTTCTCCAAAGTGTTGACCTTGGTCGCGACCTCCAGTGCTGAATCCTCTTCCAAGCGTTCCATCATTCTACTCAGAGTGATCCGGTGTTCGGGGCTTAGCTCGATGCCGAAACGTTCGTTGAGATCGGCGATGATGAGTGAAAGGGCCTCCAACTCTTCCGGTGTTCTTTGTCCTGGGTCCTTGGTCCGCACAGGGTCAAGCCTGTCTCCCTTCCGTTCCAGCGCAACTTGCCCGCTAGCAGTCTGCTGGATGCGGTAGGACTCCATGTCGATACTCTGTTGAATTTCAAGGGGCAATTGTTCACGGTCAACTCTGAGCAACCGGCGGAGATGCCTAGCGAAAACGTAGAGTTTCTCTAGGTCAGCATCCAGAAAAGTAATCACTTGGGCCAGAAACGAATACAGGCGTACATAGTCCGTTACCTGCCCCCGGAAATCCTGCCGCTCATCTTCCTGAAGCTCAGAGAAGCGTTGAATTGACGGAGCAAGGGCTGCATAGAGCTGGTCCTGGGTTGAACCAGGCTGGAAGAACACCCCGGCAAAGGCATCCACGTCCTTATCAGTAAAGACCGGGTACGTATTCAGCCGAGTCTGAACCTCGTACAGCAAGTTAGGGTCGGTCGCCTCTGACAAAATTGTCGTTTCGTAGTAGGGTTGGAAGGCGCTTTGGATGTCATCGGATTCGTTTGCGAAGTCGATAACCATGGTGCCGGGCTTGTCGGGGTGCGTCCGGTTCAGCCGAGAGAGGGTCTGCACCGCATTGACACCGCCCAGTTTCTTGTCCACATACATGGTTTGCAGCAGTGGCTGGTCAAACCCAGTCTGGAACTTGTTGGCGACAATCAGCATCCGGTATTCGGGGGCCCCGAAAGCCCTAGCGGTTTGGGCTTCTGAGATGCTGTTCATACTGGCTTCGGTGTAGGAATGTCCGCTGTCCTGGACCGTCCCAGAAAAAGCCACCAGGGTCTTGAACGGCTTACCGATTTCGGCCAGATGCCTGTCCACGGCCAGCTTGTATCGGACGGCGTGCAGGCGGGAACGGGTCACAATCATCGCCTTGGCCCGGCCGCCAATTTCGCTCTGCGACTTGCCGATGAAATGCTCAACCATAATCCGCACCTTCTCTTCAATTGCGTGTGGATGCAGATCCACGAAGGACCGGAGCAGATAAGAGGCTTTGGACTTGTCGTAGCGCGGATCGTCCTCAATCGTCTTGAGCAGTCGCCAGTAGGCCTTGTACGTGGTGTAGTTTTCCAGTACGTCTAGGATGAACCCTTCCTCAATAGCCTGACGCATACTGTAAAGATGGAAGGGAGCGAATGTCCCATCGGGGTGACGGAAGCCGAATAGCTCCAAGGTCTTCGGTTTCGGAGTAGCGGTAAAAGCAAAGGTGGAGACGTTGGGAGGTTGCTGCCGCCTTGCCATCTGGGTGAGCACAACATTGTCCAGTTCCCCTTCCTCAGTCGCCTCTTGGTCGGTCTCCTCCACTTCAGCCTTTTCCAGAGAAGAGGGAGCCAGTACCCTGTTCAGGTCTCTGGTACTTTCGCCGGACTGGGAAGAGTGGGCCTCGTCCACAATCAGGGCGAACCGCTGACCTGGCAACTGGCCTATTTCTTGGGCAATCACGGGGAATTTCTGCAAGGTTGTAACAATGATGGTTTTGCCCGATTCCAGCGCCTCCCTGAGCTTCCGCGAAGTGGTGTCTATGTTCTCCACAACGCCAAGGGTCTGCTCGAACTGGCGCATAGCCGCCTGGAGTTGGCGGTCCAGCACCCGGCGGTCGGAAATTACCACGATGGAATCGAATACCCGGCGGTCTTCGACGTCATGGAGGGTGGACAGTTGATGGGCCAGCCAGGCAATGGTGAAGGTCTTGCCGCTTCCTGCTGAGTGCTGCACCAGGTAGCGTTGCCCGGTTCCCCGTTGCCTAGCGTCGCTCACCAGCCGCCGCACGCAGTCGAGTTGTTGGTAGCGGGGAAAGATCAGGTATCGCTTGCCCGTCTTCCTGCCCCGGTCGTCTTCCTCCTCAACTTCGTGGATGAACTGGCGCACCAGATCAAGCACGCTGTCCCGCGCCCAAGTTTCCTCCCACAGGTATGAAGTCGCGTATCCGGTCTGAGTAGGCGAGACGGGTGGATTGCCAGCGCCACCGAATTTGCCCTGGTTGAAGGGCAGGAACCGGGTTTGCGGCCCAGCCAGTTGGGTGGTGACATATACCAGGTCGGGGTCAACGGCGAAGTGGGCCAAGCAACGCCGGTAGGCAAACAACGGCTCCCGAGGGTCCCGGTCCGTCCGGTACTGGTGGATTGCGTCTTCCACCGTTTGCCCCGTTAGGGGGTTCTTCAGTTCCGCAGTGAAGATGGGGATGCCATTGAGGAAGAGGGCCAGGTCCAGGCTCCTGTTGGTTCTCTCGCTGTAATGGAGTTGCCGAGCCACCGAGAAGACGTTGCCCCGGTGGAGCCGCTGCGTTTCTTCGTTCAGGCCGCTGGACGGGCGGAAGTACGCCAATTGGAACCGGCAGCCCATGTCCCGGATGCCGCGGCGTAGCACGTCCAGCGCGCCCCGGCGGGCAATCTCGGAGGCCAGGCGCTTGAGGAATTGTTCCGCCACGGCGCCCCCGTGATGCTGGGAGAGGCGCTGCCACTCATGGGGCTGGGTCACCAGCACGAAATCCAGCACGTCCTCCGGGATGAGGCACAAAGCGCGGTCATAATCTTCGGATGTCCGCTTCCGGTAGCCGCCCGGCGTCGAATCCAGGTAGGAAACCCCTTCTTCTCCAATCGACCGTTCGCCGTCCTGGACAAGGCAGGATTCGATGGAGTGTTCAAAGGCCCGTTCCGAAACTTCTACTGGCATTCTGCCTCCTCTCTAACGTCAATCCGGCCGGTAACGGCGGCGGATATGAGAGCGCTCCGAAGCTCTCTCAGGCGCTCAATGGCTTCGCGGATTTTGGCGATGAGGGAATCTAGTTTCCCCGTCTCCTGGTCCAGGAAAGCGGCAATGGCTAGTTGTTCATTTTTCGCGGGCCTAGCAAATACAAGGTCTCCAATTTGCTCGAAATTCAGCGCATCACGAGAGACACCGTTTTCGTTGTTGAATATCTGATCTTGCAAGGAACGAGACTCTACTGAGTAGGCTAGGAATTCCGGTTCATCCTGCTGCTGATTAGGGCGAAGAATACAGACGTGTTGGTTCACATTGGCGTCTTTGCCTCTCAGTCTAGCGACACAGCTTCTGCCTAGAGACGCGCCTGTAATGTTCAGCAGTACGTCACCTTCCAATACACGGCTGCCAGCCATCTCTTCATCGGTATCGGTGTCAATATACGCGACGTCAGCAAGCCGCAACTCCCCAAAGTGCACATTCTGACTGCGGAGCAACATCACTCCATCGTCGACGTATCGCTCCGCGCCGCCCTTTGGAGTCTTTCCGCTTCCAACCTTCCCTGCCAGATGCTTCAGCCGTTTAACCTCCCAATGGGCCGGAATCTCCCCTAGCCACTCGACGCCGGAGTCTTTCACCGACGCGTCGGGGTCGAGGCCTCTGGTTACGGCGCGGGTGATGAGGGCGGTGCGTTTCTCCTGGAGGAGTTCCATCAGCCGCTCCTTCTTGGAGACCAGGGCGTCAATCCTAGCCGTTTCCCGGTCCAGGAAGGCCGCTATCGCCTGTTGTTCGGGGAGGGGTGGGAGAGGAATGAAGCTGCAAGCCACCTCATCAGGACTAACACGCGGCATCTTGGCACCGTATGTTAGCGTATCAATCCAACGGATGTACGGCGCATTCAATAGGCAGTATGCCAAGTAGCTTTGCGAACAATCTTCCAAGGGTCGCATAACTAAGACCTCACTAGTTGCTGTGCCTTCAAAGTCTGGATGGGCTACCTTGGCAAGGTAAGGCCGGAGCTTCCCGAACAAAACATCCCCTGGGGCGAAAGTGACAACGGTACTGTCAACGCTGTCAGGCTGGTAGTCGAGCAGCAATTTACCAGTCCACGGTTCAATGTTTTCCAGCCCGACGTATGCAACATCCTCGGGTTTGTTGCCAAGTTTGTCGTTACGCAAGGGAGCCGAGTACTTCAACCGCTTAACCTCCCAATGCGCCGGAACATCGCCAAGCCAGTCGGCGCCGGAGGGCTTGTAACCGGGGTAGGGTCCGTATTTTTCAGTCAACGTCGCCATGCAATCGACTCTAGCCTAGTCTTACCAACCTCGACGGCAATCACCGCGACGGTTGTTCACGAACATGTCAAGTCCATCATCGGGCCAAGGCGTTTCGTCCTTCCGCAGAAATGACCGATGAACTTTCGGAATGACTCTCTTGGAAACACGCCTTCGAGGCCACTTATAGATAGCGGCAAAGGGATTTTTGCCGCCGATGTTTTGCGCCAACCTTGGCGGAATCAGGCGGGGATCACGGTCACTTGCCCTCTTGTGATAGTCCGGGTGTGTGGGTAGCAGCAAGCCTAGCAGCCCGCATCTCTGATTGTTTCTCCGGTCAATGACGCTGGCCGAAATCTCCCAGTCCACGTGCTTGCGCTGCCAGGTGCAGGGGCCAATTAAGACGATGGTGACGGTGGCATCGGCGATATGGTCATCGCGGATCCTCCGGCGTATTTCGTCCAAGGGGAGAGTCTCGTCGTGAATATCTCCTGGGCTGACCGACTTATCTATGGCTTTGCTGTTCAATGCCTGAACCAGCCGATTCTTGTATTCTTGGTCATCCGCGTGGTAGTAGCTGATGAATACCTTGTGCCTGGGAACTGAGTTCGTGGGCAAGTCTATCCTCCAGTAAGTGGCATGTCCGAAGGGATTATAAGCCAGTAAGCGAGGAATATAGTCACGATGACCAAGACATAGAACGGCACCGTTGAGGGTGAACGAAATACGGCCCAAAGAAACTGTCCAATCGCACTGCCGACCAGATTCACCATATAAAGGTCAGTTACGCCTACCTTCCTGCGATGCACTTTGGAGACGAAATCGTTGTAAGACTTTCTGAACCGGCGTTCCAGCCCGAGATAATAGGCGTCCAGGAACCAGAACAGGCCGGTTGGAACCAAGGCAATCAGTGCGTGCTGCGGCTCCCCCGTCCGCGCTACCAGCACCAGAACCGCAGCCACGAGGGTAACGCACCAAACCTTGCAGGAGCGGCTATTCTCCGCCATTCGGTTTATCACGCCCTGCATGATGGTTAGGTGTGTCTGGACGGAGGAAGAATTCTCATTTAGTGGTTTGTTCTCAGACATGCCAATTGCTCACTTAGTTTCTGCCACGTATCCGGATAGCTTCCTCGACCCAATCGGCGATATTGTCCTTTATGTGAGCATACACGTTAGTACTCCGTTTGTACGGGGGATCATAAGCGTTTACGATGTTCGAGAGCCTTTTCCCGTCTACGATGATGCTATAGAAGGGATTCGCACCTTTCGCTGACTGGTCTCCATTACTGTTCCGAAGGTTGTGAATGTAAATCCCAACCACTCCTTTGCCATCATTCCATGCCTTCTCGATCTCATAATTGATCCACTTGCGGCCTGATGTATTGGTTCCGATGAGGACGATGGCGCAGGACTTGCCGTACATTTGGTCGTTGATCCACCTTCGGATTGCAGCATCGCCGCCTTTGGTAACAGTTTCCCAGTCGTTGTCGGACACAGGTTCGTTTCCCTCGACGACGCCCATGTTCCTTACTTGGCCAGCACGCCAATTGTCCGGATTGTAGTGAAAGCTGAAGAAGGTTCGTCGTTTGACCATCAGTTTTCCTCCCATGATCCTTTGCCAGGTAATTGCCAGGCTCCTCCAGGAGACCAGTTCATATCAAACTGCTCGCCCGCCAGGATGCTGTCGCGAACTGGTCCCAAGAAGGACCGGATGCGGCTACCAAGTTCCTCAAATGCGCCGGGCGGGAGATGCAGCAGCGCGCCATGATGTCCATACGCTGTCCAGTAGTCTTGAAGTTGAGGGGTCGAGTAAAACGCGGGTGTAAGGGCTTCAGGCAACTCGGCGCTCCAAGGTGTGCCGCGCCTGTCAAAGCACCGCGCAACCGCCTCCTGCAGCTCGGGACCGGCAAAAGCGAAGGTTTCAGACAAGGCCCACACGTCGTAGAAGTCCTTCATACGGCTGTTGAGTGTACCCAACTGGACCATAGCCTCGAACTTCTCAGCAATGGAAGACACCTGGGGATAGGTGCGCAGGAAGGGCGCGGGAACACCGCTAATCAGGGTAGGCAATTGGGCTTCTTCCGATCCAGGGAATACCACGTCGCCAAACCCAAAGTCTACCTGTACGTTGCACTTGGCATTTCCCAGAAGGGCAATGAGGGTTGCACGCTGCCCACCGTAACGCTGCCCATCCCGGATCTCTGAGACTCTCAACGAGTTGATGTCGAGATCTACCCCGTCCTCAGGGCAAGAGACGTTGCAAATAGTCGTCATCACACCTCGGACGTTTTCCTCATCGTTGGCTCCAAAAGCCAATAAATCAACATCGCGCGTTGCCCGAAAAGGTTCGTCCATCCACAATGCTAGTAGGGTCGCGCCCTTCAGGATGCACCGTTCCCGGATATCGGACTCCCCAAGTCTGTAGAGGAACCGCTCGCAGGCGTAACGGTCCAGAAACAGCTGGAACTCCGTAGCTTCGGCCTTCGCTCTGCTGAGCAAACGAGACCTGATCGAAGCTGCGACGTTGGTTGTCATAGCACTCCGGTTTCCATGATGGCGCTGAGGCGGCGCGAGGGCAGAACCTCAAGAGTACGCATTAGTTCGGCGATTGTGACCTTTCTGTCATCGAGAGCCTCACGGAGAGCCTCCACAGCTGCTTCCCGCCCGACAAGGCGTTGAAACCGAAAACAATCAACTATCGTGCGAGCCGGAGACGTAATGCGAGTCGGCACTTCCTCGAAGCTAGTTGTCTGTATGCCATAAGTCAAGGCGGCGGCGCTGAACCGCACCAGTCGAACTCCCATTCCAGTGAGAGCGGGAGCTTTTGCCTTGTGCGGTATGGCGATCCAGACCTGGCGGGGAATCTGTGTACCAATTTCATGCACCTGAAGCGCCGATAGTAGACAGACTATCGCGTTGGGAACTCGGGCGCACACCGAGGCCATCGAGTAACGTTCCGTGAGTTCGGCTTCCGTCAAGCGATAGAGGCCCCAACTTATCCGCTCGACGGTGTCATCGGCCACAAGCTGCCTGAGTCTGTGGTAGGGTATCCCCAACGGCTCCAGTTGGCTGGGCCGAAAGAAATTACCGATGCCGGCTTCATGAAGAATGTCTTGGGTGAGTTCGACCGTCATTGCACTCTATTCTTGTCGGTTATAGCGACTGCGTGACCAACATTCTACAAGAATGCAATGAGGTTGTAAAATTAAGTTGGCAAATGTTACACGGTTGCCGACCTTTTCTGTACAAAACAGAGAACAGAACGATTAAGGGGATGCTGACGCTGTAACCTCTCTCAGCATCCGAATGATGTCTGCTTCAATGCCCTGTATGTCTGCCTCGATATCCTCCAGTGGACGCGGTGGGGCATACCGGTAAAAGTAGCGGTTGAAGTTAATCTCGTAGCCTACTATCCCAACTTCTCCGTCCTTGGCATCCCTCTTGGATTCATCAACCCAAGCGTCCGGCACGTGGGGTTTGACTTCGCGCTCGAAGAAGGCGTTCACGTCCTCAATCAGAGGTACGCGTTCAGTATCCCGCAGATCCGGGTCTGGTTCCTGTTTGCCAGCCTTGTTGGTGCAAATAGCTGCCGTTTCGTCACGCTCCGCCAAAGCGTTGAGGATTGCTTTGCGAACGGGAACAGACAGCTTGATCTCAGCACGCTTCGCCGCGTCGTCGAGGATACCTTCAAATACCTTCCGGTCCTTCACTACTATCTCAGGCAAGGCGTTCAACATCTTCCGGAGCGACTCTTGGAGCGTGCGTCCCCGCGCCTCTTCCTGATCCGCCGCATAACCCCGCTTCCTCGACTTGGCCAGGTTTTGGAACCCCCTTTCGCCTTCAATCCGAGCAATACGTTCAGGAGTTGCCTGGAAGTTGAGCCGGAGCGGGCGTTCTACCGTGATCTTTCGGAATCCGAAGTGAGCTGTAGGGAAAATACGGCTCACCACGGCATCTTCTTTCCCTCTGTCCTTGGAAATCTGTCGGGTCTCTCCGTCCCGGTAGGCGCCAAGGATTTCTAGAATGTCGCGGGCTTTCTCTGAGGGAATCTGTCGACGCTTGTCACCCAGGCTTCGAGGCATTGAAGTCCAGAACGACGAAGCGTCAATGAGCTGCACCTTGCCAAAGCGTTCCGGGTTTTTCCGATTAGTAAGGAGCCAAACGTAGGTGGCGATACCAGTGTTGTAAAAGAGTTGCTCCGGCAACGCGATCAGGGCCTCCAGGAGATCGTTCTCGAAGATGTAGCGGCGTATCTCACTCTCGCCGCTGGCTGCGTCTCCGGTAAAAAGGGGCGACCCATTCATAATGATAGCGATTCGCGAACCACCCTCTTCCGGATTCTTGGTGCGGGCGAGCATATGCAACAGGAACAGAAGTTGACCATCGCTAATGCGCGGGAGTCCCGGTCCAAATCTGCCGGCAGCTCCCCGGTTGTGTTCGGCGCGGACCGCAATTTCGTCACGCTTCCAGTCCTTACCGTAGGGCGGATTCGCAATAAGATAGTCGAAGGATCTGGCCGCGTGCCGGTCGTTGGAGAGGGTGGTTCCGAAGACGAGGCTATCGGCGTCCCTGCCTGTCGGGTCTTTCATATACAGATCCGACTTGGAAACCGCCCAAGTCTCCGGGTTTACCTCTTGGCCGAATAGGTGAATCTCGGCATTTGGGTTGACCGGACCGGTCAGTAGATTGCCATTATCCATGTGGCCAATGTTGATACGCTCCTTAGCGATGGTTAGCATCCCCCCCGAACCACAACAGGGGTCATAGATAGTCCGCACCACGCCACGGCCGCCGATTCTATTTCCGTCCCCGGCTATCATCAGACCAACCATGAGATGTACTACGTCGCGGGGTGTAAAGTGTTCACCTGGGTTCTCGTTCAGTGCTTCGTTGAATCGGCGGATCAGTTCCTCGAAAATTGTGCCCATCGTGGCGTTGTCAATGCGGTCGGGATGAAGATCCACGTTCCCGAATCTCTCCAGAACTTGGAAGAGCAGGCCTGCCTCGTCGAGCTTGCTGATGGTGTTATCGAAGTCGAACCTCTCTAGGACTTCGCGCATATTCTGGCTAAATCCCGCGGTGTAGTTCCTCAAGTTGGCGGCGACGTTTGGGGCGTCAGCCAATAGTAAATCGAAGTCGTATCGGGAAGTATTGTAAAACGCGAAACCAGAAGATCTGCAGAGCTGGCTATGCAAATCTTCCAACCCTTTGCCACGGAGTTCGGCCTGACGGTGGAGAACATCTTCCTTGGTCGGGCCGAGTACGCAGTCAAGCCGCCGCAATACGGTGAGAGGAAGGATGACATCCTGGTACTTCCCCCTCTTGAAGGTGTCCCGTATCAGGTTAGCGACTCCCCAAATGAAGTTGACAATTTCGCTGTGGTTCATTCTTTCATCACGGGCAGTGTTACTTTGGGCGGTAATATAACTCTTTCCCCTCTGAGCTCTGGAGTTTCCCAGCGTGCCACTCGGGTATGTTCAGATCCATACTAGCGTAACCTGTTCAATTCGGGTGCATAGGCGCCGAACTCAAGGGAGATGTAGAGCAACTCTTGAACCTTGGCTCCAAGTGCTTAAGTCCATCGAGAAAAACTCGGCTGAGAACAGAGTAAGGCACGCGTGGGTCTCAGTCAATGTACATAATCGATGTTGGATGGCAGTTTTCTGTGGTTAGGCGGGACACTCTTACTTAGCGCCCCGCAGGACGCAAGGTCAGCTGTTTCAGGACCGAGTCCAACCGCTTTCGGTGCTGTCTATATTCGTCTAACTCTTCGGCCCGCCAAGCCAGTTGCTCAGCATTCTCAGCGTCACTCCAAGGGCGGGCATTCCTGTAGAGGGCCAGAGTCAATTCATGGTCAACGATTATGACGTGTCAATGCCAAGCTGGAAGTCTGTCATTGTCGCCAAGATACATGTGGCAGAGACCATTGACAGCGATAACTTCAGTTACCGTGCAGCAACTTCACTTCGTAAGTCGACGGATTAGCGACTGAAACGGGGATGCGAAGCTGTATGGCATACCTGGTCTCGAGGGTCACGCCGATGCTTTCCTCCCATCCGTCAAGCCCGAGAATCCGTAACTCGTCACAGCGCGACAGTATCTGGAGTCCTAGGGCGTACCAGGCGCTGTTCGGGATGGCGTCCTCATCGAGCGAAGCGCCAAAAGACAGTGGCGAGAAGACGAGCTCGTAGTGGCGGATCAGATAACCACAGTATCTGTTGACACTGTCGAACCTGACTTGCCGTACTGAAGGACCCGGATGCCCCAAGGGCGCAGCCAGGTAGATGAGGGGACCGTCGAATTTCTCGAACTCGTCCAATGCGTCAGTAGGCAGGAATCCGGGCAGGGGAACTGTGGTCATTTCTATCGGCAGTTGTAGCCTCAACCGTAACGTCGATAACTGCGAACAACTCCTTCCATAGTTGTAGGCGGTCGTTATCTACTTACCAACGATCTATCCGACGGCGTCATCGTTCGTGTGATAGGCGATCGCTAGATCGACCTCAGCGTCTAGTCGTTAGCCGACCCTCTCGGAAACACCTTTGATTCCGGCCGCTCGCTATCTCGACAGACATCGAAAGACCCGTCCCGACGCTGCAGGGTACCCCACGTCGTGACACCTTCACTCAAGAGCACAAGTATGATAGCAAGATAAACGTCTCGACTTCACCGTCGATTGCTACCCCCTCCGGGCACTTGAAGGTAACAATCACAACGCCGAAGAATACGCCAAATTTGCCCATAGGCCATCAGACCGGCAAAATGGTTGACCGGGAACTGGCTGTCGAGCACTTGTATGTTTCCCTTGCCTCTTTACCGCCGACCGATATTCATTCTTGCTCGGATCTACCGAGACATGACCGCACTCACACCAGAACTGAAGATGTCCCTTAGTACATTCGTGGACGCGCGACAAAAGATGACACCAAGATTATCAATGCGATTTCTCGGTGTCATGACAGCCTTCTCCGCAGAGGCGGAGCAAACGAAACCAGAGTGTATTGAAGGGCACTTCAATTGGACAGATCTCCGCGGCTATGCGGAGCAGCGGTTTCATCGGCTGCGGCATGAGCATACCACATATTTTCGTGACCGTGTGGTCACAATGCCTATTGAGGGATCTTGTAAAATCATTCCTACCAAGACGCATGGCTAGCTTGGGCAGGAGGGGGGTCGATCTTGAGAGAGACCCCGCTCCTGCACACCCTACCACCTCCTCTTGTAGAGAGTAGGTGGTAGGTGGTAGCAATAGCAGTTTCTAATACAAAAACCCCCATATGTGTCCCATCTATGCATCGAAATCGTCCCTTCAGGACGTCTCGGATGTCCCATCTATGCAGTCAAATGGTCCCGACAAAACATTCAGTGTCCCATCAAAACACCGTGAATTATTTTCCAATACAATTGAAGTGTCCCATCAATACACCCTGGTGTCCCGTCAAAACATGCCACATTGTCCCTTCAAAACATAGTCGCCTGTCCCATCAAAACACCCTATGCCATATCTTCTGGCGGAAGGATTCTGCGCCCTTCAATGCGTAGCTCGCCGCGCTCCTCGAGGTTCTGAAGTGCGCCCCAAGCCCTGCGAGAAAGCTCACGGCGATTGGCCTTCGTGCTGCTCGGATACGCTAATGAGATGGCGTCATCGTCCTCTAGTGGGTCGTATGGGTCAATGCCGGTCCTGCGCAGCCACCTGCCACCCTTTGGCGCGTGAGTGCGACCGGGTTCATGCCAGAGGAACGACAAGCCTATAAGTGCGCGGTACGCGGGAGCGCTCTCAGCTCCCCACTGGTCGAGCCTCTTTGGCAGTTGCACGCCGCCCTCTACTTCCGGTGGTATGTCGAGCACAACACCGATGGGCATCTCGAGGTCGATTTTGCCGAAATTCTCGTTGATACGCAGGAGATGGTGAAAGTGGCCGTAGCCCGTCTCCTGGTTGAGAATGGGAATGCGCGCCTCCTGGTTTATAACCCTGATAGCCTGATGTATTCGCGGCCACATGCGTCCGACATTGGGTGGCTTTCGGACCCGACCGTCCAGCCGTTCCGGCGGATACAAAGCGTCCCTGAGATCTCTGAGAGTTATCTCATAGGTCACGAAGCGGTCGCTGTGCCGGACGAAACTCGACGGCGCGGCCGCGAGCTTAACGAGCATACGGGCAGGAATGGGAGCGGCCCCGTGCCCTCCGCGCGCCTCACCGGCCTCGACTCCTAGGTCATACAGGTTGACGGGTAGAACCGGAACCCGTCCCGTCGGGTTTCCGTCCTGGAAGCCGGGCAGGGCCACCTGAGTGCCGTCACTGTCGGAGCCACTGTAAGCTGGCGCCAAATAGAGTCGATCCGTACCCGAGTTGAGTTGTCGCCGCATCGCAACACGCGGCATAATCGAATCTGCTCGTAGGCTCCCGTCCGCAACTCTTACAGCCTGAACTTCCGTAGGTCCCGACTGCCAGGCCAGCACAAGGGGAGCAAGAGGATGCTTGAGTTTGGCCTGTGTCTTACTTGCCTCTTCCCAAACCAGGTGGGCAAGTTCCGCGAAGCTGCCGACCTCAAAGCGCTTGTCCGTTGCTTTCTCGACGATGACCCAGCGACTGAAAAACTCCTCACGTGCCTCGGTGCCCCAGGCGGTCGTGGAGATGAGGTCGTCAAGTTGCCGAAACTCCGGGTACTTGTCGGGCGGACAGTCACCGTCATTTCCAGAGTCCTTCCAAATAGCATCCGTAAGACCTCTCAGGGAATCCTGGCTCGTAGGTTGTGTCGTCATCTCTTCACTCCGCTCGCAATACAAGGCTCAATACGCAATTATAGTGCGTCTTTGAACATGTCCTTGTCGGCTTCGTTCTGCTCGTCAGTGTTTCTAGTATCTCGGTCTGTGTAGTCAGGTGCACGGCCGGAGCTTTCTAACCAGACGCCTCGTTTATTCGTTAGCCAAATCGAACCGGTCGCCTCTGCATAATTCTGCTTAGCATTCACCAGTCGGTAAGCGTAGGCCGGCTCGCACTTGCAGGCACGAGCCGAAGCGCAATCGCCGCGGCACTCTTGCCTGACACTCTCGATGTTCCACATCGCACGTACGCCGCCCAGCATTCCCGTCGAGCCCGAGTAGGCAACGCCAGGTGTCTTGGGCGGGTGCGCGATCAGCAAAACGGTACAGTCATTCTTGTCCGCCCATGCGGCCCAATCAGCAAAGAACGCCCCTACCTGTGCCCGATCAATTTCGCTTGCGCCATTCGCCACTCCCAGGGTGTCGATCACCAGTAGCCGAGCATTGTTCTGCTCCGCAGCCGTCCGTAGCGCTTCTCCTGATGGTGTGAGTCCGGGCACCGCGTTGTGCTGAGTCGCGGCCCAGAGATGTCCTCTGGCGCGCATGTCCGCTATCTTGAAGTTCTGGCCGTTACCGCTCTTTCCGGTCTGTTCGAGCCAGTAGAGACGACCCCTGATCTGCTCAGGACTGTCTTCCCAAGTGGCGTAGACGATCTTGCTGGGTCCAAGTCTTTCGAAACCCATGCCATAGTCAGCCCCATTCGGCGGCATTATTCCCGCCTCACCCAGCCATTGCCCATCACCACTCAAGGCCCAAGCCAGCTGAAGCGCCAGGCGGGACTTCCCTACACCACCGTCTCCGGTGAGCATGGCTACACAGTTTCTGGGCAGCCAGTTCTCGACGAGCCATCCTTGCCAGAAACGGGCCGGTATTCCGTCAACCAGCTCAAGCGGTTCTGAACGTTGAACATGCTCAAACGCGAACCTGACGGCGTCGAAGTCCGCGATTAGTGGTTCCTGTCCAGCCAGAAGCGCTTCATTAATTCTCGAGGCTGCTATCCTACCTGCCTCGATGGATGGCGACTCATAGCCAGCAGAATCCATTAGCACTCTGAAGTTAGCTTCGGCAGCCGTCCAGTCTATTTTGTCAGGAGTTTCGAAGGCTTCCGTCAACTCGTGTGCCGCCCTCTGGAGGGCTGTCGGCTCTACTTCGATACGGCTAGCGGCGAGATGCCCGTTCTGATTGTCGGTTGTCATGTTCTGCCGTCCTTACTTGAGAAGTGTTGAGGCATATCTTATCGCCTCGAACTCCGCCATGCCTTCAGCTTTGAGGTCCCGTGCAAAGTTTGCGAGCTCTTCTACGTCGATGTCTCCCAGCGGAGATTCGCGAGCTGCGTCCGCGGCATCTTTTCCTATGTCAACTCCCATAACGTCAATGGACTGTCCAGAAAGCTTTCTTGCCTGGGCTAGCGCAATGGCCGAATCTAAGCCAGGTTGCCGGCCCTGCATATTCATCTCATCCATATCAGGCCACAGTGTCACCGTGCTGAAGACCGAGAGAACGTCTCTCCAGGCCAAAGCCGGACGGGGAGTCGTCAGAATTGCGACCACAGGATCCGGTTCGCGAGCGCCGAGTGCCAGCGCGTCGGCTGCTCCTTCGCATACCGTGACGGACTCCCCTCTGATGTCTCCAATCGCCCATACGGCCAGCCTGGCGTTGCCGAATTTGGGCTTATCTACGCGACTACCTTGGGAGTTTTCGTAGTCCGCCCGTTCGCCAGCGGCGTCGATGCACACAAGCTGCACCGCGGATGGTGAAGGTGTTTCAGGATAGCTTGCCCTCCAGTTCTCAACTGGTGCAAGCGGGAACGCGATCGCGCCGACTCCGGAGTGCGTTCTTCGGAATACTGGAGCATCCGATGGAATCCAACGGAGGGATGTTGGCAGAGGAATCTCGTCACGCCAAAGGTTTCGACGGCGCATCCAAGCTCTGATGGGGTGGTCTGTAGCGTCCGCGATAGGCAGAATCTGCCGTCGTATCCAACGGAGAGACTCAATTGGGCCCGAATCAAGTGTGGTACCACTATTACCGTTTTTTGCGGCTCTTTGCGGCGAATCTGAAGAGTTGGCCGTTGTTCGAATCCCGGCATTCGTTGCGTGTTCTGCACGCCTTCGTAGAAACCCTTGTTGTTCCAGCCAATCGAGTGCTCTCGCTTTATCGAGGCGTTCCTCTCGCATCACGAGTGCCAGCACTCCCCCACCCTCTCCGGCTTCAAAATCGTTCCAGACTCCGGTGTCTAGTTTGAGCCTAAATGATCCTTTGTTCCCCCATCTCCACTCCCTACTCGATCGCCCAGAAGGCTCACCAAGAAGGCGTTCGCATACCGCTGGAGCGATCGAAATGAAATCGCCCTGACCAAACCCTTGGGATGTGGCGGCTAGTGGTTTGGAGGTCATCGCTATGGAGTCCTATCCAGGACTGGCTGTGAGTGCAAGAGATGAAACACTTCATCCTTGGCGCTCACCTGTACGCCGTTCCTTCGTAGTCTGTCGAGCTCGTGCGGGTCCGGAGCTCTAGACTCGCCCCAAAATTCCAATGCGCTTCTTATGTCGATGAGATGTACTGTCTTGCCAGAAAGTCCCATCACGACTGGTGAAACGACATTTCCTCTAAGGCGGGCCGCCCTGACAGCCGACTCGCTAATGCCGAACAGATGGGCCGCTGCTCCGGGCGTCAGCAACTCTCCCTGTAGCTCTTCTTGTTGTATCTCAGCTAGCCCTTGGGTTGTCATGCCTAGTCTCCTGCTGATCTCGCTGAGTGTCTCGTATCTGTCACGGTAGCGTTACCATCACATGATTAACACAAGCCTTGAAATCTTGCAAACATGCACGTGCGCAGCTTTGTAGGTAGGCATATCTGCATAAGTGCCTGGCAACCTACATGCAGAATTGCAAGTATGCAGGTATGTGATCGTGCATAACCATGCTCAGTATTGCTCAGGTAGATGACGGATCCGGCATTCAGATTGATGATGCATCTGATCCCATCTGCTCGGAGGCGTTTTGCCCTAGTTTGCATTCGAGTTGCCTTGCATCCTTGCAAACACGCATAATTGAATAACTGCCTAATTGCGGAGTCACATGTCTGCTTGATCGCACTTATGCATATCCGCACGTCCGCACATTCGCCAAATCAAGGACAGAATTCACATAGCGTCAATCGCCAGCTTCTCTCTAACGTAGAATGTGAAGTTGCACTCTTGCGAGATCGCAGAATCGTAAGATTACATTCTTGCGCAGATGCATAGATGCACGAATGCACGACTGCGCAGAGAGGAGGCGAAGAATGAACGTTGCGATAGTTGGCGAAAAGGGCGGAGGAGGTAAGACGACATTCGCGACCAATTTGGCAGGAATCAGAGCGAGCAGGGTAGGGAGCGGTCAAGTAGCTCTGCTAGACACGGACCGTCAGGGAAGCTCAAGATTCTGGAATGAAGAGCGGGTCAGCCATGGTAATGGACTTGCACAGATAGAAGTTCTGGGGACCTACGGTGAAGGCTACAAGCGTGTGATGAATGACCGTAAGCCACGGTTTACGGACAGCATCGCTGACATACCTCCGGGGGACAGCGACGAACAACGTACGGCGCTCTACATGGCAGATCGCCTGATCATTCCAGTTCAGCCTGGGGCAGCTGACATTTGGACACTCAGCCTACTTGATGTGCGCGTTGCCGAGGCAATGGAAGCGCGGCCTGAACTTGAGGCATGGATAGTGCTCAACAGGGTCTCAACCCATCCAGGAAATCGCGACAGAGCTGACGCACTTGAAGCTATCCGACAAACATGCAAAACCATTCAAGTGGCGGATGCCCAAGTATCTGATCGTGTCAGTATGCGCAGAGCATTTAACGAGGGACTAACTGTGGAAGAGTACAGGCCAGCCGACAAGAGAGGCATTAGCGAAGTGCTCGACGTATATGAACTGGCGTTTGGAGAGGAGTCGAGAAATGGCAATCAGGCCTAAAGTGGTGACAGAAGCGAAGGGAACCGGTACTGCCCAGGCGGTGCGCGAGAGCGACATCGAATCCCCTGCAGCGGCACACAAATATGTCAGCTTCAATGCGCCTGAAAAGACGGCACGTATCATCGGACTTGCCGCACAGTTGGAAGGAGAATCGCTGAAGGATTACTGTATTTCACTACTCCTGCCAGCGTCACAGAACATTCTGCAGGAGAACGGCATCGATCCGGAGAAATTCAGCTAAGGTGTTTGATTTCGGACGTGCATAGATGCACCTATGCATATTAGCAGGATTGCATATCTGTACATTAGCCATCTTGTGCTCACAGAGACCCTGGAGGCTGTCCATTGCTGGATTGGCCTGCATTTGTGCCGGCAATAGCTACCGCAGGATTGCTAATATTAGCAATCTTATCTGCCCTTTTGGCTTACCGGCGGTTCCATCAGGAAGCTCTGGATGTATCGCCACGGCACATTATGGAGGAGTTAGCGTCCCGGGTTATGACGAGTTGGGTTTCTGAGCTACCCTGATCAATGAATGTACTCGCGAGGAAAGCATTTACTCGGCGGGCCATCACGTTAGAGATGACAAAGATGATCGAAACTTTCAGTTTCATGCCGGTCAGCTTTACTGGCGCCCAGCTAAGGAAGACGATGAAGAAGCGATGCCGAAAAGAGAAACTCAGTCCAGCATTTGCGCCTAATTTCTTACATTGGAATATTACGGGAGATCTAGTGTCACTACGCCTCTAGGACGTGATCACAGGTAGGCACTATCCGAACCCGTCAATCGTCGTGAGTTAGTGTTCGCGTGGACTTATGCAATACACCTCATCACGACGGTCGGCGTCAATCCCAAAGCCAGTCAAGCTCGGCGAACGCTAGCTTACGCTGGAAGTTTTCGATGTTGTCACTGACGTTGAGAATCAGACACCGGTCGTTGCCTCCGTTCCTTACGCCTCGTAGTCCTCTGCCGATCATCTGGAAATACAGGTTAGGGCTGTAGACGGGCCGGGCCACAATGATCGCCCTCGTCTTCGGGGCATCGAAGCCCTCTCGGAAAATGCCATAGTTAACCAGGACGTTGATCTTACCGCTTCGGAATTCCTCGACGATTCGCCGGCGGATGGAACCGTCGGTGTCGGCGCTTACGGCTCTTGCGTTGATCCCATCCGCTGTGAGCAGTGCCGCGATTGTTTTCGAGTGTTCCACCGATGTCGCGAAAATCAGTGTCGGCCAATCCGGTGAGATTCGCTGCCTGTATTCTGCGACGATGCGCCGGGTGCGCTCGACGTCCGACGCTATTCTCACTTCGACACTCTGGGGAAGCCAGGGAACACTGGCAGAGAGTTTCATCTCGTTCCCGGTCAGTTGGAAACTCCCCCCTTCGATTGTGGCGTGATCCGCCCTCGCGAGCACTTGCATCGCCTGCAGCTCTTTGATCACATCGTCAGGGTCGTCACTGCTGAACGCGCCCTCGTCCAGCCTATTCCTTCCATAACGATTAACGAGTCTTTCGGTCTCTCGTTCGTCGCGCCCTCTGTATGGAGTTGCGGTCAAACCAATCAGTAATGGTTCGTCGTCCCTTCTCCACCGCGTAAGGCCGAGTTCCTGCATAACCGAAGTAAACGAAGGAGTCACCGATCTGTGGGCCTCGTCGAACACCAACAACTTGAATTCCGACAGAAATTCGTACCTGTCCGGCTGCCTGGCAATTTTCGTAGCCAGTGTCTGGATAGTCGCGACTATGACGTGTCTGTCGGCGGTGGGCAGAGGAGCGGGCTGGCCGCCCCACATCCGCGATATCCTCAACTGCGTCCTCTGGACTCCCTCGCTGGCCCATACTTCCCGCCACGCTTCCACCGCTTGCTCACACAGCTCGTCTCGGTCAGCGATCCACAGAACGCCTCCGTCAAAGCTGTCATCCCGCATAGCTTCAACAATCGACTGCACAGCGACGCGAGTTTTGCCGGACCCGGTCGGCATGCTGATCATCCCACGACGGTCAGCTACGGAGTTGCGGACCCTGATCAGATCTCTGACTCTGTCTACGATCCTGCGCTGGTATTCGTGAAGATCCGGGAGTGAGAACGGTCCGTCAATCTCCACGAAGGGCTCACGCCGAACGCTTCGCTCCATCGCCCATTCTTCGCGGAATCCAAGCGATCTGACAAATGCTATAGCGCCGGCACTTCCGGCCCAGCGCCTTGGCGGTCCGAGATGTCCCAGGGCTTCACGATATTCCCGGAGCGCTCCCGTATGAAAGGTCGCAATAGCTGCCCGTGCAACCTGCGAGCCATCGAGGTGGCCACCGTTCTCAATTTCCAGAATCTCAACCAGGCTTGCTGGAAGTCGCCTCAGCAACTCCTGCTCGCCAACAGCTGTAAGGAGGCGGAGCTCATCCGTCGGCTGCGATCTCACATCTTCGCGGGCAGCTTCTATGTCGTGCGCAGGTGGTCAATTGTCGTCATCGTCATCGTACGGATCGTCGGAGACGGAGAGCCCAAAGGCCGCGCAGATCAATGCGGATCGCGGATGCGAAAGAAGCTTGGCAAGCACGGCGAAATTCTGTGGTGAAGCCCCTAGCCCCGCCGACAGTTCGTGGATGCCATCTTCCGTTCCGATGCGTCCATGTTCCCGAAGAGCCTCCAATGCTGGCGATGGGAAGGTCATAGTGGGATAAAAGTCACGCCTTGTGTTGTGGCGCATAGTCCAAGGCGTGTATGTATCGTGCAGGTCGAGCAGACGCCAGGTGAATGCTACTTTTCCCTCCTCGGAGAGCGCCTTCAATATCTCTAGAGGACCTGATGTGACTGTTTTCTCAAATTCAAGGTAACTGTCTTGCGGCGTGCTTCGCAGTCCGTCTTGCTGCAGAAAAGTTCTTCGACAGCGCCGGGTGAAGTCCCGCAGCCTAGTTCTCGAAAGAGTCTGGCCACTACGGGGTGAATCCAGTGCGCCCAATTGAAGTAGCAAGGGCTGTTCCTCGCCGTGATAGCTGACGTCAATGCAGATATTGCCGTCTCTGCTGCCATCGCCCGGCACAACCGGACCGGGCAGCAGGCAATCGCCTAGTAAGTTCCAACTGCCGTCAACAGTGCGGACAGAGACAATCTCGCGCCAGTCCGTCGCAGACTCTCGAATTATGTCGGCAGCTTCTCGTGGATCCAGTTCACGAGTCATCGTCCAGAAAATCGCCCAGTACTGGCTCATCCAGGCCTCATAATCGGGGATGGTGTCCTTATCCTCATTCAAGAAGTCAAATAGGATCGAGGCATATGTTTTTTTCTCTGAGGTACGTTCTCGAATTTGTCTCAACGTATCGGGTGGCAAATTGGCGAACACATTCCATTGGCGCTCCATCCAGGCGTCGTACACAATCTGAGAAGCGTATCCATATATCGGGAACTCAGACTGTCCGTCTCTCCAAGCGGAAACCGCCTGTTTCAGCGCAATTTCCGGTGATGCTGGCCTGATGCCTAGTTCCCTCAGGGCCGCTAGTATGTAAGGGTCGTTCTGCAGGTCTGTATGAACGAGAGACACAGGAACCGCAGATGTTCCGCCGCCAAGGAAAATTGATTTTGGGTTAGCTTCAGCCCATTTTCCGGCATTGGTAAGTATGATTTTGCCCAGGCCACCACGCCCGGGCAGAGGCACGGGTAAGAGCGTTGACGTCAGGATAGCTGACTTTGACGCCGCAACCTTTTCCTGTTCCGAGGCAGCGTTCGAAGTGAGTGCTTCTAACCACTTGGAGACTGATACCCTCGGTAGAACCGGCCATTTCCAGTCGACCTGGCCACGTGACCGCGCGGTAAGTCCAAGGCGAGCCTGACGCCCGGGTCCGTTTATGATCAACACGCTGTGGTGCAACCAATTTCTCGGACGGCTTTCACACGCTGCCCACGACTTTAGGACGTCGCCGGTTAAGCCTTCCGGAGGATAGGAGATTTCGAGAATCTTTCTGAGGACTCCATTCTGGTCGGGAACAACGTCCTTGTCCTCAAGATTGGAGTACAAGCGGTTTCTCAACGAAATACTGTGTTTGTTGTCGCCGGCCTCTCGCCTTCTTGGCAGAGCGTCTAGATGGCGGCCCGGGTCGGTTGACGTAGAGAGTCTTGGAAGAGCGTTTGCGACCATTGACGCAGCGGCATCGATGATCTCGCTGTTGTAGATTCCTTCAAGTAGATTCTGCCTGTCTTCGTTCGTCTTCCAGGGTGCGTTCAAGATCCCGGCCAGAAGGCTCGAAGTTACCGTAGGGAAGTACGCCCAAAATACGCCGGGCTGCGTCAGGTCATCTAGAGGTGCCGCCCATGAAATGGGAACCTCTCCGGAGTCGTCCAGACTTCTGCTGTCACTTTTTGCCTCTGGGGAAAGTTCGTGCACAGTCTTTTCAATCATCCATCTCGTGGTAGATTCTCCGTCATACAGGAAATAAATGTCATCATCTTTGGCGAGAGTAAACGACCTGACCGTTCCCCGCGTGTCGTTCTGGAGAGTCAACTCTGAGACATGCTCCACGAAAAGAAGGAACTCCGCGGGAAACTCTTCCATCTGGCTCTCAAGGTTCTCGTAGGCTCCATCCTTGAGCGGCAGACGGACGATATTTGATGACCATTCCATCAGCCCTTGGAGAATGGGATCGCTTGAAACCTCGGAATCTGGGTCGATTGGCTTGGGTAGGCGCAGAACCGGATAGCGTTCAGTGTCAGGGACGATAGGCCGTAAAACGTCAAGTGCTTCACGTCGATCGAATCGGAAAGAACCGGACCTGCTAAAGAATTCAGGTGCGTCGGTCACCCCGAGAACCGACTTGAATCCCAATCCGAAACGTCCTATCTCATCCGTTCCTCTCTTGGGCGAAAGGTAGGCGAACATCAGGGCCCGGACGCCATCGTGGTCTATCGGTTGACCTTCATCAGCGCAGTAGAGGTGGTCCCGGGTCAGGCCAATCCAGATCCTGCCGCCGCCGGAATCCGACAGCGCGTCAGCGCCGTTCTGCACAAGCTCGAACAGCTGGCGCCTGGAATAGCCTCCGCGCGCCGTGTCCTCCTCGTGGTTCGCGTGCTCGACAACGAGATTCGGCTGACTGCGATAAGCATCAATCGTCTTCCTAGTCTCACTGGATATATACTCTCCAATGTGCCCGGTCGGTCCGGACCAGACTTGCCTCGCGACGCCTTCTCCTAGGTTCGGGTCTGAAGCACGTCTCTCTCTGAGGCCAACAAGAGCATCGCTGCGCTCGCTGGCGGACATGTGGAAAAGCCCGCGCACGGCTCCTGACCAGTCACGAACCTCTGGGATGTCGGTAGTGTCAATCTCGTCATCAGGCAAGGCGTCAAGGCCGGCCAACTCATCCTTCTGAGCCTGGGTCAGCTCAGTCTGTCGCTTCTTCATACGCTCTTCTCTCATATGGCAGTGCTTTTCTAGCACTGATGATGCGACCGTCTTCAGGTTCGGCCTCGTCCTGACTTAGGGTGTGAACAACCAAAACAAGCCTTCCTTCCACCATGCCGATCGTATGGAATCTCTCTTCACCCTCGTACCTGTCGCAGTCAGCAAAGGAAAATGAATCTTGAAATACGATCTGTGCAGTTTCGAAGCCGATTCCGTGTTTTGCCCTGTTGGCGGCGTTCTTGTCCTCATCCCATGTCCAGCGCAACGACCCGCCTCCGCGCGATTGCGATAATAGCATATACACCGAAGTGTTCAGGTGATCTCAGAATCGCCATTCTATCTCATGCCGCTGTTAGAGTCAGCGAGTCTCCTGTCGGTTTGTGGATGAGTCAATCTGCTCTATAATCCCTCTCGGACATACATTTATCTATCGAGAGAGAAGGCCATGGGAAGCAAAAAAACTATTAGCGGAGTCGAGCGCGTGTACCAAGCGGCAGACGCGTGGAGGGCATGCGCACTTCTAGCGGATGATTCTCTATTTGCGCCAGGAGAATCCATCTGGTCCGCAAAATGGCTTCGTGAACTCCGTATGTGCTTCCTCGACGGCCCTGGCGCAGTCGAGGGACAAGATTTCTTCCAGAGGTTGGAGGCTTAGCTTTCCGGCAGTCCTCCCGAAGTCTACCAGCTGATGGCGGAAGCGCTGTATGTGCACTTCCTCATATTGTGGCGGGGAGCATTGAAGGGAGAGACGAAGGCTAATCACATCAACCGGGTTCTCCAGTGGTCCGACAGACCTGTAAGCATTCCCGAGAAACTGGTCGCCGGCCTGTCTCCCGGCATCGTGCATCCAGGGCGGGGCTTCCTGAGTTACCGTCCGTACCAGGTGGGGTTCATAATCGAGTTCGCCGAGCAATGGAAAGAGCTGGAGGTTGGTGAGAGGGATCGATTGCTATCCGACGCCTGGGACTTCAGGGAATACACTCTGGGCCTAAGACTGCGGAGTAGACTTCTTGTGAGCCGGCAGGAAACGCCACGGGTGCAGCGGCGTGCTCTGCTCCATCTTCTATGTCCGGATGATTTCGAGGCGATCGTTGGCATCGAGCATATGAGGGCCATAACGGAGACATATGCCAAATTTGTCACGACTCAGACGGACGATATCGACAGGCAATTACAGGAGGTTCGCGAACACCTCGAACAGCGAGAGAATCGAGGCATAGATTTCTACGAGGACACCATCCGCGCCGAGTGGGAGGATCCCTCACATCCGGTGTACGACGAGTACTGGGACGATTTCATAAGGGTTGCTCGGTTCCATATGGATGACGGTCGGTTGAGCTGGGAAGACTTCAAGACCAGTGTCGTGCGGAATCTTGAGGCAGCACGCGAGGCGGTACTCTCCGGGGACGAGAGCTGGAGTACCCTTGTGAAGAGAGGTCTCTCAGGCATCCTTATCCATTCGATTCAGCAGAGCAAGTTCCGCAACTGGCTGGACGAATCGCCTGAAGTCGCGCTGCAGGCACTGCGGGCTATCTGGGCCGAAGACGACTCCGGTGTCTCGGAGCGAATCCGAAGGTTCGGGGAGTTCCTGCCCGCATCCGTGTCCAGCGGCGGCGGAACCCGCATGAACGTCATCTCGGTGCTGCTGATGGGGTTGGACGCCGATAGATATCCGCCATTTCGCGTAACGAGGTTCGACGAGGCCTACGAGTATACCGGTTACAGTCCGAGAGATGTGCAGGCTGACGAGGTGGCGCTGTATGAGCATGCCCTGGGGTTTCTGGACACGTTCATCGAGGAGGCGGGCAAGCGGGATGTCACGATTGCCAACCGCCTGGACGCGCAGGGACTGACCTGGCTGGTGACCGGAAACTATGTGGACGTGCCAATTGGAGATCCGCCGCACCAGGTCGAGCCTGACCTGGTGAAGCTCTCGGACGACCTCTTGATTTCCTTGGATTACCTTGAGGAGTGGAGGGCTCTGCTCGAAGACAAGAGGCAGGTCATCTTCCAGGGGCCGCCCGGCACCGGAAAGACTTACATCGCCCAGGAGTTGGCGAAGTGCCTCGCCGGCAACGAAAACCGGGTGACACTGGTGCAATTTCACCCTTCTTACGCGTATGAGGACTTCGTGCAGGGCTATCGCCCGAAGACCATGGCAGATGGACAGGCGGGCTTCGAGCTGCGGGACGGGCCGTTGCTGCAGGCGGGCGCGGCCGCCCGCGCCGAGCCGGACACGGATCATTTTCTGGTTATAGACGAGATCAATCGTGGCAATATCGCCAGCGTCTTCGGAGAGCTGTACTTCCTGCTGGAGTACCGCGACAGAATGATGAACCTCCAGTACTCGGACGCTCCGTTCTCTCTTCCTGACAACCTGTACATCATTGGCACGATGAACACCTCCGATCGCTCCATCGCTCTTGTCGACTTGGCGCTACGCAGACGCTTCCATTTCGTCGACTTCTACCCGGATGAACCACCGATAGAAGGTCTGCTTCGCCGTTGGTTTGGGCGGCACGCCACGGATATGGACTGGGTCGCGAACGTCTTGGAGAGGGCGAACGACATTCTTGGCGACAGGAACGCAGCAATCGGGCCAAGCCACTTCATGAAAAGTTCCCTGACCGAGACCGCCGTCAAGCGTATCTGGAGACACAGCGTTCTGCCGCACGTGGAGGAGCGGTTGCAGGGTGAACGAGAACGCCTGGAAGAATTCAGTCTGGACAGGCTCAGGAGGGCCGGCGCTCCCTCCACCGTCTCACCGATCGCCGTTATGCGGAACGACAACGAGCAGGGTCAGCAGCCGGATGTGGACAATGCGACGGATTGACCTGCAGGAGTACCAGCAGAGTGAACCGGTGCCTCTCTCCGGGATTGAGCGAGACACGTTGCGCGAAGTCGTCGACTCTCTGAGCGTGGATCGTGAGGATATGGACGGTCCACAGCCGATGTATCGTCTGACCGCAGGCTCCACCGTTGGGGCGATGGACATCGGCGAACTGTCGGTCCTGATACGGCCGAAGATCGGCATTCCGAAACTGCTTTGGATGGCCTGTTACGCGACCGGGGCCTTCAGGCCCCAGGAGATCAGGACATTTGACTTTGAGGAGGAGAGGGCCCTTCCGGACACCCTTGCTCTCGCGTTGACCTCCGCTGCGCGAAGGGCGTTCTCGCGTGGATTGCTGCACGGATATCGACGAAGGGAAGAGGCGCTGCAGACCGTGCGCGGGCGGATCAGGTTTGCCGAACAGCTGAGGCGCAGGTACGGCGTCCC
>MKWU01002496.1_pt1 | contig 27401 bp, 25 predicted proteins | sample 809101 | NCBI WGS metagenome assembly MKWU01 (sample SAMN05860141, study PRJNA318959) | sponge metagenome | host: Aplysina aerophoba | place: Slovenia: Piran, Adriatic Sea, Gulf of Piran | collected 2013-05-07 | reverse complement strand
GTGGTGGCGGTCCATGAGCTCGTTGAAGCGGGGCTCCATCTCCCGCGTAACCGGCTCAACTCGCAACTCCGAAAGATCCATGGCATCCATGATTCGCAACTCCATCCGGCGGCCAATCTACGCGGCGCAGAGGAAGGAGTCCAGACTTTTTGTGAAGATCAAACCGGAATTGAACCCAGCATCGAAAAAAAATTTGCCCTGCGTCATGCGACGCTGGTCGTTCATGAGTTATCAAAGAGCGTGCTTGCACAATTTGCAAGCGTTGATCAACGGCCTAGCCGTCTGGCCACCCCGGTAGCACCAGCCTCAGCCGGGCCTGCCAGGCCGCAGCCCGGGCAGGATCAGGAAAGCTACAACTATCGGTAGGCACTACGGCGACGGCAGCCTGGTAAACGAAATTGGAATGCACCCAAAATTGCGCTTGTTCCAAATTTTTTTAAGCGTCCGGATGATTTATCCAACAAGCGAAAACTACAGAAAGCGCAACATGGGCTTGAACTAGGTTCTAGAATCCGGCACTTACGGGCGATGCCGCACCTATTGGAGTAAGCCGTTTATTTCACTCAGCATTGCGGCGAAACGGAATGATTGCCATTATCGATTTATTTTTGTTTGGATCTAAGGAGGATCGCCATGTTAGGAAGTTGTCGATATGTTTTTGCCGCAGTCCTTGTACTCGGAGTGTTTCTTAAAGGAGCAAGTGCTGCGGAGTGGAAATTCAATAATGGACTTCCCGAGGGAAGGAACGAGTCCAAGCAACTCGACGCGTTTGCGGCTGATGTCGGTGAACTAACCGATGGCAGTCTCGCTATAAACGTCTTCCACGGCGGTTCGCTAAACCTCAAAAACGAAGACATTGTACGGTGGCTCCCGGGCGGCGCCGTCGAGATGGGACTGGTTTGGGCCAACTACCTCGGTCGAGACGCACCGGCTCTCAATGCCGTACTCGTGCAAGGCTCGGTTGGAAGTTCCGACGAGCTGATCAAGGTTTTGCCCGAGATAATGGAAATATACACCGAAGAGCTTGCGGAGTGGGGCATCGTGCCGACCGGCTTCATGGCTCTTCCGCTACTCAGGGCTTCAATCTTCTGCCGCGACGAACCGGTCCGTACGCTGGATGACCTTAGAACGAAAAAACTCCGGGTCTGGAGCGGCGATCAAGTGGAAACCTTCACCAAGCTGGGCGTGTCAGCGCAGATCGTAGGCCAAACCGACCTCTATGTTGCGCTCCAAACAGGCGTTGTTGATTGCGCGGTCTACCCTGCCCTGTTCGCGCACACGATCTCATTGCAGGAAGTGACCGACTATGCCGCGTATCTCTACCCGATCGCCGGCGTGCCGTATGTTCTTGGCGCCGACCAGGAGGCCTGGGACGCACTAACCGACATGGAACGTGATGCCGTTACCGCGGCGGCCGATCGAGTCTGGGAACGTACGAACGAATATTCCCAGGCCGACGAAAACGAGCAAGCCGCCCGAACAAGGCTAACAGAACAAGGCATCGAATTCCTCGACGGTTTCTCCGATGTAGACCGGAGTGCCTTCCTCGAGGCCGCTTCCATGACATGGGCGGAGCTCGCAAATGAAGCTGGCGGCAAAGCGCCAGAATATCGTCAGAGGATTCTCGACATCCTCGGACGCTGACTTTGAAAGCAAGAGGCCGCGTATCTGGCGGGTTCGCGGCCTCGACGCGACTGGCGGAGGCAATCCTGAAGCCGGTTTTCACGGCAATGGCCGTTCTGGCGGCAATTGCCGGTGCCATGATCGTCGTGCTGATCGGGACTAGCGTCGCGATGCGATACTTCGCAAACGCGCCATTTCGATTTACCGAGGAACTCGTTGGTCTCCTGATGACGGCCGCTTTTTTCCTTGCTCTGCCCCGAGTGACATTGAATGCAGAGCATGTGCGTGTCCAAGTCGTCGTGGCTTTCCTTCGGCCTCGCGCGAGACGCGTCGCGGCCGCGGTAGCCGGCATTTTCGGCGCGGTATTTTGCGTCTGGTTCGTTGCTCTTTGCCTGCCATGGTTGGGATTCGCCATAGATCGGCAAATCAAGACCGAAGTCGCGCGGCTATTATTGTTTCCATGGATGGCGCTAATTCCGGTTTCGCTTTTGCTAACGGCGGCGGCCTTCCTAATTCGGGGAGCATCCGGCGAAAAAAGGGTAATTCGCGGAACTAGCGCGAATGGCGACGGATCGTAGAGAGCAATGGTCGGTTTCTGGAGCGTACTTCTCGGCGGACTCACCTTGCTGGCATCTTCGGGGCTCGCGCTCGGGGCCGCCCTCGGATTAACGGGGTTTCTGCTCCTGGAATTCGTCGCTGGCGGTTCCACGTTCGTCGCTGTGGACGCCGTGTGGAACGTTTTGAATTCCTTCACGCTCAGCGCGATCCCGATGTTTATCATTCTTGGCGAAATCATGCTAAGAAGTGGAGTGAGCGAACGAATTTACAATTCGCTTTCGCCTCTGTTTCAGCGCGTTCCAGGCGGGCTGCTCCATACGAATATCGCCGTTTGCACGCTTTTCGGCGCAGTCAGCGGATCAAGCTTGTCGACTGCCGCCGCCGTAGGATCCGTTGCCTATCCGGAAATGACTGAGCGCGGCTATGATCGCAAGACGGTCGTCGCCTCGCTTGCAGGAGGCGGGACGCTCGGGCTCCTAATCCCGCCAAGCCTCTCGCTGCTAATCTTCGGCGCCTTAACGGAAACATCAATCGGGCAGCTGTTCCTAGCCGGAATACTGCCTGGATTGCTAATCGCGGCGATATTCATGGCCTTCATCTTCTTGCGGTGCCTCGCAAATTCTTCTTTGGCTCCTACTGCAGTAAGCGAACATCGGGCAACCGACATCCTTTTCAACATTCTAAGCCTCTGGCCGTTCGGACTTCTCATTCTGTCAATCATGGGAAGCATCGCGCTTGGATTCGCTACGCCGACCGAGGCCGCCGGTGTCGGGGTGATTGCGACAATTATTGTCGGTCGATTCTGGGGAACCTTGACCCCGAAGACGCTGGTCGAAGCTTTTTATTCGGCGATTCTACTTTACGCGTCGATCACATTTGTAGTTATCGCAGCCACGATACTAGCTCAGGCGGTTAGCCTGCTAGCGATTCCCCAAGCGATACTCGAGACGGTGCGCGCCTCGAATTTTGGCCCGCTAACCGTTTTGGCATCCGTAGTGCTTGTTTATCTTATACTCGGTTGCTTTTTCGACGGTCTTTCATTGATGATCATGACCTTGCCAATAGTTTTTCCCCTCATGACCAGTCTCGGCTTCGAAGCAGTCTGGCTAGGAGTCATTATCACGATCATGATCGAAATCGGGCAGGTCACGCCGCCGGTAGGCCTAAATCTGTCTGTCCTCGTATCGATTACCAAAGAAGAAGTAACGCTCGGGGAAGCGGCGGTCGCCACGATTCCTTATTGGCTTATTTTACTTTGCGGTGTCGGTTTGCTTACAGCAAGCCCTCAGATCGCGCTGTACTTGCCCGGGCTGCTGATGTGACGGGTGCACTCTACGGATTTCCGAAAAGATCCGCCCCGCTAAAGAATTTCCGCTATTTCCATCGGCGGCTGGCCTCACGAATTTCTTCGATAGGCATGAGAAAATTATCGCGGGGTTCCATTTTTGAATTCGTGCCTCAGGAATGCATTCCGTTGTATTTTTTCGGCTTTTTCGTTCGCTTTCAATTGAACAATTTCCAGGATTCAGCGAAGTTTCGCGTTATTGCCCAGATTGATTGCCTAGCGACGGACCCGTCAAATTTTTCCAAGATTCGCTTGCCACTGCAATTCGACCGACCTGAACTTGGCGATGAATATCCAGCACGGACGCAGAACCGGCGCAATTATTCGGTAACCGTCCGGCCTTGTCCAAGACTAGCAGGAAGAAGCGGATAGACAGATTAAAGTATCAGAACGCAACCGTCCGAATAAATTTCGCCCGGCGACAGCTCGGCAAGTGAATGGCAATGGCGAACCACTGTTGCAGTCGAGCTCCAAATTGGCACTGGCACTGATCATCTCAGTTATTCATTTAAAGTCTCATATTTTTACTATTGATATTCTACATTTCCTAGTTGGCTTCCTCGACGTTCGTTCGATTCTTCTTCGCTGTTTGCCGTAGGCGACGATTTCGCCGAGGAAGTTCGCAAACGCTCGCCAGCGAGCAAGGCGGCGTAACGTACCTGCTTGACGCTTCACTCGGCTTTCTCCCGATATGTGTCCGAAAGGACACGGACAAAATTTTTATGCCGGTCTGGTGGCGTGGGGGCGAACTGGATTTCGGTTTCGGTTCCGACTGCTTATGCGCTCGTCGGCACGGGCGGAATAGTTTACCGATTGCAGGTTTTTGATTCGCGGGTTCATGCCACGGACAAATTAGCGATCCCAAGATTTTGACAATGATCCGAACTTCCGCATCTCTAAATAGAGGTCCTAAAATTCTGCCGCCGGGAGCCTGTAGCAATCGATAAACGTTAAACCGAGAGCATTATACTTCGGCGGGCGAGTATCCTCAAATTCGGACCGGGATTCAGACTTACCGCGATTGTTCAATAAATTTTTCTCTGGCGAAGCACGCTGAATTCGAGCCCAGCGTGGAGATCGAGGAAAATTTGTGGATGCGCATATCTTCAATGCGTTTCATTCAATGTACGAATTGCCTTAATTCGAGGAATGACATGACTGAACAGCGTGCGCCAAAAGGCGTTTTCGCGGCCGTCGCAACACCGATCAAGACCGATTGTCGCCCCGACCTGCCGCGTTTTCTGAATCATTGCCGCTGGCTATTGGCCAATGGCTGCGACGGGCTGGCACCATTGGGAACCACCGGCGAAGGCAATTCGCTTGGAATGACCGACCGTCGCGCAATTTTAGATTCCATGGCCGATAACGGCCTGCCAATGGGTAGAGTCATAGCGGGAACAGGGTCCGCTTCCATCGCCGACGCGGTGGAGATTTCTAAAGTTGCTCTGGATGCGGGCGTCAACGGCTTGCTGATGCTGCCCCCCTTCTATTACAAAAATCCGTCCGAAGATGGGCTTTTCAATTTTTTTGCCGCAATCGCCGAACGCATAGCGGAGCATTCGCCCCGGATATTTCTTTATCACTTCCCTCAAATTTCTGCAGTTCCATTTACTGTTCCGCTGACCGCAAGGCTGCGGGAAGCGTTTCCCGGAGTATTTGTGGGCCTCAAGGACAGCGGGGGAGATTTCAAAACCACGCGTGCGTTCGTTGAGGCGTTTCCGGGCTTCGAGGCGTTTTCGGGCGCCGAAACGTTCGCGGCCCGGAATTTGGAAATCGGCGGTTGGGGCTGCATCTCGGCCACTGTCAACCTAGCCGCTCCCATTGTCGCGAAAAGGCTCTCGGAAAAGGAACCGGGAAGAAAAGCCGAGATCGACCAACAAATCAACGAACTGCGCAATGCGATTTCGTCGGTGCACAATATCGGTGGATCGAAAGGCGCGTTGTCAATCTACCGCAGCGACCCGGACTGGAAGCGCGTCATCCCCCCGAATACTGAAATTAGCGATAAATGCGCGAAAGAGCTTGCAAGCGAATTGAACCGCATCGCCAACTTGGAAAGTTATTTCAAGCCATAAGACTTCATGGCACCAGCAGCTGAATCCTCGGCAGCGAGAATTCCACCTTTTCCAGTTCCGCAAAAAGCATAGCCATCCAAACGGGCCTGCGGTCCTTGGGGTTGCAGCCGTCAGCAATCGGTTCCATTCGTTCAAGCCAAAGAAGCGACGGCACTGCCTATTCGTTTGAATGCCGCGACAAGAGTTTCATCTGATTGAGCAAAGCAAAGCCTGAAGTAACCGGGACTGCCGAATTCGTTCATTTGACGATTTCCTCAAATTCGCGGACGCGGTCTTCCGGTTTTCGACATGACGCTAAATCTATGCAAGAAAAGGATCAGTGAATCCTTTACCGACAACTTTGGTGTCATCACTCACAAGGAATTTTGCGTAATCTTTTAGCGTGGCTTGAGATGTTCGCCGGTATTCCCGCCTCCGCAGCCGGAGCAACATGCCGCGCCACTCCTCGGCGCTTCTGGCCGCGGGCCTCTCGGCGGAACATTCATGTCTTTCCCTCCTTGCCGAAAATTATCCAACTCGAAGGTACAAGGCCGAGGCGGCCTCGGTTCAACCTAAAATCGGGATGTCGCGAAATGCCCGCTTACAGCCGCCGACATCGAATTGAACGACCTGATCCGCGATCTCGACCGCCGCAAGAGGCCTCCATTGAGAAGGACGGCAAGCGTGTCACCACCTGGACCCCCAATCCTCGAAAAATATTGTGCATACAACCGGCATCGTCGGCGCAACCCATTTCTATGTCGTATTTTTTATCCCGATTGTTAAATATTGGCCTTTCCAAGGCGCACGTAAACTCGGGTTGGCAGCCTGCCGCGTCTCGGATCGTATCCGGCGCACCCTCCGGCAAGGTCCGTGTGCCGGCGCGTCTGTTCCGATCAAGCCGTTCCCGCGAACGCACGGGCGGCAATTTGATCATCGGCGTCGATGCCGTCGCTCAAGCCACCTGCCGATGCATCAGATCGCGGAACGCGCCTTCCGTCTCGTACAGTTCGTCGAATCCGCCCTGCTGAACTACCCTCCCGGCGTCAAGCACGTAAATGAGATCCGCTTTGCGGATGGTAGACAAACGGTGGGCGATCACGATGCGGGTGGCGGTGATGCGCTCGATCCCTTTCATGACCTTGGCTTGGGTCGGCCCGTCGAGCCAACTGGTGGCTTCGTCGAGGAACACGATCCGAGGATTGCGGACGAGGGCCGCGGCGATCCTGATCCGCTGATCCTGCCCGCCGGAGAAGGACATCCGGCTGTTGTCGCCCACGTGAGTGAACATCCCCATCGGCATGGCGGCAATATCGTCGTCCACCGCCGCGAGATGTGCGGCCCGCCAGGCGTCATCGACGCTCAGGTCATGCCCCGCGGTATCGGCGGTGATGTTGTCCAGCACAGTTCCCGGCCGAAGGACACCGTCCTGCACGACCGCGCCGATCTGCCGCCGAACCATCCGCCGGTTCAGGTGGGCTAGGTCGCGCCCGTCGAAATACACCCCGCCGACCGACGGTTCTTCGAGCCCCAGCGCCAATCGGATCAAGGTGCTCTTGCCGGCGCCGGATCGGCCGACGATGGCGACGAACTCACCCGCCCGGGCGCGGATGGAGACGTCATCCAGGATTAAGGCGCCGTCCTCGACGTAACGGAAGCTCACATGGTCGAAATGGACCTCGCCGTACAGTTCCTGTGAGGCGTCTTCGCCAGGCAAGGGCTCCGGAATCGCCGCGAGAATCGGCCGCGCCTGCTGGAGGCCCGGCACGATGGCAGCAATGGCCTCGAACGACTGGCCGAGCCTGACGATGGACATGTAGAAGATCATGGAAGCCGCGTACACCACAAGAAAATCCCCGATCGCGGTCTCGCCGGGCGTTTGCAAGTACACGAGGCAGAACAGGGCAGAACCCGCAAGTGCCGGCATGGCGGCGCTGAAAGCGACAAGATGCGCGCTCAACCTGCCGATATGCATTTCCGCTTGCTTCTGCGCCCGGTATCGACGGGCGCAGGCGGCGAACGCTGTCCCCTCCGCACCGGTCAAGCGCAGCTTGCCGATGGCATCGATGAACTGAACCAGTTGACCGGCGTATCTGCGCGCCGCCGCGTAGCGCCGTCGTTGGGGAGCGATCTGAAGAAGCCCAAGAACGAGGGTCAGCGCCAGGGAGAAAAGCCCGATTCCTAGACTCAACCAGCCAAGGGCGGCGTCGTAGAGGAAGATCAAGATGAACGTCGGCATGAGAAAGATGACCGACAGCAAGGCGTTCGCGACCACCCCCGCGATCTCGTCGCGCAGAGTCTGGAAGGCCATCAGCCGCATCATAAGCTCGCCAGCCGTGAACATCCTGAAGAATTCGAGCCGCAGCCCAAGCACGCGGTCCCAAATCGCCGCTCCAATTCGGGCAGCGGCGCGGCCTTCGAGCCGCATCAGGGACGTGCCCTGCAGCATCTGCAACAATGCACCTATGATGGCAACACCGATCAAGGCCAAGGTGAGCTGGATCAGCATGCCGCCGGACGCGGCCGGAAGCACCCGATCCGCCAAGACGCCCACCATCACGGCTGGCGCCAGCGTCAGCACGCCCGCGAGAAGCCCAGCGGCCGCGAACCGGGCAAAATCGCCGGCCATGTTCTTCCCGGCGAGGCGGAGCAGATCACTGTTCGCGGCGGGCCGGTCTCCCGGCAGAGGTCGATAGAAGAACCACGCGTTGGGACCGAGCGCCCGTGCGCGTTCCGGGCCGATACGTTCGGATCGCCCCGACACCGGATCCACCAGACGGTATTGCCCGGCAACGCCGGGCAGAAGCGCGACAGGTCGGCCATCCACACGCTGGAACCCGAGCATCGCGCCGCTGTCGCCGCGCCACCAGCTCTCCTCCAGTGACAGCTTAACCCTCCGGGCGCGCACGCCGGACGAGGCCAGGATGTCTTGCAGCGAAGGTTCCCGGCCGTCAGCCGCGTGACGGTGCGGAGGCAAGCGGAACGCGATGCCGTCGTATCGGCCGATCCGTTCGAGGGCGGCCGCGAGGGCGGAGCCGCTTCCGGCCACTGCCGGCCCGCCCGCAACCAAAACGTCGAACAGCCTCCGTCTCGTTCCTTCCTCGTCCCGGCGGCGCCAGGCGGCGCTTGAAGTCTGCTGGTTCAACTCGTCGGCCAACAGCAGGCGCCGGTTGAGATGCTCGGCCCGCAGCGACAGATCATGAAACTCCCCCAATGCCGGAAGAAGCTGTCCCTTTTCCTCCAGAGAGCGGGACGACGCCCCGGTCACGCGGGTCGGCTGATGCAGGGAGAGCCAGCTCTCCCGAGTGAGCGGAATCATCCTCACCCCATTCTCCTCCGGTTCCTCGGTCCCAAGGAACGCGGCACCGTCCCCGGCGGCCCAAACAACTCCCGCTCGGGCCGACATTACACAACCGGATTCGACGTCCAGCTCCTCTCCCGCGCCGAGCAGAAGATCGGGGCGGGGATGAGATTCGATGTCTCGGATTACCGCCGCCGAGACATCCGTGAGCCAAGCATCGACCTGGTCGGCCAGCACCTCGCCGGCACCGTTGCGCGTTAGCGACTCCAGTCGCACGCGCCGGAGCTTGGACCCGGGCAGTCCCTTGGCGACCAGGCCGAGCGGGATGTTTCCGGCGGTGCCGTCCAGCCCGAACACTAGGCGTCCCTCCGCTGCCCGGAGCAGGTGCTTATGGCTCGAGGCCGCCTCTCCGATCCGGATCTCGGCCACGAACACGTCGATCGCGCCGCGTTCGACGACCCAGACTACGTCTGGATCGTCGAGATCCACGGGACGATTGGCGGCACCGTCGAATGGTTCACCTAGCGATGATGCCAGTTCTGCGAGCGTGTCGGGGGGCATCGGTCCTTCTCCGTGTCGTCGAGGTCAGCTCGAGTGAACGAGCCGATGGTAGAGACCGTTCTCGTCAGCGAGAAGCCCCTCGTGCGTGCCGCGCTGCACTTCCCGACCGCGATCGAGAACGACAATCTGATCGCTGTCGCGGATCGTGCTGAGCCGATGGGCGACGATGAGGCAGGTGCAACCGCGGCGGCGCAGAGCGTCGTCGATGCGCAGCTCGCTCACCGGATCGAGCGCACTGGTGGCCTCGTCGAGGAGAAGCACCGACGGATCGTTGACGAGGGATCGAGCGATCTCCAGGCGTTGGCGTTGGCCGCCGCTGAAGTTACGCCCCCCTTCTTCCACCGCCGCGTTGTAGCCGTCTCGGGCCCGGCTCACGATGTCGTCGTGGATAATCGCATCCTTGGCGGCGGCGATCAGGCGATGATCCGTGACGGCGGGATTCCACATAGTCAGGTTTTCGCGAACCGTGGCGGCGAAGATAACGGGATTCTGTTCGACGACCGAGATCGACGCGGTCAATATGTCGGGCGGGATCTCGTCTCGGGGAACCCCGTCGAAGAGGATTTCGCCGGACCAGGGCGCATGCATGCCGCTGACCAGCATCACCAGGGTCGATTTTCCGGAACCGGTGGAGCCGACCACCGCCACCCGCTGCCCAGGTTCGATGGTCAGGCTGAGATTCTCGACAAGCGGCGGGTGATGGGGGCGATACCCGAAGGTGACATTGCGAAGCTCGACCCTTCCGGCCAGGCGTAACCGCCCGTGCAGGGTCGCGGCCCCGGAGGGGCTCTCCCGCGCTTTCAGCGCCCGGTCCTCGGAGACATCGACCACATCGTTGAGCCGCTGAATGTCGGCCTCCAGTGTCTGGAACAGGTCGGCGAACTGAACGAAGCGACCGATCGGACCCAGGAAATTGCCGGCCACCACATAGAACCCCATCAACGCGCCGAGCGTCATCTCGCCCGACATGACACGCCATCCTCCGAGCCCGAGCACCGCCGCTCCGCCCAGGATCAGAAACAGCCCTGGGAAGGATGCGATCAGATAGCCCAACTCGGAGAATCTCTGCCGGGCCTCCAACTCGCGCGCCTGCTCGCCGGTCCAACGGACGAAGTACTCGTTCTCGGTTGCAGTCGCCCGCAGGGAGTCGATGTTGCGCAGACCGGACGTCGAGGTACCGGCCAGCATCCCCTGCTCCCGCAGCATCTGCCGACTCTCCTCGGTCCGCCTCCGGGTGACGAGACGCGTTAGCAGCACGTTCACGCCTCCTAGAGCCGCCACAACCGCGGCGAGCGTTGAATCAAAGATGAACATGATAGCCAGAAAGAGTAAGCTCATGACAAGTTCGATCGCCACGCCAACGAATTGCGTCGAGCCGACGGCGGCGACCTTGTCGACCAGTTGCGCCCGCGCCATCAGGTCGCCGCCGTAGCGGTGTGCGAAATGCCGCATCGGCAACCGGAACAGGCCGGTCAGGAAGCGGTCGGTGTGCACAACGGACAGACGGATAGCGAGCCTGGACAGGCAGCGCTGTTGCAGCCAAGTGAGCAGGTAGACCAGAATCGCCGCGACACCGGCCGCGGCGATCACGACGGCGCCCCAGCCCGCCTCCCTTCCACTCATGACATAGTCCACGAACACGCTCAGCAGGACCGGCAAGGCAAGACCTGGCAACGCCAGCAACGATCCGCATGCGGCTGCGAAAGCCACCGGCCCCTTGACATCCCGTAGCCAGGGACGGAGCAGGCGTATGAGCCCAGGTCGAACGCCACCAGTGCGGAATTCCGGTCCCGGCTCAAAGACCATAACCACGCCGGTAAATGCTCGATCGAACTCCTCTTCGCTCACCGTGCGGCGGCCATGGGCGGGATCGTTGAGGTAGTAGCACCCCCGGCCGAAGCCTTCGAGAACCACGAAGTGATTGAACTCCCAGAACAGGATCGACGGCAACGGCATCCGCCGGAGTTCGCGGGGCTGCTTGCTCCAGCTACTCGTGCGCAGTCCGTAGTTCTCCGCGGCACGGACGATGTCAGCCGCTGTGCATCCGTCGCGGCTGATTCCGCACGCCGTGCGCAGCTCTTCCAGAGACGCCCAGCGTCCGAGATGAGCGAGCACGATCCCCAGGCAGGCCGCGCCGCACTCGGTGACCTCGAATTGGAGGAAGGTGGGCGTGCGCGCGCGCCGTCGGTTGAACGGCCCCGGCTGCACTCCGAAAGTCACCGGGTTGCCATGTTCGATGCCCACGGTTCGGTTCCACGAAGCCGATGGGCAAGGTGGCACATTTCATGGGGATTGCCCGAGAATGTGCACGGGGCACGGGCCAGCACGGCACATTCGCCCATCAGCCGACCCCGGAGGGCGTCAGGAGGAGCATGGGAGCATGAACTTGCGTGACGATCGCGAGCCGGCAACGGGCGCCGTCGGCCGCCGCTCCCGACGCTTCACGCAAGGTCAGCCGAACGAGATGACCCGCCACGGGCGTCGCGAGCCCGAGCTCGGCGAGCCAGGCGGGGCCAGTCGTCGAACGCGGGGATACGTAGCCAACGTCGGCTTCCAGCACCGAAGAGCCGCCATTCGGCGCGGTAATCAGGACGCGTCCCGCCAAGCCGGTTTCGAGACGGAGCGCGGCATCCGGCAAGACGAACGCGAAAGCCTCCAGCCGGTGCCCGGTCCCTGTGCGAACCCGAGCGACTTTCGTGCCGGCCACGACCGCTTGTCCGGCCGCCAAATCGAGTGCGGTAACCTCGCCCGCATGGGGGCTGACGACGAGTTCGCCGGCCGCCGCGATCGCTTCCGCCTCCAGAAGCTCGGCCCGAGCCGTGAGTAAGGCGTCGCGTTCCGTCGCGGAGAGGGTTGCCGAGCCATCGAGCCGCGTCTCAAGCAGCGCGAGCCGGGTACGGGCGATTCTCACCGCCCGGCGCAGCTCGGGCAGCCTCATGCGGGCAATGCCCTGTCCTGCTTCCACCTCGTCGCCGGCCGCTACCAGAACTTCGGCGATGGTGCCCGCAGTTTCGGAAAGGACCGCATGGCGCTCCCCCAGCCGCGCTAGGACGCATTCGGCAAGGACGCTTCGCTCAACGCTGCCGAACACGCCCCAGGCGAGGACGCAAAGCAGCCCGAGAACGAACCCCGCGACGATCATCCACTCGTGGGGAGCTGTAACGCGTAGGAGGGAATCGAAGTATTCGGTCTGCCATTTTTTGGCGACCGCTTCCTCCCGAAAAAGCGATTTGTTGAATAACTGCATCGATCACCATACGCCCGCGATCTCTGACATGGAATCCTCGGCTTTTGGCAGAAATTGCTTCCCCACTGAAAACGCCCGCGGCGGGTGTTCCGCCAACGGGCTAATGAACGTCGCCATGCGGCTTCTGGCGAGGCCGTCGAGCGCGGTCAAACAGCGCAAGGCCTCGGAGCATGCTCCGCCGAGATAACCGTCGTCTATCTCCACTCGTCCGTCGAGCCGCGTGTCCGATTCGCGTCGCGCCATCACCACCTGATGGATCGCGGCAAACCAGACTGTCACAGGCAGCTTGGTCGAGCGGACGATCGTCCCCGCCGTCACCGACAGCTGCGTTTTGAAATGGTTGCACTGACATAGCCCACGGAGCCGGCCAAGAACGAATTGGCCACGATGACCGCAGGAGCCACACACGAGACCCTCCGGCCAGCGAAGGCGGATGAGCGCCGCAAGGCACGGATACTTCCTGCCGTACAACGCAGGGAATGCCTTATCGCTCAAACCCCGAATCCGCGATGTCACCTTCAATGCTATCTACGTAACCTCCGCAAACCAGAAATCGAACAGAATTTATCCGCTCAACGGATGATTCTCAAGGGTAAGCAGGATCGCTTTTGCAAAATTTATGTGACGGGTTGACTGTAGATTCACACTGCGGCGTCAGGTCTGGTGTCGAGAGTGTGCGATGCGGGACGTTCTATCGTTGTTTCAGGGAGTTGAGGATCCGCGCCGGAGCAATGCGACACGCCGTTCACTCGCTGCATGAGACGTCGATGATCGCGTTGCTCTCGACGTTCTGTGGCGACGAGGGATGCGTGGATATGGAGCAGTTCGGGCGCGCCGAAGAGCCGTTCCCGCGTCGCTTCATGACCATGAAGCACGGCATTCCCAGCGATGATGCCGTCTCGGACCTGTTCAACGCCCTCGATCCCGGACAGCCTGCAAGCGGTGTTGCTGCGGCTTCTAGAAGACTGGGCGGCGGTGCTCGACGATGGCGTCATCGCCATTGACGACAAGTCGCTACGGCGTTCGTTCGCCGATGCGGCCGCGCCTCGTCCGGTTGTATCGACGGTTCGCCTCGCGCGACGACGCCGCAGGCCGAAAACGCTGCACGCCTTCGAGCAGTAGGCGTTGCCGAAGTCGCGCGCTGCTCACAGAAAGATCTGGCACTTGCATTCCCTGCAATCAAAAAAACGCGACGCGGCAGCATTGCTCCATAGCCGAAAGCCGCGGCGAGGTTGACCCGGCGAAGAATCCAGCGCCGGCGCCTGATCGTTACCCGACTTGAAAAAATGCTCCTTCAAATAGCTTGCGCGCTCTCAACCCTCGAATACGCCCGACGGGAAATGCCGGTAGGATAGAAAAGTCAATTCGTGCCGGAACGCCCGAATTAACCGAAAATGCGCCAAAAGCCAAAAATCCTTGCTTTTTCGTAACCATAAACAGCTGTCGAACTCGACTTCAAGAATACCTTCTGCGCATCTGCGCATGGCGGAAACAGGTATCTTCCAGTTCTTTTTTGTCGGGCGACGAGGCATCAGGTTTCGCAATGCGGCAAGGGTGTAGCCCAGATTATTGCAAATCGGCGTATCCGATCGATTCGCGCCCATGAAATGGACCTGAAGTCGCTATTTTGTCTGCCAAACGAGAACCAAACACGATGCAACAAGGATATGTGTCAACAATATGTGTCAACAATCTGGGTTACACCCAATGCGGCAATTGGTTGTTGACAAATATCAAATCTTCGTCTTAATGGCTTGATAGTTTTTCCATGGTGATCACAGGACATTCAGCTGCCCTTCGGCACCGGATTAAAGGAAAAGTAGTACAGTGGTTGAATTGGGTGCGGCTGACAAGTCCGTATCGGCAATAGACCGCGGCAACATTTTGTGAACCGCGGCGGGTGCGGCAACTCGACGTTGCGAAGCCCTAAATTAAGGAGGTAAAACGATGACGATGAAGACGAGAGCCGAACTGGATGCGGAGCTCATTGCCCAGGTGGCGGACGATGAGGAATTCCGCGCGCAGCTGTTGGAAAATCCCAAGGAAGCGATCCAACAGGCGACGGGGATCGCGATTCCCAAGGACTTCACAATCCAGGTACATGAAGAGAACAGCATGACCGCTCACGTGGTGCTGCCACCAAGCGGCCAGTTGACCGGGGATGACCTGGAACTGGTTGCCGGCGGAAATGGCCTTATTTCCAGCTGGGCGCGTGCGTGAATGTCTGAAGAGTTCCGGCATATCGTTCCGGAACTCCGTTCTTTCATTCCACTCTCTTTGATCGATGGTCGGGGTTGGGAGCGATTGCTGGACCGGGTGGGCGGTCTTCCCGGGTGGCCCACGGTAGCCCGAGCCGGGTTCGAGTTCCGGCTTCTTGGAGATGCGGGCGCGGACTTCGCCGTAGCGGTGGCCCCGGGTCTGGCCCTGCTCGAATATTACGTGGCCCAAGGCCGGCGGGCGAGACCGGGTTCTGTGGCCAAATCCCTCGGCTGCTTCTTCGCCCGAGCAACCGGGCGCGAAACCTCCTCCGGCTGGTTCGAGTCGGCTATGCTCGAATACGACATTGCCGGAACGTTGCCCGGATCGCCCGCCGACCCTGGCCTGTTCGTCAGGCTGGTACATGGCGAACCAAGACGACCGCCCCTCCCTCCTCCCGCCTCGCTGGCTGCAAATCTGGCAAGCGCGGTGGGATGGACCGAAGATGCAGACGAGGAACGCGCTGTGGAACGCGCTTTTGCCGCTCTGCCTCCGGGTGGCCGAGTCGGGCAGATTGGCGCCATGCCGGGCCGCGCGCTGCGGGCAATCCGGTTGATTGTAGATGGCGTGGAGACGAAGGCGGTCCCGGACTGCCTAGGGCGGCTCGGTTGGCCCGGTCCGGCCGATAAAGCAGTGGCCGTACTGGCAGACATGGGGGACGTAACTCCGCAATTCCGGTTGTCCCTGGATGTTTCCGTTGATGGCCTGTCGCCCCGCCTTGGTCTGGAGCTGTATCCGCCTGGAGTGCCGGAAGGTAAGGACCCATGGCTAACGACGGGACGCAGCACTTGGCGTCCCGTCGTGGTCCGGCTGGAAGCTCTGCAATTATGTCAGCCGGACAAGGCGCAGGGCCTGCTCGATTTCCCGGGGCTTGACCGGCTCTTCAACGAGAAAGGCATCTTATTCCTATACCGTGGAATCGATCACGTAAAAATTACGATTGAAGATGACACCGTGCAGGCCAAGGCCTATGCCGGTCTCTCGTTCTTCCGGCTCAACCCTGCCCCGTCGCAGTAGGATGCGACTTGCTGCAACAGCTATCCTCGCCATGAACTCCAGCCATCGCTTGGGTTCACGGATTTGGGTCTATTGCCCAAGGTGACTTAATTGACTGCAATTTGCTTTGGTGATGGGTTTTGTCAGGTGTCACCGGATAGAAGGCGGCGGTGCTTTTAGTAGCAAGGACTTTTTGGAAGGCTCCGGGCACCGTTCCGGATCGCCGGGGCCGGCAGGGCCGCCAATATGCGCTGCGCTCGATCCTAGGTATCTCGCCTGCGGCGATGCTGCCAAGAGCGAACGATCTTCGTGCGTTCTTTCGTTGGGAGCATCGTTTGGGGCCCGAGGTGCTGAGGGCGTTTGGAGTCGTGTTCGGCAAGGCGTCCTGCCATGCGACCTGTCACTATATTTTGCCTCGCTCGATGCGGATGCGCTGTCCCGGGCTCTGGGACACCATGCGCTTGGGGAGACTGAGCCGGGACATGTGGCCATTGACGGCAAGACGCTGTGCGGCTCCTGGCGCGGCGAGCGCAAAGCACTGCATGTTCTCTCGGCCTTTGCGGTCGATCTTGGCGCGGTGATCGGCGATCTGTCGGTGGAGCGCGATGCCAATGAGAACGCTCTGCGGCGCTGTCGCTGCTTTAGGACCTGTCGCTCTACGGTGCCTATCGTCACAAGCGCCTCCATCTTAGCGCAGTGCGGGCCCTGTGCCGGTATATTCGGTGGACTGGCTGACATTTCTTCCTCACCGCCAAGTCCGACCAACCGTCGCTGAGGCGCGACATCGAAGCCGCTTTCGGCGACGCTTCCCCCTCGGGCGAGCCCGCCCGACCCGCGTGAAGCACAGACGGCCGAAAGGGGTCATGGGCGGATCGAGACCCGGCGGATCGCACTATCGACCGAGGCTGTTGCTTATCTCGACAGGCCGGGCCTCGCGCAGACCGTGCGGCTTGAGCGCCGACGAAGGATCCGCAGGCGCGAGGGCGTCGAGACCGCTTATCTCATCACAGGCCTGCCGGACAGGGCCGGCCCCGAGTGCCTTCTCGCTCTCGCCCACGCCCACTGGGCCGTCGAAAACCGTTTGCATCATTTCCGCAACATCACTTTCGACATGGATCGCTGCTGCGCACGCGCCGACGCAAGACAGCTCGCCAAACTGCGCAACCTCGCCATCACACTCATGCGCCGCTGTGGAGTGCCCGGACCGGAAGCCCGCGAAAACTTCCCAGAGCACCGAGCTTCAGCCATTAAATCCGCAACCAACGGCATTCATCGAATGCCGTAGTATTTAATTACAGTGATGCAAATTATTCCCTCTAGAGATTTTATAGCGTTGATTTAAAATCTTTTTTTGCAAAGATAAATTTTTCAATTTTTTCTGGGACGAAGCGAATCCGGCCGCCGATTCCGAATCAGCGATTCGGACGACGATTCGGCAGCGGAAAACCGGCAAATTTCTCAAAAATAGGCAAAAAAACCCGCATTTTCCTGAGTTTTGCTATAATACCACACTCGATTTTGTGCTTTAGGGCATCCATGATGCCATTCGCGGGATAATTCGGGAAAATGCGCGAACTTCGCGCCGGACCGCAGGACCGGCCGCAACGCGCGCCTGCCGATGGCCGCCTCCCTTTCGACATAGCAATCCGCTGTCCCTTTGAAATCGGCCCAGCAAGGAGAAAATCGAAAAAGACTTGATAAAAAGAATTACTGATTTTATTATGCGTGTGTCAGCTGTCACAAGGAGGTAGAGCCATGATGCCAAAGACGAGAGCCGAACTAGATGCGGAGCTCATTGCCCGGGTGGCGGATGACGAGGCATTCCGCGCGCAACTGTTGGAAAACCCCAAGGAAGTGATCCAACAGGCGACGGGGATCGCCATTCCTGAGGACTTCACAATCCAGGTGCATGAAGAGAACAGCATGACCGCTCACGTTGTGCTGCCGCCAAGCGGCCAGTTGACCGGGGAGGACCTGGAGATGGTTGCCGGCGGATACGGAGCATTCTGGGGCTGAGCCGTTCCCGAGTTGGGTTTTGGGGTACAAGCAAAGCGCAACTTGAGCAGCCGTTCCGGCATCGGCGGCGTCCTTAGCGCCACACAGATAAGTCTGGAGATGATGTCAGGCAGTTCAATGCGACGACTGAAACGGTAATCGAACGCCGAGAGATGGCGTGGTGGATACTTGGGTCGAATCGCATGGTAGGTCCAGCGCAAGGCGTTCTTGATGTTGCCGAGAATCGTGTTCACCCAACGAAACTTGGGGCGCTCGACCTAGGCTCTCCAGCCGCCCACCACCACTGGCTCATGAACGCAGCCCGCCGCGGCTACGCCATGAAAGCAGTCCAAGCCATCGGAGACGGCCCGAGTACCGGTGCCTAGGTGGAGCTGCGCCCAAGCGGCGATTTCGCTGAGACGAAAGCTCGACCACGGTAAGCTTGATGCGCAGCGGGTGTCCCGCCTCGTTGGTCTCGACAGAGGCGGAGAAGGGCATCGCGGCGGGTGCGCAACGATGCCGCTGCGGTCGCCGCCGAGATAGGAGCATCGTCGAGTCGGACCGACCCGCTGAGCGGATGCTCGCGGTCGCGAAATCACCCCTGTTACCGGAATGACGACGGTTGCAAAACCGGTTGCTATGTCGATTGTTTATCGCTGACGGCAGTAAACGGTCAGGCAGCTATGCCACGGCCCGCGACCAATCTTTTGAGAATCATGACCAAATACGGGAGCCAAGAAACCGTGACCGAAATCCAAAGAGAAACTCTATATCGGCTGGTTCAGTCGGATGTCCAGGGAGAGGTTTTCCTCCCCGGCGATTTATGGTCTTCCGATTTTGGCGGGGTTGTCCAAAGGACACCTCGAGTCGTGGTGAGACCGCAAAATGAGCAAGATATTTTCCACTGCTTTTCCGTTGCGAAGGATGTCGGCATCACCGTTTCCTTCCGAGGCGCCGGCCACTCTTGCCATGGTCAGACCCTGTCTGATGGGGGAATCCTTATTGAGAATGTGGACGATTCGGCCGATTTCAAGCTTCTGGATGACGGTCAAGTCGAGGTCAGCTCGAAAACCCGCTGGCATAACTTGGAAAAAGGACTAAATGAGCAGAGGCGCTCCATACCAGTTACAACGGATTACTTGCACCTGTCCGTGGGCGGCACTCTGTCGGTTGGGGGCTACGGTATTCACTCCGTTACCCGCGGCGCCCAGGTTGATCATGTAACCAAACTCCGACTCCTTCTGCCCGACGGCACGAGCCGGTGGTGTTCGGTAAATGAACACAGGGACCTTTTTAGGTTTAGCCTGGCCGGCTTGGGTCAATTGGGCTTCATTGATAAGGTAGTAACCGAGACGGTACCTCATCGAAGATTTACCCGCTTATATAAATACTCGTATCGAAAAATAGTGGAATTCCTGGATTCTCTAACTTGGATGCAAGGATGGTCCGGGGCTTGGCCCAGTCATTTTTGCGCCCTAGTCGGCTACGGCCAAACCCTTTCGGAGTTCGGCTTTGAACATAGCAACCAGAAGGAAGCCGAGGGTCATCTCAATGCCGATATTTCAAACGACTTACTAAATCCAAGCTTCAAGGGGGTTTTCCAAGACTACAGATTTACCCTACACCGGTCCCTGACCGGATACATAAATAGTGATAAGGACGTGTACCGAGTTTGGGCAGATTACGCGTTCGAATATTCAAACTTTCGTCGCTTCCTCCTTTTTGTGGCGGCTCTTCGCTTCAAGGGAGTTTTTGGGAGCTTCCTGGATCGAATCTACATTTTGGCTTGCCGACGTCCAGAAACCCCAACGGCGTTTCCCTTTGAAGTTTGCGGCACACGTCCGCCTCCCGTCAAGTTTGGCGTCGGGCTCTACAACACGGTTCCCCGCGGCAACGAGCGAGCGTTGAATCAGGTAACCAGGGCGATGGAGATTTGCCTGGGCAAATGCTTGGAACTCGAGGGAAGACCCTACCTCTATGGTTGGCATGAACTCGATGCCGTCAAGATAAAGAATCTCTACGGGCCTGACTATGACCGCTTTCTGGAATTGAAGCGGCAACAGGATCCGAACAACATTATTCAATCACTATGGTAGGTTTACAGGTGGAGGATTTGATCGCCGCCCTCGGCCATGCCCCGCGGCCATCTCACCCGGTACCACGGCGCGTACGCCCCGAACTTCAAACATCGCCGCCGTATATCATCCCAATCCCGCCCATCAAACCGCCCGCGAGCCTCTTGCAGCGCGTCCCGCGTTGTGGCGATCGACATGAATCGAATCCCTGAGGCCGTGGTCAAGGCGCTCGGCGAAGATGCCGAGGCTTGCGGAACTCATCTGGAAGCGGCGAACCGCCGCGGCCCGAGGACTTCGCGGAACCCCGGGAATCCCATGTTCGGTTCCACGCAGATGCCCCGCAAGATTCTCCTATTAACGCAGTGGTTCTCACCCCCTTAAAGTTTAAGAAGAAAATTCTGAGGCGTACTTATCCCGCCCTTGAATTTCAAGCGCAGCGCACCATTCCCTGCGAAATGGCAAACGGAGATTTCGAAAGCGATTGCCCAGCGTGATTCACAAATTGCCTCCGCCCTGACGGCAGCCTTTTTCAGCCGTTGTTGCGGACAATTTTCTCTGAAACTCTATTCGGGCTTTGGTCACACTTTCCCCTGGCCGCCGGCACGATTCGCAACTTCCCCCAGCCTTGCCGACCCGGCGCTCCGGGATGTGCTCGCGGCACTCCAGGACATGGACCCAGAGGTCGCGGTTGCTGTTGTCCGGCTCCGCCCCGTTGCGCCAGCGGAAGACGAGCCGGATTTCGTCCGGGAACGCGAACTCGCAGGTCTCGCCGTCCACTTCAAGCTGGTCATGCAGGATCTTGTGGTCGCCCGACTTGGCGCCGATGACGAAGCTCATGCCCAGCTCGCGGAGAAGCCGAACCTGCGGCGCCTTGGAGCGCGGCCCGTCCATCAGGGCGCAGATATTCAGATGCGGATGTTCCCGCCGGATGTCCAAGATGCTGATATCTACACGATTTTGCGGACGAATGCATTCCGGAATCCTCCGAATGCCCTTGTTTTGCGACAGAAACCAACCTTGGGGAATCGGAAGTGCCGCGGTCGCGGCAACGCGAATTACTCCGAAAACCGGTCGAAAAGCACCAACAACGTGCAATTGGGCCGTCCACAATCGTCATTTGAGATTTACAGCCATTCACCGTTGGATTATTTACGTCTGCATTGTCGCACATTTTCAAGGAAATTAACTTTAAGGGACGCTGATTTTGTTTTGCGACAGTCTTTTGGCTAAATCCGAGGGCCGCTGCTCGGCAGCAGCCGCATCGCGAATGCGAACCTCGGAGCGATTCAAGGAGGATAAAAATGATTCGCAAATCTCTTTCTATTGCGACACTGGCATTCGCCGCCATGTCACCTGCGCATGCTCAGGAGTCCGACGATCTGTCACTGCTCGTCGGCATATGGGCCGTAGAGCCACTTACGCCGTGGGTCGAGCAATTCACCGAGGAAACCGGCATCGGCGTCGAAATTCAAAGTTTCCCATTCCGCGACCTGCTGCAGACTATCGAAGTACGCGGAAGCGCCAAGGCTGATGATGTGGGCGCCATATTTGTCGACGCTCCTCTTGTTCCTTCCTACGCGGTGCGCGGCCTGATCCAGCCCATGGCGAAATATCTCGAAGGCGCGGACCTAGAAGAGATTTGGGCGCCGGCAACAGTCGATGCAGGTTCTTGGGACGGAATGATGTGGGCTCCGCCGCTCAACAACTCAAGCCAAGTGCTCTATTACAATCGCGAACTCCTGCGCGCCGCCGAAATCCAGGACCCGTCGTCCGAGGAGTCAGGCCGCATCACGTGGGAGGAGCTGGTTGAAAACGCCAAAAAAATTACTGATTCCGAACAGGGAATCTGGGGCATGGTATTCGACCAGATCAGCCGGTACTACCAGCTTCAGGCACTTCCGGAGTCCGCCGGCGGCGGGTCGGGCGTGTCCGACGACGGGCTCTCGGTCGAGGGGATGCTGACCAACGATGGGTGGATGAAGGCGACTCAGTTCTATTACGATCTTTTCAATACTTGGAATATCGCGCCCAAGGGAATTGCGCCGGGTCAAACCGCCGAGCTGTTCGCCGCCGGCAAGGTTGGCTACTTCGTGGGCGGGCATTGGAACGTCAGCGCGTTCCAAGAGGCCGGCATCGACTTCGGCATGGCTCTTCACCCATACTTCGAGGGCGGCACACCGGTGACCGGCACCAACAGCTGGCACATCGGCATCTGGGGCCACACGAATCGGGCGGATGAAGCCGCGCAGCTGGTCAAGTTTCTAACGGCTAGCCCGGAGGTCGCGCTGGATTACACGGAAAAACACGGGCAGCTTCCCGCGCACACAGCCGCCTTGCTCAACATCGATATCTCGCCGAAATACAACAACATGCCAAAAGCCGGTATGAAATTGGCGACCTATGAAGCCGCGAACTCGGCCGTGACCCGGGCCAGAACGCCCGCGTTCCTCGAGTTCGAGGAAATCGTGAACAACAGCTTCGAAGATATCCGCAACGGCGGCGACCCCGCCACCGTAATGGGCGAAGCGGAACAGCGCATCCAGTCGGCCATGCGCCGCTATCGCTAATAGCGATCACCGGGGCCGGGTTTCCGCCCGGTCCCGTATCGGCCCAAATGCGCTCCGATAAACACGTACCATATCTGTTCCTCGCCCCGGCATTGCTGGGGCTCGTGTTGTTCCGACTGTATCCGATATTCCTTGCCTTGTGGGAGAGTCTGTTTGTTACAGGATTCGGACCCGCAGGCGGAAGATCTTTTGTAGGGCTGGAGAATTTCCAGTTTTTGTTTGAAGACTTTGTCTTTTGGCGGTCGGTCAAAGCCACTGCAATTCTGACGATCATAATAAACCCGGTCCAAATTGCCCTTGCTTTGGGGCTTGCGCTTCTTCTGCAAAGAAAGTCGCGCAATATCCGGCTGATCCGGTCGTTGTTCCTGTTGCCAATCGGGGTGGCATTGCCGATTGCGACAGTGATCTGGGGGCTGATGCTTAATCCTAACCAAGGGCTGATCAACGGAATGCTGGACGTGATCGGCGTTTCGCCGCAACCCTTTCTGACGAGCGAAGCTCAAGCGATCTGGGCCATTGTACTTATTGCCACCTGGAAGGGCGTTGCGTTTTGGATGCTTTTCCTGCTGGCTGGTCTCGAGGACATCCCCAAGAGCCTCTACGAAGCGATCCGCGTCGACGGCGCCAATTGGTTCGGGCGGCTGCGCTACGTTACTATGCCGCTCCTCAGACGCACGCTTCTATTCGTACTCGTGGCCGATACGGCCGCGAATTTCGTACTGATCGTTCCGATGATCATCCTGACCCAGGGCGGTCCTCGCCAAACTACGAACGTCCTGATGTACGAGGCCTACCGAAGCGGCTTCATCTTCCAAGACTTCGGCCGTTCAATGGCAATCGTAACTTTGCTCACTGCCATCACCCTGGCCGTGATTGCCCTGCAGGTCTTGGTGCTCGGCGACCGCCGGGGGCAAGATAAATGACCGGGTGGTGGTCGAAATCCTGGCCGGTGATGGCATGGTATGCAACCGTTGCCGTCGGTCTGATCTTCACCATAGCGCCGTTCATGTGGGCGGTTGCGGGATCTTTTAAAGACAATCCACAGATATTCTCGGAGGTCAGCCCGTTTTCTCTGATGGCCTTCGTCCCGGGTACCGATCCCAGTGCATACTTCGCAATCTTTCAGAACAACTTCGGTCGAGCAGTCGCCAACACGGTGTTCGTTTCGGTTATATCCCTGGCTGCCGGCATCATTGTAAATTCATTGGCAGGATTCGCATTTGCGCGTTTCGCATTTCCTGGCGACAGGATACTCTTCGCCTTCGTTCTGCTGACTTTCGCGGTCCCGCCCGAGGCGATCGCGATCCCTCTATTTTCCATGATGCGCCAGATCGGCTGGTTCGACTCGTTCTGGGCGCTCATCATACCCGGCATCGCCAACGGGCTGGTGATCTTCCTCTATCGCCAGTTCTTTGCCGGCATTCCCAAGGAACTGATCGAAGCCGCGCGCGTCGACGGCCTGTCATGGTGGCACATTTACTGGACGATCTGCATGCCTCTGGCCAAGCCGGTCACGATCGGCGCGGGATTGCTCCTCTTCGTATTCCAGTGGGAGTCATTCCTCTGGCCGCTAATCGCAGCGCCCTCGCCCGAACTGCACCTGATTCAGGTTGCGCTTGCCCGCTTCGCGACCGAGTTCTCGGTGATATGGAATCAGCAATTCGCCGCCTCGACCATCGCAGGCGTGCTGCCGCTGATTTTCATATTTCTCTTCCAACGCCAATTCGTCAGCGCCCTGACCGGCGTTGACCTCAAGTAGCGGAGCCTGACCATGACCCTGACGACCGAAGCGCAGTTGCGATTGCTGGAACCCCCGGACGGAAAAATTCGCGCGGTTCTGGATACTGACACGTTTAACGAAATCGACGATCAGTTTGCCATCGTCCAAATGATGCTTTCGCCGGACAAACTGGATGTCGAGGCAATTTATGCAGCCCCGTTCCACAACCACCGGTCAACCAGCCCGGGAGATGGAATGGAGCAAAGTTATGATGAAATCATGCGCTTGCTTGGACGGATTGACGTAGATCCGGCGGGGTTGGTCCATCGCGGCGTGACCGATTATGTTGGACACGAAAAACATCCCCGGCCGGCGGCAGCCGTTGATCATCTGGTCGCCCGCGCCCGTGCCGGCAGCCCCGAAAACCCGCTATATGTTATCGCGATCGCCGCAATCTCCAACGTCGCGTCCGCAATCCTCGCGGCCCCCGACATTATCGACAGGATCGTTGTTATCTGGCTGGGGGGACACGCTCTCGATTGGCCGAATGCGCGTGAATTCAACCTCAAGCAAGATGTCGGCGGCGTACAGGTCCTGTTCGACAGCGGCGCGCCAATTGTTCTCGTGCCGTGCATGGGAGTGGCGTCGCACCTGCACAGCACGGTTCCCGAAATCGAACGCCATGTCGAGCCGCACGGCTCGATCGGCGCGTTCCTCGCTATGCGGTTCAAGGAATACAGCGATGATCACAAGGGTTGGTCGAAGGAAATCTGGGACATGGCGGCTGTTGCATGGGCGCTGAATCCGGACTGGGCTCCCAGCGTGCTGGTACCTTCTCCCATCCTGACCGATCAGGTCACTTGGAGCGTCGACGCATCGCGCCATCCGATCCGCTATGTTCGCCAGGTGAACCGTGATCGCATCATGCGCGACTTCATCGACAAGCTAGAAGCCTTTGCCGATTGAACGGGACTGACGATGAGCAAGGTCGAACTACGCCGCATCCACAAATCGTTCGGAGATGTCGAGGTCTTGCACGACATCAGCCTTTGCATCGCAGAGGGAGAATTCGTTGCCTTGGTCGGGCCGTCCGGCTGCGGCAAATCCACGCTCCTGCGGACAGTCGCCGGACTTGAAGCCGTAAGCGGCGGCGAGGTTGTCATCGGTGACAGGGTCGTCAATGAACTTGGCCCGAAAGAACGGAACGTGGCTATGGTTTTTCAGAACTACGCGCTTTATCCGCACATGACGATCCGCGAAAACATCGGCCTCAATCTCAGAATTTCCCGCGTTCCGCGCGCTGATGCCGCGAGGCGCACGGAGGAGGCAGCGGGACTTTTGGGCCTGTCGGAATATCTCGACCATTACCCATCCCAGCTTTCGGGCGGACAGAAACAACGGGTCGCCATGGGGCGTGCTATCGTTCGCGATCCCACGGTTTTTCTGTTCGATGAACCGTTGTCAAACCTTGACGCAAAGTTGCGGGTCCAGATGCGCGGCGAGATCAAGTCGTTCCACCGGACCGTCGGCACGACCTCGATATATGTAACCCACGACCAGATCGAGGCCATGACCCTTGCAGACCGGGCCGTGGTGCTGAACGCGGGCCGGATCGAACAGGTCGGCCCGCCGATCGAACTCTACAAAAAACCGGACAATGTCTTCGTCGCCGGATTCATCGGTTCGCCGATGATGAATTTTTTTCCCGGACGCGTCGAGAACACGCGGGACGGACTCAGGATAAGGCTCGACAATAGCGACCTCGAATTAGCGACCGCCCATGGCTTGGAAGCGGGACAAGCGGTCACAATCGGGATTCGCCCCGAAGGTTTCGTCGTGGGAACCGAGGAACCGGCCCTTGAGGGCGTCGTAGATCATATCGAACCGACAGGTCCGCAGACCCAGCTGACCGTATCGGCGCTGGGTCGCTCGGCCACCGTCGTCACGAGCGAAATGCCATCGGTTGCAACCGGTGATACTATCCGGCTCGGCGTTCCTCCCGGCGCTGTGCATATGTTCGACACGTTGAATGGTCGGCGAATTTCCGATTGAAAAATCAGGCCCCTGGCAATTCTTCAATGACTGCATCTGCAAAGGACCCGACGGTATCCGTGCCGGTGCCGGTGCGTCTGGCGGCAGCTAGGCACCTAGAGTCGGGGGCTGGCGCGCCAGCGATAGGGTCCGTTGGCTTGTCCGTCGCTTTCGCTCCGGGCCTCAGTCCGGATTCTGCTGCTGCGTTTCCAGGCCCCCGCTCTCCGAACCAATGGCATTGCCTTTAGCGCCGGAATTTCCACCGACATTTATTTTTCGACTTCAACCGGGTGATTTAGGGGACTATTCGAAAGCCGCGGAATCTTCGGAAGAGGGCTTCACTCACGGCCGCGAATCGGTCATGCAGGACGTGAATTGGTCCGCCCGCTGGAAAATCACCATGGATCCGCGCATCAAGGCCCTTAAATCCACGACCTTCCGCGGCAGGAGGCTGACGCGTCGCCGGATCGCGCAGATCCAGGAGACGGTGCAGCTTCTGCCGAAGAACAGCCGCCGGGAGCTGGCGCGCACGATCTGCGAGCACTTCGGCTGGCGCACGCCCGGCGGCGGCTACAGCGAGCAGAGCGCCCTGCGCGTGCTGGAGGATCTCGAGGCGCACGGCATCCTGGAGCTTCCGCCGAAGCTGAAGCGCGGCGGGCCTCGCCGGCGGGCGGCGCATACGCCGCGCTCGGATCCGGGGCCGGAAGTCAGCTGCGACCTGCGGGAGCTGGAGCCGCTCTCCCTGGAGCGAGTGTTCGAGAGGGAGGCGGCGGAGGAATGGACGGAGCTGGTCGACCGCCACCACTATCTCGGCTACGCCTCGCCGATCGGCCAGTACATGAGGTATTTCGTCGTCGACGCTTCCGGCCGCAGGCTCGGCTGCCTGATGTTCGAGGCCTCCGGCGCGCTGGCCTGCCGCGACGCATGGGTGGGATGGACGGAGAGGCAGCGCGACGCCGGCCTGGGCCTGGTGGCCCGCAACAGCCGCTTTCTCGTGTTCCCGTGGGTGAGGGTGAAGAACCTCGCCTCGCGGTCGCTGGCCCTGGCGGCGCGGCGGCTGGCGGACGACTGG
>MKWU01002495.1_pt1 | contig 27416 bp, 21 predicted proteins | sample 809101 | NCBI WGS metagenome assembly MKWU01 (sample SAMN05860141, study PRJNA318959) | sponge metagenome | host: Aplysina aerophoba | place: Slovenia: Piran, Adriatic Sea, Gulf of Piran | collected 2013-05-07 | reverse complement strand
TAGCAGGCAGTTGCCGTAGCAGGCAGTTGCCGTAGCAGGCAGTTGCCGTAGCAGGCAGTTGCCGTAGCAGGCAGTTGCCGTAGCAGGCAGTTGCCGTAGCAGGCAGTTGCCGTAGCAGGCAGTTGCCTTAATCAACGAATGAGGGCAAGCCTGATGAGCGAACAAGAACAGACCGTTCCGGCTGAGGAACAAGCCAAGAGCGAAGCAGCAACCAGGATAGAGGATACCGAGGCGGAAGCCATCGTGGGCGGCACGAGCCAGTTTGAATACGCCAACCCGAACGATCCGAACAAGCCGGGGGCTGAGGCGCCTGAAGCTCCCAGCGCTGATAATATCCTTGACGGGGTCTAGAGCGTCGTTCGACCCGAAAGTAACGGCAGGCACAGGCCTGTTCCAGTTGCTTCGGTAGCGCTGACAGTGACAGGAATGAGAGCGCCGTGCGGGCCGGTTCGCACGGAGTTCGCTGAGTAAACCGGCGTTAATGCGGGTGGCGCAGTCCGCGCCGCGGTACCGCGCTTGTACGCTTTTGATTGATATTACCCCCATAGTGTTTGCGCGGCCTGTCCGTTGCTGTGACGCGCAGTCAGGTCCGCCGCGTAAACCACCTGCAAATCCCCTGAATGATTCATAAGCTCACCCCGTGATATTCGTTCATGGAGGAAACACATGAAAACAGGGCGGTTGAACGCCTCGGAGCGCATGAACATCTTGATCGCGTTCTCTATGTAACCACGCCCAAGGGCTGGCTGGCGCTGTGCGCCCTGGTGGTCATGCTTGCCGCGGTCGTTGCCTGGGCCGTGCTGGGGGAGGTCTCCACTTATGTAGAGGCCCGGGGCATCATCCTCAGCCGCGGCGGCGCCATCGTCGATGCAACGTCACCCGCCGACGCCAGGCTTTCCCGGATACTGCCCGGGGTTGGCGCTGCGGTAAGCGAAGGCGAGCCGGTGGCCGAGGTCTTCGATGCCGGGACGCTGGAACGCCATTCCGGCGCAATCGCCCTGGCTGAGGAATGGGCGCAGACGCTGAAAGCGCGCGAGGCGGAAGCGCGTGAAGAAAACGCGATCATAGCGCGCAACGTGGCCCGGCGCCGGGCGCGCCTGGAGGAGCTTGAACGCACCGGTCGAGAGTTGGTGGAAACTATTCACCAACGCCTGGAAGAGGACCGGGCTTTGCTGGCGCGCGGGGTGGCCAACCGGACTACGGTGGAAAACGGCGAGCAGGCCCTGGACCTTGCCCGGCGCAATTTGATTGACACCATGCGCCGCCGCGACGAGATGGAGGCCGGGGACTTGCGCCGCAAGTATGAGATCAACGCCCGCATTACCCAGGCGAAAACCGAACACATTGAAGCTGCGCGTCAGGTAAGTGAACTCGAGGCCTTGCTCGATACCTGGCGCATCCGCGCGCCGGTTTCAGGGCGGGTGACGGAAATCAAGGCGCAGGTCGGCGCCACGCTGGAACCGGGCGACCCCATACTCAGCATCGAAACAGGGGAAGAAGACATCGACATACTGTTTTATGCCGCTCCCGCAGACGGCAAGCGGATTAAAGCAGGCATGCCGGTCCTGGTGTCGCCGGCCACGGTAAAACGTGAAGAGTTCGGCTCCATGCTCGGCAAGGTGGAAAGCCGTTCTGAATTCCCGATGAGTCTTGAAGGCATGGTTGCCGCGCTGCGCAACGCCAGGCTCGCCGAAACCTTTTCGGGCGCCGGCCCCCCTTATCCCGGACGCGTCGCTCTCACGCCTGACCCCTCGACAACCAGCGGTTTTGCCTGGACCTCGCCCCGGGCTGCGGACCTGGAGGTTACGCCGGGCACCCTGGCCGAGATCGAAATAAAGGTATCCAGCCAGCCGCCGGTCTCGCTGCTCGCGCCGTGGCTCAAGGAGAAATTCGACTTTTGAACGCAACGCCTGAATTTCGTCCCAACCTGGGGCCCGGTCGCGGCGGCCGCAAGGCCGTGCCCACCATCCTGCAGATGGAAACCACGGAGTGCGGCGCGGCCTGCCTGGGCATGATCCTGGCCTATTACGGCCAATGGGTCCCGCTTGAGGCGCTGCGAGTGCGTTGCGGCGTTTCGCGTGACGGCGGCAACGCCGCCAATATGATGCGGGCGGCGCGGGAATTCGGCCTGGCCGCGCAAGGGTTCCGGAGCAAGCGGATACAATTGTTCGATGTCCCTTTCCCCATGGTGGTCTTCTGGAATTTCGATCATTTCGTGGTGCTGGAGGGAATCAAGGGAAACAAGGTCTATATCAACGACCCGGCCGAGGGGCCGCGCCGCCTCTCCCTGGCGGAATTTGATGACAGCTATACGGGTTTTTGCTTCAGTTTCGAACCGGGACCCGAGTTCCGCCGCGGCGGCGCCCGACCGAGTGTGGTGCGCGGACTCCTGTCCCGTTTCAGCCATGCATCAAACCCGCTCATTTTTGCCGCTATCGCGACCCTGGGGCTGGTTATTCCCGGCCTGGCCGTGCCGGCGCTGCTCAAGGTGTTTATCGATGAGGTCCTGGTGCGGCAGAACGACTCCTGGCTGGCGCCGCTGCTGCTTGGATTGGCCCTGGCCGCCGTCGTACAGGGCGGATTGACCTGGCTGCAGCGGAGCCTGCTCGCCAGGATGGAAACCAAGCTGTCCATCGTCGCGACAACGCATTTTTTCTGGCATGTCGTGACCTTGCCCATGTTGTTCTTCAGCCAGCGCTACGCCGGTGACATTGCCAGCCGGGTGGCGTCGAACGACGCGGTTGCGCGCCTGCTCTCCGGTGAACTCTCGATCAACGCGATCAACCTGCTGACCATGGCGATCTACGCGGCCGTGATGCTGTCTTTTGACGTGTCCCTGACGTTGATCGCGTTGTCCATGGTCGCTGCCAATTTACTCGTATTGCACCTTGCCTCGAACGCCCGTGAGAATGCCAACCGGCGCCTGTTGAGGGAGCAGGGAAAGGTCGCCGGCGCGTCCATAAACGGTATCCGTATCATCGAGACACTGAAGGCCAACGGCGCTGAAGGCGATTTTTTCGCGCGCTGGGCCGGCATCCACGTCAATGCCCTCACTGCCCAGCAGCGCCTCGGCCTGGTTACAACCCTTGCAAACACCGCCCCGCCGCTGCTTACCCTGCTTACCGTCATTGCCATTCTCGGCTTTGGCGGGCTGCGTATTCTCGAAGGCGCGCTGACTATCGGCGGTTTGATTGCTTTTCAAAGCCTGACTCTCAGCTTTTCGGCGCCGGTGGCCGGCCTGGTGCGCTTCGGCGCCAACCTGCAGCTGGTAAAAGGCGACATCGCCCGCCTTGACGACGTGCTTAACTATGAAGCCGACGCGCGCACCGTGCGCGGACTGTACCAACCCGAGCCGGAGCTGGCGGCGCCGGCGCCGCGCGGCTTCGTTGACCTGGACCGGGTCACGTTCGGGTATAACAGCGCAGACCGGCCACTGCTCGAGGACTTCAGCCTGTCTATCGCGCCGGGTCAGCGCGTGGCGCTGGTGGGCGGGTCCGGCAGCGGCAAATCAACTATCGCCAGGCTGATCTGTGGCTTGCTGACGCCCTGGTCGGGCAGCGTGCGCATAGACGGACAGGCGCTGGATGCCATCCCCCCGGCTCGGTTGGCCGAGTTGCTGGCGCACGTTGACCAGGAGATTATCCTGTTTGAAGCAAGCGTGCGGGATAACGTTACCCTGTGGGACCCGACCATAGAAGAACGCGATATTGTCCGGGCGTTGCGCGATGCCATGCTCCACGACGTGGTTGCCGCGCGCCCCCTTAAATACGACGCGCCGGTTGACGAAAACGGGCGGAATTTCAGCGGCGGGCAGCGCCAGCGCCTGGAACTGGCGCGCGCGCTGGTGCGCAATCCTGCGGCGCTGGTGCTGGATGAGGCGACCGCGGCGCTGGACCCCATCACCGAACTTGCAATAGACGACAGGCTGCGGCAACGCGGCTGCACCTGCGTGATCGTCGCCCACCGTCTCAGCGCCATCAGGGACGCGGACGAGATTATCGTGCTCGACCAGGGACGGATTGTCCAGCGCGGCGACCACCAGCGCCTGGTCATGGAAGACGGTCTTTATCGAACGCTGGTCATGTCGGATTGAGGCGATGCGCGACATTCCAATCATTGAACGCATTCGCGGCGTCCGCATTGAGACCGGGGCGCACCAGCCGTTCATCATGGACAACCCCGCGCGCGTCCACTTTGTGGAGCAGGGACACCTGGACGTATTCATCACCCGGCTTGACGCGAACGCGGCAATGGGGCGGCGCTATTTCGTCACCCGCCTGAGTGCGGGACAGGTGGCCTTTGGCGTTGAGCGAATTCAGACTCCGGCAAGCGCTTTCGGTTTTCTTGCCGTGCCGGGCCTGGACACGGTCATCATCACCGGGGAGCGTGAAGGCATAGCGTCAAAGAGTTTCGATATCCACGCGGTCAACTGGATCGACGAGTGGACCTCCCAATTGTCGGAATTCCTGGTGCGCGACACCCCGCCCCCCAGGGACGTCCTGGCGCTCGAAGCGGACCCCGACGTGCCATACGTTTCAGGTTCCGCGCTCACCGCGCAGCATAATGATATCACCTGGGTCAGCGCGGATACGCCTGTGCGTTTCCTGGGACGGGATGACATGGTTGTGGCTGCCGGAGACGAACTGCTGCCCGTCACCGAGCGCACCTGGTGTGAAACAGACGCCGATGCCAGGGTATCCGGGTTTTACACGCCGGCTGCGCTGGTCCAGGGGCGCCTCTGGCCCGGCCTGGATCGTTTCGGCGCGCGCGTGCTTGAGTTCGCCCTGGGCGCGGAGACCGCGGCCGTCGAGACTTTGCAAACGCAACGCCGCAACGTCCACGAAGCCCGGCACGCGTCCGTCGCCCGGGCGCTAAGGGGCTTCGGCAGTATTTTCGGCGGCAAGGATAACGATGCGCTTGGTGACGCGCGCGGCGAGACGCCGTTGCAAATGGCAACGGAACTGGTCGCCGCGTCCTGCGGCGCTACGCTGAAAATCCCGGCTCAGGCAGGGGATAGCGGCACGCCCATTGAGGCTGCCAAGGCGCTTGCGCGCCGTTCCGGGATAAAAACGCGGCGTATAGCGCTCGCGCCGGGTTGGTGGCGGCGGGATGGTCCTTCTTTCGTGGGGCTCACAACCGGGGAAGACGGCGGGGAAAAACCGCTTGGGATTCTTTCAGACCAGCGCGGCGTCTATCGCGCGCGGGATCCGGAAACAGGCGCCAGCTGGCCGGTAAACGGCAAAACTGCCCATAAAATAGCGACTGAGGGGCTGGCCTTGTACGCGCCGCTTCCGGAACGGGTCGAAGGCGTCAGGGCGGTATTCGGTTTCTCCATGCACAGGCTTTGGCGGGACTTCGGAGCCATCCTTGCCCTGGGCATCCTGGGGGGGCTCGTCGCCTTGTTGACTCCGGTTCTTACCGGCCAGGTACTGGCCGAATTTATCCCGCGCCGGGAGCTGCCGCTGTGGGGCGCGGCCCTGGGCGCGCTGCTCCTGGTTGCCTTCGGCAGCATGATCTTCGAGCTTGTGCGCGGACTGGCGATGTTGCGCATAGAGGGACGGATCAACGAACGCCTGCAGGCTGCGGTCTGGAGTCGGCTGGTCTCCTTGCCGACGCCGTTGTTTCGGGATTTCACCGCCGGCGACCTTGCCGACCGGGCCAATGGCATCAGCAGGATTCGCCAGGCGCTGACCGCCGCCGCGCTGCAGGCGGCGCTAAGCGGCATCTTCTCGCTGTTCAGCCTGGCGTTATTGTTCTACTACAGTTGGTTCATCGCGTTGTGCATCTGTGCCCTGCTGCTGCTGGTGATGGGGGCAACCTGTTTTTTCTCCCTGGGCCAGGTGCGCCACTATCGCAAGGTATTCCACGCTAACGGCGCCATCAACGGGTTTGTCTTCCAGCTGATCAGCGGTCTCGCCAAACTCCGGGTAGCCAATGCCGAAAGTTACGCACTCGCGCGCTGGGCGCAACATTTTGCCGAACAAAAGAAGGAGGCGCTTGCCGCGTTGCGCTGGGGCGCCGGCCAGCACGTCATCATCGGCATGTACACCCCCCTGGCCCTGCTGGTCGTATTCGGCCTGTTCCACTACGCCCTGGTGAGCGGAAATCGGCAACCCTTGCTCGGCCTTGCCGAATTTCTGTCTTTCAATGCCGCGCTCGGACAACTCACGGCCGCGGCGATCGGGCTGACCAGCGCCGCCACGACGGCAGCAGGCGTTATCCCCCTGTTCGAGCGCGTGCGTCCGATCCTCGACGCCCGTCCCGAGAATGCGGGAGGCAGCATTGACCCGGGCGATATCAAGGGCGAACTGGAGTTTGCCAACGTGACTTTCCGTTACGCGCCGGACGGACCTGCCGCGCTTGACGGCATGTCATTCTCTATCCGGCAAGGCGATTACGTGGCCTTTGTCGGCCCGTCCGGTTGCGGGAAATCAACGATATACCGCCTGCTGCTGGGCTTCGAACGACCCACTTCGGGGACGGTCTTCCTGGACGGACACGACCTCTCGAGCCTCGACCTGACCGAGGTGCGCAGACGCATGGGAGTCGTCCTGCAGAACGGCCAGGTCGTTGCCGGCAGCATTTTCGAGAACATCGCCGGCATGTCTCCATTGAGCCCCGCCGAGGCCTGGGCGGCCGCGCGCGCGGCCGCGCTGGAAGACGACATCCGGGCGATGCCTATGGGTATGCGCACCATGCTGCCCGAGGGCGGCGTCGGGCTGTCCACGGGCCAGAAGCAGCGCCTGCTGATCGCCCGGGCGCTGGCGCACAAACCACGCGTCCTGTTGTTCGACGAGGCCACCAGCGCACTCGACAATCAAGCCCAGTCCGTAGTCCAGGCATCGATCAAAAAGCTCGGTATTACCCGCGTGGTCATCGCCCACCGTCTCAGCTCGATCCGCGACGTCGACCGCATCTACGTGCTTGAAGCCGGGCGTATTGTCGAAAACGGCCGTCACGAAGACCTGATGGCGCGCGACGGCGCCTTTGCCGCATTATCCCGCCGCCAGCTGGTGTAAGGGCAGGAGCAAGCTGAGTTACGCGCTGTCGGGGTACGCGGAGATCTGATCATGATGGTTCGGAAAATACTTGTTCTGGAAATACTCCATCCATCTTCCTGACAATTCAATTCGGGAAAAAACTGTGGATAGGTACGCTGCCTGCGGCTATATTTGTTGAACGGGACTCATAACCGCCGGCATTCAAGGGGTCCGACCACCCTAACTATTTGTTTTTGTTGAATATATGCTCCGTGTGCTCCTGAAATTTCCGCTTAAACCCCCCTTTTTGCTATCAAAATGGAGACCGTAAGGTTTCCAAATTTGTTTAGCGGCGTGATTCTGCTGATTCACTGCGGGCTGGTACAGTGCCTGGTACCTCTCCCTTAAAGTCCTGTTTTGGTGGACAAAAAGTGTTGTTTAAGCCAGTTGAAAGACCATCTGTTGTGAAAGTATTCCCTTATTATCAGTAACTTCACTCAGTCAGGACTGGTCTGACCCCTCAAGCAGGTCTTTCCCGGAGGCGCGGCGGTTATTGCGCAAGCTGGCGTTTCATTACACCCTAAACACGCCAGTTGGCTGAACATGGTGGAGATTGAGATTGGCAACATGAACCGGCAATGTCTGGACCGTCGTGTTGACAGCATGGACTTGCTGGAATCGGGACGGGCTGCCTGGGAGACCCGACGCAACCGGGAGCAGGCCAGTATCAACTGGATGTTTGATGTCGACAAGGCCCGGACCAAACTGCACCGGGCCTATGACAAGTTAACCGGTCAGAATTAAATTGAAGTAACCTCTAAAAATGCCATCCTGGGCATTTTTAGAGACGGAAACGAAAAATGTCGATTTTCCGTTTCCTTCATTTTCAATCACTTACGTGATTAAAAATGGCAGCATATCCCTATGCTGCACGGGCGCCTCTAATTTTTTAGAGGCGCCCTTGAAAGAGTACTAGGCACATCCGGCACCCAGTTTCGTATCGACTACTTAAAACCCGACGGCGCCATCGGCTTCTACTGGCCTGATTGGGTAGTCGTTCAAAAAACTCGTGATGCCGATTCTGATCGACACTTCAGCGGTGGCTGTATAAATGACAACGAACCGCCGACAATGGGAGAGCGACGGGCACGTTGGGGGTATGGTTATCATGACCAAGTCGAAGTAAATCAGAAGAGTCAAATCAGGCGTCGTCAACAACCAGTGTTTGCTTAATTCAAGCTCATCCCCGCAGCCATGGACATGACATCTTCCAGGTATTTATCGTAGTAATACAGATCTGTTGCCTGGTAAAGCATCAGGTACAATACCTCACCTTTTACCGCGCCGGCAACGAAAGCACGCCGGGGAACGTCGCCGGCGATGAAATCAAAGCTGGACTGAAAGCCCGGGTTGCCGTCAATCATCAACGGCTTTAATCCGCTGCTCCCGGAAATCGTGGCCCCAAGTTCTTTCGCGATGGAGGATTCGACGATTTCCACTATCTCATTCGGCAACAAATCAGTAGTAAAAACCGGATACGGATTATCACGGCTTGATTTGAACAGGGGTTTCCCGTTTTTTATCGCCGGAAAAAATGTCACGGAATTCAGGATAACTCCGTCTGTTGTCCAGGTCGGGTAACCCCCCATACGATCCGCGGGAGGCGCTGCATTCCAGGGTTTGGTCGGAGACACCGCAATCTGTTGTACCTCAACAAGCCCGGGTTGAACCAATGTGTACTGGTTGCAGGCGCTCAACAGAAGAACGCCGGCAAGAATGAGCAGTCTGTTCATGTGTTATTGCCCCATTGTCAGGTAGTATTCAATCATTTCCCGGTCTTCCGCATCGGGAGATGCTTCAAGGTACAGCTTCAGGTTCGCCATGGCATCCTGCATACGTTTTTCCTTCAGCTGCAACAAGCCCAGGGAACGGTAGGTTTCAGGAAGAAAATAATCGGCCTGTAATGCCTGCTGGTAATGTTGGCGCGCCAGGTCGGTGTCGCCTGTTTCCTTTCTCTGTCTATATAACTCCCCTTTGTAAAAATGCACGACCCCGGGCACAACATTGTTATCGATTAAATTGTCGAGGATGAATTCGGTTTTCCCCGGCTGGTTTAACCTTAATTCATCATCAAGGAATGTTTTCCAGTAAGGTGTCATATGCTCCAGGAACCTATCGGTTGCTTTTTCTCCGTGGTCAGCCTTCTCTGACGTTAATATACGGGCATACGAGTCCAGGGTCGTTAACCGATCATTGGGGGACGGATGACTGGCAAAGAAAGGCGAGCCCTGAAGTTTGCCGTGTTTTGCCGCCTCCTCTTCATCAATGATGATTTTCCAGACCCTGGCCGATTCAAACGGGTCGTAGCCGGCTTCTGCCATCAACTGAATTCCAAATTGATCTGCTTCCCGTTCCGCGGCGCGGCTGTGTGCGTATCGGCTGGCAAGCAATACGAACTGCGCAATATTGCTGGCATCGGAATAGCCGGAATGTGCGGTGGTCATACCAGCAAAACCAAACCCCAATCCCAGCAGTAACGCTATATTGGACTTGGTCTTTGCATCCTTAAACCCGTCCAGACCATGTTGCCGTAAATAATGACCCAACTCATGACCCAATATGGCGGCAAGCTGTGCCTCGTTATGGACTCGCAGTAACAGACCGGACCAGACCGTCATCAATCCGTTCGGCATCATGGTAGCGTTAAAGAAGGGCGTTCGAGTGACAAACAGGCGTATGTCCTTGCAGTAATCAGGCGATAACCTGCAAACAATATTATGGAGATATCGATTAATTGCTTCATCGCGGATGCGTCGAGGCGAGTTCCTGATATCTGTTTCATACCGTTCAACCTGCATCCATATACCCGATTCAAGTCCGCCATCATCAGGCACATGACCCGGATGGATCGTCGCGTCCAACTGCTGGTAATCATTGGCAAACGCGCTTGCGCCGGCAACCAGCATGCAATACAGGACAATGTAGCTACGCAACATGCTCCGAGTCCCCGCTAACACGATGCTTACTGCGGCAAACCTTCCAGCAAAAGTGAGACTGTCTTTGCCGCGGGTTCTTCAGTACGCAAATCGCCAACTATACTGATTAAACGATTGAACCAGACAATATCACCGCTACGCAGGTCAACCAGGGATGCAAACCCCTGTTGTTCGCCACCTTGCATATAGACGCCGAGCGCTGCGGCGGCCAGTCTCGCCAGAACGCGGCCGGCGCTGCTGTAACTGTTCCTGACTCGTATAAACAGAGCGTAATCAGCATTGTATTTTTGTGCGAGCGTCGTTACCTCCGGCCCCAGGGTCCAATCGAGCGCGCCACTTTTTGTGGGCAACTTCATCCCCTCATATTGATGCTTTTGTATTGCCAGTCCCACGGCGCCGTGTAAACGCTCCAGTTCCACCAGGCGCTCGGCCAGGGGATCATTGCCATCGGGCTGTTCATAATGCAGCATCCTGGAACCGCGCGTCTGTTGTTCCGTCTCCAGTGCAGTCAATATGTGTTGTTTTGCATCCCTGGTCCAGTCGGCGCGGGGTTCCAGCATACCGCCCATGGTCAGGACGGATAACTCCACGTCCAACGGCATCAATACGATTTCTATTCCTTCATCCTGGGATTCCAGGGCCGATATGGTGGAAAAATCCTGGGTGGTAGTACAACCTGCGGCTAGCAGCAGCGATGCTGCCAATAACAGGATGATGCGCAAAGATCCGACAGGTTTGGAGATTCGATTCGACCGGTAAATTCCGGTTGTGGCTGGCATGACGTGACATCCCCTGAGTGGTTGTTAAGTCTTGTTGTGCAGCAAGTATATTGATCCGCCTGACAATTTACAATTACAGAAACATGGCGGCCGCAAGTTTGACCCTGTGCGTGAGGGACGAATTCCCATTTCGTAAATTGCTAATCCCCTTTACTCCCTACATACAAATCCGTAATCGTTCCCTCGAACATGTCGGCGGCGAAGGCGACGGTCTCGGACAGGGTGGGATGGGGGTGTATGGTCAGGCCGATGTCTTCCGCGGTGCAGTCCATCTCAATGGCCAGGGCTACTTCCGCGATCAGGTCGCCGGCATTGGAACCGGTGATGCCTGCGCCGATGACGCGCCGGGTCTGTTCATCGAACAACAGCTTGGTCAGCCCCTCGTTGCGACCCAGGCTCAGGGAACGCCCGCTGGCCGCCCAGGGGAACACGCCTTTGCCGTAGTTGAGACCCTGCTGTTTCGCCTCGGCTTCCGTAACACCCACCCAGGCGACTTCCGGGTCCGTGTAGGCCACGGACGGGATCACCCTGGCGTCGAACCAGCTTTTCATGCCGGCGGCGACTTCCGCGGCCACCCTGCCCTCGTGGGTGGCCTTATGAGCCAGCATGGGCGGGCCGGTCACGTCGCCGATGGCGAAGATATCGGCCACGTTGGTGCGTTGCTGTTTGTCCACGGGGATAAACCCCTGCTCATCGACGTTAACGCCGGCGTTGCCGGCGCCGGTCTGTGCGCCGTCAGGGCGCCGGCCTACCGCCACCAGGACCCGGTCGAAAGTATCTTCAGACGGCGCCCCGGGACCGGAAAACCCGACCGTCAAACCGTTTTCGGCCGGATTGATCCCGGTCACGCGGGTGCCCGGGAAAATATTTTCATACTGACCGGCAATGCGTTTCTGCAACGGTTTCACCAGGTCGGGGTCGGCGCCGGTCATCAGGTCGTCGAGCAGTTCGACCACGGTGACCCTGCTGCCCAGTTCGTGGTAAACAGTGGCCAATTCCAGGCCGATAATCCCACCGCCGATGACCAGTAACCTGCGCGGTATCTCCGGCAGGGCCAGGGCCGCTGTGGAATCCATCACACGGGGGTCAGCGGGGCAGCCGGGCAGGTTTACGGGCCGTGAACCCACGGCAATGATGGCCTTGTCAAATTCCACATCCTGCGTTCCGTCAGCGGTGTCCACGGCGATCCGGTCAGGCGAGGCAAACTGACCCGTACCCTGAACCAGCGTGACCTTTCTTTGTCTCGCCAGCCCTCTCAGCCCGCCGGTCAAGCGCGCGACGAGCTTCTCCTTCCAGCCCAGCAACCCGGTCCGGTTAATGTCCGGCTCGCCGAATTCGATCCCGTAAGCCGCGGCTTCCCTGGCGTCGCTGATGACCCTGGCCGCATGCAGCAGGGCCTTGGAGGGAATGCAGCCGACGTTCAGGCATACACCGCCCAGGGTGGGATAGCGTTCGATCAAAACGGTCTTCAGGCCCAGGTCGGCGGCGCGGAACGCCGCCGTATAGCCGCCCGGCCCGGAACCCAGTACCGCGACGTCCGCCCGTATCGTTGTTTTCTTTACTGACATATTATCGAATCCGCCGCATTTTATTCTCATCCGTCATTTTTTGCACAGTTTTTTGCGCAGCTTATCCACAACTAATACAATGGTAAGTCACAGCAACATCCACAAGGTATTGTAGTGTAAATACCACTTGACCACATAATGTAGTAGTGCAATAATCAGCTTTGCGTAACAAACTTCATCTCGTTTCCGGGTTCCTGACCAGGCCCGGAAGTGATAATACCAAAACTAGAACATTGTGCGGATACGGCTTATGCAAAGCGAAAAACCTGTCCTGGTGGAGTCCGTAGTTGATATTAACACCGATAATATTCACACGGATAATGAACTTGCCCGACAGAACGGCGACCAGCCGAATCGCGAATATACCGATGAATTAAACACCTACCAGCCCGGTGAATACAACGTCATTCGCCGCAACGGCAAAGTGACGGCCTTCAACGCATCCAAGATTAATGTCGCCATCACCAAGGCGTTCCTGGAAGTGGAAGGCGGTACGGCTGCCGCGTCGACCCGTGTGCACGAAAAAGTAGCGGTTCTCAGCGAGCAGGTAGTCAGCGCCCTGACGCGCCGCCTGCCCAGCGGCGGCACCGTACATATAGAGGATATCCAGGACCAGGTTGAACTGGCCTTGATGCGCGCCGGCGAGCAGAAGGTTGCCCGCGCCTACGTGCTCTACAGGGAAGACCGGGCACGGGCCCGCATTGAAAAAGAAAAGGGCGAAGAGGTTGAACAAACCGGGGCGGCGGGCGGCATCAACGTTAAAACCAGGGATGGCAGCTTGAAACAACTGGATATGGACCGTCTGGTCGCGGTCGTCGATGAGGCCTGTAACGGTCTGGAACACGTCGATGGCCGTCTTATTATCGATGACACGTTGCGCAACCTGTTCGACGGCGTCAACGAGGCAGACGTCAACCCGGCCCTGGTAATGAGCGCCCGGGCGCTGATAGAAAAAGAACCGAATTACTCTTACGTTGCCGCCCGCCTGTTGCTGGACGGTTTGCGCAGGGAAGCCCTGAGCTATGTCAACCAGAGCGATATGGAGGCAACCCAGGCGCAAATGGCGGAGCAATATCCGCTGTATTTCCACAAATACATCGAAACGGCCTCCGCCCTGGACCTGCTGGGCCATGAACTGGTGAAATATGACCTCGACCGCCTGGGCAAGGCGCTGAAACCTGAACGTGACCACTTGTTCACCTACCTCGGCCTGCAGACCCTGTACGACCGTTACTTCATCCATACCGACGAACAGGTTCGTATCGAATTACCGCAGGTTTTCTTCATGCGCGTGGCAATGGGCCTGGCCATTAACGAACTGGACCGGGAAACCAGGACGATTGAATTTTATGAACTGCTGTCTTCCTTCGACTTCATGAGTTCCACGCCCACCCTGTTCAATTCGGGGACATGCCGGCCGCAGCTTTCCAGTTGCTACCTGAGCACGGTGCCCGATAACCTGGACGGCATCTTCAGCGCGATCAAGGATGATGCCCTGTTGTCCAAATTTGCCGGCGGCCTGGGTAATGACTGGAGCCGGGTCCGCTCAATGGGCGCGCATATTAAAGGGACCAACGGAAAATCCCAGGGCGTCGTGCCCTTTCTCAAGGTCGCCAATGATACCGCCGTCGCAGTCAACCAGGGCGGGAAACGCAAGGGCGCCATGTGCGCTTACCTGGAAAGCTGGCATCTCGATATTGAGGAGTTTCTGGAACTGCGCAAAAACACCGGTGACGACCGGCGCCGTACCCATGACATGAATACCGCCAACTGGATCCCGGACCTGTTCATGCAACGGGTCAGTGAGGGCGGCGGCTGGACCCTGTTCTCGCCGGACGATACGACGGACCTGCATGACCTGTATGGGGAGGAGTTCAGCCAGCGCTACGTCGAATACGAACAAATGGCAGCCCGCGGCGAGCTTAAACTGCACAAGGCCATCAAGGCGGCGGACCTGTGGCGCAAGATGCTTTCCATGCTGTACGAAACCGGCCACCCCTGGCTCACGTTCAAGGACCCCTGCAACCTGCGTTCGCCGCAACAGCATACCGGCGTGGTGCATTCATCCAACCTGTGTACCGAGATAACGCTGAATACCTCCGACGATGAGATCGCGGTGTGCAATCTCGGTTCCGTCAACCTGGCGCAGCACGTGAACGAAAACGGACTTGACCAGGATAAGCTGGAACACACTATCAACGTCGCCATGCGTATGCTGGATAACGTAATCGACTACAACTACTACAGCGTGCCGCAGGCGCGCCGTTCCAACCTGAAACACCGCCCGGTAGGTATGGGCATCATGGGATTCCAGGATGCGTTGTATAAACTGCGCCTCCCCTACGCTTCCGGGGAAGCGATCGAGTTTGCCGACAACAGCATGGAGATGGTCAGTTACTACGCAATCAAGGCGTCAACCAACCTGGCTGAAGAACGCGGCACTTATACCAGTTTCAAGAGTTCACTCTGGAGCAAGGGAATCTTGCCGATCGATTCCATCGACATACTGGAAAAAAACCGCAACGGCTACCTGGACATGGACAAGGCCCATAAACTGGATTGGAACAGTTTACGCAAGCGCGTGAAAAAGACGGGCATGCGTAACTCCAACTGTATGGCCATTGCGCCCACCGCGACCATTTCCAACATCTGCGGGGTCAGCCAGTCCATTGAGCCGACCTACCAGAACCTGTTCGTCAAATCAAACCTGTCCGGTGAATTTACCGTGGTCAATCCTTACATGGTCAACGATCTCAAGGAACGCGGTCTCTGGGATGACGTCATGGTCAGCGACCTCAAATATTTTGACGGCAGCGTGCAGCAGGTCGACCGCATTCCCGATGATTTGAAAATGCTTTACTCGACCGCTTTTGAGATAGACCCGCGCTGGCTGGTGGAATGCGCATCCCGCCGGCAGAAATGGATCGACCAGGCACAGTCGCTCAACCTGTACATGTCCGAACCGGACGGCAAGAAAATGGACAACCTGTACAAGCTGGCCTGGATACGCGGGCTCAAGACAACCTATTACCTGCGCAGCCTGGGGGCAACACACGTAGAGAAGAGTACCCTGAGCGGCGGCCGGGAAACCAAGCTGGCAGCGGTTGAACGTACCGGCAACAGCCAGGCCGAACCCCCGGTATGTTCGCTGGATGACGCGGATTGCGAGTCATGCCAGTGACGGGGAATTAGGAATTAGGAATTGAAAAACTTGGTAACTGAATGGGGAATATTATGCTGACCAGTTGGGATGATCCTATTGCCGGTGTCAAGCAGACGAAATCTGAAGACAGCTTGCCGCCTCAATCGTTAGCGGGCAATGGCCTTGATGCGGTAGACGGCGCCAGGCCGCCCGCTTCGGACGCTTTCCCGGCGCCCGGGCCCGACCTGGGCGGCGTAACCGGCCTGGAAGAAGTTGAATTCGGCGCCGGCAGGATCAGTGTCGATGACAAACAGATGATCAACTGCCGCGCTGACCTGAACCAACTGGTGCCGTTCAAATACAAATGGGCCTGGCAAAAATACCTGGACGCATGCGCCAATCACTGGATGCCCCAGGAAATCAACATGACGGCAGACATCGCCCTGTGGAAAAACCCCGACGGCCTGACCGAAGATGAGCGCACCGTCATTAAACGGAACCTGGGATTCTTTGCCTCCGCGGATTCGCTGGTAGCCAACAACCTGGTGCTGGCAGTGTACCGGCACATAACCAATCCCGAGTGCCGCCAATACCTGCTGCGGCAGGCGTTTGAAGAGGCATTGCACACCCATGCCTACCAGTACTGCGTCGAATCCCTGGGGCTGGACCAGGCCGAGGTATTCAACATGTATCGCGAAGTCCCTTCCATACACGACAAGGCGACCTGGGCAATGCGCTTTACCCAAAGCCTCGGGGACCCGACCTTCCATACCGGCACGACGGCGGCTGATCAGCGCCTGCTGCGGGACCTGATTGCCTTTTATATCGTATTCGAAGGCATCTTTTTCTACGTGGGCTTCGTACAGGTCCTGTCCATGGGGCGGCGCAACAAGATGACGGGTTGCGCAGAGCAGTTCCAATACATCCTGCGGGATGAATCCATGCACATGAACTTCGGTATCGACGTAATCAACCAGATAAAAATTGAAAACCCCCGGTTGTGGACCCCGGAGTTTGAGCAGGAAATCATCGCCATGTTGCGTGAGGCGGTGGACCTGGAAATACGCTATGCCTGTGACACCATGCCGCGCGGCGTGCTGGGCCTGAACGCCAACATGTTTGAGGATTACCTGAAGTTCATCGCCAACCGGCGCTGTGCCCAGATCGGCCTGGGCGAGCAGTATCCCGGGGCGAGCAACCCTTTCCCCTGGATGAGCGAACTCATGGACCTGAAGAAAGAAAAGAACTTTTTTGAAACACGCGTCACCGAATACCAGACCGGTGGCGTATTGAGCTGGGACTGACGGTGGCTGGCCGGCAGGTAAACCAGTAAGACGATTTCAGCGGGAAGCCCAGCAGGAGCTCGGCTATTGCCTGGCGCCTCCAACCTCCTTCAGGCGCCAGGCTTTCTTAATTCACGGAGAATGGGGACGGGGCAATCCCGTCCCCTTTTTTTCATTGTGCCCATCCATGGGCACAACCCTGCGGGCGGCCTTCGGCCGTGCAATTCGGCTGTCCTGCCGAATTGTCAGCGTGCCCATCCATGGGCACAACCCTGCGGGCGGCGCCTTCGGCCGTGCAATTCGGCTGTCCTGCCGAATTGTCCTCACGCCCATCCCTGAGTATATTTCATACAATCCGGATTCCATGGGGTATCAAGCCGGAGACCAGGGCTTGTCGGATGACCTCCTGGTCATTGATACATACACAGGCAATTTCGCCCACGCTGGTCTGTTCCAGCATCCGTGGAAAATACGCATCCAGGTAACCCGCCGCGGCCAGGCGCTCAATATCCACCGTCCCGTTTGCGGCAGACTTGACCAGGATCAGCGCCTCCGCCCCGATCCGGTCCGCCAGCCACAGGGCAAGGCTGTCGGATGTCACCTGCCAGTTGCAGGGGATACCGGGCTGGCCTGCGAGCAGCTTGCCGGGCAGCCAGACGGGTACGGACGATATATCGGCAGCGTGACCTGGCGCTCCAGGATCCGTTACGGGATACAGGCGGGTGTTCATTCCGCATAATACGGCCGCGTACTGCTCCATAGCCTGTATAGCCAGGTGGTGAGCAGTCGCATCATCCATGGTCGTGCCTGTTTGCTCGGCCCTGACCTTGTCGGCAAACCGCCCGCCGCCGGGCACGATGATTATTTTTGAGCGTCCGTACTCGGCCAGCAATTCCAGCAAAGCGCGTAACCCGGGCGCCGTCTCCAGGCTGCCGCCTATCTTCACTACCCACATTCAGTAAGCCCTATACGAACATGCGCATTATGGCCTCGGCCTTTGTGAAACACTCCCTGTACTCGCTTTCCGGTACGGAATCCGCCACTATGCCCCCGCCTGCCCAGAAATAAATCCGGTCGTCCTTGTGTACCAGGGTACGTATCGCAATATTGGTATCCATGTTACCGTCAAAGCCGACATAGCCGATGGCGCCGCAATAAACAGTCCGGCGAAACGCCTCCAGCTCTTCAATGATCTGCATGGCTCGCAGTTTCGGAACGCCGGTTATGGAACCACCCGGAAAAGCGCCCCGCAGCAGGTCGAGCGCGTGTCTTTCCCGGTCGAGACGCCCGGTTACCGTACTCACCAGGTGATGGACGGTCGCAAAACTCTCCAGTGCAAATAACCTGGGGACCATAACACTGCCGGTTTCACAGTTCTTGCCGATATCATTTCTCAGCAAATCGACGATCATCAGGTTTTCAGCCCGGTCCTTATCGCTCTCCAGCAACTGTTCGGCCAGGGCCTTGTCTTCATAGGCATAAACAGAACGTCTTATGGTGCCCTTGATGGGTTTGGTCTCAACCTGTTCATTGGCCACTGAAATAAACCGCTCCGGCGAAGAACTCAAAATACAGCCCTCTGGCAGCCGGAAAAAACAGGCATACGGGGCCGGGTTCGACTGTCTCAACTGCCGGTAAATGCTCCATGAATCGCCGCTAACGGCAATGCTGAACCGTTGCGCCAGGTTCACCTGGTAGCAATCCCCATCCCGGATATAGCGCTGAATCCGTTTAAAGGCGGCGCTGTAATGGTCCTTGTCGGTGTGATTAAGCATGGGCGATTGTACCGAATGCTCCCCCGCCTGTTGTGGCTGGTCAGCGCTGAATAACGCCTGCAGGGCCTGCCACTCATGCGCGCCAAGCCGCGTCCCGTCCGCGGCGATCAACCAGGTCCGTCTTTTATGGTGATCAACGATAACCGCCCAGTCGTAAAGACCGATAGCCATATCGGGCATGTTGATGTCATCCCGGCACAGCGCCGGCAACTGTTCTATCCGGCGCCCCAGGTCGTAGGAAAAATATCCCAGAGCCCCACCGGAAAAAGGGAGGCCGGACAAATTGATACGGCGTTCGCCCAACTGCCGTTTGACCAGGGTAAACGGGTCCTCACCCGAGTATCGTATGGATTCCCCCTGCGTTATCATGGTCTCGTCGCCATGGGTGAGGAGGGTGCAGTACGGACGGGCGCTCATTATGTCATAGCGGCCGCTGTCGATGCGCGGGTACCCGCTGTCCAGGAATATACTCCACGGCTCAGCCGCGATTTGACTGAATAACAGTGTTGAGTCCCGGGAATAATCCAGTTCAACCAGACGCATTACGCATTATCCGGGTTAATGCCGCGACCGCCACTGCTGTAGAGCAATTGTCGGCAGTGCGCATGTTCCTGTCTGATCCCGGTAATAAATCCTCAAAATCCACCACCCCGCAATTATTCTTACGCGCCAGTTTTTTAATAATGAAACGCCCTGCTCCCGCGGCTACGATGTTTTTTCCAGCGGGATTCCCGGGCCTGTCTGCCACCTTGTTAAAGGCCCGGTCTATTTTTTCAAACTGTTTTTCCGCTATATGGTGCGCCACATCCAACCAGGGTTCCATGGCATCGCTTTTATCATAATCGGCCCCCAGCATCCTGGCCAGGCGTTTAATACTATGGTAGCGCGTTTTCCCGCTGCCGTCAGCGGCAGGCATCAGGTCGAAGTGTTCGTCCAGGTCTCCTGTAATACGATACACATCCGCCATATTGGCAAAATACTCCGCGGCTATGGATTGCCGGACACCTTTATAAGGCAGGTGCTCCAGCACAGCCATAACGGGCGTCCTGGTTATGCCCGTGTACACCAGTTCACCGGTTTGCAGACGCTCCTGGTCGGTGTAACCGAGACTGCAAACCTGTTGTTCATGGAATGGAATGATATCCGTCGTGGTGGTGCCAAGGTCGACCAGGACCCCCGAACCAAGGTGTTTTGCAACATACGTCGCAGTCGCATGCCAGTTGGCGGATGCAACATCGGTATGGCAGCCATACAGCCGCTCAGGCGCCATCAGCCCCTGGTTGCCTGCATACACGTAGACCGGGTTACGCCGGCCCAGGCGCGCCGACATGTAATCCACCAGTTGCATCACTCCATCCCGGCGCCCGGGAAAGCAGTCTGCCAGTTCGCCCGTCATGGTCAGCGCATGAACGCAGTTACCCGAAGGGAGAGAGTTCAGCGCCCGGGTGACGGGCGCTTCCAACCTGTCGATGCCTTCCCATAACGGCGTCGCATACTGGTCCAGGGTGCACAGTACGCCGTTATTATCGAGGCAGGCGACCTTTAAATGTGCCCCGCCGATATCCCAGCCTGTATAATTTTCTGCATGCATATCATACCTGTCATCGACCTTAAAGACGGTCTGGTAGTTGCGGCCAGGCAGGGCAAAAGACAACAGTACCGGCCCCTGGCTACCGCGCTGTGCCCGGATCCGGATATCCTGGCCGTCGTCCGGGCCTACCTGTCCGTATACCCGTTCAAAACATTTTATATCGCTGACCTCGATGCCATCGAAAACAACGGCAATAACCATGTCCTCATCACGCGCTTGCTGGAGACGTACCCCGGTATCAACTTATGGATAGACTCCGGCCTCGACCCGTTCATTTACGAAACCCCCGGGTTATTCCGGGACCGCACCAGCATCATCCTGGGGTCGGAAACAGGCATTAGCCCCGGTCAACTGGATAATTATACGCGCAAATCGGATTGTATCTTATCCCTGGATTATGCCGGCACGCGCTTTCTCGGCGACATGGGCTTACTGGAGCAACCTGCCCTGCTGCCGCAACGGGTAATCATCATGTCCCTGCAGCGCGTGGGCAGTGACGGCGGACCGGAGTTGGAACGCATCAGTTTCCTGATGGATAAACTGCGGGGTAAACAGGTTTATGCAGCGGGAGGCGTACGAAATGCAGACGACCTGCGCGTACTTGCTGCCAACGGGTTGCAAGGCGCATTGGTCGCTACGGCCCTGCACAACAAGACCATTACAAACGAACATCTGACACAGCCCTTCTGATATGGATTAGATGAAGAAACTACGAGGTCTGGACGGGCTTTCAGGACTATCATCCGCAGGGAAAGCGGATGGTAACAAATCGTCAGGATAGACGATTTGCAAACTACATCCGTGTAGTTTGCCCCTATGGGGCCAGCTACGCTGTCCAAATTCGTTCCGGACGAATTTGTGCACGGCGTTAGCCGCCTGAAAGGTTGTGCCCAGGGATGAGCACAATGAACGTACATGGACGTATTCACAGCGGGTCCTGAAAGCCCGTCCAGACCTCCCCCGAACCCTCACAGATATATATCTCTTGAGAAAGATCTAAAATAAAAAAAACCCCGGCTGGTGCCGGGGTTTTAGCTACGGCTGAACTGCTCTTACGAGTGAGCCTGGAACGGATGGTCCGCGTCACCACGCTTGCTCAGTACTTCAGAAGCCTTGGGTTCACGTGCAACAGCACGCTTGATTGACATCTTGGTGGCTTCGTAATTGTAATCCTGGATCTTGCCGTCATCTTCGGCAAGCCAGTGGATAAACACGCCAACGCAGATAAAAATATCATCAGCTTCATCCGCAGGGATAGTGCCATCTTCAACACAATCCATCACTGCCATGGACACCGCGCGTTGCGCCGGGCCGAACATCTGCACGGCTTGCTTTGCGCCTTTGATGGTTACCTTGTTGAACATAACCGTAGTAGGTTTACATGCCAGGTTTGGCGAAACCACTGCGAGCAGGGATGTAAAACCGTCTTTGTTATTGGTAAGAGCATTGCAGGCTGCCGTTTCAGCCGCACTGCCGCGGGGACCCATAATCAGGTCAATGTGGGCAACCTCATTGCCATCCCCCACCAATGCTTCACCAACGAGTACTCTATCAATTACGGCCATATCATTACCTCCTTCTTCTGTTTTAAAAATACTAGTAAGTTTTTCAAGAATTTTAAACATAATAAACCTCCATAAGGTCTATCAACCATACAACCCGCACCTGTATAACAACCGCCAGTTCAGCAGACACCCAACCGGTACAACAGCAGGCTGGCCACGGTCAGGTCCGCACAGGTGCCCGGATTTATTTCCGATTCTTTGAGTTCCCTGTCAAAGATCATCAATACATCTTCAGCATCGCCAGGATCATCATAGTCCCCAAATTGCGCCAGTACAGGAGTTGCTTTCTTCCTCACCTGCTCCGCTGTTTCCTTTCCATATTTTCTGCGGATATGAGAATCCGGGAAACTCGCCATATACATAAGATAACAGGCAACAACTGCCCATTCTACACTATTCCAGCGATTGTGATAGTTTTGCAGGCATTTTATCCCCGGATTAACGACTTCCCGGTAACCGTTTACGTATTGCAATGCAACCAGGTCGCGATCCTTTGCGGCATCCATGGCTGAGTATATATCTATGTCCGTTGCAGAGTTTACGTCATATTTGTCCACCTTGCCAAGACCACCCGGGTTGGCCAGGCGGATAGCCGTAAAAATGTCCCGTGCGTCCTGCCGTCCCAATGACTTCAACGCAGGCTTGATCGCGTCCCGAAAGTCCTCCGGGGTCTGCAGTTGTTCAAACACCCAAATGACAGGCGCAACAAGCAATATCATGCCGAGGTTGGTGTTGCAGTTTACTGCTGCTGACGTGGCTTCAATACTGGACAAAATCCTTTCGCCAAGTCCAAGCCGGTGGTTGCACAGGATGGGGGTCACAACTTCTGCGCTTTTGATGAAATCTGCGCATTCCATACCGTGGCCCGCGCCGTGCCGGCCTACGTTGCCGGGTTTTAACGCGTTGATATCGCAGATGAAGCAGTTATATACCAGGGCGTCCAAGAGTTTTTGTAGCGCATGGGGTCAGAGCAACGGGTCAGAGCTAGGGGTCAGGTCGTACAATGTACCCTTTGCCCGTGTACATTGTACGACCTGACCCCTAGCTCTGACCCCTTGCTCTGACCCCTTGTTCTTTAGCTGAATACGGTGGTGAACGACCTGTTCAGGGCCGGCAGGTTAATCTCGCCCGCCTGGAACGAATGCCCGGTCTTGAGAGAACTGACGGTAACCCGCGCCGGGCTGAACAACATGGGGTCAAGTTTGTAGAAATCATAGTTCGCGCCTTTGAATACCTCGGCAAACGGCCTGCCGTAGTCTTCCGATGTATTGCTGGGCAGGCACCGGGCCAGCTCTGCCGCATCTTCATCCCCGGCATTGACGAACAGGTGAACCTGCCCGCCGAACAATATCGCATCATTGGTGCGGCTCATGGCCGTAAGAAAGTCGGGCGCCGGTGGGCATAGGGGTACGGTCCCCATCCCGTCCACAATTTTTTCCAGTGGGAAATGCATTGTATGGGCCTTGTGCAACGCGGCCTCAAACACCCGGGCGACAATCTGCACTGCGCCCGCAAGGCTCGAGGTAGGCGTCAGGATAAGCGTGAGGTTTTCCGGCGTTACCCGGCACCGGGCGGCAATTTTATCGGCTATTTCAACCGGAGGAACTTTATCGACTTCCAGCACGATACAGGTTTTATCGGCTTTGTCCCGGTAGCCGATTTCATCAAACAACGGTTCCTTGCTGCCCAGGGCCCTGGCAGGGCCGGAACCCAACGCGTTGAAAGTGCCCTGATCGTTGCCGTGGGAAAGGCTCCAGCCGGCATACTGGCTGGCTAAACAGGCTATCACCGGGTGGCTGGTATGGACGTCTACGTGCCACGGCCAGTTGTCGTAGTCCCGCGATGCCCGCAATCTCGCCGTGGCAAGCCCGCCCAGGCAGATTTCGGCGATCTGTCTGCCGGCCTCAATAGTGCCGCTGCCATTGATGCCCGCGTCTATCAGTACGCTACCGTTTTCCGTGCGGCTGGTATTTAATCCAAGACCTCCCGCAAAGTTAACCAGTTGATTAACCCTGGGGGCTATCAGGCTATTGATGCTCAGGTTTGTTTCTTCTGTATCAATACTATTCATATCCCAACGCCACGGCTGCACAAAAGATCGATTTTATATCAACGGCGGTAGAATGTCCAAGTGTTTAGCCGCCAAACGGCACTAACCGGCGCCCGGCGAAAACAGGTTCGGAAGCTGTATTCAGCCCGGTATCCTTTTCCTGTCCGATGGTTCGCACCTGCTTATCCGGGCCTGCCTGTTCTCGGCGCCGGCAAGCCTGAGCGTGACCCGTGTATCCTGCCCGGCAACCTTGTCTACGGCCCGCATTGCCGAAAGTTTGTCCGGGAATACGGCAAACCCGGTCGGCCCCCAGGAGGTCTGGCCGATGCCGGTCGCCTTGTTCTCCTGTAACAATTCCAGCGTTCGCCTGACTTTGTCGCTTGCGAATATGCCGCCCTGGGCGGTACTGAAATATTCGCCGACGCATGCCTGAATCCTGCTGACGGATGCACCGAACTGCACGCAGTCATTTTCCATGATACTCGGAAGCATCTCCATCAATACCTGCTGGCAGATTTCCGCGCTGGCTTCACCCGGCATATCCGGCAATGAATTGAACGCCTCCAGTTCTTCTTTCCCGCTGATTCCCCTGCTCGTTTCATCCATCACCAGGACAAATTGCCATTCCTCGGGAAAGTCGCGGCGGAAGACCAATACGGGCGGTTTGTGCGCCCCGGATTTACCACTGTCGACTACGAAGCCGCCGTACCGGAACACTCCCAGCCCTACTCCGGAACGCCCGCCCCTGCCGGTCGCGGCCGCAAGTTCTTCAACACCGGTATTTATCCCGTACAGGCCGGTAATGGCAGCGCCTAACGCCAGCGCCATCTGCGTGCCTGAACCCAGGCCCTGGTGGCGCGGAATACACTCTTCGACTTCGACCCGGACCCCGGAATTTATACGGAAATAATCCAGCACAGTCTGTGCGGTCCGGGCGATATATTCATCATCAGCCCCGCGGACGTCCACCCGGTCGCTATGGATGACATTCAGCGCAGTGGAAAACCCTCTAATCCCGACACCGATGCTGCCGTAACGCCTTTGCGGTCCACCGTTCAAATTCATGAAGCCCAGGTGCAGGCGGGCCGACGCCGCGACGCTCACCGCATCGGCAGGACCGATAATGTTTTGTGTCATCTTCATAACCACGGCGCCATTCTAACCTTTTTGATATTTGGGGTCAGAGGATATTTGACGATTACCCGTTAAAATGGTATTACTATTCGCAGTCTGTGGATTATGGCGCCGGCATACATCCCGATACATTTCACTGATTCAGCTAGAATTTTTACGGAGTAGACATATGCCGGAAACCATGTTGTTGATCCCCGGGCGTTCCAGTAAACAGGGGACCTCTCTCAATAAGGGAAAACTCGGCGAAGAGTATCTCGACATCACGTCCACCGTTGAGATAGATGTGGACGAGATGACCCGGCTTGGATTCAACAGCGGCGATAAGCTGCGCCTGAAAAACCATATCGGCGAGGCTGTTGTTACCTGCGTTCCAAAAAAAGCCGGCCATTTGCCCGAAGGCATGATCTTCATTGCCTACGGACCCACCTCAAGCCGCTTGATGGAAAGCGACACCGCAGGCAGCGGCATGCCCCTGTCAAAACATATCTCTGTTGAGGTGGAAAAAATCAGTTAGAATACCGTGCCCGAAATGATGGGGAGAATTCATGAGTGAGAACATCAAAGTTGTAGAAAATGCCACCTGCACTTTCTGTGGTTGTGTCTGTGACGACATGATCCTTACAGTGGACCTGGACGAAAAGCGGATCACCAAGTCAAAAAACGCCTGCATACTCGGCAAAGCCTGGTTTGCGGAACACTATATCGAGGAAGACGCGCCGGCCGCCATGATAGATAACAAGCCGGTCTCCATTGAAGAAGCAGTGGAAGAAGCCGCCAGAACCCTGGTCAATGCCAGGTTCCCCATTACCTACGGCCTGAGCGACACGACCTGTGAGGCGCAGAGACAGGCCGTCGCCATCACCGACAGCATAAAGGGCAACATAGATACCACGACATCAGTTTGCCACGGGCCTTCCGGCATCGCCCTGCAGGGGGTCGGCGAGAGCACCATGACCCTGGGCGAGGTGAAAAATCGCGCCGACCTGGTCATTTACTGGGGCGGCAATCCCGCCGAGTCCCACCCGCGCCACTTTGGCCGTTACGCGGTTACCGCCAAGGGGATGTTCACGCCGCGGGGGAAAAAAGACCGGCACGTCGTCGTGGTCGATGTGCGCCGGACCCCAAGTGCGCCGGCGGCCAACCAGTTTATCCAGGTCAAACCGGGAAAAGATTTTGAAGTGCTGTGGGCCCTGCGCGCACTGGTCAAAAACCGCGCGATCGACCCCGATATCGAGGCAATCACCGGTGTCAGCCTTGAGACGCTGCAGGAACTGGTCGACAGGATGAAAAACTGCCGCTACGGCGTTTTGTTCTTCGGCATGGGCCTGACCATGACCCGCGGCAGACACTTTAATTCCGGCGCCCTGCTGGCGCTGGCAACGGACCTGAATGAGTACACTCACTTCGTCGCCAAACCGGTGCGCGGCCACGGCAACGTAACCGGGGCCGATAACGTCATGTCCTGGCAGACCGGCTATCCCTTCGGCGTCAATTTCAGCCGCGGTTTCCCCCGTTTCAACCCGGGCGAGTTCACCACCGTGGATTTGCTGGCCAAGCAGGACGTCGACGCCGCCCTGATCATTGCCACCGACCCGGCTTCCAATTTTCCCCAGGCGGCGATTGACCACCTGGCAAAAATTCCGGTGATATGCCTGGATACAAAGACAAGCCATACCAGCCAGCTGGCGCACGTCGCATTCCGTACCTCCACCTACGGCATCAACACTGAAGGCACCGTGTACCGGATGGATGACGTGCCTATCACCCTGCGCAAGGCCTTTGATTCACCTTTCCCGACCGATGAGGAAATCCTTACGGCAGTTAAAAAACGCGTGCGCGAACTGGTGCTGGCGAAAGGCCGGGCCAGGGGGGCAACCGGTGAGAGCAAAGCTGCAGCTCCTGTGCAGGCAATATGACGGAATGTATTCAACTTGCAGGGGGCAAGGTTCATGACCCGGCCAACGGTATCGACGGGGACATAAGGGACCTCTACCTGGAACAGGGGCGCATAGTAGAGACCCCTTCCTCCAAGCCCCGTAAGATTGACGTCAGCGGCATGGTGGTGATGCCCGGCGGCGTGGATATACACTGCCATATTGCCGGCCCCAAGGTGAACCTGGCGAGGAAGCTTCAACCCGAGGACCATCGCCGCGACCCGCACCCCGGTACGGAGCACACCCGCTCCGGCGCCGGCGGTACCGTGCCTTCCACGTTTGCAACGGGCTACCGCTATGCCACGCTGGGCTACACGACCGCCATGGAGGCGGCAGTGACCCCTATCGGCGCCCGCCATGTCATTGAAGAGTTTCACGATACCCCGGTAATCGACAAGGGTTTTTACGTGCTGCTCGGGAACAACATCTTCCTGCAGCAGCTTATCAAGGCCGGACGCAAGGAAGAGTTCCGCCACGCGGTGGCCTGGTGGATCAACGCAACCAAGGCCTACACGGCAAAACTGGTAAACCCGGGCGGGGACGAGCCCTGGAAGGGCAAAAAGAATTCCAACGTCAAGAATATAGATGAAAAAAGCGATGCCATCGAAGTCTCGCCGCG
>MKWU01002494.1_pt1 | contig 27417 bp, 26 predicted proteins | sample 809101 | NCBI WGS metagenome assembly MKWU01 (sample SAMN05860141, study PRJNA318959) | sponge metagenome | host: Aplysina aerophoba | place: Slovenia: Piran, Adriatic Sea, Gulf of Piran | collected 2013-05-07 | reverse complement strand
TCTCCCGCACCATGCGGACAAACGTGGTGACGTGCCCCCGCAGCTCCCACTGGCGTCCCGGCGGGAGGCACGGCATGTGGCGGGCAAAGGCCAGTTGGAAGCCATCGAGCTCGTAGTTCTCCGCCAGCTCGCGCAGCACATTGATCTTGAAGCTCCTCACGCCGGGTGCGGCGAGATTCCACATTCCCTGCCACCACCAGGTCTTGATCACCCAGTCGGGGTTGGCTTCTTTGGTCGGATTCATCCGCTTCATCTCGAGGCCGCCTTCCGGCGCGAGTTCAACTTCACTGATGCGGTGGTTCCAGAAGACTTCAAGCTTGCGTTGCCGGGTCTGCTCGATCAGCTCACCGACCCAGTCGATTCCCTGCTCTCGCCAAGCATCGAGCGCGTTGTAGTTGAAAGCGGGCAGGACCTTGCTGGGATAGGTGGCCGTGCCCGGGTCTCCACCGATATCCCACCACAGGCTGTCGATCTGGCTACCGGCCTCGTCGGCGTAATGGAAGCGATAGTCGATCCACTGCCGGAAGTCGGCGTCGAATTGGCTGAAAGCATCGTATTGGACGACGATGCGCCTGCGGCGGTTGACAGCGGCAACGTGGCCTTCCGAGAGCGGAACAGGATCGCGGTCAGCCTCTTCCGCAAGCGCTGAAAGCGATTGGACGCACGCGGCCATCGCACCGGCTTTCAAGAACGACCGCCTGGAAGAAGACCGCTTTATCTCTTCATTACTCATCATCGACCCAACTCTTCCTTCCCGCGCCAGGATGGAAGCTTCGAAGCTGTATCAACGGCCACCGGCTACCTTGCTTTCGGCCTTCACCGTACTCGCTGTCAAGAGCGGTTCGGAGCCTGGCCCGGTTTCCTCGATGCTCCCTCGAAGCCTGTAAGTAAAGCTCGATTCGGGAATAGTTCCCTCCGCTTCGCCTTCCAATGAGAGACGGTAAGTCTGGTGGAGCCCGGCAGGCGTGAACGTAAGCCTATGCTGAAAGCTTTCGATGACGCCCCGCGCTTCGACTTTCGTGCCGAGGATCTTCGTTCCGTCCTGCGTGATGCGGGCAAGCAGCGGAGTCAGGCGGACGCGGTTCTTCGGGGCAAGATGCATGATCACTACACCACGGTCGGGATCGATCTCGACCCTCTCCATTCCGCGCACGCGGCCCAGCCGACCCTCGAGAGAGGCTATGCAAGAAGCGCATCCCGAATCCTGAAAGGCAACTTCAACACGTAGAAACTCCGCGTCGAGAGAAGGCGCGACCACAAGAAGCAGGATGAGGGCAAGGCACGGCATTGTTGAAAAACGCACGCTATATCCGTCCCGTCAAAAAATTCCGAAGCGCTTTCTCCTCGGAGCCGACTTTCTCGATTCCAGCGCTCGCATGATGGCATCATGGGCAAGCGGCGCCATGACCTGGTAGCCGGCGCCGTCAGGATGCAGGCCGTCAGCGGCGAGGTCGGCTTGCAGATATCCATCCGGATCGACCGTCTTCGCAAAGTAGTCGAGATAAACAAAGCCGCGCCGCCCGCACATGTCGGCAATCCACTGATTCAATGCAAGGATCGTGGCGGGCGGGCGACCCGGCGTCCTTTCGTAATTCGGATTGTTTGTTTTGTGATAGTCACTGACCGGAAGTATCGACGCGAAGACCGGCGTGACACCGTGAGCGACCGCCAAGTCCGCGATCAGCGAGAGGTTGTCCCGGATCGTCTGCTGCGAAATGCCGCGAGCGATGTCATTGGTACCGGCAAGAAGGACCATCACTTGCGGCTCGAGGTCAAGAACATCGGCCTTCATGCGAGCCAGCATTTGTGAAGTGATCTGCCCGCTGATCCCACGGTTGATGTAGTCTCGACCCGGGAAGTACTGATTCAAGGTCCAGCCATCCGTGATGGAGTCGCCGAGAAAAACTACGCGCGGTTCTTCCGGCGAAGGAGGGCCGAGCATGCTGTTGGCTTCGGCGTAGCGGGCCAAGTTGTCGCGGTCGGCATTGCGAAGCCGCTCTTCCTTCACGTCAAGCAATACCCGGAAATGCTGCTCGATCTCGTCGACATCAATTCGCAACTCCGCCAACTGCCGCTGGACTTCGTTACTGAAAGGATTGGCACGAGGCACGGTTTCCGCGATTTGGACATAGATCCTGGCATTCAGCAACAGTTTGTAGATGACTCCGAGGTGGCCGCGTGTGGCGCCGACCTGCAACATCTCTGTGGCTTGGCGGACGTTCTCCAGAAGCGGAGCTCCCGCGTGTGCCAACTCCGGCGCGGCCATTGAGGTGGCCTCCATACGATCCCCAATGCTGTTGTAAATCGGGACGGCCTCGCTTTGCGTAAGCGGCTTCGTCTCGGCTTGCGCCGAAAAACCTTGAAGCGAGAGTGTAATAAGAACGGCGCAAGAGATATGTTGGAGGCGCATGGTCCTCTCTATCGTAGAACCTTTGCGCAATCCGGTCGGGGTCGACTAATGTGCCTCGACCGGCAATGGCCAACCGATGAGCCCTTTCAGGAACTCGATGCGCCGTGACTGAAGAGTGCCCGGCGATGAAGTGACCCGCACGCCTCGGACTGTCCTCAAGCAAATCCATTCCCGCTGATAGGGATCGTGCCGTCGGACCCCTCTCCTGCGGAGCGGTTCCGTTGGAGCATGGGCGAGAGTACTTCCCACACATCGCTCGGGCTGATAGCCCGCATGACGGGATCAGGCCGCTGCTCATGCTTATAGCTCGTAACCGCTGAGGAGTCGCGGAGCACGCGAAAGGTGGAACCGTACGGTCCGTTACGCGTGGGATCAGTCTGACCGAAGACCGCGACTCCGGGAAGGCCAAGAGCCGCAGCAATGTGCAGGGGACCACTGTCGACACCAACCACAGCCCGCGCCCGCCGCGTCGCTGCCATCAAGCCCTCAACAGACGACGGATGCAACAGAGCTGCGCCGGCCGGAGCCTGTTCGACAATTGCTTGCGCCTCATGCCGCTGAAACGCCGCACAGTCGATTACGAGCGGCATCCCGGTTTCCCGGAACAGAATCATTGCCAGCTCGGCGAAGTATTCCGGTGGCCACTCCTTGGCTTTCCAACCGGCGAATGGGCTTGCGAGGACATAGTCTCCTTCCGGCAGATACGGCTCAGGCTTGCCGGGCGGCAGCGGGAACTCGACCGCCGCATCCACCGCCAGTGTGCGAACGTCCCATCCTGATCGCAGACTCTGCTCGACGGCTCTCGCCAAATCCAGGTTCTTGTCGACGACGTGGGCAGCGTCTGTGGGTACACTTTCTGAATAAAAAGCCGCTGCAAGGGGCTCACGGATTTCGCTACCCGGAAAGCCGAACACCTTATCGGCCCGGCTGAAGAAGGTCACTGCCGCGGATCTGAGCAGCCCTTGAAAGTCGACAGCGACGTCGAAGCGGTGCTCGCGCAGCAGTCTGCGTGCCGCTGCCACTTCCCGCAATGTCGCAAAGCGGAAAGGACCGCGACGAGATTTCCCGACCGGGAGTACGATAACGCGGTCAACGCCAGGGTTATCTATGAGCAACGCGCTCCAACGCTCACGAACGACCCACGTCAGCTCCATCCCCGGGATCGTTCGCTTCAGATGGGCTGCCGCCGGGAGAGCGTGAATCACATCCCCCATCGAACTCAGGCGAACGATGAGGATGCGAGGTGCGTTCCTACTTGCGCCCGTGTCGGTGTAAGACATCATCAACGACGCTGCCGGTAACCGACTTCTCTGCGTCCACCGAACCGGCGGATGGGAGGAGTTGGAGCAGCTCCTCCTGCTCAGCTTCGTCACAGAGTACCACGCTGTCCGCCACGCCTAACGCCGCGACAAGCTGGACCCGAGACGACTGATCGAGCACCGTGGGGCGTTCGTCCCGATCGGGACGAACGAGGACCAGCAACGAATCACATCCCTGCTTGACTTGCGCCAGCGCCTCGGGGTGCTCGGCACGGATGATATCGAACCAACCATAAGCCACGGCAATCACCTGGCCTCCAGCAGACAGCGATTGGATGCGTTGCCGTGTTTCCTCAAGAGTGAGGATCTTCTTACGGGTGTCCATGCAAAAACTTGTCGAACGAGAAAGCGGGAAGGCGAGTGACGCCAGGAGGGTGTTCCTTTATGGTGCCACACAGGCACAAGCTTCGCAGTCACACCCGTTTCGATCCGTCAGCTTGGCTTGCCGGTCTCCACCCACTTTGTTGTGCCCATCTCCCATTCACTCCGTTGCGCTCAAATCCGGCGGACTCGGGGAAGTACTGGTGATAGAATCTTGGTGGGTCCGCCGGACAGGCAGCCGCCGCGTCGTCTTCGGCGGGGAGGAAAGTCCGGTCTCCAAAGGGAATCGTGCCGGCTAACGGCCGGGGGGCCGTTTTCAAAGGCGGTTCACGGAAAGTGCCACAGAAACATACCGCCGGGCTTCGGCCGGGTAAGGGTGAAATGGTGCGGTAAGAGCGCACCGCGCCCGGAGCGATTCGGGTGGCAGGGTAAACCCCACGAGGAGCAAGACCAAATAGGGGACAAGCGGCGTCCCGTCGCGTTCGAGTCCCGGGTAGGTTGCATGAGTCCGGTAGCAATGCCGGACCTAGTTGAATGGCTGCCACCTTGGTCCACCAAGGCACAGAAACCGGCTTATCGTCCGGCGGACCCAAAAATGTTACATCCCGAACCTGTCGATCTGCGGTACCTCAAGTGGATTGGACGCATCTTGCAATCCTGCCATTGCTCAGGTCGAATCTGGTTCCCTCCAAACACCGACACCGTGTAGAACGCATCCAGGCCCTCGCCCGCGCTTGACACACATGAATCCGGCCGATAACATCAAACAAGTCTGGGTGAGGCACTCGTTTGCCCCACTCCGGCGCTTCAGGCTTGCAGGTGCCCATTTGGGCGTAACAGGGAAGTCCGGTGTGAAATCCGGCGCGGTCCCGCCACTGTAAGTGGGAAGCGGTCGCTAAATCACCACTTGGCCGGTTACGGCTGGGGAAGGTCGGCGCACGCACAGAAGGTTTTGAGCCTTCTAGACCCACGAGCCAGGAGACCTACCTGCAAGCATTCATGATTCGGATTCCGCGAGGAGACGGAATGATCGGTTCAGGAACAACATTCACACCACCGATACCATTCTTCTGCGCGGAGAAAGGTATCTTCCATGGCCATGCAGGACGCCCGCGGGATGCGAGGTACATCCCGCCGGGGTAGGATTCGTTTTCTTTTCGCGCTAGGCGTTTTCTTTTTGCTCACAGCTCTGTCGGCGGCTTTGGCACAAGAAGCTCGATCTCTTCAAGGGATCGTCACCGATCCGTCGGGAGCGTCGATTGCTCAAGCAACGGTTTCAATCCATGCCCGCGATGGGAGCTTTCAGCTCTCAACCTCAACAGACGGGCTGGGCAGGTATCGATTCGGCGCGATTGCACCAGGTGAGTACATCGTCGAAGTGGCGGGCCCTGACTCATTTCGTGCGGTTTCACGTTCAGTCGTTGTAGGCTCGGATGCCGACCCACTCGACATCAGCCTCCCGCTCGATCAACTCCGTGAAGAAGTCATCATCACCGCCTCAACGACGCCACTGACGGTTGAGCAGACGTCCAAAGCACTCGATACGGTAGATCGGGCAGAGATAGATGCGCGTGACGAGTACTCTCTGGCAGAGAGCCTGCGGCTGATCCCGGGGCTGCGCGTGAGGCGGCAAAGAGGGCCGGGTGGCCAAACGGCGATTCAGATCCGGGGAATGCGGGCCGAAGACACAGCGGTGCTGCTCGATGGGTTCCGGCTGCGCGACGGCGCTGATATTGGTGGCTCGGCATCACCATTGCTGGATGACCTGATGGTGGTGAGCACGAATCGAGTAGAGGTGCTCCGTGGGAGTGGCTCGACGATCTATGGTTCCGGATCGACTGGTGGAGCGATCAACGTCGTCACCGACCACGGCGGCGGACGGCTTCACGGCGAGATTCTGAGTGAAGGCGGCGGGCTTGGAATGACGCGAGGCTTGGCGCGATTCGGTGGAGGAGCGCTCGAAGACAGGCTGAACTTCAGCGCTGGTCTTACCCATCTGAACGTGACCAACGGGATTGACGGCCAAGATGCGCACCGCAACTCCGGCATACACGGAGCGGCGCAATACGTGCTGAGCCCGTCGGCCAGCCTGAGCGGGCGCATTATGGCTTCGGACGGATTCCTGCAGTTGAACGACAGTGGATTCATACCCTCTGAAGCACAAGTGAACCTGCCAGCAAACGGATTGTCCCGAGCGATACCCTTGCCGGTCGATCAGCAACGTCTTCTGGAAAGAGGACAACCATTCCAGATCGGCAGCTCTACGTTCGTTCCTGACTTGAACGACCCGGACAGCAGACATTCTTCCTCGTTCTTCGTCGGCGCCGTGCAATTCACGCAGCAACTCGGCACTCGAGGTTCGTTCCGCATCGGCTATCAGGGGCTGGAGACGAACCGCAACTACAGAGACGGACCGGGAGGTATCCGGTTCGAACCGATGTTCAACAATTCAAGCTCCTTCAATGCGAACATCGATACGCTGCAAGTACGGGCCGACTGGGAACAGGGCCGGCACCAACTCTTTTCTTTCGGGTATGAGTTCGAGCGGGAACTTTACGATTCGCCGTCGTCCGACGAAAACCCCGATCCGTCTTTGCGAGTGAAGACGAGCATCAGGAGTGAGCAGAGGCACCAATCCGTTTTTGCCCAGGACCAATTCCGCTGGCTCGACAGCCGATTGCAATTCTCTCTCGGTGGGCGTATTCAGACTATCCGTGTGTCGGAGCCAGAATTTTCGGGAGGCGCATCACCGTTTGCCGGATTCTCACTGAACGCGCCTAAGTCTGCCTACACCGGAGACATGTCGGTTGCCTATCATTTCTCGGAGTCGGGGACCAAAGTGCGTGCGCATGCAGGAAACGCCTTCAAAGCTCCGTCACTGTTTCAACGGTTCGGGGCGTCATTTTTTTTCGGTTCCTTCAGTCCCTTCGGCGACCCGCGCCTCAGCCCGGAACGGACCGTGGCGTTTGACGCGGGACTGGATCAATGGCTCGCCGGAAACCGGGTCCGCTTGAGCGCCACATACTTCTATACACGCCTGCAAGAGGTCATCATCTTCGACTTCGCGGGCGGCATCAACCCGGCAACCGATCCATTCGGACGCTTCGGTGGATACCGAAATTCGGGCGGTGGGCTCACGAGGGGAGTGGAAGTGAGTCTGGCGGCTGCTCCGTCCAGCGGAACCGACTTGCGAGCTTCCTACACCTACACGAACGCCGACGAGGCGACTTCTTCGGTGGCGACGGGGGATTTCTTCAAGAGGTTCCTCGTCTCCGACCACATGTTCACGTTGAACTTGCTGCAAAGATTCGGCCAGAGGGTAGATGTCGCATTCGACTTTTTTGCGGCGTCGGAGTTCCCTGCTCCGTTCTTTACGTCTTTCGGTACACGGGCTTTTCTCTTCGATGGGCCCATGAAAGCGGATGTGACGGCAAGTTACAAGTGGCCGCTTACGGACCGACGGAGTTTGAGAGTCTTCGGCAAGATCGAAAACGTATTTGACCGGGAGTATTTCGAGAACGGGTTCCGTTCAGCAGGCATTTGGGGCACTGTTGGTCTGGCGTTCGAGTTCTAGCTGGCACATTGTCAAGGGTGATGCCGGACGGAACCACTATTGTTGACACTCCATGATGTACCCCCAAGGGTCGGTTCGCAGCTCTGTTGGCGTAGTACCTGCTTACGGACCGCTTTGAATGAGACAGTTCCGTATTCGGGCTTCTCCGACTTCGTGACGTCCGCGTTACACTGATCGGTTGCTTGGCGTATATTGCGCTTGAGGAGGCGGAGCATGGGATGGAGAAGGTTAGCAATTCCGTCAGTGGCTGCTGTTCTGGTCTTGATCGGTTGTTCGCCGACAGAGGAAGCTGAAAGCGCTTCAGAATCCTCAATGACAGCTTCATCGGCTGTCGACGCATTGAAGCAGGCCCTCACCTTCCACGCGTCCTTCGACGATGGGCCGGACGCGGCTTTCGCCAATGGAGACCGGCGCATCTACACCGCGCCGAGCTATGACGAGCAAGACAAAGCGCTGCCGGGCATCGGCAATCCGGATGTGGAGATCGTCGAAGGCGGCCGTTTCGGTTATGCGCTCAAGTTCAATAAAAAGAATGTTCACGCGATCTTCTATCGAGGTGAAGACAACGTGAGCTTTACGGAAGGGAACTGGACCGGGTCGGTTTCGTTCTGGCTCAACCTGAATCCCGACGAGGACCTGGAACCGGGCTACTGCGACCCGATTCAAATTACCGATTCGGCCTACAATGACAGCGCGGTTTGGGTGGACTTTACAAGAGACGACACGCCACGGCACTTCCGGTTAGGGATTTTTGGCGATCTGAAGGCGTGGAACCCCGAAGAACTCCAACCGAACGACAACCCCGATTTCCTGAACCGTTTGGTCGTGGTCTCGCAGCATCCTTTCGAGCAAGGCAAGTGGACGCAAGTGGTGGCCACCTATTCCGACCTTGGAACGGGCGCGGGCGTCGCGAAGCTGTATCTCGACGGACAGTTGCAGGGCTCATCAGAAGGCATTGACGAGGCTTTCACGTGGGATATGCAGAAGGCGGCATTTCGCATTGGGATGAATTACGTGGGCCTTTTCGATGAGGCGGCACTGTTCGACCGTGCGCTTTCGCAAGAAGAGGTGACGGCTCTACACAAGTTGCAAGATGGTGTGGCAGCGCTGCACCCATAGAGGTGAGAAGTTGAGGTGCGCTCTGGCGGCAGTCAGCTTTTTTCATTGGAAAGCGTCAGCAAGTTGCTGATGTCACAGCCGCAGGAAATGAAGTGAAAGACACCTTAGAAGTACACGGCACTTTGAGTTGAGGTTCAACTCGACCACGGCAACCAACAGGAGGAAATAGAATTTTGGCACTGCAGGAAAAGCGTTTCAAACACGTCATCATTTGTGATTGCGGCGCGAAGATCGAGATGGTCGCCGTTACCCGCTACGAGGAGGGTGGTTTCGGCAAAACCGAGCAGTCGATCGAGGGCGAAGAGTTCTGGCAGCACATGTTGCACTGCGTCGGGGAATAGCGTGGAATGGTCCCGATCATCGAGGCAGCATCGGAGTTACGATCAGCATAGAGTTCTTGAGGGCACAAAAACGATGGGGAGAATCATTGGAATTTATCTGAGACCTTCAGCACGTACCGCGGTTCGCTCGGTCGAATCGGCGGAAGCCATTGTCGGCAAGGGGCTGAAAGGCGACCATGCCGGAGGCGGAAACCGCCAAGTGACCCTTATCGAGGAGGAGAAGTGGCGCGCTGCCTGCCACGATCTTGGGCATAAACTGAGCGGCGGAACGCGTCGGGCGAACGTGGTCGTCGAAAGACTTTCGCTCTCAAAGTCCATCGGAGGTCGGCTGCGTTTGGGCGACGTGATGATCCACGTGATGGGCGAGACGCGGCCCTGCCGATTGATGGACGACGCGGCGGCGGGTTTGCAAGAAGCGCTTTCGCCGGACTGTCGAGGGGGCGTCTATGGGAAGGTTGTCGAAGGCGGAGTTGTTTCCATCGGAACATCGGTCGAACTTGTAGAGCATGCGGAGGAAGAACCATGCGAAAGCCGGCTCTAGCGGCGTTGGTTGTCCTTTTTGCGGCCTGCGACATCCCAAGCGAGGCGCCAAAGAAACCGAAGATGGACAACGCGTCGCATCCCGTTCAGAAGCCGCGAGACGAGACACGGCGTTTCCCCTCGCAAGATCGCATCCGCGTCGAAATCATCGACGATCAGATACAGGGGAAAGAGTTCCTGCCCGGGGGCAACCTGGCCTTTTATGAACGCAACGGCAAGAAGTGGCGACAGTTTCTCGTACAAGCGGACTCCGCCACGGCAGCGGCATTGCTGCTGAATGACTACCGGGCAGCAATGACAGAACCGAAATACCTGGCCCACATGGGTGGATACTTCGGCAAGGACGGGAATGACGACGTGCTCGTGTTACAGAAGGGGCGTTGGGTTATGGGAGTGGTGGGATTATCGGAGAAGGATGCGGACATCGCGGCACGTGGTTCAGCCGCATGGCTGGATTGATATGGCTGGGTACCTGTCGATCCTATCTCAGAACTCTTCGTTCGATCGACCGTGCCGTGCCACTGGTTTCGTCCACGTCGATGATGGCAGAAGAAAAGCGAACGTCGCCGCGCGCCGGTTCGAAACGTCTAGGGAGCGCACTGAGGAAGCGGGCGATTGAGGCTTCCTTTTCCATACCGATAACGGAGTTGTAAGGACCTGTCATTCCGACGTCCGTCAAGTAAGCCGTGCCTTGCGGCAGGACACGCTCGTCAGCCGTGGGCACATGCGTATGAGTGCCGATCACCGCCGCAACACGTCCGTCGAGGTACCAGCCGAAGGCGATCTTCTCGCTTGTGACCTCGGCATGAAAATCGACGACGCGGACTTTCACTTCCGGTTCAATCGACTGCAACAGAGCGTCGGCTTTGCGAAACGGGCAGTCGATGTAAGGCAAGTAAACTCTCCCTTGCAGATTCAGAACGGCGTAGCGGACGCCTCGAGCCGTTGTGCCGACATAGACTCCGTGTCCTGCCGCTCCTACGGGGTAGTTAGCAGGACGCAGAATGCGCGGTTCAGAATCGAGATAGCTGATAATCTCGCGCTTGTCCCAAATGTGATTGCCACTCGTGAGGACATCGATGCCGGCGTGGAGCAATTCGTCAGCCAACGGAGGCGTGACGCCGAAGCCCGCAGCGCTGTTTTCACAGTTGGCGATGACGAGGTCGATGTCTTCCCGCTGAGCGAGGTCGGCAGTGCGCTCCTTTACGACACGGCGCCCGGGCTTGCCCACGATATCTCCGATAAAGAGGATTTTCATAATGCATAGGGAGCAATCCGATGGCTACCGGAAGGCCGCTTTGAGCCATACCCGGCGAGCACATTGATGGATACGGCGCCTCACCGGAGCAGGTTAACCGGACGCTGCCTCGTCAGCCTTGTCGAGCTCGTCCAAGAGCACCGTGAGCCTATCGCTCTTCGCCGCAACCCCTTGTTCGAGACCGACCAAGCGATTCTGCACAGTGAGGAATTCATCCGCCAAGTGCAGAGCCGCGAGGACTGCCACGCGGAATCGATCGGAGGTAAGGACTTGAGAGGCGATCAGGTTCATCTTCTTGTCCACGAGATTGGCCGCTTGGCGGGCTTGATCTTCGTCCCCGCCAGCCTGAATGTAATAGGTCTGACCGAAGATGCTGACTTCAGTAGTGCTACTGGCACTCATACGACTCCTGCCCTCAAAAAGGGGTTGCGAGCACGTCGACGGATTTCAGAACTAAGCTCCTAGAGCCTCGACTTGGCCAAGCAAAGTTTCGATGCGCTGTCGTACCTGGTCGCGCTCGGAGCATAACTCCTCTACTTCCCGGGCCAGACGCTGGATTTCCTCTTCCTTTTGGGCCAACTGATTCTTGGCTTTGGCTGCGTCCTGTTCAGCAGCCATCTGTCGCTGACGGGAACCCCGGAATTGCTCGATTACGCCCTGCAACCTGTTCTCCAACTGATCCAGAACCGCCAGCCCCGTAGAAGCGGAACCCTGCATGAAATCGTTTTGTTCCATGGTGAACCCTGACTCGCCTCATCCCTATCCTAGCGCACGAGGCATGAGCGGCACCGCACTCCGATGTTCTCCAACAGCCTGCAACGCACGGAAACGCATATATGATCCGTCGTTATAATGAGTTGCCGACCTCTACCGAACCGGATCTTTCCCTATGCCGGTCCTGATTCTTCACTACCATGAGATCTGGCTCAAAGGATACAACCGTAAGTTTTTCATTTCAAAACTAAAAGAAGCTGTTGAATATGCTTTGGATGGACTTCCGATCCGGACCGTCCGTCATGAAGAGAACCGCATACTAGCTTGGCTTGACGCCAGCGGCGACCATGCCCCTGAGACGATTACGCAGGAGGCTGTTCAACGGCTGACGAAGATTCCGGGCATTGCTTACCTGGCAATTGCTCAGGAGTTCCCACCCCAACTCGACCAGATTGTCGAACGCGGCGCGGAACTCATGCTCAAGGCCCCGTTCCAGACCTTTGCTGTCCGCGCCAAGCGTTCGCGGAAAGATATACCGTTCCGGGCGGCCGATATCCATCACCAACTCGGACGCCGTATCGAGGAAAGAGCGCGTGAGGCCGGCCGACCCGTCAAGGTCGACCTCGACCACCCAGACAGCACCTGCCATGTGGAAATCTTGAATCAGCGCGCATTGGTCTACACCGAGAAGATTCCCGGCTTGGGCGGGCTGCCGACCGGCACCGCAGGCAAGCTGGTATGTCTGCTGTCCGGTGGCTTCGACTCGACCGTAGCCGCTTACAAGATCCTGCGTCGCGGCGTGCGACTTTGTTTTGTCCATTTTTATGGCAACCCGGCGCAACCGGGCGAAGACAGCCCGCCGATCGCTCAAAAGTTGGTCCAAGTTCTGACGCCTTACCAGGGGAGATCACAGCTCTTCTTGGTTCCCTTCACCGAAGTGCAACAGCAGGTCGTAGCGTTGGCGCCTCAGGCCTTGCGGATTCTGCTTTATCGTCGGCTCATGCTGCGCATCGCCGAGCGCATCGCCCGCCACACCCGTTCACACGGTACTGTTACCGGCGACAGCATCGCGCAAGTCGCTTCCCAAACTCTGCAGAACATGGAGGCCGTTGGAGGGGTCGCGACGATGCCTGTCTACCGTCCGCTCGCTGGCGATGATAAACAGGAAATCCTCGACACTGCACGTAGAATCGGCACCTACGAAATCTCGAGCGAGCCGTTCACAGATTGCTGTCCGCTCTATCTTCCAAAGAGCCCGCGTATCTTTTCGACAGTCGGAGAACTTGATGCAGCGGAGTCCGCACTCGATATTCCGGCATTGGTGAAACGCGCATTCTATGCGCGGCGTAAAGAGGTATACGAGTATCGTGCGGGGAAGGTGAACCTACAGCGCTCGGAGGAACGAAGATCAAGGTATGAGACTGCTCCGGCAGGAATGGTCGTTCAGGCGTAGCTTGGCGGCGCTGATGACGCTGGCCGTGATGCTGGCTGGTTTGGTGTATACGAATCCGGCGGAAGCCCAGCGCCGCCAGAAGCCTCCCAAGCCCTTCTCCATCACTCAGGCTGACATCCTCGATAGTGAGAACGGCTACCCGATCCCTCTTGACAGTGATTTTTTTCCGGGAGAGACGGTGCATCTGCGGTTCCTAGTGGACGGCTATAGCCGCGGCGAATTCGACCGGGTGTGGATCACCTGGCGCATCGATTCATTCGGGCCTTCCGGGGACCGCTTTGTGATGGCCGAGGCAGGGAGTGTCGACACCGAACTCGCTCCGCAGGACAAGAATTGGCGGCCGATCATTCGGCATTCGCCTGCGATTCCGGGCCACGCAGAGGAAGGCCTCTACACCGTTACCGTCCGAGTGACCGACGAACTGAAGCCAGTAACGGTCGAGCGCAAGGTGGCGATTCGCGTGCACGGCGAGAGCGTCTCGCCTGGAAGAGAATTGACCATTCGACGGTTTGTACTGACAAGGACAGAAGGAGGCGCACCTTACGAGCAAGCCCTTTTTCGTCCGGGAGACACGATCTGGGGAGAGTTCTTCATCACGGGCTATCAGCTGACGGAAACGAACTCCTTCGATGTTCACGCCACGTTGCAGTTCTTGGACAACGAGGGCAAGGTGCTGTTCAACTTTCGGCCGCAAGACGAGCAGGGCGCGCCATTCTATCCCCGCCGCTGGCTGCCGGCCACGTTCCGTCTCGACCTCGACAAGACGCTCTTGCCGGGACGCTATCAGATCGCCCTGAGGATCAACGATCGTCTGGGCGAGCAAACCTACGAGGAGCGGAAAACTTTCGGGGTCGAATAGGATCTGTTCGGGGACAGGGCGATAGTATGGCTGTCCCGATTCCTGGGCGATACTGCTTTCGGAGAAAACGCCCGGCCGCTCAATCAATTGTTCGTCGCCCCGTTGACGTCTTCACTTCGAGGCAGTCAGCAATGCCGCAACAGAGGGCCCATGCCGAAGCCCTGAACCTACGTGAAGTTGCGCCCGCAGAAACCGGAGTCATAACCCGAGCGTATCTAGAGCGCGGACGGTTGGGAGAGTTTGGAAGCTATCCGATAGTACCGTGAAGAAGCTACGTGACACTAATCGGTTCAGCGCTACGGGCTGTTACTGCCTCCTTGACCGCCTCTCGAAATGCAGCCAGCGAGTCGTCAAGAGCCTCCTCGATAATCATCAGAGGAGGACAGATCTTGACCGTGCCTCCACCGGGACCGACAGGACTGAACATCAAGAGGCCTTTCTCGACCGAACGCCTCACGATGTCGAATGCCAAAGCGCCATCCGGTGAACCTGTTTGTGGATCCTCAATCACGAATCCCGCGACCAAGCCTTTGCCCAACACCGTGGCTACCTCTTCGTATTCCTTTTTCAGGTCGTGAAGTTTACTGTGAAGAACCTCGCCCATTCGGTGCGAATTTCCCGTCAAGTCCTCATCGATAATTGTCTCGATACTCGCAAGCGCGGCGGCACAGCAAACCGGGTTGCCCGTATGAGTCGAAGTCATGCTGCCCGGAGAATGCAGATCTATCACGTCTGAGCGGCCCGCCACAGCCGCCAAGGGTAGTGAACCGGTAATTCCCTTTCCGAAGCAGGCCAGATCCGGCACTATGCCGTAGTGTTCGAAGCCCCAGAAGGTACCCGTACGGCCAAAGCCCGCTTGCACCTCATCGCACACAAGCAATGCCTTGTGGCGATCACACCACTTCCTCAAGTTTTTCATGAAGTCTACGGGTGCAAACGCTGCTTCTGCTCCCTGATAGGTCTCGAGTATCACACCCGCAACTGTATCGAAGTCAACATCCTGCTCCCGCAGTCCCCGCTCGAACGCCTCAAAGCTCGTATCCGTTTGCCGAAAGCCGTCAGGAAACGGGAGTTGGACGAAACCCGGATCAAGATGGCCGATCCACTCCTTCAGCGCCGGGATTCCGCCTGCCTGCTGGGAGCCCAGGGTCCTTCCGTGGAAGGCGTTCGCGAACGAGACGATAAAGTTCTTCCGTGAGCTGCCGACACTCGCGCCGTAGGTGCGGCAAAGCTTGATCGCACACTCCACCGTTTCAGAGCCCGTCGTGAGAAGGAATATCTTCTTCAACGGTTCCGGAAGCAGTGAAGCCAGCCGCTCGACAAGGGCCAAACGGGCTTCGCTCGGGAAGCAATAGTTCGTGAGCAGGCCGTGCTCGACCTGCTTTCGGATCGCCTCGTTGACGTGTGGAGCGTTGTGGCCGGCATTCGCAATGAGGACACCCGACGACCAGTCGATCCATTGGTTACCCCAGCGATCCCGAACCAGAAAGCCCTCTGCCTGGTCCCAGATCACTGGTGGCTGACCCTGCATCGCGCGGGGTTCGGCGGCCTGCAAACGCTGGATCAGAGGTACCGACTCGGGGACAGGCAGCGGGGTCGCGATCCGACGGAACTCGGTCTCGACATGTGGGACGGTCCGTGGTTCAAGGGAGTAGGCAGGCATGGCTACCTCACGAGGGAGAAAAAACGTTCATTCTATCTCAACATTTTCGGGACACCGGAATCCCCTGGTTTGGGGCCGCTCGGCGTCCGTGAACGATCCCGGTATCTCGGCCAGGCCGCCCATGAGATTACGTTCACCGACGCCCATATGCCTTCGGCCGTCTACACACAACTCGCTACGGCCTGCTCAGGGACCACTACCCATGGCACACGTGTCTGAATAAGGTCGTTTTACTCATTGACCGGCTTCCGTATCAACCGATAACGGGTCGAAGTCCCATTCGGTGTAAGGACGAGCACCCAAGGACTTCAATTCCAGGGTCAGCCCTGCTGTCATGAGACAGACTCTGTTTGCGCGGGATGCCGCGGCTTGATTCACTTGTCCCAGAGTGTCACGGTAGGCGCGACCCAGCACTGAAGGCGGCACGATGCCCAAGCCTACTTCGTTGCTGACAAGTATCCAGGTTGCCTCCGTCTCTTCGATAAGATCCATCAATCGTCCGGTAGAGTCCAGAATTTCAGTGCTCGCGTTCGTGTTGTTCTGCTTGCTGAGCAGCAGGTTGCTGACCCAGAGGGTGAGGCAGTCCAGCAGAAACGTGTCATAGCGATCCAGGACGGGGCGAAGCGCCGCAACCAGATCCACAGGTTCCTCCAGAGTGTCCCAGGCCGAAGGACGCCGCTCACGATGGAAGGCTATACGGCGTTTCATGTCTTCGTCACGTGCCTCCGCTGTGGCGACGAACAGCACGCGCCTACCCTGACGGGCAAGTCTTTCGGCAAAGGCGCTCTTGCCCGAACGTGCGCCACCGAGGATGAGAATGAGTTCCTTTTTCAAGGTTTCAACCCTGACATATCGATGAGCCGGCGGACAGGACCGCGACGAGAATAAGCACGGATGCTTCAGAGACCTCGTTGACGGCTCCATAGATGTCTCCCGTGAGACCGCCCAGCAACCTGGCGGCCCACGACCCGACAGCCCAGGCGATGAAACTGGCCATGACGAAAAGAACGACTCCCGGTATTCCAGCGAGCATAATGGCGGCCGATAGAGTAATGCCAAGCCCTCCGATCAAAGGCCACTTGCCTCGTGCCCCCAGAAACATCGTGCCCAGACCTTTGCTTCTGACGTAGGGAAACAGTTCCATCACCAGCAGCATCCCCCAGCGAGACAGACAGGGAAAGAGCATCAAAATTGCCGTCCTGTTCACCTGGGGCAGTGCGGCGATAGCCGTAAACTTGATGAGCAACAGACTGATGACTCCCACCACGGCAAATGCTCCCACATGAGGGTCTCTGAGTATCTCCAGTCGCCGCTCGCGCTCGAAACCTCCAAACAGCGCGTCGCAGGTATCCATGAAGCCGTCCAGATGCAAGGCCCGGGTCATCAACGCAAGAGCAACCGTCAGAAGGGCACTGGCCAAAAGAAGCGGGAAAGGCCCATTCATCAGCAGGTCTGCCCCCGCCAGTATCGCTCCAAGCAAGAGTCCCACTAGTGGAAACCAAGTGCGGGCCGCGGCGAAATTTTCCGCTGAGCCCCTCGGCGCAATGGGGAGAATCGTCAGAAAACCAATGGCGGACCGTAGGCCGTTCATGGCTATTGGCCCTCCTCCGGCCGAGTTTTCCTGTCGCGGTCCGTGACGCCCGCCTCATCAAATGTGGCCATTCTGGCAAGACATGCCGCAGCCGCTTCGATGATGGGCATCGCCAGTACGGCGCCGGTTCCCTCGCCCAGACGCATCCCCAGATCCAGAAGCGGGAACAGCTTCAGGTGCGACAGGACCGCTTGGTGTCCCCGCTCCTCCGATCTGTGAGAGGCAATCATGTAATCTCGCGCGGCAGGACACAGTAGTTGGGCCAGAAGCGCGGCCGCTCCGGAGATGAAACCGTCCAAAACCACGGCGCGCCGCATCATGGCCCCTCCCAATACGACGCCGGCCAGCACACCGATCTCGAACCCTCCCACTTTCTCCAACAGGTTCAGAGGGTCATGGCGGTCCGGCCGGTTGACTTCCAGCGCCCTCCGCACCACCTCAATCTTTCTCTCCAATTGATCGGGCGTACGGCCTGTCCCCCGTCCCGTCGTTTCCTCTGGGGATCTGCCGGTAATGGCGGCTGTGATTGCGCTTGCAGGAGTGGTATTGCCGATGCCCATGTCACCAGTGGCGATCAGGTCCGCACCGGACCCGGCAGCTTCAAGCGCAAGGTTCACGCCAGCCGTAACACAAAGCTCCGCCTGCTGAGCGGACATGGCCGGCCCTCGAGTGATGTCGCACGTACCTCGTCCAGCGCACGTAGTGCGGAGGTCAGGGTGGTGTTGGATATGGTTTGCTATCCCGGCATCAACAATGATCTGTCGAACGCCGAGCAGACTTGACATGACACTAACCGCCGCGCTGCCCCGCAGGAAGTTTCGCACCATCTGTGTGGTGACCTCTTGGGGATAGCCTGTAACCCCCTGAGCCACGACGCCGTGGTCCGCCGCCGCAACGATGACTACCTTGCCGCGGATCTGAGGCTTCTCTGTGGCGAAGATGCCGGCCAGTTGAACCGAAACGTCTTCAAGCCGTCCCAGGCTGCCTGGAGGTTTGGTGAGACTGCTTTGTCTGGCCTCGGCACGGCGCACGGCCGCACCATCTAGAGGACCAATCTCCTTTATGGCTTTGTCAAGAGTGATCTGTTCCATATGGGGTCAATCCAAGATCGGTAAGCGGGTACACCGTTTGAAGCCGTTACCTGGGACTGTCAAGAACATTTCCAACTATTTGTCGCCCCGTCTTCCATAAAACCGGAACGATTGCCGATCCTTGCCGCTCCTTGCCGCGCAAACGAGCGCAGACAAGCAGTGACTTGTGGGCAAGCACAGCGGTCGGGGCGGCGGTTTTTGGTTTGGCGGCCCTTTCGCACCTCCGGCGACCAAGACGGCCGTAAAGTCCTTGATTCGCGATTCGTGTTTCATGACTCGTGATTCGGGAAAAACCTTAAAGGCCGTGTTGCCGACGCGGGCGGCTCGCGGCTCATGCCGCCGGCCGGAGTTGCCGGTGCAGCCCTGGTTGGAGACGCATTGGCGTGATACCACCTTCTTGATTTTTTCTCCGCTTATTCCGCACGGCCAAGAATCCCGCCTCGATATTCTCATGCTATGCCGGCCGGGGCAGAAAAAAAAGACTGAAGGGCTTCAGTACCTCGAGGCAACAAGGGACATTCTCCCTGGTTCACCAGGGCAACGGACGAAATTGAACCCAATAGAACCGCCGAACGCAGCGTAGTCGATCTGTCTCGTGCTTCGTCGCGACGCGAAGGGTCGCGTCTGTTCAACTGGTTGCGAGGGTGTGGCTAGTTTTTTGTCCCTGGCCAAGGTTCAATTTTAGTCAGTTGACGCGACGATCAGTTGTCCTGCTTGTCGGTCTCAGACTGAGCCTCGCCAGCCCTTGCCGGGTGATTGCACTCGGTGAGCCGTGCCTGCGCGCGCTCCAGCGAGTCCCTAACTCTTCATTGCGATCCGCCGAGCAAGCTCCAGCAGTGTTGTTTTTAGGAGCACGTCGGGATTTGAAATCGTCCCGGGAACGCCGTTAAGGATGTCGGTGGGCACGTCAGAAGGTAGCCGGCAGAGGTGATTCCATTCTTCCTTTTGACTGGCCCTGTAGCCCAACTGCGAGCGGTGTCCGGGAATGTATCGAGGGCAACCAAGGGAGTGTTACCGGCCTTCGTGGCCTGCACCTCCGATCCAAACTTCAGCTTCTACTCTGCTTTGGCGAGTCTGTTGCGTATCGGCGCGTAAGGATCGTCCGGACCAACATTCGGATCGACATATCGCAGCAGATCCCGCATAGCGATCACCGTGCAGCCCTGCTCCTTCAGGTAATCCATGTAACGAATGAAGTCTTCAGGGTCGGTGTGAACCCAAGGGTGCTCGATCGCAGGGGCTCCGTGGAACGTCAGCACGGCAATCTTGCCGTCTTTTGCTTGATCCACTGCCCATACGAGGTCCTCGAACCCCCATTCAGGACCTGCGTAGCCGGTCGTCGGAATCAGGAAGGGATGATCCTGAGCAGGGTCATACGGGAGCCCGCGAGCCCCGCTGCCGGCGTCAGGGTACTCGGGACCCACTCCTCGGCGCGCAAAAATGTATTGTCTTTCGGCGAGAACTTCGACCACGGGTAAGCTGTGACGCCATCCTGGATACACGAAGGTAACAGGTCTGGGAATGCCGTACTGCTCGCAACGCTGCTCGATGAGTTCGAGATTAGAGCGGATCTCATCTTTGGAGAGCTTGGTCATGTCGGGATGGGAGCCAGTATGGTTACCGACTTCGAACCCGAGTTCATACAGTTGACGGACGTCTTGCCACGAGACGTAGCGCTCCTTATTCGGGTCATCTTCGTACCCGAGACCTTCGGTGATATAGAAGGACGCTCCGAAACCGTATTCCACCAGTTTGGGAGCGACAAACGAAATATCCGACTTGTTGCCATCGTCAAACGTCAATACGACAAGGCCGTCCGGAATGGGGGCCAGTCCGGATTCCGATGGTGCGTTGCAGGCGCAAACAGCAGCAACCAGCAATGCGACGGCCAAGCTATGCTTCCATCCCATCGCCGCCTCCAGTGTACTCGCGGAAACGTGCTGTTGACTTGAACCAGGAAGAACCAGCTTCTCCATGCCCTCGAAGACCTTCTCCATTGACGAAGCAACCCTTGATACTGTCTCCGATACCGTACCGAAGAAATCCGTCTGGCAAACCACGGGCGGCAAGCCGAAGACGCCCGCGCCCCGGTGATTCACCATTCTTCCAGCGGGATGTTCACGATTTGCAAGGGCAAGTGAAAGCGTGTGATCGGTAAGGAATCGGGTACCTAGGAAAAGACTGTGGGGCGCCGATCCTCCATAATGGTGGGCCATGCTGGTCCGACTCACCGTTATCTTGGCACTCGCGCTGCTTCCCCTCCCCGGCGCGCCTCCGAACATCGTCTTCATCCTGGCGGACGATATGGGCTACGGCGATGTGCAAGCGTTGAATCCGGACTCACATATCCCGACGCCCCACCTGAACCGTCTTGCCACTCAGGGGATCACGTTCACCGACGCCCATACGCCCTCGGCCGTCTGCACCCCAACACGCTACGGCCTCCTCACGGGCCGCTACGCCTGGCGCACGCGGCTGAAACGGGGTGTTCTCAACGGCTATGGCGAGGCCCTGATCGAGCCGGGACGACAGACTGTGGCGTCGTTCCTACAGCGACATGGCTACCACACGGGGATGGTCGGCAAGTGGCACCTGGGACTAGGTTTCGCCAAGACCGCGGACGGCTCCTTCGACTTCTCGAAGCCCGTTTCTGACGGGCCGCACACGCGAGGATTCAAGTATTCCTTCATCATTCCGGCATCACTGGACTTTCCGCCATACATTTACATCCGAGACGGCGCGATCGAGAGATTCCCCCTGGTAACGCAACCGGCTCAGAAGTTCCCGGCTTTTCTACGGCACGGCGAGCGCCAATCGGACCTGATCATGGAGAACGTTCTCGACGATCTCGCTTTCGAGGCCGTCCGCTACATCAAGCAGCAGGCGGCAGTGAATCAGCCGTTCTTCCTTTACCTGGCGCTGACAGCGCCACACAAGCCGGTATTACCCCACCGGCGCTTCCGCGACCGCACGACCGGTGGTCCGTACGGCGACTTCGTGGCCCAGGTGGACGCCACGGTCGGCGACGTTCTCAAATCCTTGGACGATTCTGGGGCCGCAGACAACACGCTCGTGATCTATACCAGCGACAATGGCTCGTTCATGTACAGACTGGATCGCAGCGACAACGTAGACCACGTGGACGATGAGACGATCCAGGCCTACCGCTCCGACCGCCACCGGGCCAACTACGTCTTCCGCGGCACGAAGGCCGATATCTGGGAAGCCGGGCATCACGTACCTTTTTTTGCTCGCTGGCCGGGGAGGATCCAGCCGGGCTCGAAAACCGCAGACACGATCTGCCTGACGGATTTCTTCAGTACGGTATCGGAGATCCTGGGAGAAAACCTGCCGGATGAGGCGGCGGAAGACAGCTTCAGCTTCCTGAAGCAGATCAAGGGCAGCCGGAAGAAGACGCCCCGCGCACCGGTGATTCACCATTCGTCGAGGGGGATGTTCGCGGTCCGCGAGGGCAAGTGGAAGCTCGTGCTCGGCAACGGGTCGGGCGGCCGGGAGAAGCCTGTTGGGGCGCCATTTGGAAAGCCCTACCAGCTTTTTGACTTGTCTGCCGATATCGGGGAGCGCACAAATGTCATTGCTCAGCACGCCGAGGTGGCGGAGCGACTGGAGAAGGCATTCGCCGATCTACGGTCCAAAGGCAGGAGCCGTTGAAGGCACTTCCGAGAGAGCCAGACGCGGACCAAGAAGTTCATCCCCAATTACGCCGTGCCTGAACATCACCTGATCCGCCTTGTAGCAGTTTTTATCGGCGGCAGTGACCCTCGCTGGATCGCTTGAGGGCTGCATCCTCCTTCGATCTCCCCGACCCCGATCTGCGGCAATATTGCGGCGGTCTCGCCGAACTCCAGCGGGGGGCTGGTTAACAGCCGTAGCGCAAATCACACGAGCGGCGTTACGCACCGCGGGGCCGAGGGAGTAACATGTGTTCGCTCCAGGAGCGCGGCACCGTGCTCTCTTCGTTTTTCTTCGTAGGCCGGAAGCCGCGTGTAACCCTTTGGGCGACTGACGTTTTATTGTTCCAACGGCAGTTCCGAGATCGCTGCCTTGCGTGACCACGGAGGCGACCGCCTAAGGCTGTCGGCTTTGTCGTTGGCTTTTTTCTTCGCAAGGAGGAGATCGACCCAGATCGCCTTTCTCCTCACTTCGCGCAGAGCTTCCGTAGAAGCCCGCCTCGCTTTTTCCTTCGTATCACGGGACTTCCACCACGCGCTGTAAGACCGATTGCGAAAAAGAGGAACCGTTCGCGTCGCTGAGCTTATTCGTCATCATCGACACGATTGCCGTTCATGTTTTCGAGCTGACCAAGATCGATCTCGTTTCCTTCCCTTCAATGTCCCCGAAGGTTGGTTAGCCGCTGTGCGCCCTTCGGTTGGGGGAAACGCACTGACACTATGCGTGCGAGAGCCCTTCACGTTCCCCGCGCCCAATCGGCAACATCAGGCAGGGTGTCGCGGTGTCAGCTGCGAATTGCAGCAGACTGCGCAATTGCCAGCGCGAGCTATTCCCCCTCAGGATCGCCCTGCTGCATGGCCTCGGCCATGCGCCTCTCGAGTTCCTCCGGAGGGACGTCCTCGACATTGGTCGCAATCGTCCACATATGGCCGTATGGGTCCAGCAACGTTCCTGACCTATCCCCGTAGAACTGGTTCTGGATCGGCCTTACGACCGTCGCGCCTGTCTCGACTGCACGAGCGAAACTTTCGTCGACGTTGTCGAAGTAGACACACAGTGAAACCGTCGTGCCGCCCCGAGACTTCGGCCCCAAGGCGTCCAACTCCGGGAACTCGTCTGCAATCATGACCGTCGAGTCACCGATCACGATTTCCGCATGCCCGATCTTGCTGCCGTCCGGCATGTCGAGCCTCAGCTTTTCTGTTGCTCCAAAAGCATTCTTATAGAACTCCAGCGCCTCGGCTGCACCGTCGACGATGAGGTAAGGAGTAACGGTGTGGTATCCATCCGGGACTGCTTTTACTGCCATGGAGATATCTTAACCCGCACTTCCCACCACATGACATATGAAGCACGCGATACGACCGACATGACTTCGTTGCGCTTGCCCGGCGTGCTCGATGTACTTTCAAGTGCAACTGCATGCGCCGAGCGGCTTGCGCCTCGTCCTGACGATCCTCTCCCGCACTCCACCTCGCCACCTGATAGAAACGCAGGTTAACCCTAACAGTGCTCCTGTCAAGGCCTCAGGCGGATTCCAGATTTCAGGAACGCTGAGGTTCTTGACTTCTTCATCAGCACTCGGACTTGCAGTCACAGTACTGACCGGGATGCCCACATTGCCGGATTGATCGCGATGTTCAACTGAGCATCGTCACGGCCCTTCCTGTTTCATCACGGAGCCACGATCCGTTGATAACTCCGGTTTACGGAAGGGATTCAGACGAGAGCAGACGAGTCGAGACGCTTCAACGGCGACAAGCCAGATAGTCAAGCAGATCCATCAGCCTTTCGAGAACGATCTGTGGCTGGTACTCGGCGAACTCTTCGCGGGTTGTACACCCCGTGGTGACGCCGACGAAAGGCATGCCGGCGCGTTTGGCCGTTTCTGCGTCAGTAAGGCTGTCTCCGACGTAGACAAGTTGCTCGACGTTCAGCGAAAGTTGCCGCGCTGCAATCAGAAGTCCATCGGGATCGGGCTTGTAGTTCGACACGTCGTCCCCGCCGACGATGACCTCGAACAGGCCGAGCAGGCCATCACGGCCGAGAGTCTCCCGGATGCGGAAGCGGTACTTCGTCGAGACGATACCGAGTCTGAACCCGCGCCGAACAAGTTCGCGGATCGTCTCCGGTATGTCTGGCAGGAAGTGTGTCCAGTCGACCATGATCTCGTTCGACCTCGCTCGGAAGTGGGACCGAAACTCCTCGACCTGATCGGTTCCGTCCAAGCCCGACAGAACTCGGAACGTCTCCGGAAGGGACAGACCGATGGTGCGCCGAACCTGATCGGCAGGCACGGTTGGCAACTTCATCTTCTCAAAGGCCACACGAACGCACTCCACGACGGCATCGGAGGAGTCCGCCAAGGTGTAATCGAAGTCGAAGAGTATGTCGGTCGGGGCCACCATCACTCATCGTAAGACGGTGAATCGGCTGAGAGCACAGCGTCCTCTATAATGACGAGTTCTCATGTCGAAACCCGCTCTGGCAGGGCTCGTATTCGGGCTTGTCGTGCTCGGTGTGCTGATCTACTCGACCGTAGGTCTGAGTCAGTATTCCTGTGAGGTGTGCATCACCTACAACGGACAGCAGAACTGCTCGACGTCTTCGGCTCCGACGGAAGAAGAAGCAGTCCGGACGGCCACCGACGTTGCTTGCGCGCCGATCTCCTCGGGGATGACGGAAAGCATTCAGTGCACGAATACGCCTCCCGACAGCATTGATTGCGGTCGCAAGTAGCTTTGATTCCCGTCTGGCGATGCGAGCGCGTCCTCCAGACCGGCGCTTCTTTAGAAATACCCTGGTTTGGAGGGTGGCCAGTGCCCCCGACAAGTAGAGCACCGCATCGCCTATCGCTGCGGCACGAAGGTAGACGCCGAAATTGCAAAGCTGCAAATGCTGTCGAAACCATGAAAACGGGGGGCGCGCCGATCCTGATGAAGCTCCCAATGATCAACTGTGGCGCGAAACGGAAGGGTCACGGTTCAACGTGCCGGAGGCAAGGCTGCTGCGAGCCCCAACAGCCCGTAGTGACAGTCACACAACCGGCGTTCCGCGACCTGGGCTGATGACGCAACGCCTGGACGCTGCCGAAACGCAGCGGCGAGCGACCGCAACAGCCCGCCGCCCCGTCCATGGGACTTGCTTCACGAGTTGCTAAACGCTATCGGCCATCACATCGTGCTTCCGTTCGAGCTTCGGACGCTCGTCCTCTTCCCCGTTTTCAGGGATCGGTTCGGCGTTGACGGGGATCTCATCGTCCGGAGCGCTCCTCCTGAGCGTCGGCCGGTTGGGGTCTTTCTCCTGGCGGCTCGTGCTCGAGGTCAAGATCATCAGTGCTTCCTTGACACGAGTGAACTCGCTGCCCCCCAGCGCATATTCGGGCCTGGCCGGCAGAATCTGATCGATCGCCTCCTGGGCCAACTCGATCCTCTTCTCCGTCAGCGGGTGGCTTCGGAACAGCGCGGAGAAACCGCGGCCGGATTTCTTCTTTTTCTGCGACTGGAGCCGCTCGAAGAAGGTAATCATCGCCGTAGGGTCGTAGCCGGACTTCCAGAGGTATTGCATCCCGAGTAAATCGGCTTCCTTCTCGAAGTTCCGCGAGAACTTCAGGAAGGTGACCGGAATGATGAAATTGGCCGCCTGCTTGATCCCGTATGCCGCCCAGCCCCCTCCGAGGAAGACCAATGGGATCGTCGCCAGATTCGCAATCTGACCTTTGGAAGCTTGTCGTGTGCCGTGGCGGGCCGCAATGTGGGCAATCTCGTGCGCCATCACACCGGCCAACTCCGCTTCGCTCTCCGCCAGGTGAACCAGACCGGTATTGACGAAAAAATATCCTCCGGGCAGCGCGAAGGCGTTCACTTCGTCGCTATCGACAACCTTTACGTAAAGCGGGACCTGGAGATCCGAATTCCGCGCAATGTTCTGTGCAACACGATTGACATACTCGCTGATCACCGGGTCATCGACGATCTTCGAGTGACGCTCGACGTCCTCGGCAAGCTGCTTGCCGAGAGCGATCTCCTTTTCGAGCGAGTAAAAGTTGACAGCGCCGTCAACGTCCCTTTCACCAATCGCCGACACATCGTGCTTCTCGTTTTTTGAAGGGTCGAAGACCGCCAAGCCGCTGGACGGAAAAGCCAACAGCGATACCAGCAAAATCGTGATGAACCTGCGCATTTGATTAACCCTCCTCCTGGGGGAGCACCTGTCCTGATGCTCTATGGGACGTAAGCGCCGTGAATTTCGGTACAACTTTCGAGCTACCCAGCTCATCCCCTTGGGGCATTGACGAGGAGATGCTTGGAACGTTTAGGCAACCGAGTTCCGCCTTTGGAAAGTAGAGGAGAAGCCGATTCCGCTCACGCTGACCTTCTTCGGGCGTTACGAGCAGGAACAGAAGCTCCCACATGAAACGGAGACAGCTTGAAACGCGCTGGCGATCCATAGCCAAGAGATCGGGGAACTTTCTCCTCTTTCAGAGTGCTCCTTCGCTCACTTCCTGCGTTAGTCTCGATTCGCGTTTGTTGTTCACTGCTTCCGCAAGTCCTAGTATATTTGTGTTTCCAAGCATTCACGCTCAACGGAACGGTACCCGACATGACCCATCGCATCAACCGCCGTCGATTGCTTCAACATGCTCCCACTGCGTTGGCTACTCCTCTCTTCCTCGGCAACACAGCATCCGCAAGCGCCGCCGGCCGGGCCTACTCGGCTGGCGGACTCAACGGCTGTCAACTGCTGCCGGGGGCGGAGTTCTACGTGGGCATCGACAACAAGGGGCTCTGGCCGAATCTCACGAAACTACCCGGCGGCGAACTTGCGGCTGCCGTATACAACCATCCAAGTCACGGTTTCGGCAGTAACAGCGATATCGAGCTTTGGATCAGCAAAGACGGTGGAGTGAGCTGGAGTTTCCGCAGCCAAGTCACCGACCATCCGGAGGAGCCCAACGCGATCCGGATGAATCACGCTGTGGGCTTGAACGCCGCCGGCGAGCTTGTCGCTCTCGTCAGCGGTTACCACGAGGGGCAAAAGAGGCCTTTTCTGCCAACGCAGTGCTGCATTTCCAAGGACCAGGGACACACGTGGCAACGTACCTTGCCCGATCTAAGCGAGGTACCGCATGGCGACATCCTTCCGCTTCCCGACGGACGACTCGTTTGCTCGACCTATATTGGCGTCAGCACGAAACCGAGACGCTCTCGTTCGTCTGTCAATTTCAGCGACGATGGCGGCCGGACCTGGGATCATCCACGCCCGGTCGCCACTGGCATCGGCGAAACTTTTGTTCTACGCCGCAGTGACGGCGTATGGCTGGCGGTGGGGCGCACCAACTGCGTCGACAGAATGGACGAGGTACTTCCGCACGGTTCCGGCGAAGTCCTGCTCAGATCGGAGGACGAGGGCCGGTCCTGGTCCGAACCAAAACTGCTCTCGCCGCAAGGCCAGGAGAACGCTCACCTGCT